>Ga0302252_1000083_pt1 | contig 123326 bp, 100 predicted proteins | sample AAG_RA_Leu_MG_FD_193511 | JGI IMG/M metagenome (GOLD analysis project Ga0302252, IMG submission 193511) | Enriched activated sludge microbial communities from anaerobic digester in WTTP, New Holstein, Wisconsin, United States - AAG_RA_Leu | ecosystem: Engineered > Bioreactor > Anaerobic >... | reverse complement strand
GAGATTCCTTTCAAATGGAATGTGTTGTAACTCAGTATATTGGCCATTTATCATGCCAGTACCTTCTAAAGTGCATATAAATCAAAGAAAAAAATTTCTTAAACGATCACGGATGTGCTGGATGAAAAGCGTCAGATGATTCCCGGCTTTAAAAGCCTCCCTCGCCTGGAGGCAATTGGCGAGGCTCTGCAGGGCCGTCGCTTCGATTCGCTGCTCGACATCGGCAGCGGAAAAGGGATGTTTCTCATCTGGGCTTGCCGGCATTTCAACCTGAAAAGGGCCGTGGCTCTGGAGGTAAGAACTGACATGGCCGAAGCCTGCAGAGCAGCCATTGAATGCGCAGGCCTCAAGGCGACAGTCGTGCAGGCCTCGCTCCCTGATTTCAGATGCGCGCTGATTCCGGCTGACCTGGTATTCGTATTGCACAGCTATCACTATCTGTATTTCGGCTCATATGGCGGCGAAGTGACAGGCACCTGGAATCATTCGGATATCTTCCGGACTCTGGCGTCTCTCTGCAGTGATACCGTCGTCTTCGCAAACGATCTGTCGCTCCCTCCGGGAAAGGATCTGTTCTGGCGTGAAAAAGGAGTTCCTGAGAGCGTGATGGAGCGATACAATGAGGCGGAGATAATGTCCTGTGCGGCGGGGCATTTTGAAATCTGCAGGACAGATCACGGTGGAGGCCGTCCTGTCATCTTGATGAAGAAAAGGCGTTGATGCTAATCACATCTGAAAATACCGCATTCCATGGTATGAGATCTGACGGCTTCGCATATTGAGAAAAAGCTGGAACAGGAAATACAGGCAGGGCTTCGAATCATGCAGAGCAGGGCTGAATCCGATCCGGTGGGGGGTATCGAGATGACCAGGACCATTCTCCTCGTTGAAGATGAAGCGGTAATCGCCATGAACGAGGCGGCGATTCTGGCTGATGAAGGCTACGAGGTTATCACTGCTTACAGCGGTGAAGACGCGATCAACAAGACGAGATCCGCTTCAGGCCGGATAGATCTGATTCTGATGGATATCGATCTCGGCAGAGGGATTGACGGCACCGAGGCGGCCGTTCAGATACTCGCCGAGAACGACATTCCAGTCCTCTTCCTTTCCTCACATTCAGAGAGGGCGATCGTCGACAAGACAGAGAGAATAAGCTCTTACGGCTATGTGATGAAATCCTCCGGAGAGACTGTGCTGAAGGCGTCCATCAAGATGGCGTTCAAGCTGCATGAAGCCAACAAAAACCTGCGATCGAAGCACGCCCATCTGGAGGCCGTTACGAGAGAGCTGGCCGAGAAAGAAGCAAAGTACAGGTTTCTGGCTGAAAGCATGAACGACATCATCTGGACATTGGACACGGATCTGAACCTGACCTATATAAGCCCTTCAATGGAGAGGATAACGGGGTACAGGCCTTCCGACTGGATGAGCCTCGAGCCCAGCCGCCTGATTGATGATGAATCGAACGCCAAGATAAACAAGGTCATAACAGAAGAGCTGCGAAATGAACGCCCTTCAGGGGCCGGCATCAGGAAGGCGGTAACAGTTGAGGCCAAATACTTTCACAGGGATGGATCGTCGAGATGGATGGAGAACGTCATCATCGGAACAAGAGACGAAAAGGGCAGTCTTACAGGGTTTCTCGGGGTGGCACGTGATATCACGGAGCGGAAAAAGACCGAAGAAGCTCTGCGGTTGAGCGAAGAGAGGCTTCGCACGCTAATTAACGCAATGCCCGACATAGTCTGCTTCAAAGACGGCGAAGGGCGATGGATTGAGGCAAACGAGTTCGATCTGAAGCTCTTCGAGCTGGAAGGAGTTCCATACAGGGGCATGAAGGACTCGGAGCTCGCCGATTACAGCTCATTTTACAGGGATGCATTCCTGACATGCGAAGAGACAGATGAAAAGGCCTGGCAGGCAGGTATATTGAGCCGCGCAGATGAGGCAATTCCAAGACCTGATGGGACCACAATGGTATTTGATATAATAAAGCTGCCGACATTCACAGCAGATGGGAAGCGAAAGGGTCTCATAGTCGTTGGCCGGGACATCACAGAGCGAAAGAAGGCTGAAGAGGAGCTGAGAATCAGCGAGGAGCGCTGGGAGTTCGCACTGGAAGGCGCAGGCGAAGGAGTATGGGACTGGAACGCGCTGACAGACAAGGTATTCTTTTCCAGGCAGTGGAAGGCCATGCTCGGTTTTGAGGAGCACGAGATTGGAGAATCTCTGAATGAGTGGGAATCGAGAGTCCATCCCGATGATCTGCCCGGGACGCTCGAGAAGATAAAACGCCATTTTGATTGTGAAGATCCGGTATATATGAGCGAGCATCGCGTCTGTTGCAAGGATGGAACATACAGGTGGATTCTCGACAGAGGTAAGGTCATCAGCCGCACTGATGACGGCAGGCCTCTCCGCGTCATAGGAACGCACGCAGACATCTCGAGCCGCAAGAAAGCGGAAGAGGAGCTCAAGAGGAGCATCTCTGAAAAGGAGATTCTGATGAGAGAGCTTCAGCACCGCGTCAAGAACAACCTCAGCATCGTCACGAGCCTTCTGGCCATAGAGACGGGCAAGCTCCACGATGAAAACTCAAAGAAGATATTCAAAGGCATACACTCACGCATCCGCTCGATGTCCGAGCTGTACAACGAGCTTTACCAGTCTTCGGAGATTGACTGCATCAACCTCAGGAAATACCTTGATACAATCACCAGATCCATAATTGAGATCAGCAGCAGTGAGGCAGAAAGGATAAGGCTCATTACGAGCCTCGAGGATATTCATCTCGACATGAAGAGAACCGTGCCTCTGGCCCTCGTGCTCAATGAGCTTATTATCAATTCGATAAAGCATGCCTTTCCTCCGGGCCGCGAGGGAGAGATAAGGCTGGCTCTGAAGAAGTCAGGCGATATGATATCGATGAGCGTATCAGACGACGGCCCGGGAGTGCAGGCTGAGCCCGGAACGGAGAGAGGCGGAAGCATGGGGCTCGTGCTCATAAACATGCTTGCAGAGCAGCTCGAAGGAACTTTTTCTGTGGAGAGCGGAAAGGGAACAACGGCTACACTGACATTCAGAGAGTGAGGAGTTCACATCCACTGGCTCCGGCATCTCCGGCATCATCCCTCTGCAGGCCTTTTCATTGCTGCATCACATGGTGAATGGCGTGCATTGTTTTTCCCCGTCAAACGTTTTGTGAATAGTATACAGATTCCCCAGGTGCAAAGTAGTACAATTGATTTACAGGATGTCATCATCCTCATCGAAGAGCACGGGAGGGGAACAAAATGGACTCACTGCATGAAATCATATCAACTGCCATGAACGCCGCTGACAAGGTAAACGCCGATGAAGTGCTGGATCTTCTGATTGCAGCAGCCACTGTCAGCGCCGCTGAATTGAATCTGATGCATCTGACCAGTCAGCATGAAAAGCCGGACAATCCAATCTGCAACGCCATATTTCCAGGCTGGCTCGATTCGTATATGGAGCCCTGCAAATACGGGGCAAGCTACGGTGATTTCATGAGTGTGCACGCCACAGGTGAGAATGGTTTTCAGATATCCCCGCAGGACTGGCAGACATGGCACGAAACTAGTCCCGGCTATGACTTGAACGACCTGCATGATATCGTTTTCAGCGATCCGGTTTCCCAGTTCGAGCACAACCTGAATCCACAGAGATGGGATGACTGGGTCGAATCAGTGTCAAGATAGCAGAGGAACCAATTAGTTCAGTGAAAGGTAGATGAATGAATGTGCCTTCAGAGATTAGTGTCGATAAAGCTGAAAAGAATGCAGCAATAGTGAATCAGGCTTCAGATAATGCTCTGGCAGCTCTGCCGGTCCGATCTGCAGGCTCTGCCTCGGAGAGCGGAGGAGAACAGAAAAAAAGCGGGCAATCAAAGAAAGGAAAGATCCTTGCTTTCATATCAGCAGCTTCCCTGTGCTATCTTTTCATACGCCTCTATGTCAGCAACCCTCAGTATTTTCCGCTTGAAGTTCTTTTCGCCGCAGAGCTGCTGATCATCACGACCTTCACGAGAACTGTCACTCTTTATGATGCGTTGAGATTTTTTACGAAAGGCATATTGATAAGCATGGTTCTTACACTTATCATCGGCAGAGGCGTTTTCGGGGTGCTCCTCGGCATGAACACCGGCGCGGCGCCTTTCAGCCCCTGGATAGCTCCGCCGCTCGAGGAAATTGCCAAAATCCTTCCTGTGGCACTCGCGGCAGCTCTTGTTTACAGAAGGAGGAAGTGGACATTCAACCTTTCCGACTGGCTGCTTCTGGGAGCGATGTGCGGAGCGGGCTTCAGTTCGGTAGAAAAAGCCTGCTGGCACAACGTGCATTTCTCTTTCATCTACGGCCCTCATGCAGGCGGCCTTTATCTCTGTCCGGATGCGCTTGGAGTATCACTCGGGCGCATCGGAGCCATGGGTTACGTTGGACATGGCGCGGCGGCCGGCATGATTGCCGTCGCCATCGGCCTCGGTTTTTATCTGAAGGAGAGAAAAGTTACCGGATTCTGGTGGCTCATACCTGCATCTGTCTTTGGATGGGTTACGCTCGAGCACTGCCTCCTCAATCTGTTCTATGCCGAGCGCTCAACGGCGCTGCTCTCCATTGGAGGCGGCATGCTCACGCCCTGGCTGTTTCTCATTACTGTTGCATTTGCCCTGGCTTTCGATGCAGTGTCTCTTTTCAGGGTGGTGTCTTCTTCATATTTACTCAGGGCGGGCTGGAAGTCGATAATGAAGAGAAGAAGCCGCTGCAGCGGTCGGGAGCCAGGGGCAGGAACAGCGGCTTTCATAAGGTGGCTCGATGCAGCTCTGTCTTATCTCCGTTACAATAATCAGGTCGGGTGCCTGCACAGTCTGAAGAGTCACTGAGTTTCCTGATTACAGTATGAAAGCCGTCTGACATGCGTATTCTTACGGAACAATGCAGTCAGCTGTTTTTTCGGTAACGGCTTGACTTTGGGCGGACGGCGGTTTAAAATAGGTATGATCCTCTTTGTGAGGGAGTTTTTTGATGCTGATCAGGCAGATAACTCCGCAGACACTCTATACGACGCAGCACATACGGCAGAATCTGGATGCAGATGGAAGTGCCGTCGACCTTGCATCTCCTCAGGACAGCTCTGTTATAGATCAGACTTCTCACAGAACCAGGCCGGAAAAGAAAGCAGAGAAGTCTTCTCCGCAGATCCTTCAGCAGCAGACATTATCCGCCACTTACTCGCCTGTTCCTTCTGAAAACATCGATCAGCCACAGACTATCGGAACGGCGCAGAGCTTCCAGACAACCATCTTCATGGATGAAAGCGCGTCTTCTACAGCAGAAGGCGGCCCGAACTTCGCCGCGATGTACGGCGTGATGCCGCAGATATCGGAACAGACTGGAACAGGCAGGGTATTTCACGATCCAGACGCGCTGGCATTCCAGGAGTTTCTGGAGAAGACCAGGATGATTGGGATTGCCGACGACAAGGCACAGCAGCTCTTTACTCCGATCCCTCACGATACTGTCACAGGATTCTACAAGGGGCAGGAGAGGATACCAACCCTGACGAGGACTCTTCAGTATGTCTCCGAGACAGGGGCGCAGGCTCATTATGTGGAGGCGGACATAGGAAACCTTAACGGCCTCAATGCCAGGCTGGGACACAGCGGCGCAGACAAGGTGTTCAGGATGATAACCGATCACTTTCAGAGCGGGATCGAGGAAACAGGAGCCACGTCCGTATTCTTCAGGCACGGAGGCGACGAGGTAAGCGCGATTGTCATCAATATAGACTGCGATGCGCTGACACAGGCTCTTGACTCGGCGTTGAAGAAGATCGATGATGATATCTCAGCGCGCGGTCTCTCCGATCTTCCCCATCTGAAGCAGGGCAGGGCGCCCGGAGTGCGTCTGAACTATGGCACATCATCGATTTACGCAGGGGGAGTGGAAGGCGATATATTGAGCGCTGCCGATACGAGAGTCGAGCTGGCGAAGATACTCGGAGGACAGAACGCCTCAGGGGATGCCTCGACAAAAGGGCATGACGAGCCTGTTTCAGGAGAGAATCCAGTAGATGAGGCGCTGCTCGAGCGCGTGAAGGAGTTCAGGGCCAGAGCGGTTTCAGACGTGAACGGCCGCGGGACTGCATTCGAGCAGGCTCTGCGCATTGCCAGGTCTGGAGATCTGCCTGCTTTCATGCAGCCTGACGAGTACAAGCTGAATGCCTTTGTCGAGAGGGCGCGCCAACTGGGCATCGAAAACGGGGTGTCAGATCTCGAAAAGATATCACAGCCGGTCCGCCGTGATGCGGTGACAGGCTTCTACACAGCCGAAGAGAGAATTCCAACGCTTGAAAGGGTGAAGGAGCACATCGCCGCGACAGGCCAGCAGGCCCATTACGTGGAGGCCGATATAGGGAACCTCGGAGGGATGAACGCCAGGCTGGGAAACAGCGGAGCCAATGAGGTCTATAACGAGATAGCGAGATATTTCCGGGAGGAGCAGGAAAGTCTCGGAGTCGACGTGGTGCTCTTCCGCCACGGTGGAGATGAGATATCATCCTGTGTGATAGGCGCTGAGAAGGAGCAAATCGAGAGAGCTCTCGATCTGGCTGTTACGCGTGTCTATTCGTTCGCCGGGGATGTCAGCCTCGACCAGATTCCACATACCAAGAAGGGCCGCAAGCCTGGCATCTCGCTCAGCTATGGAGTCTCCCAGCTCACTCCGGAATCCTCTCTCGAAGAAGTGTTCAGCGCCGCGGACATGAGAGTGGAGCTGAACAAGACGAGGTAATGCCGAGGGAGGTGTAAAGCGATGTCGACAGAAGAGCGCCTGAAGAGACTGGGCCTCTATCACCTTAAAGACAACCCCGAAGCGCTCAGAAAGGCTCTGGAAGAGATGGAGCAGCAGGCCGCCGAGAGGGAAAAGCTTGAAAAGGAGGCCCAGCAGAAAAAGTTCAGCAAGGCAGCGAAAAGAAACTCCGCTTCCAGATGATCCTGCGGCAGCCTTCCTTTTTGAAGGACTGCAGAGCCGATTGCTGAAGATGAACCGGTGAAAGACAGCCGGTTTTTGTCTTTCCAGGACGATAAATTGTGAAAGTGGGAGCACAGTTGTGCATATCAAATCACTTGCTGCAACGCTATTCTTTATTGCTGCTTTTCTGGCCGCCTTTAACGCACAGGCGCAGCAGTCTGAGCACCAGACCTACAGAGTGCAGGCGGCCATGACCGCGGCAGATGACATACAGGCCTTTGTATCGATAGCCTTCGACGGCCTGGGAGATCGGTGCGCCCTTCTCACCGGCGAAAACCCGGACAGAGGGGAAGAGCCTCTGCCTCAGCAGATAGTGATCGCCGGAAGCCCGGCTTTCAATAGAAAGCGGATTATAGATCTCAGGGAGATAAAGGCGTCATCGGTTGCCCTGGACAGATCGGGAGAGCTTTGTGCTGTTTCAAGTGACAGGGGCCTGCTTTTCTATGGCACTACATCGGGAAAGCTTCTCTGCAAAAATCCCGGTGCATCGGGGATGGGGCCTGTCAGATTCAGCCCGGATGGGAAGAGTGCAGCAGCGGTGATGGCAGACGGTAGAGCAGTAGTAATCACAGATGCCGGCACGGCAAAAGCCACAGGGAGGCTCAGGCCTGGAGCGGGAAAGGTGAAGACCTTCACTTACAGTAGAAATGGAGATGTGATAGCCGTTGTGTCGGAGAAGGAGAGCACCGATTCAGGAGACTATCAGCCGTCTCTGATAAGCGTTTTCTCTCGTAATGGAAGACTGCTCGCGTCTCTCTCAACTGTAGATTCGATTCTGGACTGCACTCAATATGGAGATAGCGACTGCTTCATCACGTGCGGCACGGAAGGTCTCTCGGTATTCAGCTTCACGCCGCTGCAGCTCATGAATCACGTCGCGACAGGAACTCTATCGTCTCTCACAGTGTCTTCCGATGGCCGGCATGTTGCAGTGATACCTGTGATGCAGCCCTACGCAGAGGTGTACGATATGAAGACAGGCGCAGTCGAAGGGCAGACGAGGAGGTTCCCTGATCACTGCATGGCCCTCGCCGCCTGTCCTGGAAGGGAGCTCGTCGCAGTGGCGTTCGGGCGCGTGGCCTTGCTCTATGATCTTACAAGGAAGATGCCTCTCGATGAGTGGTAGGCCAGGGGAGAGCGCTCAGAGCCCGGGGAATACGTCTATCTCACCGTCCACCGAGAATACTATGGCCATGCATCTATGAGGCGATGCTGCCACATATCGCAGCGCGTTGTTGTATCGCGCTCCCCTCGAGGAATCGCCTCTTCCTGCTGAAGCGCTGCCGTCCAGGATCGCCCCGATTGCGTGGCATGTTCCGTCAGGTGTGAGCACGATGGTTCCGTCTATCGCAGTAAGCGAGAGTATCGGGCAGGCCACGCCTTTCACCAGCTGCCTGGGAGCTATTACAGTGGCCTGATCTCTCAAACGGTGCGCCTCCTCCTGAGCCGCCTCGCTGATGAGCAGCATGGTGCCCCTCTTCTGCGCCTTTGCCTCAGAGACGAGGAGATGCAGCTCACTTTCGCTCAGAATATCACCGCTGCTCCCGAAGATGTTTTGAAATACTTTATACAGCCTGTGCATGTCCGGATGGGGATCGTAGAGATGGGGATTTCCATCCTTCACGAGCAGCAGCTCGTACGGCTTTGCATCATCGGATTCATCTGCCGCGGGCATTGTCAGCCTCCAGCCCTTGTGATTCATAAAATCTATCAGGATTGTCCTGCTGCTGTGCTTTTCGAAGAGGCCTGTGCAGATTCCGAGTATGTATTCGCCATCTGAGATCGCAGGGTGATCCGGCGATGACATCTCCAGGATCTTCCTGGCTGCAACTGTCTGCGACAGTCTGACTGGCTCGACAAACTCCACGAGCCTCTCGCTCTTCCTGAGATTGTGCATGTCATTGGTTATGACAAGCCTTCCCCTGTTGATCATCCCTTCATATGTCGCTGCAGCAAGGCTGCAGACTGTATCGAAGAGCTCTGGAAGCAGCTTTCCGTTCTTGACCACTCCAAGCGTCGACAGGAAATTCCTTGCCGCCTCTCTGCAGATATGGGCGATCAGCGACTTTTCATCGACAGTCGCAAGCCGGTTATCATCGGTGTAGAGCTTCATCGAAATATGGAGATGCACGAGGTCGAGAAGCTTCAGTATGAGGGCGTCCATGTAGGAGCGGATTACCCTCCAGTGCAGGCTGGAATCGGATACCGATCTCTTCAGCGCCAGGTATGGCGAAGCGGGAAGACGCAGCACAGAGTAGCAGCAGTTCACCGAAGAGGCTCCGCCATTATTATGGTAACGAGACGGCTTGCCGACAAAGAAAGACCATCCAGGCGTGAATGCTTCGAAGGCCTTCTCCAGCTCTATTCCCAGAGAGTCCTCATCAGCGCTCCTGTTCCTTTCGACTGTGGCTGCAGCAGTTTCCTGAAGGGCCAGAAGATAATCCCTGTCCTGTGCAGATGCCCTGATGTCGCACAGATTGTGACAGATTCTGTCGTTTTCCAGGCTGTCATTGATTGAAAGATAGATAAGGCTGGCATTCAGGCGGTGGTCGAGATGATAAAAGAAATCACACGCCAGTGTGTCAAGTCTGCACAATATCTCAAGGCCGGACCTTGAAGGGAGGAACAGATCTCCGGTCATATCTAACCTTTTGTGGTCTTCCCTGCCATCAGAAGACCCTGTGAGTGTAAAATATCTCTGTAACCGGTGCAGTGCACCAACTAGATTCAAGATCGCCTGTCGAATTCCTCTTGCTTTTCTGCTCATTTGGGCAGGAAGGGCTGGCAGGAACCAGGGAGAATCTCTAAATTAAGCATACGATGGAGAAGGTAATGAACTCAATTATAGAGGACTCACCGGCGACAGTACCGGTTTTCGCGGAAGGGTTGACAGATCCGGGAAAGCAGAGAAGCAATAATGAAGATGCCTTCTCATTCGACCGGGAGTTCGGCATCTTCATAGTCTCTGATGGAGTCGGCGGAGAGCAGGCCGGAGAGAGGGCCTCAGAGGCGACAGTAAAGCTTCTCCCGTTCATGCTCAAAGAAGCTGTGAGAAAGGGCACTGTCAAAAGAGATGATGAGTTGATCTTCGTCATCTCATCGACAGTCAAAGCCCTTAACAGGAAGGTTTTCGAGTATTCGCAGTCAGTTGATGAGCTCAAGGGCATGGGAGCTACGCTTGTATTCTGTTTTGTAAGAGAAAGGAAAGTCTTCTGCGCTTATATGGGCGACAGCAGTGTGTTCCTTATGAGAGACGGGGAGATGGAGTGCCTGACGGAAGACCATTCATTAATACATGTTCTTCTGGAGCAGGGAAAAATCACTCACAAACAGGCCAGAAGCCATCCGTTTCGAAATGTGATCCTTCGGTACATCGGCATGGAGGAGGATAGAGGACCTGATGTATCGGCCTTTGAATACAGGGAGGGAGACAGGATACTTCTCTGCTCTGACGGACTCACAGATATGGTGCCTGAAAAGACCATTGCCTCGATTCTCTGGAAGGAGGACTCGCTGAAGACCGTGTGCTCCAGTCTGATCGACGCCGCCAACCTGGCCGGTGGGCGTGATAACATAACTGCCGTGGCAGTGCAGATCGGCATGCACAATCCGCAGCCCGATCTGCAGATCAGAGTCAGGCGGACGAGGCACCATTCAGCAATCGTGCACAGAGAAGACCACAAAGCTCAATGACCCAGGTTCGAAGATCCAACCCTGCTTGAAACCCCGAGATCGCCCCGTCGAAATGTGACCCTGTTTATATTCTTTTCCCAGTTAACATATTGTTAATATTTAAGATACAGAGTACTTACAATTCCACGAGGATTCTTCACAATACTCTGTTATTATTTTCCTGTGCCATCATGGTAAGCCGTGATTCTGCCAATATCTGATGAAAGGGGTAGAGGGCCGCCAACAGAACTGCTGAAAGAGAAGTCAACCATTCGCTGCAGTTTGTCTGGGAAAGGAGACAGTGCCATAAAATGGACCGGAAAAGAAGAATATATTTAGTAGAAGATGAACAAGAAATATGCACAATCATAACAAAATACCTGCTAAAAGAAGGATACGAAGTTACTTCTTTTCATCGAGGTGATACTGCACTCAGGGAAATACTCGACAACCCTCCTGAGCTTCTGATCCTGGACATCATGCTTCCTGGAATTGATGGTATAGAGATACTGAAGGAGATCAGGAACACGCTGAGCCTCCCTGTCATCTTCATATCTGCCAGGAAGGACGAAGTCGATCGCATTCTGGGTATCGAGCTGGGAGCCGATGACTATATTCCAAAGCCTTTTTCGTTCAGGGAGCTGGTAGCCCGCGTCAAATCGATATTCAGACGGATTGACTTCGAAACCAGGGATCTGGTTCCTCTGGAGAAATGCACGATAAAATCCAAGAATCTGATAATCGATCTCGACAGTATGATGCTGCGCTCGAAGGAATCCTCCATAGAGCTTACTGCCACCGAGTTCTCTATCCTCAAGGTGATGATGAGCCGGCCAGGCAGGGTCTTCACGAGGGGAGAGCTGCAGCATTTTCTTGCCGATGGTGAGCGCGGCGCCGATACGAGAGCCATCGACATCCATGTCAAGAACATGAGAAGAAAGATAGAAGAGGTCGGCGCGTCGTCGATGCTGATACAATCAGTGCGGGGAGTGGGATACAAATATGAAGATTGATTTTTACAAGAAACTCTGGTGGAAGGTCCTTCTCTACTATGCCGCCATCATTCTGCTGACGGTGGGGCTCATCTATGTCATTCTCATCATCCAGGTGAGGATACATGTACAAAAAGAGATCCTGGACGAGATGAATACGACATACGCTACAGCGCTGAAGAACATCCAGGCCCGATCCGGCGCGGTGAATCTGATCGAAATCAACAAGGAGCTGGTTAAGATTCGATGGTCGAGCGGGCATGGAGGCCGCGGCCCAGGCGGCCACGGTCCAGGCGGCCCGGGTGGCCCAGGCGGGCCCGGCGGCCCGAAGGGTCCAGGCGGCCCCGGTGGCCCCGGTGAGCACGACGAGTTCGGCGGCCCAGGCGGCCATGGTCCAGGCGGCCCAGGCGGGCCCGGAGAATATGGAGGCCCAGGCGGCTTTAGTGAGCCCGGCGGCTCCGGAAAACCGGGAGACGGCAATGTCACAGCCACAAAGCAGGAGCCCGGCAAACCAGGCGAAAGCAATGTCACAGCCACCAGGCAGGAGCCCGGCAAACCAGGCGACGGCAATGTCACAGCCACCAGGCAGGAGCCCGGCAAATCTGGCGACGGCAATGTCACAGCCACTCAGCAGGAGCCTGATGGCTCGGGGAGCAGCGTCTCTGCAAGTCCAGGCGGCCTGGGAAAGCCCGGCGGGCCAGGGAAACCAGGTGATCCTGGGAAACCCGGCGGCCCGAGAAAGCCCGGCGACCCAAAGAAGCCCGGTGACCCGCGGAAACCCGGCGACCCAGGCGATCCCGGAGATCCCGGAAGGCCCGGCCCGAGAGGCCCTCAGGATAGCCGTATCTCCGTAGTCGATCTGAGCGGCAAGCGCATCTCTGATGGAACCAGCAGATTCAGGGACTTCAAGGAATTCCAGCACATAAGGCCTTCCAGTGAAGACATAACAGCCGTTAAGAATGGAAAGACAGTCATTCGCACAGTCTATGACAACACTTTTGGAGACAGGCACAGGATGAAATTGCTCATGTTCCTGCGCCCGATCACGGTCAACAACAAGGTGGAAGGGGCGCTGATATGCTTCTTCCCTGAGAGCCCGCCTCCTGAAATCCTCAACATGGTGGTTATCTTCTTCCTGAAGGCGATGCTGATAGCGGTCATCGTCTCGTCGATGACAGCTCTGGTGTTTGCACAGACTCTCACAAGACCTGTGCGGCAGATGGAGAAGGCGGCAAAGAGACTTGCCGTGGGAGACTTCTCCACCAGGATAAACTCGAAGAGACAGGACGAGCTTGGAGTTCTGGCCAATGCCTTCGACGATATGACCTCCAAGATTGAGACATTCATCAAAAGCAGGACGAGGATGATGATCGACATCTCACACGAGCTATCGACGCCTCTCACTACTATTCACGGCACGGCAGAGGCGCTGATTGACGGCATAATAGATGGCGAGGAAGAGAAAAACCAGCACCTGCAGATAATCCTGAAACAGGTAAAGCAGTTGTCGTATCTGATAGACGATATAACAGAGCTTTCAAAGTTCGAGACAGGCGAGACCAAGATCGAAATAGAGCAGTTTCTGGCTGTCGACCCAGTCCACACCGCGATAGACACAGCCACAATCGTGGCCATGAAGAGAGACATAACCATAACCACATCGATAGCCGACGAAGATATCAGGGTCCTGGGAGATCCCAGAAGAATAGTGCAGGCCCTTCAGAATCTCATCAACAACGCCATTGTGCACAACCCTCCCGGCACAGCCATAGAGGTCATCCTCAAAAAGGAGGACAGGAAAGTCCTCTTCGCCGTCGAGGACAATGGAAAGGAGATACCTCCCGATGAGATGAGGCACATCTTCGAGAGATTCTACAAAGTGGAGAAATCCAGATCGGACGGCGCTCCGGGAGCCGGACTGGGGCTCGCCATCGTCAGGGAGATACTCCTTGCGCACGGCAGCACCATATATGCAGGGGCAGCCGGCGGCAAGAAGAGGTTCTTCTTCTACCTCACCGCAGTAGACTGAAACAATCTGATTCCATCCCGGTGCCGCTCCGGAGCTGAAAGGGGCGGCACTTTTTCATTTGTCTGCGGCAGCTGTCAGAGTGTAATACCGGTGAAACTTAAAAGATCACTGTGCTTTCTGTGGTGCATTGCAGTTTACAATTTCTTAACATTGTGTTCATCTCGAGCATACATATATCTGATATTTCCATACAATGGCATGATAACATTTACTTAGAACAACTGAATGGAGGTCCTTATATGTTCAACAACTTCAATGTTCAGGGAATCGGCGGAATGGGCGGTTCTTCTTCGATGATGCAGATGCTGATGATGCAGCAGATGATGAACCAGGGCTCGATGGGAACGGGAATGATGAATCAGGGTATGATGGGCCAGGGCATGATGGGCCAGAGCCTCATGGGTATGGGAGGCATGACGGATCAGATGTCGATGAGTCCGGATTTGATGGAGATGATGATGGAGCAGGGCCAGGGCATGAGCGGCATGAGTGGCCTCAGCGGCATGAGCGGTCTCAGCAGCCTGAGCGGCCTCAGTGGTCTGAGCGGCCTGAGCGGTATGAGCGGTATGAACGGACTGAACAGCATGATAGGTATGGGAAGCATGGGCACCGATTCTTCCCAGATGATGCAGCTCATGCAGATGATGATGATGATGATGCAGATGCAGGGCCAGGGGATGGGCCAGGGGATGGGCCAGGGGATGGGCCAGGGCCAGGGCATGAATCCGGCCGAAATGCACGAGATGAAGATCGGCGCCGAGATACAGAAGGGCCTCCAGAACGGCACCATCAGCCAGGATGAGCTTCAGCAGCTTCAGGAAAGAAAAGAGCAGCGCGACCAGCTGATGCAGAGCCTTCAGAACGGCCAGGCCGGCAAAGACCAGATGGATCAGCTCCGGCAGTTCGACATGCAGACAGATCAGCTCCTGGAGCAGTACAAGAGCTCAAAATAGGGCTCTCCTGACATAAATGTGAAAACGTGGGTGGAAAGGGGAGTCTTCCAGTCAATGCATCTTTGATGGTGGAGGCTCCCCTTTTCAGAGTCAAGGCAATCCCGTGAAGTGACAGTAGATATGATCAGCTGCTGTGAGCAATCTTTCTATATTCTCAAATCGAGTGGTGATGGACGTGACTCACGAAGTGGTAACAAAAGATGGATATGTGGATGTGATAGACTCGGACACCAGAGAGATAGTGGCGCACAAGGTCAGATTCAGGGCAAACAAGACCTGCACGCTCTGCGGCGGTAAATTCACGAAGGGAGAGTTAATAGAGGCATCCTTCCCTGTGAGCATCGATATGGAGCAATGCCTCAGGCAGCGCGGCCCATGGATGATGGAAGCCTTTCAGGCCGACGGCTCGGGAGGCAGCTCTTCAATGTGGCTGAGGAACAATGCCATAAAAATCACAGAATGTGCCACAGGTACCAATCTCTATGACGCCCCCTATTCCAGGACTTTCATTGTCAACGCGAGAAAAGAAGCGCGCGCCCGGGTCATGAAATCCATAATCCAGGGCTTTCTATCGAACAGATCATACTGAGACACACTCCCATTTCAAGAAATAATACAAGGCTCGAAGTGTAAAACAGGGGAGATGGAGAGAATGCTGAGATGGGGAGGAATCAGAGTATTCCTCTATCCTGCTTTGCTCTCCCTCTTTCCTCCATCCCCACCTTTCCTCACTTACACAATAATTCTTTAATTCAGTTCCATTGGACTCAATCCCGTTTTACGGATCCTGAATGCGCGACCTCCGGGAGGTTAATACATTGTTAACAACTTCAGCCTTATATCTGGCAGAGCTCCATTGTATAATTATACTAAGGAGAGCAAAACTGCCGCCAGGATTAAAGATGATGCCATCATAGTTTTCACCATCTTCTGATGGCGTATATTATGAGCGGCAATACATCATGAGTTCATATATTCTAAAACGAGGGGTCATGCCATGAGCGACATGCACATTTCCGCGTCAAATATACAGGGATTTCAACAATCGGCCCTTCCCGGCAAAGCCGGAGTGGATCCGGCCGGATATCAGACAGAGAGCGCGCATGTGGGCACAGATGACTCGGTTTCGCTGAAAGGCAGCGCCGGCGGGTCTTCTGAACCATCGAAGCTCTCTGTGCAAAGCCTTCCTGCCCCTGCATGTGAAGCAGAGCCTGAATCCGTTGAGAGCTCTCTGAAGGCGGAGGCGGCACCGGACAAAGGCGCAAAGAAGCCAGCCGGCGCGGATTCCGACCATGGCAGAGTCAACTTGACTTTCATTCATACAAACGACGCGCACGGCTATGTGGAAGAGCACCCTCCTGAAGGCGATGAAGGCGTGACAGGCGGACTTTCCCGCACTGCCGCTAAGATAAGGGAGATCAGGGATGAAAACAGAGACGGAGCGATACTCGTCGACGGCGGAGATGTGTTCGACGGAGGTTTCTACAGCAAGCACTCCCAGGGCGAGGTGATGAGCAGGCCTTATCACAGCCTTCAGTATGATGCAATTACGATAGGAAACCACGATCTGAGCTGGGGCCTCCAGACTTTTGAGAAGCTCTCCGATCAGGTGGACACGGATTTCCTCGCCGCCAACCTGAAGATGGCCGATGATAACGTCACTATGAAGCACCTCAAGCCATACAAGGTCATCGAGAGAAAGGGCGTCAGGATCGGCATAGTGGGCGTCACATCCCGTCTGACCGCCGTAGGCTGCCCTGACAGGAAGGCTCTTCAGATTGTCGAGGCCGCCCCTGTCGTGAAGAGCTGCGTGGAAGAGCTGAAATCGAAGGAGAAGGTCGACCTGGTCGTTCTGTTGTCTCATCTCGGCTACGATGACGACGTGAAGCTGGCGCAGGAGACTTCTGGAATAGACATAATAATAGGCTCGCACAGCCATAAGGCACTCCCAGGTGGAGAGAAGGTCGGGAACACGATGATAGTCCAGACAGCCGGCGAAGGCAATTCACTTGGCAGGCTCGATGTGGATTTCGATATAAGGAAAAACGCCGTTCTCTCTGCAAAGGAACAGCTGATACCTGTGACAGGGCATATTGCGCCTGATCGTGAAGTAGAGAGCATTCTCAAGCCTTTCATGGAGAAGTTCAGACCTCTCAGGGAAGAAAAGCTTGCCGTGACAAATGTCAAACTGGACATGTTCGACGAGAGAGTGGAGAGCACAAACCTGACAAACCTGTATATAGATTCCCAGAAGATGGATTCAGACATCGCGCTCGGCTCCATGTTCTCGATCAGGAAGGGTATCCCGAAGGGCGTAATCACGACAGGCGATCTCTTCAATACATATCCCTTCGAAAACAAGCTGTGCCAGGTAAGGACAGACGGAGCCAGCGTGCTCAGGTTCCTCGAATCGGCGCTCAAGGATGGATACAAGGGAAATTACATCCTCACCTCAGGACTCTCCTTTGAATACAGGCCTTCCCTTCCTGAGGGAAGCCGCATCACCTCGATCACTTTCAAAGGCAGGAAGTATGGTCCTGACAAGTTTGCAGAGAAGACGATGACTGTAAGCATGGATGAATATATACAGGGCAAATCCTATTTCAGGAACAGTAAAGTGGAGAAGCAGTACGGCCCCGTCTTCGAGATATTGAAGAGCTACCTGAAGGAGCACTCGCCTCTTGACGGTGTATCCTCGGAGAAGAGATACAGAAAGCTCGCAGATTGACGACGAGATGCATCACTGCTCAATATGACGTTCCTGCCATCGCTGGATCTGTTGCTGAGTGTCCTGTTTACGGAACAGGTGGTGTCAGATGAAAAACAATATTTTCATCTCCGTTCTCTTCTTCCTGTTACTGCTTTTCATCGAAGATGGCATGGCCGGATGGGGAGGGGCGATGAGATGCTCGAGCTGCTCCTATCGTTCCGATGTGCTGCATGCAGGACAGGGGAAGGCAACTTCCTGTGCGGTAATAAGATGCTTCAACTGCAGGGGCTGCTTCCAGCTGCTCGTGGACTACAATGAAGACTCCATTCGGCACGCTTTTGCGGACCCGGACAGGGAGCTCGCGGAGCTTAAGAAGAAAAAGGCTGTCAGGATCGGCAGGGAGATGGACCCGGAGCTGAAAGTCGAAGTTAATCTGTACGCCTGCCCGAAATGCGGAAAGAAGGCGAGGGAAGTCCCTGAGGATGTCCTGCTGAAGATGAGGGCCATACAGGATGAGAAAGGGAGCTGCAGAGCCTCGTCGTTCATAAAATGCCCCTGCTGCGGACATGGCTCTCTCTTCATCGAGAACACGCTCAAGTGGGATTGACCGGCCCGTTGTTCGCGCTGCCTCTGAGGAAGTCTCTTATCTTCCGGCCCCACTCTGCCACCGTGTCTTTCGTCATCTTCAGGTAGAGCTTGATTTCGTCCTTGTCTGTGCGCCATGTCCGGTACACCAGGGCGGCTGAGCCTGCGCCTATTGTCAACGCAGCAGGGAGGCCGGTCATCGCGCATGAGGCGCCCATAGCCGTTCCTATCCCCATATCGAGAGCGCCCAGGATCTTCTTCTCTCTGTCGCCTGTTTTGATCCCTTTTGCCATCAATCTGGCTCCCAGCACCATGTCCAGCGCGCCGCCGGCGATGCCGAGAGCTGTTCCGACAGTGCCCATTATCGATGTATTGCAAAGCGCTGAAGCTGCAGAAGGGCTTGCCTTCGAGAGCACATTGGCAGCCCATTTCGTATGCGCCAGGCCCTGGGCTCCCAGGGCGAGATGGCGCAATCCCCAGGCCGTCACTCCGCAGTCGAAGATGACCTTGTCCCTGTCGAGCTTTCCCTCTTTTCTGCAGTCCTTATAGAGAGCGGTGAGGCCGAGGTCGGCGTTGATGAAGCCTCCGATCGCCCTCATTCCGGGAGTCAGGGCGACTGCGGTCTTGAACACTGTTTCCACGGCGTTGAGGCCGTAATACGCGCCCCACATGGTCTGTTTCGAGCCTGTCAGGAACTTTTCCCGGTCTTTCTCCCTGACCCCGGTGTACATGGTCTTGACACCGGAGATGACAAGTGCGCTTGCAATGAGGCCGTTCAGCCTTTCCAGAAGGGGAGAGTTCTTCAGATGCTCGGCGATGTTGGCGGTTATGGAGACCCCGTCCTTCGAGGGGTCGGAGCCTTTCAGATCGGCTATCCTGCCGAGGCCGTCGGCCACTTTTCCGGATATCTCCGCTGTATCGACGGCTTCTTCAGCAATGGGGACAACAGGGGCGTGCTGAGCGCATCCCATCTCTCTGTTGAAGAGCGGACCTCCGATTGTGTTCATAGCGGCTCCGGAAAAAAATATCCCGCACTGTAATTGTACCTGTACGGGATGAATAACTCAATGAATATTATGTTAACGTTCTGCTAGCCTTTGCCGAAAACTCCAATCTTCGGCTGTACGAGCGCGACGAGATCCCTGCTCTTCATCACGACCGACTCTGACTGGAGGCCGCAGTTGAACGCCGAAAACTCGTTGTCGGTGATCCTGCTGTCGAAGAATGTGGGCAGATCTATGAGGTTTCCGAACGGAGGAACTCCTCCTGTCGGGAGGCCAAAGCGCTTCATTATGTTTTCGGGCTCTTCGAACTCGCACTTCTCACCGGCGGCTTCCGCGACAGCCTTCATATCCAGCTTCAGATTTGCCGGGATGTTGAAATGATAGTTCTTCTTGCTGCTCTTTCCTCTCAGTATTATCGATTTTACGCCCTCTTCGAGCTTCGTGCCCCTCACCCTGGCCGAATCTTCCGATGTCGGAGCCGCCTCGTGCACCACGTGCCGGAACTCGAATTCGCCCTTCTTCAGAAGCCTCATTATCTCGTTCCTGACGCCCTGCTCGCCGAAGAATATGCGCGCCCTCAGCCTGTTCCCTGCAATCCTCTTCGGGTCAGACGGGAACAGCGAAGCTTCCCTGATGTTCTTCAGGTTCAGCACGGTCATCGTGAGGCGTTCGAGTCCCACTCCGAACCCGCCGTGCGGCGGCATTCCGAATTTGAAGATGCTGAGGTAGTCCGGGAAGCTTGCAGGATCCATGTCTTTTGACTCGATCCCTTCGACCATTGACTTGTATGTATGGCGACGCTGGCCGCCTGACGTTATCTCAGAGCCTCCGCAGAGGAGATCGAACGTGTTCGATATCTCAGGCTTCTCGTCGTTGGGATACGCGTAGAACGGCCTCTTCGACGTTTTCCAGTCCAGGATGAATATGCAGTCAGTGCCGAATTTTTCAAGCGCATAAGCGCACAGCTCTTTTTCCGCGGCAGGGCTGAGATCCGGTTCGGCGCGCTCGTCGATGCCGGTCCTCGAAAAGAAGATCTCCTGCGCCTCCGTGAAAGTCACGCGCGGGAACGCAACATCGGCAGGAGCTTTGATGAGATATCCTCCCAGGAGCTTGAGCTCATTGCTGCAGTGCTTCTGCAGATGGGCCACCATGTATTTCATGAAGCCTTCGAGAACGTCGAGTACCTCGTGCCAGTGGTCGAAGAAGCCCATCTCGAACTCGAGCTGCTTGCCCTCAGTGAGGTGGCGGGCAGTGTGGGAGTTTTCAGCGCGGAAGAACGGCATTATTGCAAAGACCCGCTCGTTTACTCCAACCATGACCTGCTTGTAAAGCTGGCTGCTCTGGGCCAGCGTCGCCGGATATCCGAAATAGTCCACCATGAAGACCTCGGCTCCGCCTTCCGATGACGCGCCTATCATATTCGGGCCGAAATACTCTGACGCGCCGACCTGATCGTGCATATAGAGCCTGTAGCTGTGCGCGATTTCTCCCTGTATCCTGAAAACAGCCTGTATCTTCGCATTACGCAATGTCAGGGGGCGGTAGTCCAGTATGGTATCCATATCGGCGACTATCTCCGTCTTGTAGAACTCAAGGGGCGGCACATCGGTGACAGGCACCTCGACTGTGATGGAGGGCTTCACAACTTCTATGCCAAGCGCAGTCTGCGACGATGCCGTCACGTCGCCTTCCACGGAGAGAACCGAGCCCGACTGCAGCGATGATATCTTCCTGTACTCGTCCCTGTCTTCAATGACTATCTGCACAAGCCCGCTTCTGTCCCTCAGGATCAGGAAGTTAATCTTCCCGAGGGCGCGGACGTTGTTGAGCCACCCGCGCAGGTGAACGCGCTTCCCGATGTTATCCGGAAGCTCGCATGAGAGTGATCGTTTCATCTTATCTTACCTCGTATGGTTGTTATTTTCTGTCTTTACTCCCTTCAGGCTTCACCGGAGAGGGGGATATCCCCTCCCTGGGCCTGTGAGAGTATCATCAACTTTCCTTCTGCTTTCTGTGAGACTCAGCGCCTTCCTCCCCGGAACCCTCCAAAGCCTCCGCGGCAGCCTCCGAAGCCTCCTCCGCCCCATCCGCGGTTGTTGAAGGACCTTTCCTCGGCGCGAGGCTGGCTGTTGAAGCCGCCTCCCCAGTTCCCGCCCCAGGATGACGATGCAGCTCTGTTTGCGCCTGCTTCTCTGGCGGCCTGGTGGTTCTGGACATTCTGCAGCTCCGCCTTGTCTGTCACATTGTTCCAGGAGCCGTCAGCGTTGAGCTTCTGGAATCCCGAGCCGGTATCCTTGTATACATTTCCGTTATGCTCGGCGTAGACGTTATTGCCGGCCTGCTGAACGTGCGTGGTCTGCCCTCCCGGGCCCACTACCTCGCCTTTGCCCACAGTTTCCGAGCGGCCTGTGTTCGGGTTGGTGAATGTCGCGCGCTCGCCCGCGGCGCCTGTGCCAGTCGACGGGTTGTACGTGGCCCCGCGCCCTCCTGTAGCGTAATTGCCTGTGTAGACGTTCTGGACCGTTCCGTGCTGGCCTGCAGAGATCTGACCTGTGACTGAGTTGTATGAGTGTCCGACCTGTCTGCTCCAGGCGTTGCCTGTCCAGGCGTTATATCCCTCGGAGGTGCGGCTCACAACTCCTGTATTGCCCCACTGATGGTAGACGTTGCCTGTTGTGGCGGCCCATCCGTTCGGGCCCCAGCCGACGGCGCCGTTCGGTCCTCTGGCATATCCGTACCTGTCTGCCCAGCCGGGATAGTATGAATACGCGCCCCAGTATGGAGCTGCTCCCCATCCCCATCCCCAGGCGGCGTCCGCTCCGTACAGCGCCCAGCCAAGGCCGAAGCCGTAGGCCCATCCCGTCCACGGTGTCCAGGTCGGATCGGCTGCGTAACCGTACGTGACAGGGTATGGATACCAGTCGTCATCATCGGTGTATGTGCCGTAGTCATAGCCAGTCCCATAGACGACCACGTTGTCCGGCGAGACTGCAGTTCCCATGTAGCCGGGCGTATAGCCTTCCATTATCGTATCTCCTGCCACTTTGAATATCTTCACGTGCGTGACATAGTACAGCGGCGAGCTTGGCGGGATCGAATAGATCACCGGCGGAACTGATTTGGCGGCGCTCCACTGTCCGTTCAAGGCGTTTGATGTGAACCATACTCCATTCTGGCATGCGTACCAGGTCTTGCTGTCCACCTTTATTACAGGCGTGGCGCTGTTTGAAACGTAGTACAGAGGAGTTCCATCTATGGCCTTGAGCTTTGGCGTGCCTTTGATTGAAGGAGTGAACTTCACCTGGGTGACGCTCACTGCGGCAGTCTGGGGAATGGTATCGGCTATCAGCGCTTCCTGCGACTGCGGAGTGCCCGGTATTGAGGCCTTTACGTTCTCCTTGGGGCTGTTATCGGGTATCTTCAGGAAGTCAAGAGGCAGAGCTTTTCCAGACACATACTGCCAGGGGCCGGCGAAATCGGCCGCTTTGAACCATCTGCCTGAGACAAGAACGTAAGTGTTCTGATCGCTCATGGACTTGAAGATGTTCCCTGTCGTATTGTCCACGTAGAGAAGGGTCGTGCCTTTTATTGAGGTCCAGTTCGGCTTTCCGTCCGTAGTGATCAGCTCTGTCGGGACTGTCGCCGTAAACACCACAGGTGCGCCGTTTTTCAGCATCGGCATCTGGCCGTTGTCTGAGTTTGCCTCGCCGGTCATCAGGTCTACAACGTTCTGCTTTGCCAGATTGCCTGCTGCCTCAAAGGCTCCCTTCGGAATATTTCGAGCGACCTGCCAGGGACCGTTGAGGCTGGAGGCCTCGACGAATCCGTCGAAGAGGTGCATATACAGGTTTCCGGATGAGTCCTTAACTATAAAGGCTCTCGTGTTGCATATTCTCTTCAACTGGGTGCCCTGCAGATTGACCCAGACAGGGTCGCCGTTGATGCTTACCAGGATAGCCGGAGTCTGAGAGAAGATCAGGGCCGGCGGGCTGTTCTTTACAGGAACCGCTCCGGCCTGCTTTTCTGCGCTGATGATCCCGACCTGCGCCTGAAGGCTGTCGAGAGGCATCGTAGAGCTTCCTTTTGCAGCTATCCCGTCGAACGCCTTCCTGTATTTGTCCGCATTGGCGGAAGCCGACGGGAATACTGCCTTATCCACCTTCAAATTGTTCAGGCTGACTGAGCGGTAAATTCTATCGACGCTCGTTGAGGCGGTGAAGTATACGACGCCGAAGACAGGCTCTTTTGCGCCCTGCTCCTGGACGGATACGGCCGCGTGGGCGTTGAGGCTGCAGCCGTCCCAGCTGTCGAGCTGAGGCTGGTAGACTGTATACTCTGTTCCTTTGACTACTGATGTTTTCGGCCACTGATCAGGAGTGACCTCGGAAGCGGGAGGCTGTGAGCTTCCCTGTGCCGAAGCGGTGAATTGAAGCGCGGTGGAGATTACGATCAGGAAGATGAGACATGCTGCTCTGAACAGAATTCTTTTCACCATAATCAGGATCACGCACCTTTCTTTCCGGGCTGGCTGTCTCCCGGCGCATTATTTGAAGAATCAAAAGCCACTCACCCATTTATAATTCATTACCGGGGAGGTTGTCAAGCCTCTCTGCCTTACCTGCCTGTTACCGTCCGGTTTTGCATCTTGAGCAGATGATATTGATTTACTGGCTCTGGAAATGATAAAATAGTCGTTGATGAAGATATGCTTTTGAATGATTAAACAGAGGGTTCCGCAGAGCAGGAAGGACCTTCTGTGATTGTCATGCTTTCGCGGAGATGAAGCACGAAACAATACAAGGTGGAGGGCTGATAATTATGAACACCAATATGGACAGGATTCTGCAGACAGGAACAGGCGAACCGGCTTTTCTTCATCAGAAGGCCATGAAGTCCGTTTCATCAGATCAGACCTCTCAGTCTGTATCACAGCCCTCAGACTCGTTCGAACCTGCAGCGCAGACTGGAGCCGAGACTGCAAAAAGTGACGGTGCCGCCGGGCTCGCAGGGACGGCAAAGAGCGCGCCTGCCGCTGCGGCTCAGGAAACCCGGCCGCTCTGGGCAGAGGTGCAGAAGCTGGGACTCTGGACAAGCCTGTCGTGCCTGAGCGCTCCACTCGCCGCAGCCCTTTCCACTGCGGCTGCCGATGATCTGAAGGCTCTTCTCCACGATATGGAGGCGAAGGGGTTTTCGTTCTCTCTGATTACCAACCCCAATCAGCCCAGGCAGTGGGGCAGCACGCCCATGACCAGGGAGGACATGGAGCAGAGCATTCTGAAGAGCGACCAGAACTACACGCCCCTGGACAGGATGGCAGTAACGCTCGACGATCCCTCTAAGCCGAAGAAGAAGGAAGACACAGCCATGTCGCTCCTGTCACGCAGGCCCGAGCCTCTGATGTCCCAGACCAAGATTCGCAATTTCAGGGATCTGAAGAATCTCGAAGCCATCATAATGAAAGGCGATTTCAGCTCCCTCGAGAAGCCCGATCTTGCGAATCAGCTGAAAAAGCTCGAAGATAGCGGCGTAGAGTTCCGGATACTCGAACATGAAGACAGAAACGGCCATTCTGTATCTGAAGACTTGAAAAATGGCTCGAGCAGGCCTGTAGGGCTCTTCGGAGCATACAGGGCGCTGGCTGACGATGAGAGCGACACGAAATCGCTGTGGGTGAAGACTCCGGGAGGCGGGCTCTACCCACTTCAGAATAATGAGGACATGGAGACAATCAGGTTCTTCCTCAACGGCGAGAGCGTTCCCAGGCTCAGCACGTCGCCTCTCGCTCGCAGATTGCGCGATCTGGGGGCGGTGGGAATAACGTTTCACAAGGGAGACGACTATGACGCCGCCAGTCCTCTGTCAGCTTACCACTCCATAACCGAGCTCGGATACCGCATAATGTCAATGAGCATCAACGGCATAGCCAAGGAAAAGCATGAGCTCTTTGAAAGCGTCGTCCCCGAGCCGAGCCGGCGGCTTCTCGAAATAGCAGATTTCTACAGCAGAAACCTCGTGCCCAGGACGAAGCAGGGTGAGATAACTGAAAAAGAGGAAGACTACTACCTGAAGGGCCTGTCCAGGATAGACGCCGGACAGACCATAGAAGAGGGCTTCAAGACAATTCAGAAGATGCGGGAGTTCGAGGCAGGTCTTTTCCCTGAGCTCTCCGGCGAGGAAAAGACGCGGTACGGGGTGATAGCATTCAACGCGGTGATGGGGGCCATGAAAGAGGGCGCAGACATGGGCGGCGTGATCGAGGAATACAAGGAGCTCAGAATGCGCGGCCTGGATCCGGGCGTGTCATCTCAAGCCATTGTTCACTTCAGAGACAGGCTCAGCCCCAGGAGCTTCGATGAGAAGGATTTCAGGGAGGAGCGGGAGAGCATGCTCGAAATTGCGCCTCTCGCCGCATCGTTCTCTGATGTTCCCGATGCGAGGCAGGCTCTCCAGATAGGAGTACCGGAGCCTTACACAGAGCGTCTCGATACTCTGAGACTCCTCGTCGGTTCTGAAGAGAAGAGGTCGAGGAAATGGAACGGACCGACGGCCATGAAGGACGCGGTACAGGATTATCTCAGCCTGCTTCCATGGCCGCGCACGAGCCTCAGCCAGGCTGCGGGACTTCTTGGCCGCCTTCACGAGGTGATGGCCGACAAGATAGGAATACAGCAGTCCAGAGATACTTACTCATACCTTCAGCGGGGCATTCAGCGCGGCGTATTCGGCGAAGATGTCATCGAGACATTTGCCCGCGAGTTCGAGCTGGCTCAGGATATGGATTTCGCTCTCAAGATGCTCCATCCCGACCAGTCCATCAGCGAACCCTACGAGGTAAGAGCAGATGCCGCCAGTATTCTGCGAGAAGGAATAAAGGATCTGGAGCCCAGGAAGGCCGAGAAGAAGGAGTCGGACGACTACTTCGCTCAGACTCCGAATGTGGATGAGGCCGCCGAAGACTACCGCTTCATGCTCGGGCTTCCCAACCGCTCCCTCCGCGAAGATGCCTCCACGCTGGCTTCATTGCACAAAGGCATGGAAAAATGGGCCGGATGGGAGGAGAGGCGTAATATTTTCAAGGAATACAAGCAGGGCGGCTTCGCCGATTTAAAAGGCGCCGTCCTGATGGAGCGCCTCAACGGCGAACTGGGGTTGTCGGAGAATCTGGATGTGAGCCTGAGGGCGCTCAGAGGAGAATATGACGAGCCTTTCGAGCAGAGAGCCGAGCTCTTGAAGTCATTGAAAGAGGGCCTCGCCGATCTGAAAGGCACCGAAGAGGAAAAGAAGCCTTCCCAGGATTACAGGCTTCTCCTTGCCGAGCACTGCAGGTCGTACTCTCTCGCTGAAGAGAAGGATGCGATGATGACCATCCACCGGGCTCTCGTTCCGTCCGAGGGCTGGCAGGGCAGCCGCAATGCCTTCAGCCGCCTCATGAAGAGCCTCAGGGAGGGCCCATGGAGCGGGATGCCGCTTCAGGATGCGACAAAGATGCTTCTCTCGAACTACCTTGTCGGTTCTGATCTCAATTCGGCTCTCGGCAGCCTCGAGATGCAGCCTGCAGAGCCCGGAGCGGCCGGAGGGCTGAATCAGGAAGATGACTGCGTGGTAATAGGCGGTATCAAGCTCAAGATAAAGTCCTGACACTGAGTGGCGAGGGATCCTGAAATTCGGTGATCCGTGAACAGCACATACAGTCGGGTAGGAGCTTCTGATGAAAAGCCGGTTCTTATCAATGGTCAAGGCGCTGCTGCTTGCTCTATGCCTCCTTGTGATCGCAGCAGGCTCCTCCTGTGTGCGCTCAGTTCCGGCAGCGGGGCGGCATCTGTCCGAATCACTGAATGAGCCTGTACCGCGCTCCCAGCTTATCTTCCACTTCCCTGATGAACTCCTCGCCTTTCGGGGGAACCTTGTTGAGCTTCAGCTTCCCTGTCCTCTTATCCTCGACAATGGATGTGATCCCGTCGGCAAACCATTCAGTCAAGGTCAGGAACACAGGAGATTCGGCAAGGCGCTGCAATTGATACCCCTCATCGGTAGCCTTGAAGATCGCTATGCGCTTCCAGTCAGGGTTCAACGGATCGTCGCACTCCATCAGCAGAACGTCAGAGTTCATATGTCACATCCCTTAGAAATAGAGCCCCAGGTTCAGCTCCAGGCACTTCTGTGGTGTAAAGTTGCAGTATGTCAGGTTGATAAAGGCGTTGAAGATGTCTATGCAGTCCGGCTTGACGTGAAGCGTTGCGCTCTCGCCCTTCAGATAACTCTCCATCACGTGTTTTATGGAGTCTGAAAGGGGCTTCACCTTCTCCCTTGCATCAGGGCTCTTGAAATACGTGTTCTCGTAGAGCCTGTCGAGTATCTGATCCGGATCGGGGTCTTTGCCGCCGTATTTCTCTATGAAGATCCTCGCCACTTCCTTAGAGGCCTTCTCGCTTAGCTTTATCTCGACGGGGTTCTGTGTATAGAAGCCCTCAAACGGGTTTGTCTCCCTCAGTTCGTTCCTGTTTCTGATCAGCACGCCGACCATGTGGTTTCTGATTCTCTCGTCGCCCATTGATGTATTAGTCAGACCTTTGTCGACGAGCGCCGCTATGTCCTCGTCGCTCATGGATCTTATTTCGCCGAGCGCTTTCTCTATCGGCTCCTTCTTTGCATGGACGTTCATTACAGATATATTCGCCTTGGGGATGCCGAAAGCCGTAACGCCCTTTCTGAATGCGCAGCCATAGTCTCCGAAGATCACCTCGCCGCCGTCCTTGACCCAGATGTTGCTGTTGTTCAGAATTCTGTCGAAATTGCCGATCCAGGCGTCGAATACGAGGCCTCTCAGCGTCTCATCCGGGTTCTTTATCTCTGTGAGGAGTGTCGGGTTCTGGGCAAGACTCGAGTTCTTGACATAGTCGCTGACGACTCCGAAAAGCTCTTTGCCTTTGACATCGCCTTTCGCCTCGTAGTACGTTATAGTGGGTATACCCATCTCATTCATAATATGGGATGAGACAATCTCATATACTGTCTCTTTTCTTTTCAAATCGGCTGTCTTTGGATTCTCATCTACGACGAACGGCTTGAAAACACCCTTTTCGCCGTCAGCCTTGAGGCAGAAGACAGGGGCGTTGAGGCCCTGCTTTGCCACCTGCAGCGGCTCACCGTTTTCGTTTACAAGGACGCTCACCCTGGGAAGGTTCGCAGTTGAAAACGATTCGGTGCCTATGGCAGGGCACTCGTCGAGAAATATGGAGAGCAGCTTTGACGTGTGGGCGAGTGATTCCAGCTTTGCCTCAGGCTCTGCAGAAGCTCCTGAAGACTGTGCCGCGCCTGTTCTCAACTCTTCCGACTCTTTCTCCACGGGCTTTTCCCTTCGAGTCTCCGCCGTCCTGGAGGATTTGGAAGAGATATGCCGCTTTGATGCTCCGGCGCCCTGTAATGTAACGCTGTCGCCTTCAGGTGGATTTGCGGCCTTTGATTCGTCAGTCTTTTTATCCTTGATATTATCAGCTGGTGTGAGAGGGGATTTAAAGGAAACCGGGTTTATCGAGTCCGCCATGATGCTCTCCTTATGTCGCTTTTTCTCATTGTAACACGCAATCATGGGCAGATCAAGAATGGAAGTTGTTAACTCTTTTATAACAATTTGACAGGCCTGTACCGGCTGCGGCGCAGATGATGCAATATTATGAGAGGGCGGTCTGTGTGCTGTAGTGATGCGGCTTGTCAGGCCTGCGGCTGCTTTCAGTCCTTCTTCTCTTCCGCTGCCACTTCCTTTGCGGCATCGATCCAGAGTTCCTGCATGGCCTGGAACTTGAGCTCAGCCTGCTCTTCGACAGTGAGCTTTCTTTTCAGGAGCTTTTCCTTCTCCCTGACTTTTTCTTCAATTCTGCCGAAATATGACCGGTCTTCCATTAGACACTTCCTGTCTGTCAGCCTGTGCACCGCTTCATGGTGAAGGTACCGTCCGGGAGCTTCTCCCTCTCGTATGCGGCCGATACTTTCGGGTCAGGCGAGTTGTTGTCGAAGACGACGCACCGGTCATACATGCCTTCCTGCAGATATGTGCTGAGGTTCGAATGGAGGTTCTGTGAGCATTCGCGGATGTAGTCGGGCTTCGTGAATCTCCCGTGAAGGCTCAGTGTGTCGCCGTTTTTGAGATTGAGGCGCACCGGCGTGTCTGCCCTCTGATAAGCTCTTGTTATGGCCGTCTCTTCACTGACGTCCGCTATTATCCCGTTTACCTGGTATCCCATCGCCCTCGCGCGCTTCGCGAAGTCGCGGTATTTGCCCACATTGCTTGAAGCCATCGACGAGTCGAACACGATATCCTTTCCTGACGCGAGCGCGTCGCTCATGAGCCGCTTGGCCATGTCTGAGCTGGTCTCGTGGACTACGTCGTTCCAGCCGTTGTACTGTGCCATTTCACCTTTAAGCTGCGGGTTTTTATCGGCTATGTCGCGCAGGATGTCCTTCTTTATCTCATCAGGGTCGACGAGGACGAACTGGGGCTTTCCCTGCATTATCTTCGACAGAACGTATCCCTTCCCTGATCCAGGCAATCCGCCTGTCAGATAGATCGTCGGAGGGCCGACAGGACATACAGGAACGCTGTCGAGATATTTGGCTTTCACCGCTTCGTACAGCTTCATGCCTTCACCGGAGAGCTCACCGATTCCCTGAGGGCCGCTGGACTTGAAATAGCAGCGCTCCACTTCGTCGGAGGTGAATCTCTGCGGTAAATGGGAAGCGGTATCGACATTGACTCCGTAGATCTCTGCGAAGTTTATCCCGCCTGAGTCGGTCTGGCCCTGCCGGGCCCCGCTTTCCTCAATGACGCTCAGAGTGCCGTTTCCGTTGGTCCTTATTGCGGAAGGGCTTTCGACAGCGGCGCCGGTTCGGGAAGGCCCGCCCGATTGTATGGAAGTCTCTGGAAGCTGCTGCTGCGGGGGCTCATCTGTCTCCGGTGGTGGAGCTTCTTTCTTCAGTGCCGACAGATCCCTTCCCTTCAGCATTGGAGGCTCTGCCTGCTGCCTTGCGAAAAGGTCGCCTGTTCTCTGCTGTACATCATCCAGGCCTGAGACCCTGACTCTGGATGTCTCAGGCTTCCAGGAACCTGCTGATACTCCCTGCAGTGAAATGAATGCTGGATCTATTTTCATCTGTGCCCTTTCCAGGTTACTGTGCAAATAGCTTTGTTCGATCTTTCACCTCAGTCAGGCATCACCATTTTACCAGAAAAGCCGCCTCAGGTAAATAGCTTTCCGGATTTTTCTGCAGAAAGTGCCCTGTTCCTCAGGCTAGAAAAACTCCATCTCCAAGGCGGTCTCCAGTGCGATCTTTACCTCCGCCGATGTGGAGCTTCCTGCTGCCGATGCGGTTATATGAAGTGAAGCTTCGCTGGCGTCAGGCTTATCCGTGAGGGAAAGGTCGCACACGATCTGGCCGCTCCCTGACAGCGGCGATGCATTCAGGCCTTTCACGGCAGGGTTTACTGTGATGGCCAGCGCCGCTTCCGGAGCCCTGGCATAACTTCCTGTGTCGCTGTCTACCCTCCAGGCCGTCACGGTGAGCTTTGCAGGCTTGTCAGGCGTCAATCTGATCTCTCCGACTGAGAGTTGAAGTATGTATTGCTGCTGCTTCTTCTTTTTCTTCTCCTTATCCGGCTTTCCATCATCAGGCTCCTTCTTCTTCTTCGCTTTGGCGGCGGCAGCCGCCAGGGCAAGCGCGGCAGCCATGGCAGCCACAGCTGCCATAGGACCTATCACGACTGTCCAGTCGCCTGGATCAGGAGGTGGCGTGGGCTCAGGCCCGGTTCTCTGCTTCGACTCGGCATCCACGTAAAGGCCGGTCGTGTGTGTGATGTTGTGATATGGGTCGTGCATCGTGACTGTGCTGAGATGGACCTGGAAGGCAACTGCGACAGCGTTGGCCGGAATCTCGAGGTGCTCATTGAAGCTCACGCTTCCCGGCCCGCTGATCTCCCTCGAGAACTCAGTGAACATGCGCTTCGCCTTTCTCTGCTCTTCGGTGAGGGAATCATCTGCAGTTCTGTACGCTATTACGACCTCAAGCTTTGCCTTTATGCTCTCAGATACGGAGGCTGATCCTGAGACAGTGATGCTTCTGGGTACATCGAAGTTGCAGTCGTAGACGTGCTTTTTACCGTAATCTCCCATCGTGCCTGGAAGGTTGATATTCTCTGGATTCGGGAGCGTCAAGCCGCTGACCTGGTATGTCAGTTCGAGGCCTGGGTCGCAGGAAAGCGAGAGGGCGTGAGCCTGCCCGAAAACCGAGGCCATGAGCGTGAGCATGCTCAACAGCATGATAACGGCGTTCAGTCTCAGAGCCATATTCACGATTCCCTCCGATCGCTGCAGATACTGGAATATGTCACTGTCACAAAGGCTGAGCTATTTTCGTATGAAATGGGACATTTCCAGGGGAATTGGAAAGGAGAACTCAATCAACCCGCCAAAAAGCTCCCCGTCAAACCACGGGGTCTGATAGATGAGCTTTTTGACTTCCCCCTTCTCTATAGTATAGCAGTTAGGCTGGTGGGTTTTCAACATCTCCTGCAGCTTTTCGCGGGCAGCCTCAGGGTGGCAGTCCATGAGGCTTTTGCCGACAAGGTCCGCCCCTCCGTCTTTTGCGAAAGTAGCGCACGACCTGCTGTTCATGTACAATATCTTTCCTTCCGCATCGCAGACTGTGACGGCTTCGTTCATATTGTCCATAACCTTGCGCATATCCATTTCAAGCGTAATCCCTTTCTTTCAATGTGCTTATCCATTGCCTGGCATTGCATGCCGGATCTGTCAGCACTGCTTCTCCAAACGGCACGGTACTCCTCTGTCAGATGAGGTTCACCGATTCGAGAAGCTCTCTGTTCTTCAGCGCTTCAGGAGCAGGGCCGTCGTATATCAGGCTGTGCTCCTCCGAGAGTATCAGAGCCCTGTCGGCAGTCTCTTCCACGAATCCGAGATCGTGGCTTGACATGATCAGCGTTACGCCGGAGCGGTGCAGGCTCTCGAAGAGGCTTCCGAACCAGCGGAGAGTCCTTGGATCGAGCCCTGAGCCGGGCTCGTCGAGGAGTATCACGGCAGGCGAGCATGTCATCAGGCTTGCCAGCGCCACGCGCTTCTTCTCGCCTCCGCTCAGCGTGTGAGGCGCCCTTTTACGCAGGTGATCGATCTCGAAGAGATGGAGCATGTCGTCGACGCGGCTCCTTACATCATCGGTTCCCATCTGGAGCGGCCCGAATTCGAGCTCTTCCTCAACGGTGGGGCAGAAGAGCTGGGCGTCGCTGTTCTGGAAGAGGAAGCCCACCTTCGACCTGAACAGGTGCATGAACGGCTGCGATTCGACGCTGTCCTCTGTCAGCGGAGTTCCATAAGCCCGGATCACGCCGCTGTCTGCAAAGTAGAGCCCGTCCAGCAGGTGGAGGAGCGTTGATTTGCCGCACGCGTTTGCCCCCATTACCGCAATCCTCTCACCGGGATGCACTTCGAAGCTGATATCCCGCAGTACAGGGGAAGAACCGGGATACGAGAATGCAATATCCTTCACTGAATATACCGGATCTGCCATTATCAGATTCCACCTCCTCTTCCGAGCAGGAGAAGCGAGATTACGAAGATGAGAGTCAGCGCCATTAAAGCATAATCGGCAGCTTTCAGCGGCGCCGGCGGAGCCACCTTCAGGTCGCCGTCAAAGCCTCTCGATATCATGGCCTGGTGCACTTCCTGCGATAGGTGCAGGCTTTTCCGCAGAAGCGTTGTGATTCCCGAAGCCGCCCACCTCTGAGCGCCCTTTACGGTGACGGCGCAGATGGTCCTGCTCGTTCCGGCCCTGTGAAGATCTTCAGCCGCTGCCAGCAGCGCCATAATGTATCTGTGCGTCATTGCCAGTATCATTCCGAATATCTTCGGCATTCCGAGGCTCCTGAGAGCGCCGATCAGGATCTCGGGCCTCGTGATGGAAAGCAGGATGTATGAGAAGGTCACGCAGCAGAGAGTCCTGGCGACAAAGCGCCCTGCGACGAGAAGGCCGCGGGAGGTTATGGAAAGGCCGCCTGTGAATGTCCAGGGGCCCAGATGTGAATCCACAGGCATGATGGCTAAGACCGCACTGCCCGGTGTTACAATATTTAAAACAGCAGGTAAGGAGATCGCGAGGCTGAAGATCGGGACGCCGAGCCATAATACGGCCAGTCCTTTCCAGCCTGTTCTCGTGGATGCGATCAGCAGAAGCGCCAGGCCTAGCAGAAGCAGCAACTGCCAGATTGCGTGAGCCGAAACCACTGCAGCGATCAGCGAAATGTATACGAAGACTTTCACTCTTGCATCGATCCTGGAACACCGCGACTGCCGCGTGGAAGAGGCTGTATTGATCCTTCCGAAGGTGCCGGCCATGTCGGCGAGCGCTTTCCTGAAGTAGCTCTTTGCCGCTCTTACCTTCACAGTCTTTTCCGGGGCAGGCTCGAGGCCGGCATTGTACCATTCAGGAATTGTCAGGGTCTTCATTTCTTGCGAGGAACCTGCCTATCAAAGCTATGACGACTGTGACGATCACTGTTCCGAGAGCAGCCGAGAGAAAGTACATCATTCCCTGCATGGGGAGCGGCGCAGATTCATGGCCCTGCAGCGCATAATCAGGAACAGGCGCCTTCCAGAGAGATGAAAGCTTCGAAACGCCTGCGGGGATACGTCCCAGCATCTTTCCAAGCTCTTCCGGACTCCACTCCCCCCAGGCCGTATCTGTTCCAAGCAACGCAGGGATTATAAGGCCCAGCGGCGACAGGATCACGAGGATGATCAGGCCTGTCCAGAGCTTCCTGACGCCTTTCATGCAAGAGCCTCCTTCCTCGGAGAGGCCGTTGCTGAAGGATTCAGCAGCGGCAGATCGGTGCGCTGAATATAAGCCACGATGAGCCCTGTAATCACTGCCTCGGCTACGCCGAAAAACAGCACGTGGCCCGCTGTCACGGCAGGAATGGCCATGCTGAGTGGATAGGGGGCATAAAGAGGGAGACCTGACGCATCTTTGAACAGGAGCGGCTGAATCCCGCACATCAGAGCCGTTCCCAGCGCAGACAGGTTCAGGCCTGCGTATGCTCCGGCCGCCGCTCCGATCCATCTCCTCGGAGATGAGGGCTCAGATCTGCCTGCTATGAGACGGTATACGGCATATCCCGCAAATGGCATTATCACGGCCATATTGAGGCAGTTGGCGCCTATGCACGTGATGCCGCCGTCTCCGAAGATCAGCGCCTGGATTATCAGCGCTACGGAAACCGTAAGGCAGGCGGCCCACGGGCCTAGCAGCACCGCTATGAGGACGGCGCCTGTCGCATGGCCTGTAGTTCCTCCCGGTATCGGGATGTTGAACATCATTATGATGAAGCAGAATGCGGCGCTGAGAGCCAGCAGAGGGACCTGCCTGCTCCTGAGGCTCTTTTTGAGCTTATGCGACGCTGCAGCCCAGAACGGCGCAGCAACGGCATATGTGGCGATACAGGTCTGCGGGCTCAGGTAGCCATCCGGAATGTGCATTGCCTCTCCTTTTAAGCGTTGATTCGATTCATTGAGATTTGTATCTGCCGTCTCCTGTCGGGTCTGGATCATCCTCTTCAGCCGGCCTGGATTTCCTGCTGTCTAGCGCAGCCTCTCCCCGGTAGTCGAGCATACGAGCCTTCCGTGCTTTACGCCCTTTGTGCTGATGAGCCTGTCAGCGATCTTTTTCACCGCGTCGGCCCTGCCTTTCAGCACGACGACCTCCAGGCAGTTGTGCTCATCCATGTGGACGTGGGTGGTGCATACGACTGTGCTGTGAAAATGATGCTGGATATGGTTCAGCGCGCTCGAAAGCTCTCTCGTCTCGTGGTCGTATACGATTGTGACTGTTGCAACCACGTCTCCTTCATAGCCCTCCCACTCCTCCTCGACGAGGCGGTCGCGCATCATATCTCTGATGGCTTCTGAGCGGTTGGCATAGCCGCGCCTTTTTATGCTTTCATCGAAGGCGGATATCAGCTCCGAGGGAAGTGAGACTCCAAACCTGGTGAGATCTTTCATCGGTAACACCTTTTTGAGAATTGTAACACTGATTGGCCGGCTTTGTCAATGGGTTTACTCTCCATCTCTCCATTCTCATACTATATTCCGGTGGTATCCGGTTTATATTAACACTCAAAATTTCTGCCATCATGAAATGGCGGAAATTTTGATTACCACAGCTTTTGCTGTTCCTGGTTCCCGGGACAGGTGTCGTTAATTATGCTGGTGAGTATAATATTTACATTGTTGTAACAATTGCTGCAATAAAATACATGCCCGATCTCCCAGAGGCAATTATAATACTATCATACCAGAAATATTTAAGGAGGATGTTATCATGGATATTTCAACTGCAGGCAACATGAGCATAAACAAAAACCTGGTTTCCACAAACAATGAAAACAAAGTATCAGAAAAGAAAACAGAAGAGACCGGGATAGAAACAAAAGACACAGTCGAGCTCTCAAGAGGAAAGCAAGAGATTTATAATTCAGAAAATCACATTCTTCCGGAAGGTTTTGTTTACGGAGGATCGTGGTAGGCTATAGTATCTTGCGCAGACAGTCTGAAATTAAGAGGCGTTTTCCTCGAAATTATTGTTCAAAAACAAGAAATGACGAAGAAAACGCCAATTATATCATTAGCAGAAAATGCCTGGGTTTTCCGGACAGATTCCTGCTTAATACACAGTCAGAAGGACAGTCTAATTGACACGCTGCATAGTGTTGCATGATGACAGGGTTGAGAGTATCAATGCCGGGGACTTTTCCAGGCCGGGAGCCGATTCTAATTGCCCTTATTTCTGCACCTATGATTGTGCTTTCGATGCAACATCATCATCTGTGGTTTTCAATGAGGCTTCAGCAACCCTGAAGCCTCCCTGTCCTTACGGCAGGAAAGATATGATTATCACCTTCAAGGCTGATAAACTCTATATTCCACGGATTAAGGGCTTTCTTTCGCTGAAGACCGCTTTAAACGGAAACGAAATATATGAGATCGACGGTAAAAGATATGTTGTAAATAGTGATGAGCACCTGGTAATAAACGATGGTGAAGCATATTCGAGTTGGATTGATTCATACAGACAGGTAGAGTCCTTTTGTCTGTTCTATGGAAATGATACAATCTCCCAGGTGTTCTCGGCTCACAGCCAGCCGATAGAAGAGGCTCTTGATGAAGATTATGTTTACAATACAACAGATATCAGGTTTGATAAACGCATCAGCCAGGGTAAAGAGATTATAAACAGTATTTTGAGAAGAATCAGGTGGCAGATAAGCAATACTGATATTTCAGATCATCAATATATCGAAGAACAAATCCTGTTATTGCTGAAAACCATATTTATCAGTCAGAAAGGTCTTGCTGACAATATTAATGATATAATGTCGATCGGGACAGCCCAGCGCATTGAAATTCTGAAAAGGCTTCTGATTGGAAAAGAATTCATCGATTCATGTTTCAGAGAAAAGATAAATATATCCCATGCTGCAAAAGTATCAAAACTATCCGAATACCAGTTTATCCGTCTTTTTAAAAAAGTCTATATGGTAACGCCTGGGCGCTATCTGACAAACCGCAGACTCGAGTTCGCCAGAAGACTGCTCGCCAGTACGGATAGAAATGTTACAGAGATCGCTATGGAAATCGGATTTAATGATCCCAGTTACTTCAGCCGTCTCTTTAAAAAGACATATTCTGTTTCACCCAGTAATGTATCGAGAAATACAGCAATTGAGGAATAGCTTCAGGCTATAAAACGTAAGCGTCGCATAATCCACACCTTCAACGCTGAGCCCGACAGCGAAGACAGTCGAATTCATTCTGTATCTGCTGCCTCGAACCGCCCCTCTCTTTCAGCATCTGGGTGGAGTCTTTTCTCCTGTATTCGAGGGCCGGCTTCAGCGGAGTTTTGCCTTACGTCGTCCTGGCATTCATACAGGCTCCGTTTGCGAGCAGCAGCTCCATTTTATTTCTTGACAGTCATATTTTCCCGTTATCGCAGGATGGCTTACTGCCTCTCAAACGACCCTTCTCCCCTTGCTGAAAACAGCCTTTACATCGAGGTCCCTGCTCAGTATGACTATATCAGCGTCGGCGCCTTTCTTCAGCACTCCGATCCGGTGCTCGAGGCCCAGAAACTTTGCAGGGTTCAGAGTCATAGTCCGAAGGGCGCTCTTGAGGTCCAGATCTGAATGCCGCATCAGAGCCTTCAGTTCACCCGGGAGCGGGAGCGTGCCGCCTACCAGAGTTCCGGTCTTTGTTCTGCTCGCTCCCTCCTTCAGTCCGTATTCAGGAGACGCGTCGGTTATCAGGATCATCTTTTCAGGGCCTTTGACTCGCGTTATGAGCCTGAAAAGGGCTGGATGGACGTGCTCACCGTCGGCTATCAGCTCACTGTATGTATCGTCGCTGAGCAGAAGGGCTCCCAGTGCGCCTGGCTCACGCTGCATTATGCCGCGCATGGCGTTGAAGAGATGTGTTGCCAGCCTCACTCCGGCATTCACGGCAGACATCATCTCGTCATAGCTGGCATTTGTGTGGCCTGCCGATACATCGATCCCCCGTTCTTTCAGAAAATGGATGAAAGGAAGAGCCCCTTCGGCTTCAGGAGCCACTGTGACTATTCTTATCTTTCCCTGTGCGAGGTTTATAAGGCTCTCCATCTCTTCGGCTGTCAATGCTCTGATGGAATCCCTGTCGTGAACGCCTCTCCTGTCAGGTGATATGTAAGGGCCTTCCAGGTTGATACCCAGAATCTCAGGGATTGCGGGCTCTGCGCTGCCGGCTTCCACGAGTCCGGTTACTGCCCGCTCAATGGTAGCTGCAGGAGCAGTCATCAGCGTGGGAAGGCAGGATGTGGTGCCATTTCTGAGATGGGCCGCAAGGGCTTTGCAGATCGAATCTGCAGTGCCTTCCAGGAAGTTGATGCCGAGGGCGCCGTGCATGTGGATATCTATGAAGCCTGGAACTGCAGTGCAGTCGTCGAAGCTGAGGTTCAGCGCTCCTTCGGGAGGTTTTGATGAATCTGTGAATCCCGTTATCCGGCCGTTCCTGAAAAGTATTCCTTTGCCTTCAATGCGGCGCAGAGGCGTAAGAATCGAGCAGCCTGTAATGAAGCCGCGGCGATCTTCACTGCCTGATGTAATCCTTGACGCGCTCTTTGTTTTCGTAGACATAGCGGTAATACTCCCTCTTAGACAGAAGGCCCGATGATTCTTCATCGACGATCAGTCTCACATCAGGATGGAGCTGAAGAGCAGAGCCCGGCACCGTTGCTGTTACAGGGCCTTCCACCGTGGCCCTTATAGCCTCCTGCTTCTTCACGCCGTATGACATCAGCACTATCTGTTTCGCCTCCATCAATGTGCCTATGCCCATGGTCAGCACGAACCGGGGCACGACCTCCCCTTCGGCGAAGCACCTGGCGTTGTCCTCGACAGTCTCCTTCATCAGCGTTTTGACTCTCGTGCGCGATGACAGCGATGACGTGGGCTCATTGAAGCCTATGTGCCCGTTCCTTCCTATGCCCAGGATCTGGATGTCGATCCCGCCGACCTCCCTGATCCGGTGCTCATAATCGTGGCAGTGAGCATCTATGTCCTTCGGCCTTCCGGACAGGCGGTGGATCTGCCTGCGCGGTATGTTTATCTGGGAGAACAGGTTGGTGTCCATGTAGTATGCGTAGCTCCGCGGGTGGTCCTCGTCGAGGCCAAGGTACTCGTCGAGGTTGAATGTCTGCACCTGCGAGAAGTCCATCTTGCTCTTCTTATAGAGCTCTATCAGGCGCGTGTAAACGCCGAGCGGCGTGCTGCCTGTTGCGAGCCCCAGCACGAGGTTCGGCTTTTTCTTCCAGGCTGCATGGATTATTGACGTTGCCTCGTCACATACTGCGTCATAGTCGGACTTTATTATTACTTCCACGGCGATATCTCCTCGATCTCCTTTAAAAATGCGCTGAGAGCGCTTTCGGCTCCGCTCCGCGTCGCGGCCTCAACGAGAACTCTGATGACAGGCTCGGTGTTCGACGATCTGATGTGGATCCAGTGGTCGGGATACTCAATCTTGAGCCCGTCCTCGCTGTTCAATGAAGCCCTGCCCTCGTAGTGCTTCTTCAGCAGCCGCACCAGCCTCGAGGCCTGTTCACGGCTTCCCGGTATCTTCCGCTTTATCAGGCAGTACTGCGGAACGGCAGCGGCGATCTCCGAGATGCTAATCTGCCTCGACGCCATCGTCTCGAGGATGACGCCCATCGCCGTAAAGCTGTCCCTGCAGGGGTGGATGGCCGGGATTATCACCCCGCCGTTTCCTTCTCCGCCAAGAGCGACCTGTCTTCCCATCTCGCACATCTTTTCGACAACATTTATCTCCCCGATATTCGTTCTGACGACAGGGACGCCGTATTCGCGCGCAACGTCGTCGATGGCTTTCGAGGCCGAGAGGTTTGTCACCACCGCGCCTGGATGCCTGGCGAGTATGTGCTGCACGGCGATGATCAGCGTCATGTCCTCTCCGAGAGGCTCGCCTCGCTCATTTACCACGGCGAGACGGTCTGCGTCGGCATCCTGCACGAATCCTATATCTGCGCCTTCCTGTAATACCCGGCGGCACAGTTCCGTGATGTTTTCCGGCAGCGGTTCAGGCGGATGGGTAAATGCGCCGTCAGGAGTGTTGTTGATGGCTGTCACTCGGCAGCCCAGATCCTTCAGGAATCGCTCTGACATCACTGCTCCCGCGCCGTTGCAGCAGTCCACGACTACATTGAAGGCGCGCTTCTTTATCCTCTCCACGTCGAAATAGGAAAAAAGCTTCCTGAAATGCGGAAGGGCCGGATCGCTGTCAAAGCTCACAGATTTGTAGGAATCGACTCCCACGAGCGGGAAGACGCCCTGGTGGTATATGTCGAGGAACTCCTGCACCTGGATGCAGTTCAGGAAAAGGCCTTCGCTGTTTATGAACTTCAGGCCGTTCCACTCGCTCGGGTTGTGGCTGGCCGTTATCGCTATAGCGCCTGAGGCCCTGGCTTCCTTTGCGTAGATCATTATCGTCGGGGTCGGGGAGATGCCTATGTCGAGCGGCCTGCATCCGACTGACAGCAGCCCTGAAATCACGGCGCCCTTCACCATCTCTCCTGAGGTCCTGGAGTCCCTTCCTACGACTACGAGGCCGCCTCCGAGGTATGTGCCGAAGGCCTGGGCAAGGGAAGCGCAGAGCCTCGGCGTGAGGCTCTCGCCAATTATCCCGCGCACTCCTGATATGCCGATCTTCAATGAGGTTCTCATATGTCACCAGTTCGGAAAGTATCTGATTATCCTGTCAGCCTTCTCACGGGCTTTCTCTTTTAACTCGTCTTCGACGTACACCCTGACGAGAGGCTCAGTGCCTGAAGCTCTGAGGTGGATCCATCCCGAGCCCGTATCCAGCCTGATCCCGTCGTTCGTTTCCTGCCATTCTCCCGGGTGGATCATTTTAATCTCGCTCACCACCGAATAGACCCTGTGGAGCGGGCAGCCGATCTGCTCCTTGACGAGATGTCGGACCGGCAGGCTTTCAGCCAGATCTTTGAGCTTATTTTCTGTCATCGCTTCAAGCACCAGGGCCATGGTGAGAAATCCGTCGAAAGCCGGCTGGAACTCCGGGATCGCTACACCGCCGCTCCCCTCGCCGGCAATCACCGCATCTTCGAGAATCATGGTCTCAACTACGTGGGATTGTCCCACTCTGGTCCTGAAAAGCGGGCAGTTCATCCTGCGCGCTACCTCGTCGACCATCGAAGAGGTCATCATCGTAGTCACGACAGGGCCTTTCTTCCTGCCGAGATATGCCTTTGCCACGAGCGGGAATGTGTATTCTTCAGAGAGGATCGCATCGCCGGCTGCTACAAGGGAGATCCGGCTCACGTCGCTGTTCGTCAGGAAACCCGCGTCGGCCTGCAGAATCTCGACGACAGAAGCCACCTGCTGGCCGTTCCTGATGCAGGGCTCGGGATCGTGGGGGAAATAGCCGTTCTGCTCGTTGTTGAGCGCTACGACCTGGCATCCCATGAATTCGCCGAAATCCTCCACGAGCTTTGCGCCTGCGCCGTTGCAGCAGTCCACGACAATGAGCAGGCCCGCCCTGTTGATGGCCTTCACGTCCACGAAGCCGCTGAGGGCTTCGAAATAGATACCGGGCCAATCGTTGAAAGGGCTCACCCTGCCGAGCCTTTCGATGGGGACTGACGTGAACTGGCCCAGGTGGTAGAGATCGAGCACCTCCTCGCCCTGGAACGAGCTCAGGTATGTACCGTCGCTGTTGATGAAAGTGAGGGCGTTCCAGTCCTTACCGTTATGGCCTGCAGATATGGAGATGGCTCCCCTGGCCTTCAGATGGCGCACCATGAACTGGATGACAGGCGTGGGGCATACGCCCAGGTCCATCACATCACAGCCAGTCGAAACAAGAGCTGATTTGCAGGCTTCAAGCAGCATCGGCCCTGACGGCCTCGTATCCCTTCCAATCAGCACGCAGCCACCGCCGAGGAACGTTCCGAACGCGCTCGCAAAACTCAATACAAGCTCTGGAATAATCGTCTGCCCGACAATCCCTCTCACTCCGGAGATGCCGATCTTGAGAAGCTGCATGGCTCTTTCCTGTGTCATTGTGTTCCGCTGAATTATATCATATTGAAGGGATGCGGGCAACAAGCCCGCCTATTGACATGAACAGCCTGCTTCACTGGCACTTCTGCTGTTCCGAATCTATGCAGGGTCTGACTATTTTCAGAAACTCTTCGAGAGAATAAACGGTTTTGTCATTTCCCATCTTGACAGGATTCCCGTTGAAGAATACTCTGACAGAATACTGATTATTGTCCTGATACAGCTCAAAATCGATATGCGAAGCATACGGAGGGTTCTCTGAAAGCGGCTCGTCAAGTGCACTCATGATTCCGAGCAGAGAGTCATCGTGTCCTGAATACAGCATATATTTATATGTCATTTTGCCATTCGACGCCGCCTGTAAATCCTGACTCAGCCTTGTGAGAAACGGTGCGGCGGTAAAATAGGCCATGGGCTTTGGAACGAAACGCAGAGCGCATGCGCGAGTTCTTGTTTCCATTATTGACTCTGCATCTTCATTTGAAAGTCCATCCGGATATGGTATCTGATGCACTTTCATGCAGTACAGGTGATCTCCGCAGATAAGCAGGTCATAAAGGCTCTTGATCTCAAGGCCGAGCAATCTGCTCCATTTTTCATAATCTCTGCGATGTTTTTCGTCCTCATCCTTCCAATGCTTCCATGTAAAGACATGCTGCCGCAGAATCATTTCATTGCGCGCAGGATCGGATATCACCGGCATTATGAAATTGTAATCTTTTTCTGATAGAGTGCGGACTGGCACGACCTGTATCACGCAGGGCAGAGCAGGTTCACCACTTTTCAATACCGGCCCGGTACCGGGCGGATAGAAGCCGGTAAGGAAGGACTGGGCGCTCATAATCGTCCTGTTTGTATCTGTAGATAGAGCGAACAATGTTGAATTGTCATAGCTGGAAGGAAGCAATCGATATTTTTCCACGTATCTGGCTCTGAGCTCCTTTCCCAGCTGAAAATGCTGATGAATTCCCTCAGGGGTTAATTCGCCTATTCCCAATTGCCATTTGTATTTGAATTTTTCACTCTTTATTCTTGCAAAAGGCGTTCTATCACCGTGCCTGGTGATAGTGGTGGCAAATATCAGCTTTTCTTCCGCCAGAGCCGATGAGGAAATCAGAACGGTAATGAATATAGATATGATGAGAGTTTTTAAATTATTCATAATTCCAGACTCCTTTCCTGTAATATATGGAGATTCTGCGCTGCAAAGCTCAATTCCCTGCTCGAAGGAGAAGGCTGAGAACCACGGAGCATTAGATGGTCCCTGGGGCGGGGTTCCTGAAGCTCTCGAGGCCTGAAATATGTCAGGTGATGTTAAAATGCAGCGCGAACAGCAGGATATTGGCTATCTGATTACTGTTCACACTGCATCATGTGAAATCTATAGTGCCCGGCAGGCTATTTCGCCGCTTCGGCCTTGCTCATCTCCTGTTCCAGCCCGCCTCTCTGCCATACCTCTCCGCCGTCTATCACGAAGTCCGCTCCTGTTACGTAGCGGGCTTCATCTGATGCGAGGAAAAGCACTGAATAAGCTATGTCGAGCGGTTTTCCGACGTACCCGAGCAGGTTTGCCTGGCCGAACATCTCGAACATCTCGTCCCTGGTCTTGCCGAGCTTCTCTGCTTCCCTGAAAGCCACATCGAGGATAGCAGTCTCGGTGAATCCGGGGTATACAGTGTTGACCCTGATTCCATCCTTTGCAAACTCCATGGCTGCCACTCTGGTGAATATTGCAACACCTGTCTTACTCATGCAGTAGGCTGACTGCTTTTTCATCGGGGCGTAAATCATGTTGGAGGAGATATTGATTATCGAGCCTCCGCGGACCTGGCTCCTCTTCATCGTCTCAGCGCCGTGTTTGCATCCGAGAAACACGCTCTCGAGATTAATCGACAGCACTTTGCGGAGATCTGCCAGGGTCATTTCAGATATCGACTTGACAAATCCGATACCGGCGTTGTTGACCAGAACATCCAGCTTCTTGTGGTCATTCAGCGTATACTCCATCAGATTAGCCCATGTATTCTCGTTGCTGACATCCTGGTTGAAGAACGAAGCTTTGTATCCCTTTGACTTTATCTCCTCTGCAGCCTGCTTTCCCTTTTCCTCCTGAATATCTGTCAGCACTACAGTCGCGCCTTCCTGCGCGAACAGCTCGGCTATGCCCTTTCCGATCCCTGATGAAGCTCCTGTCACTATGCAGACTTTATCCTTGATTCTTCCACCTGTTGACATGAATGTTCCTCCTTTTTCGTGGACAGCCTGTCGCCATCAGCTTTCAGCAGGATGTCCCTTTTAGAGCAGTAAACTGTCCCCGCTTTCGCCCCAAAAAGTAGTAATCTGTCCCCACTTTTCAGGCGGTTGCGGCTGCTTTCTTCATTGCCTCCTCGATGGCCACTGACAGAGCCACTGTGGCTCCCACCATCGGGTTGTTGCCCATTCCTATCAGGCCCATCATGTCCACATGGGCCGGCACCGAGGATGAGCCTGCAAACTGCGCGTCGCCGTGCATGCGTCCCATCGAATCGGTTAGGCCGTATGACGCCGGACCTGCAGCCATGTTGTCAGGATGCAGCGTTCTGCCTGTGCCGCCGCCTGAAGCCACGGAGAAGTACTTCTTGCCGTTTTCTGCAGCCCACTTCTTGTACGTGCCTGCCACGAGGTGCTGGAATCTCGTCGGATTCGTCGAGTTTCCGGTTATCGAGACATCGACCTTTTCGTGGATCATGATGGCCACGCCTTCACCGGAGTCATCTGTGCCGTATACTCTCACCTGGGCTTTCTCGCCTTTCGAGAATGGCTTCTCTTCCACTATCGTGAGCTTTTCTGTTTTGTAATCGTAGCTCGTCTTCACGTATGTGAATCCATTGATGCGGGAGATTATGTATGCCGCGTCTTTTCCGAGGCCGTTCAGTATCACGCGGAGCGGCTCTTTGCGGACCTTGTTGGCTGTCCTGGCTATGCCGAGAGCTCCCTCGGCTGCGGCAAATGATTCGTGGCCTGCCAGGAAGCAGAAGCACTTCGTCTCCTCCTTCAGAAGCATGGAGCCGAGATTGCCGTGGCCCAGACCCACCTGGCGGGCGTCGGCGACCGAGCCCGGGATGCAGAAGGCCTGCAGGCCCACGCCGAGCGACTCGGAGGCCTCGGCAGCCGATTTGACTCCCTTTTTGATCGCTATCGCGCAGCCCAGCGAATATGCCCACACGGCGTTGTCAAACGCTATCTGCTGGACTCCCTTGACTATCTTCTCGACGTCGATGCCCTTTGAAAGGCAGAGCTCCCTTACCTGCTCGAGGCTCTCGAAGCCGTTCTCCGCGAGGCATTTCTTTATCCCTTCCACTCTTCTGTCATATCCTTCGAATGTGATCATTGTAATGCTCCTTTCCTGTTTATTGCGATTACTCGTGGCGCGGGTCTATTACTTTCGCCGCTTCGGAGAACCTTCCGTAGGTTCCTGTGTTCTTGTCGAGGGCTGCCTTGGGGTCCATGCCTTTTTTGATGTCTTCCATCATCTTGCCGAGGTTGACGAACTTGTAGCCTATGACCTCGTTCTCCGCATCGAGACCGATGTTGAGAACATATCCCTCTGCCATCTCGAGATACCGCACTCCCTTGTCGTGTGTGCCGTACATCGTCGCAACCTGTGAGCGGAGACCCTTTCCGAGATCCTCGAGCCCTGCGCCGATTGGGAGGCCGCCTTCCGAGAAGGCTGTCTGAGTTCTGCCGTACGCAAGCTGCTTGAATATCTCGCGCATCGCCACGTTTATGGCGTCACATACGAGGTCGGTGTTCAGAGCCTCGAGAAGCGTCTTGCCGCCCAGTATCTCTGCCGCCATGGCTGCAGAGTGGGTCATACCCGAGCAGCCGATTGTCTCAACGAGAGACTCTTCGATGATGCCGTCCTTTACGTTGAGGGTGAGCTTGCACGCTCCCTGCTGAGGCGCGCACCAGCCTATGCCGTGGGAAAGGCCGGAGATGTCCTTTATCTCTTTAACCTTCACCCATTTCCCCTCCTCAGGGATGGGGGCGGGCCCGTGGTTCGGGCCCTTCTTGATGCACATCATCTCTTCAACTTCTTTTGAATAGTTCATTTCACAACTCCTTTCATGATACTGTGAATCATTGACGAATAGATATGCAGGTCTTGTTATCAGCTATAGATATTATGACACGGACCGGTGCAGAACCTTTTTTCCGGACAGATTGTCTGTTATATTGACTGCCGGGGCCTGTGCTTCAATCGTTGATGATGCCCGCGTACAGTTTTTATCCTGACATGAAGGTGATTGCCCTGAAAATTGATAATTAATACTGGGAAGGGTGAGAGTTTCCAGTTCGGCATGTGCCATTGATATCCCGGACAGTACAAATGTGCTGTCCAGCATTGTCAGGTGGAGGAAGAGCAGTGATGAAATTAATGCAGCAGCAAAGTTTTTCAAATGGTAGAGGCAGAAGGGGCTTTACCCTGATAGAGCTCATGATCGTATGCGCGATATTTTCCCTGCTTGCGGCAATAGTAATACCCAACTTCATAAGGGCCAGGGAAAATGCCAGAAAGGCAAGAACACAGCCGGCAGAGCAGGCCGCCGAGAAAGCCCCGGCAGTGCCGCAGATCGACACGGTGAAAAGAAACGAGATGTCGAAAAGCGCTCTTCCGATCTTCGAATCTGCCGACATCACCATGTCTCTTTCGGCAAAACATCAGCGCTTCGGCATGGATGTCTATACACGCTATGAGGCCGGATACAGGGGGCATTTCGTCGTGGCCCGCCCTGAAATAGAGAACGAGCCTGTTCTGCTCGACTTCCAGTTTCCAGGAGGAACTGCAGAAGCCCGTGATGTTTCGCTGGGCTTCTCATATGATGGTAAAAGAGAAGAGCCTCCCGGGCTCGTGTTCGATCAGAAGGGGATCGTGTGGGCAGGGCCGCTGCCGGGGAAAGGACCTGTGACTGTGGATGTATCTTTCGTGGCGCAGGGGCGCGATCGCTTCGAATACAGGCTGCCGCCTGCAAAACGAATCAAGTCCATGAGCATAGTTATGGAATACAGCGGCGCGGCGCAGGTATTCATTCCTGACTATGGGCTCCAGCCGACCGCCGTGAGCGGTCATGAGATATCGTGGAAGTTCGGCAGCCTCGTCACGGACAGAGCTATAGTGATAGAGCTTCCAGGCGCGCAGAGCCCCCTCGGGAGGGCAATGCTGCTCTCGAAACTCGTCGGCCTGGCAGTGCTGCTCTTCGGAGCAGGCTTCTGGTACCTCGCAGAGCTGTATGAGGCAGGGAAGCTCAACGACTTCAGACTCGGTCATTTCCTGCTCCTCGCCCTCACTTACTCTCTCTTCTTCGTCATATTCGCAGTGATGGGCTTTCACGGCGAGCACGCGCTGTATCTGAACGTAGGCGTGGGGATGGTTTTTTCAATGCCGCTTCTGGTGCTGCACGTGTCCAGAGTCATAGACATGCGATTCGCCCTGACCAGGACGCTGCCGCTCGCTCTTTTCACGCTGGGGATAGTGCTTGCCGGAGTCTACGGAGGGCCATACAGGGACTACATCTTCATAGGCGCCGCGTTCGTAATAGTCGCCTTCGTGACATTCACTTTCCGCCGGTGGACTGCGCTCCGCGACGCCTATGTGAAGAGGCTCGACGATGAGGCCTCCGAGGCGGTTGACGCTCTTTCGCCCCAGATGGGGGAGGTGAAGGAGGCAGTTGAAAAAGCAGGGGCGCTTGTCGCAGGAAAGGAAACCGGCGCTATGAAGCAATATGTCGCATCGATTGCGGAAGCGCAGAAGGCGCTCACCGATCTGCTGAATATGTTTCATGAGGCTGTCAATCAGAGGAACAGTCTTTCCTCCATAAGGGATCGGGACGAGCATCAGGCGGTGCGAAGGCAGATCTCAGGCAATGCGCTGCTCCTTGAATGCAGGATTCGACCGGCGCTCGAGCAGATGAGTGTTCTGCTTGCAGGCCTGGAGAAGGCGAAACAGGAAGAAAGGCAATCTGCATCTGAAGCTCCAGCAGGCAAGGCCCACTGCATATCGTGCAGCGCCCTTATTGAAGAGGCGCCGTTCTGTCCTCAGTGCGGAACGGCTCAGCCCAGGGCAGGCGTATGCGCATTGTGCGGCTCGATTTTCCCCGTGCCTGTCCATATGATAGACAGCAGAGCGCTCGAGACTCAGCTTTTCTGCAGGAGTTGCGGCGGGAAGCTCGAGATCAGGGGCGCGGCGGGGACAGAAAAGCAGGCGACATAATCCGATTCTGTTAAAACATCTTGAATCCACGGTGGTGTTGTGATGAGCTATGAAAAAGAACTGAAGGAAAAGAGAGATCTCCTCCGCGTCGGGGTCAACATCAATGCGGCGATAATAGTCAATGACAAGCCCTGTGAGATTCTGATAAAGGATCTCAGCGAGAAAGGGATCAGGGTCGAGAGCCCGGGAAAGCTCTCCAGGGGAGCCCTGTTCATGATGAGCGTCAGGCTGTCTGCAAAGGTTCTCAAGGAAGCGAGCTTTGAAAGGAACACATTGCAGGTCAGGGTGCTGTGGTGCCGCAAGGCCAGGTTCAGCAGCAGGTGCACTGTCGGCATGCTCTTCGTCGATCCTCCGCAGATTATAGAACAGTCGTGGGTGCCTTACATCCTGGACCGGTTCGGTGTCAAGAGGGATGAGGTATATACGAAGAGAGACACCCTCAGAGTATTCACCAGGATCCCGATCAGGTGCCGGTTCTCAAGAGACGCATTCATCAACGGCATAGTCGAAAACATCAGCCTGAGCGGCCTGCTGATGACTCTCGAGTATGACGTCCCGATGGGCACTCTGCTTCTTCTCTCCATCGGGCCTTACAGGTCGATCAGGGAGATTCAGCTCAAGGGGGCGATTGTCAGGAAGGAAGAGGGAAGAAAGTCCGAGTGGCTCATCGCCGTGCAGTTCATCAAGCCGTCTGCGCGCGAGACAAGAGACATAGGGAAGCTGATACTCACCCTGATGAAGGAGGAGCTTTTCTAGCCTGCCGGTCCTGAATCCATGAAACCTGTCTGCCTTGCAGGAAGAGTGATCACGAAGGTAGAGCCCTGTTCAGGCGAGCTCACTGCCGTAATTCTTCCGCTGTGCTTCGAAACCACTCTCTGGCAGATCGTGAGCCCTATTCCTATGCCCTCGTACCGGCCCCGGTCGTGAAGCCTGTGGAATGGCTTGAAGATATCGTCGAGGTGCTTTTCATCGAATCCGATGCCGTTGTCCTTGACCGTGATAGTGCATTCGTCCTGGGAGACGGACTGGCAGCTTATCGTTATACACGGGACAGCAGTGCAGAATTTTATTGAGTTTGAAATCAGGTTCATGAAAAGCTGGTGCATGTGCACCGGATCCGCCTCCAGCACCGGCATCTCCCCGAGCTCTATTTCTGCTCCTGTTTCTCCGATTATTATCTCGAGGTCGGACAGCACGTCTTCGAGCACACCTGCAAGGCTGACTCTTTTGAAAACCATATGCTTCGTCGTTATCCTCGAGAGCTCGAGAATGCCATGAATCAGCTGTTTCATACGGTTTGCGGCGTTTTCCATCCTGGCCAGATAGTCCAGGCTTTTGCCATCGAGTCTGTCGCCGCTGTGCAGCCTTATCCGGTCTGTAAAAGTCGCGATCTTGCGCAGCGGCTCCTGCAGATCGTGCGATGCCGTATATACGAAGAGCTGCAATTCCTCGTTGGAGCGGCTGAGCTCAATAGAAAGCTCCCTGAATCTCTGCTCGCTCTCCCTGAGAGCCTTTTCTGCGTGAAGGCGCTCATTGAGCTCCCTCCTGAGCTGCTCATTGCTCAGCTCGAGCCGCGCTGTCTGCTCCTTCACCATCTCGCTGAGAGAGTCGCGGTGCATCTTCAGCTCATTCTCCGCCTTCAGGCGCTCGCTGATGTCTCTGAACATTATGCTTATATGTACCTCTCCATTGCGATCGCAGAAAATCCGAGAGGATACCTCTGCAGGCACAGTCGAGCCGTCTTTTCTTTTGAAGCTCAGTATCCCTGATGCGAAGCCTGTTTTCTGCCTTCTGTCGAGTAGCTCGATCAGATAGGGATCGGAGCAGTCCAGCAGGTCGTCCCTTCTCAAACTGAGCAGCTCCTCCTTGCTGAATCCCAGCATGCGGCTGGCAGCCGGATTCGAGTCTATTATCTTTCCGGAGCCTGTAGCGATCATGAGGCCTTCTTCGCTGTTCTCGAAGATTATCCGGTACAGACGGTAAGCTTCCCCGGCCTCCTCCTGTGCTTTCTTGAGTTCTGTGATATCCAGGACTGTCCCGTTGAGCCCTGTGATCGCTCCGTGTCCGTCTTTCACAGCTTCGCTTCTGGCGATGATCCGGCGCGTCCGGCCATCGGGACGGACAAGCTCCAGCTCCACCTCATAAGGCTCTCCTGTCTTCAATGCATGGGAAATTGCCTTCTGAAGCCTTTCCCAGCTCTCACGGGTATAAATGGATGGCAGATTCTGATAGCTGACGGCGCCGTCCGCCTTGTCTCTTCCTGCAATCCTGAAGACTTCGTCTGACCATGAGACAGCGCTTGTTTTCACATCCCATTGCCAGCTTCCCAGGTTCGCCAGTTTCTGCGCTTCCTGAAACCTGGCCTCGCTCTCCTTCAAAGCTTTCTCTGCCATCACCCGCTCCGTTATATCCATAATGCCTGCAACGGCTCCGCTGTAACTGCCGTTTTCGTCTATAAAAGGCGAGGCTGCGATTGTAAGGTAGACAGGCGCTCCGTCTTTTCTTCTGAACTCGAACTCGACCTGCTCCCTTATGCCTTCTGAGCGCCGCTTCAGGTTTCTCATGGCTGCTTCAATTCTTGTATTGTCAATGAATTCAAGCATGGGCCTGCCCAGCATCTCCTCAACAGTGTATCCCATGATCTCAGCCATCCGCCGGTTTACATAAGAGGTGCGGGTCTCGCCGTCTATCATCCAGATCCCTTCGTGAAGGTTGTCCACTATCTGCTGATACTTCTGCTCGCTTTTCTTCGCCTCTTCGATGACCTGCTTCAGCCTCTGGCTCTCCCTGACCACGCATGTCACCGCTGCGATCGTTCCATTTTCATCCCTGAGAGGGCTGATTCTTGTGAGGACGTTAATGGCGGCGCCGCCTGCAGGGCTCAGCGTTATCTCGAAATCAGGGCCGGAATCTTCTCCGTTGATGACACAGTCTATGGCTTCATCCAGCACGCGTCTGTCAGCAGATTCCATGAAAGAGGAGCAGCCTGAATGCTCGATCTTCTCTGCGCCGAGCTTGCTCTTGAGCCATCTGTTTGAATAGACTATCTCTTTCCTCAGGTCAAAGATCATCACTCCAACCGGAAGTGAATCCAGTATGGATTCAGCGTCAAGAAGGCTATCAATGCTGCAGGAGCCTTTTTGCCTGGTATTCACTGCATCTCCATTTCAGTAATACATGGTAAGCTGCATGAAAAAAGCAGATGGATAAAATGGGAGGAGCGTTGCTTCAGCAGAAGGGGCCTCGATGAAGGCCGGCAGGATGGACTTACAATGTTACGATGTGCTTTATAATGATTCTCTGCAAGCCTCTGAGGTTCCTCTTCTGAAATCTCAGTATGTGAAAAAAGATCCTGCATCACAGGATCTCTCGGCATGGCTGCCTGAGCTGGCACATTGGACATCAGCCGGAAAGCTTATTGCTGCCTCCCGATCGTTACATTGTTATTTACCCTGCTTTGCAGAGCTTTTGTCGAACAGTTTCAGATACTCTCCGTATCCTTCCTTTACCATATCTTCCTTCGCGATGAACCTGAGTGCTGCTGAGTTCATACAGTAGCGCAGGCCAGTCGGAGCCGGGCCGTCGTCGAATACATGGCCCAGATGCGAATCTGATTTCAGGCCGCGCACTTCCGTTCTCTGCAGAAATCCGCTCCGGTCTGTTTTTTCAGCTATTGTGCTGCTGTCAATCGGCTTCATGAAGCTGGGCCAGCCTGTGCCTGAGTCATACTTGTCCGTTGAGCTGAAGAGCGGCACGCCTGATACAATATCAACATAGATCCCTTCGCGGTGATTGTTCCAGTATTCGTTGTTGAAAGGCTGCTCCGTGCCGTTTTCCATAGTCACATGATACTGCAGCGGGGTCAGCCTTGATTTCAGATCGCCACTGCCGCCTTTCGCAGCGATCTTTATGTCATCAGGCGAAACGCCTGGCGGGATGGGGCACGATTTCCCCTTCCAATGCTCCTCGATGAACCGGCTTCTTCCCGATGCCTCGCTGTAAGCCTTGTAACGGACAGGCTCCTTTTTATAGTAGTCCTGATGATAGCCTTCCGCCGCATAGAACGGGGAGGCTTTAAGGATCATCGTGGCAATCGGCTTCTTGAAGAGCCCGCTCTTTTCGAGCTTCAGCTTCGATTCCTCTGCGATGCCCTTCTGCCTGTCGTCGAGATAGAAGATGGCCGTTCTGTACTGGGAGCCTCTGTCTGCAAACTGTCCTCCCGGATCGGTGGGATCTATGTGCCGCCAGAACTCGTTCAGTATCTCCCCATATGAAATCTTCGAAGGGTCAAAGGTCACCTCTATCGCCTCGAAGTGTCCTGTCCGACCTGTGCAGACCTCCTCGTAGGTTGGATTCTCCTTTTTCCCGCCTGTATACCCGGAGACTGCCGATATCACTCCGGGAAGCTCTCTGAACGCCGCTTCCATGCACCAGAAGCAGCCTCCTGCAAAAATGGCTTTTTCTGTCTTCATTGCGCTCACATCCTTTACGTTGACAGATGTCTGTGTGTTGCCTGTCAGGCATGTATATGCGACGGCTGCCAGAACGCTCAATACAAGAAATGAGATCAGTAATCTTGATATCATGGCAATCCCTCGCAGTCAATGATCATTTCCCTCCTGATCAATCGATGCATGATGATGGTGAGCGGATTCCAGGCCGGATGGCCCAGAAAGCCGGCAATCGGGACAACCGGCCCGGAGCCTTTCAACGGAAGTCGTTTGTGAGTATCTCGCTCCCGCGCCGGCAGATCTCCTGCCCGTAGTCTGTCCACGCTCCCTGGCCCCAATATCTGAAACAGCTCGTCTGCGATACGAGCAGATGGAAAAGCGCGTTCCTGTAGGAATGGCTCGATCTGTCGAGCTTCCTGCTGTCCAGAGCCTCGTGAAACTGGGCGCTCAACCTGTTCATGGGCGTCAGCACGTTCTCGTATCCGCGCACCCAGCTTATATTGTTCGTCCAGGATCCGCCATCCATCGAGAATCCGGGATCGTGAGCCTTCAGCTCCGCTATGGCCTTATCGGCTGCTTCGGGCTCCCAGCTTTTTATCAGGCCGAAGACCATTCCCTGGTGAATGGGCCTCACAGGTGTCAGCATGTCCTCGGTGATGCCGGCCCCGGCGAGCATCTCGAGATACTCCGTTCCATTCACATTCACCACTCCCTCGGTACCGAACCTGGCTACTGTCTGCCTGTAGCAGGGAGGGAACTCATTCATCATCACTCCTCCATTCTCGCCGTCGCCGATCTGCGTGACAATCGGAGGAGCAGAGAGCCCTTGAACCGTTCTCCTTTTCAGCCCAAGTGCCTCATAGTACGGCTGCATCTGGGCCACCAGCTTGGTATCAGAGCCCTGTGTCTTTATCAGGGCGGTTATTGAGACTTCCTGCTGGCATGAGTTCTTAGCCGTAAGACGGCAGGGGAGGTGGCGCTCCTGCAGCCCTTTCCCTTCAAGCGTCTCAACAGTGTGCTCCTGTACGAGAAGCCACCTGTATCCGCATTCCTTCAATGTCTTAATGTACTCGTAGGCTGTATCCGGATGGTTCGGGAGATGCATCTCAGGCGGTGAAAAGCCGCGGACCCGCGAGAGCTGCTCCCATCCGTAGATGGATGCGAAATGCTGCTGCCAGGCCTGCATGTGCAGCTTGAAGTCCGGGATGGGGGTCGACGAGGCTACTGAGTGGCCCCACATCGTGCCGAGCCATTCTGCATAGCGCTGCAGCCCGGGGTCGCAGGTGATACTTCTGAGCCGCTCCAGCACGTCTCCGCGGCCCATGCTGCGCAGGCCGAAGAGCAGCTCGCCTGAGTAATCGAGCATGATCCTGGGGTTGTGACCTTTCCCCGCCATCTCGGGTATTATGTCGCCCATGCGGCCGTAGCAGTCGGCGAAGACTGTGGCGTTATAGCTGTCTCCGCTGTTCGGGCTCTGCATCATGACCTGCAGGTTGCTTATAAGCTCTGCGCTCTTCAGGTCACCGCCGCCTGCAGGGATCAGCGGCTGATGCATGTGCAGCGCTATGGCGAAGACCGCTTCGAGCCTGTCAATGCTGAGGTTCGTCCCGGAGCTGAACACAGGCCTGCAGCCGCTCATCACTTCGGCGACCTGCTCCTCTGCGCCGCAGAAATTCGGCAATCCATCAACTATTTCCGGTATCTGCTTCATCCCATGTCCCCCTTTAATTGTTGAATTCGGTCAGTTTCTCTTCAGCACTGTCAGTGAATATGTATCTGCTACGTAAACGTAATCCCTGTCGGCGAAGATTCCTGTCGGGCATCCCGAGGTCTGGCAATAGTCCTTTATTGCGGCTCTGTCAATATCGGTGAAGTCGATTATCTCAATGCCTCTGTCGATTCCGGCCGCATAGGCCGTGCTGCCGCAGACAGCCACATCCACTATGTAATCATCGCTTCTGATGATCTTTCTGAGATTCATATGCGACGGATCGCTCGTGTCGATTATCGAGAGGCCGCAGTCCCCATGCGCCACGAGCAGCATGTTGCCGTAAAATGCCATCCTCTCATCGCTTCCGAAGCTGCATGTATCCTTATGTGGACGATACAGGCTTCCTGCCATGTGAAAGCCTTTTCCGGGAGAGTCCAGGAATGAGAACACCCCTTCGAAGGGAACGTGGGCAAAAAGAACTTCCCCTCTCGAAGCGAGGCTTGTTATATTGCCTGGAGCCGCGTTTCTGCTCAGTCTTACAGGATTTGATGGCACTGATACATCGAGAACATCTATATATGACTTTCCGAACTCCCTGGTCCCGTCGCCTGCCGGAATGCTCTCCCTGGCTGTGATGAAGCATCGCGCGCCTATGACCTTTACGCGCTCAATGAAGAGGTTTTCCTCATTGTATCCGCCTCTAGTGTGGTAGTTTCCGGGCCTGCTGAGATCCACAATCTCCAGCCCCTGTTCCATTGTGACGACATATGCATTGCTCCCGCTGACACACATGTCCATGACATATCCTGAGGCCTGGTATTCGCCGGTCACTGCGGCATTTGAGGGATTGCGGACATCCATCGTCGTAAAGCCATAATCGTGCGTAACGAACGCCGCGCCGTCGCGCACGAATACCTTTTTGATGTCCGAATGGGACGGAAGAGAGCTGACCTCACTGAGCCCTTTCGAATCATCCATCTGAAGCACTGAAAGCCCGCCGCCTTCCCATCTGGAGCCGAGAAACACATATCCTCCGCCTGCCAGCAGCGAGATTCCTCCTGTAATCGGCTGGCTCGAGATCTTCCGCAGTCTCCCTGGCTGGGCTGCATCAAAGATCGAGAGCCCTGAGGTGTGCAATACGAACAGCCTGTCGCCGTCTGAGGCAATTTTATATGCAAGGGTCTCCTCTGAGAGCGGCAGGTATGTTTCGAGACCGGGGCGCCAGGGAACCGAAACATCGACGAGATATAATCCTTTTGTCCTGTCGGCGATATATGCGAAGCCGTCTTTCACAGCAATATCGACTATCCCTGAGCTTTCCAGATCCCCGTGGCTGCCTGCTTTGAAATCAAACCTGGAGATCTCGCGCATCGAGCGCCGCTCAGAGATGTCTATAAGCGCCACGGTTGTGGCCCTGTCAAACTCTGATGAAGTACCGGGACTCGCTCGTTCTACCAGCACGGCATACACCTGATTCCCGTCAACCCTGATCATCTGCACTGTGGAATCTCCAGGACTCCAGGTTTCTTGAAGCTTCGGCCTTGCAGGGTCTTCCAGGCCGAACACCTTGAGGCCGGCTTCGCCGCAGGCACAGAAGAGGCGCCTGTCCTTCACTGCCATCGAGGAAGCTGTCTCTTCGAGATGGCAGAGTACACGAGGCCGTCTGGGGCTCTCGATATCCACTGCCGCAATTCCGTTTTTCTCAGTTGCAACGAAGGCATTTGATCCGCACAGGCTTATATCGACGGCTCCGCCTTCTATGAATGTTGAGCTTATGACCCTGGGCTTCGATGGCGCGGATATATCTACTGCCACGAGCCCGTTTACATAGGCGCAGTAAAGAATATGCCCGCTCCTGTCAAGCTCCATATCCCTGATATTGTTCCAGAGATAGCTGTTCACATAGCTAAGCGTTGCTTCCTTCGCCTGCAGCGCGCCATTTGCAGGCGGCAGCGCTGCAGCAGCCAGGAACAATAGTACAAGCAAAGCGTGGTTTTTCATAAGACCGTCCTCGCTCTAACGATCATCGCCTGAGCTCTCCTGAACAGGCGGGACAGCTCTTCAGAGCCCAGGAGCGCTGTCAGAGGCTTATCTCCATCCCGTCGCAAGCTATCGTGAGCTCCATCTCAGAGCCGTTGGTGAAATGTTTTCTGTAACCCTGCGTATTCTCCATCATCTGGTTCAGCGCCTCATCGTCAAAGGTGTGCTCCATGTGGAAAAGGCAGAGATGCCTGACACCGGAGCGCAGAGCCAGCTCCACTGCCACCACGTTGCTCGAGTGGCCCCAGTTCTCCTTGTGGATGATCGAGTCGGAGAAGATGTACTGGGCGTCAAAGATGAGCAGATCGGCGTTCCTGAAGAACTCGATGAACTGATACGATTCATCGTACATATCGATGCGGTGCTCTGCATCTGATGAGTAGACAACAGAGGCTCTATCCTTTTCAAACCTGTATCCGAATGATCTCCCTGGATGATCCTGCTCCATTATCGTCACATTGAATCCTGCTATGCTGTGAGTTTTATCGGGGTCCAGGCGGACGAACCTTATGTCGGCTCCCAGCGAATCGAAATCCACAGGGAAAAAAGGGCTCCCCTGCTGGATGCGGAATGCCTTCTCGAGCTCTTCGTGACATCCGTAGACGAATATTCTGTTGCCGGCTATGTATGCAGGCGTGAAGAATGGAAATCCCTGGATATGGTCCCAGTGCGGGTGCGATATGAAGATATGGAATGTCCCAGGCAGGCGGTCCAGTTCTTTCATCATAAGGTTGAACGAAAAATCTCTCAGGCCCGTTCCTGCGTCGCAGAGGACTGTATCCTCTCCTCCGACCAGCTCTACGCACGAGGTGTTGCCGCCATATGTTCCCCTGATGGCAAAGGGCATCTTTTTGAGATACTCGACGAAGGGCTCGTCAGCTCCGCGAGGGTGGGACTCTGCCCAGGTGAAGGCTTTTTCTATTTTTACCTCAATGCCCCTGGCAGTGATCGGGGAAGGGATGGAGCCGCAGGTCCCCCAGAAAACAACCTTCATCGTAGAGCCTCCGTGCGGTGCTGTTTCGAGCGTAAGTATAGCAGAATGCCGTTCATTTATCAAGTGTCGCCGGGCTGCGGCATCGATGAGGCTCTCTCTGCTGTGCGGCTATTTCTTTCCTGCGGGCCCGAGCCTGAATCCTTTACTGCCGCCTCTCATGATGTTGGTGAAGCTCCTCAGCAGCCCCTGGTCCAGATCGATTGCAGGCGGGATCTCATGACCGCTCATCTTCGCCACTTCGTTGATGAAGTGGCCTGGCACATCTTCGTAGAGGTGCTCTTCTGTTATCCAGCGCCTGCAGAGATCGTCGATCGCCCTGCTTTTTTCGCTGCTTCCGCTTTTGATTATCGCAAGCAGGCTGCCGTCGTCGGCGAACCTGAACGAGTACCGGTCATAGTATTCCTTCAGCGAGGCGGCGAATCTGTCGTCTCCTGTAAGTCTGCGGAGCTCGGTCAGAAAGATCGGCCCTTTGCAGTAAATCACCATCACATACTGATATCCGTTCGAGTACATCGAGGAAGGAAGGTTCAGCGCCTTGTCCTCGATCCCTGCGAACCTGCCGAAGAGCACAGGCAGCCGGAGCTGCATCAGATACTGCTCATCATAGGCCTGCCTGCCGTGCACTCCTTCGAAGTACCGGACCGCCGAGTAGTTGGCCAGCGCCTCGTCTATCCAGGGGCTCTTTATCGAATCGCTCCCGACGACGCTGTACCACCACTGATGCGCTGCTTCGTGGGCTGTCACAAACTCCTCGACAGTCCTGAACATCTGCTGGAATACCTTGCTGAAGCTCTCGTCCTGCCTTCCGAATATCAGCGCGAGAGGGCCCAGGTTCACCTTCGGGCTGTTGAATAGAGATGAGACGAGGATCAGTCCGGGAAACTCCATCCCCCCGGCCCCGTTGGTGAGGTGTGATTCGGCAATCTCCAGCTCGCTGTATGGATACAGGCCGAATTCCCTGTTGAAAAATCTCAGGGCCGCGACGCCGTCTTGCAGCAGCCTCTTCCCGTATTCCTCATGGCCTTTGAGATAGTAACAGCGGACTGTCACCCCCTCTTCTGCCTGCTCAATCGTGAGGAAATCCCTGCTCATCACGAGGTCGCACTCTCTCATCGAAGAGGCCAGAAAAGTCACCTTCTTCCGCTTTCTGCCCTGCAGGCTCCGCTCTTCGGTCCTGATTCCCGATCCGGCGACCACCGTGTCCGAACCGACTTCGATTGTGACCTTGAAATGCGCCGGGTCGAAGTTCTGAGCGTCGCCGTTTCTCGAGATCGGCTCCCTGGACCATTCTCCGTCCACATAGCGGTTGACGAGCGGGAACCAGAGCCCCAGCGTCGTGATCTCGCCGCAGTATCCGAATATGCCGTAATCCTTGTAATCTGCGCCCTGCTGCGCCGATAGATCGGAGAACGACGCCGAAATGACATCTTCCTGAGCAGGCTGGCTCGGAACCATCTGGGAGAACTCCATGTAAATGCGGGCTGTTTCCCGCGGCCCCAGAGGCTTCTTAAGAGATATCTCGACTATCGTATCGAGGAGCTCATATTCTACAGGCGATCCGTTTACCTGCACCTTCCTGAACCTTATGTTGTCGCCTCTCCTGGCGAAGGTGGGGGCATTCGAATATGCTCTTAAATAGATAAATGACGTGGGGATGTCAGTGTTGTTCGTGAACGAGACTGCCTCTCTGACTTTAAGCCTGCGCAGCACCTCGTCATATTCGGCGTCCACTTCATAGAGCGATGATACATTGACCTTTTCGAACTTTCCCATGGCCCTGGAGTTGTAGTTTGCAGACATGAGAGGCTGATTCCGTCCTCCGCCCCAAGAGGATGCTGTCAATGCTCCGCCGCCTTCTCCGCCTGCGCCGTTTGGAGCCGATGATGGACCTTTTCCCGGGGCATTTGCATGATCTTTCAGAGGCTCCTTCTTTTCCTCCAGAAGCCTGGGAAACGAGGAGAATGCCGTTTTCCCCTCCGTATCGTTTCTTTTCTGCCGCTTCTCAGAGAGAAAGCCTGCAGTGAAGGCAATGATCAGCATCAGGATGGCCGCAAGGACAAGAGCTGTTTTTTTCATCAAGGCAATTCTGCCCGCCTTTCAGATGGCTGTGACAGGGTAAGATGCGAGGTCTCGGCTGGCGTTTCTGGTTCCTGATGCAATTTTAACATATGACTGTGCGTATTGCAAACCGGGCTCAGGCAGCAAGACCGTCTTCGCCTCCAGGTGTTTTCGGCAATACCTTCAGGATATGCGGCTTCTCAACAGTCACCGCGTCTTTTCTACTTCTTTTCGACAGGTACGGCCCTTGCAAACGATATGGACCTCGTGTAAGTCGGACCTTTGATCTCCTTTTTGTGCTTGAGGCTGTAAGTCCCTTCCCAGTATCCGACTGGAACATCGCCGTCGTCGAGAATTATACGGATATATCCTTTACCGAGGCCGTTCCGGCTCGTCTGCCCGGCCTTCGGCGGGAACAGCTCCGGCTTGAAATGCCATACTGAAGAGCTGTCTATGACAGGGATGCTCACGTACCTTATGGTTACGCTGCCGTGCGCCTCTTCAACAGGACTGGATGGAGCGTCCTCGACCATCATCACGTGGCCTGTGCCGCTTTTGTGGCCTGTGCCGCCGGGCTTTTTCCAGGCTATTATGTCGCCTCTTCTGAGATCGCTCACCTTCGCCACTTTCAGCCACCCATCCGACGGCTTTTCAGGTGAGAGAGTGCTGAAGAACTGCTGGTATGTCCTGGAGAGCGGGTATCTGCATTTCGCCTCTCTTTTTCTCACAGCCTCATACTGGTCAGGGCATACTGTGCTGAGCAGGTAACTGATGAAGCCCGAGCAGTCTGTCCTCACCAGGTATCCTCCTCCTTCGGAAGGCCGGATCAGGTTCTCCGCATCGGTGTCTATGTTCGCGTAAGCCACTGAAGTTGCGTTTTCGAATATCTGCTGAGCCCTTTCATACAGAGCTTTTCCGATATCCGCGTCTTCGCTGCAACTCCCGGCCGGAGCCTGCGCGGACAGTGGACCGTGCTGTATTGTCATTGCCATTATGAGAAGGAGAAACAGGAGTCTGGAAAATGCCTCAATCCGTTCTTTCATTGTGCTCTCCCTGCCTGATGCTTTTCTCAGAAAATTCTGCAGCAGGCCGATCTCTCCTCCGATCCTTTCAGTATAGGCAATGCGGTGGATCTGATACTGCCGGCCTTCAATTGTTTGTTTTGGTATTCATACAGAGTGTTAATAATTTCCTTACAAAAGTCCCTTACTTCCTTACAAATCGTTGCTATCATTGTAAATACTCAGGCAGAAATTCAGGTGATTGAGAGGTGATTGCAGAGTGTCAAATGTCCCTTCCACAGGCTGAAACAGAGTTCTGTTCGATCTGATTGCAGGCAGTCTCTCGGCTGATGCAGCGATTTAATGTCAATGGCGCAACAGTATGAATGGGATTCTGCCGGTTTTGCACAATAAAATTTAAGAGAGGAATATAAGTTGAATATGACATTATTTGCAGATATCAAATCATTGCTGACAGGGTCGGCTCTCAGGAAAACAGCCGCGCTGCTGCTGGTTTTCGCTGTTGCAGCGCTCTCCGGCTGCGGAGGTTCTTCCAGCTCGGGCGACACTTCATATTACAGTGACTCTTCGGGAAGCAGCAGCACGACATCTTCCACAGCCTATCTTCAGAGCGGCGGCACTGTGACTAAGACATCACAGACTTATACTACGAGCACCACTGACGAGTCTGCAGTGAAAGTTACCAACGCAGGCGTTCTGACTCTCTCGGATTCGACGATTTCTTCGAGCGGCGAGACCACATCGGCCGATAACAGCAGCTTTTACGGCCTGAACGCCGCCGTGCTGGCGACGACGGCAAGCACGATCAACCTCAGCAGCAGCTCTGTCACGACTACGGGAACAGGCGCAAACGGAGTCTTCTCAACAGATTCAGGCAGCTCGATAGTGCTGAAGAACGTCACGATCAGTTGCACCGGCCGGCTCGGCCACGGCGTTGACGCCACGAACGGCGGCTCATTGACTCTGACAGACGTTAATATTGACACGGCAGGCTCCAACGGCGCAGCGCTGGCCACAGACCGCGGAGGCGGAACGATCAATGCGACAGGCGGCACGATGAACACATCGGGCACTGATTCGCCTGGCATATATTCAACAGGCAATATCACTGTCTCAGGAGCCACGATTGCTGCGACAGGCTCGGAGGCAGCTGTAATAGAAGGCTCGAACTCGATTACTCTGACGAGCACGAAGCTTTCAGGAAACAAGAAGTGGGGAGTCATGATATACCAGAGCATGTCTGGCGACGCGCAGGGCTCTACAGGAACATATACGATGACAGGCGGGTCACTCTCAGCTTCCACAGGACCGCTTTTCTACGTGACGAACGCGACGGGTATAATCACGCTGACCGGTGTCACGACAACGGCGACATCAGGCACATTGCTCAGCGCCGCGGCAGGGAACTGGGGCACTTCAGGCTCGAACGGCGGCAATGCCAATCTTACTGCAGACGGGCAGACTCTCGTCGGCGACCTGACATCTGACAACATAAGCTCCATAACGCTCACTCTTAAAAACAGCTCGACTCTGAAAGGCGCCATCAACAAGGCCGCCGTCACGCTCGATGCCACCAGTTCATGGACTGTAACGGCGAATTCATACCTGACAACTCTGAGCGATACGAGCGGCATTTCAGGGACGACGATCACGAATATCACCGGAAACGGATTCACGGTATACTATGACTCGACTCTGCCAGGTAACAGCGCCCTCGGCGGCAGGACATACACGCTGAACGGCGGCGGCACTCTTACGCCGCAGTAAAATATAAAAGGCCGGTAACGATTAACTGCCGGCCTTTGTTTTTTCACAGAGATTGAAAGGAGAAAGGGTTGGGAACGGTTGGCGGCCTCCGGCAATGAGCTCCGCCTGTTTTCTTTTGGAGGCCCTTCCGCTCCCGGCCCTTCAGCGATTACTGTCTGTATTCCGGCCCCATCACCGCATATGGCAGGCCGGTATAGGTCGGCGAATCCGGCTTGTCCTCTGAATCCTTCCACAGGTAGCAGTTGTAGCTTTTCGCATCACTGCAGTTGTCCCATGTCAGATACTCGTTGTTGTAGACATCTGTCCTGCCGTCAGCCGGACCGGGGTTCTGCGGCTTCCCCGGTCTTGAGGGCGTGTCGCTGCTCTTGTAGATCTTCTCGATCAGGTCGTCTACAATCGTCATATCTTCGGGGATTTCAGCCGGGAGTGAGTACCAGCCGTCATCAGACGAGCCCCAGCCCATGTTCAGGTGGAAAGAGCCGGAGTCACTGTCATAGCCGTCGCATATAATGGCGTGGGCTGAGGCGTCAGGTACCGTGTCGGGCTGTTTGATGCCTACCATGACAGGCCTCCCGGCGGCTATGCTGTCTTTCAGTATCTGCTTATAGGCATCTGAATCCTTTTCGATATCCACATAATTTGCATATGGAAATCCGCACTTTACAGAGAGAACCTTCGCGGATATTTTCAAGTTGGACTCTGAGGACTTGGCCGCGTAGCTCATGCGCACCATCACCCCACAGGCATACGATACCTGCGCCTTGACCTTGTCATCAGGCTGCATGTTGTTGTAATTGATTGATGAGAAACTGGCACCTGGGGCGTTTATCGATATACCGGTCTTCAATGTCTTGTAGCTGTCGCTGTCAGTGAATGTGAGAGTTGTGGGATTCATCCAGAAGTTGAAGAGCTGCGCTATGGCTGTGGCAACGCATCCTGTTGGGCATTTCGCTGTTCCCTGAGTCGGGCAGTTGTCATTATAAGGCGTCTCCTGGTTCCATGTCGTGAACTTCATGAGCTTCTCAGGCTCTTCGCCATCTCTCGATACAATATCGCCTTTCAGATATGCTTCCCAGAGCAGGAGGTTCTTTTCGGTCTGTCTGCCTGACTTGCTTTTAAGCTCACCGGAGGCGATCAGGCGCATGGCGATGTCATTTCTGACGAGAGACATGAGGACATTGCCTGGCGATCTGCTGAAAGAAAAGTCTGTATTGTACGACCAGGCGAGCACAGGGGGATAGACACCCAGTTTTATGGCAGGAACCACCACATAGCCTCTTGGGGACAGCACTGCCACATACGCCAGATGGTGCGCGCCTTCCCTGTCAAAGATAGTGTGAACTGACTCGATATGCTCGCTTTTTCTGCCATCTTTCTGCAGTTGTGACCTTGCGATAGTGACTGCTTCATCGCTGCTTATTGCAGAGTATCCGGCAGGTATGACTCTCTGCTGCGGAGACCCTGCCCCCTTCGTGCCGGCAGGGTTGGTCGTGAAGCTCCACTCAGGCCCGGATTCAATGGTGCCGTCGTTTTTGACGACCTCGATCTGCCAGTCGTATTTCGTATTATCTTCGAGCCAGGCGTCTGTCACTTCAGTCAGCGGGAAGTCCAGATCGCGCTGCTCGCCGCTTTTCAGCGTTACTGACTGCGATTTCGCATAGTATCCGCTCATCGTTACGTTTATCGCGGTATCTCCCGGCTGGAGGTCCCTGATCCTGTAGAAGCCCTTGCTGTCAGTCGTCGCGCTGAGTGAGCCCGCCTTCACCGCGGCTCCTTCCAGGGGCTTTCTGGAGCTTATGTCGGTTACTGTGCCCTGAAGCACCGAGCTCTTCGTCGTGCCGCCGCCTCCTCCAGGCGAGGGTGTCGGAGTCGGGGATGAAGTGGGAGATGGGGTGGGGGAGGACTCTTTCAGCAGATCTATGTCCTCTGTCTGAGTCTCGCTCCCGCCGAGATCGACGACGACCTCGTACTGATAGTACCCTTCCTTGACGGCCGTTATCGTCACGGAGCCGGCAGGAAGGGAATCAAAGCTGTATGCGCCATCTGAAGATGTGAGCCTCGTAACTCCGGATGCAGTTACTGTAACGCCTTCCAGAAGCGCTTCCGTGTCGGCGTCTCTGACGACGCCGTTGAGCGCCGCGCTGACAGCTGCGCTTCTCGGGACAAGGGCGATATTGGCCTGAAGCTGCCCTCCCGCTGTAATTCTTACAGTGCTCTTATATTGATTGTATCCGCTCTTGTCTGCGCTCAGTGTATAGGTGCCTGGCGCTATACCGCTCAGCGAGTATGAGCCTGTGCTGTCTGTCGTCCTGCTGAGGGAAACCAGTGTTACTGTCGCGCCCTCCTGCAGCGCGCCTGTCCTGCTGTCGGTGACCTTCCCGTATATCGATCCGGTCTCGGCGGACATGCCGCCAGATTCTCCGTAAGACAGCCCCGAGACAGCGCTGCCGCCCGTCCCGCTTCCGCATCCCGCGGCCATCAGCAGCACGACTGCCGCAACTATCAGTGCGGGGAAAAGAAACATTTTCTTGAGTCTCATATCGATCTCCTCTCATCACTGAATTGAATAATACCCTGGCTGCTGCCGGCGCCGCCGTAATAAGATGCGGACGGCCGGAGCCAATGGCCTGCATGAAACGCTCACCCCATGCGTTCATTAAAAGTATTTACCATTTCCTGTATTATATCATAAGATTATCAAAGCTCTGAGAATATATTGTGAAGGAACGGTTAACATCGGATCAGGTTTTCCCACCTACTTCAGGGATCAAGGGATCGAGAGATTTAAAGACATTTTATAACATTGAGCACTTCAGCACTGCCTGCATATGCGAGGTTTGAGGAACGGTGAAAAGCCTCTTTCCTTTTTGTCTCTTTTCTGATATCATTGGACTTGCCGTCAAGGCCGTGACAATGTTCGATGATGGAGGTACACCGTGCGAAATCTTCTGATGATAGTGATTTCTGCTTTTTATCTGCTCTGCTGCGCCGCCGGGCCTGCCGTGGCAGGTAAGTCTGCTGAGGAGCAGCGCCAGGCATTGCTGAAGCGCGACGAGCAGATTCTGGCCGCTCTCTTCAAAGCCCAGCCGGACGCGAAGGATGTCGTAGGGAAGGCTTATGGATACGCCACGTTCAGCGATTTCGGGCTCAAGATATTCGTGCTCGGAGGGGGAAGCGGCAAAGGCGTGGCAACTGTAAACGCCACGAAGCAGAGGACTTACATGAAGATGCTGGAATTGCAGGCCGGCCTGGGTTTCGGCATCAAGAAGTTCATGCTCATATGGGTATTCGACAGCAAAAAGGCCTTTGATTCATTTGTCCAGTCCGGATGGACCTGGGGCGGGCAGGCTACTGCCGCCGCAAAAGACGGCAAGAAGGGCGGAGCTATGCAGGGCGCGTTCCAGGTGGCACCCGGCATCTCGCTGTATCAGCTTACCGCCAAGGGTCTCGCGCTTGAGTTGACGCTTAAGGGATCCAAGTACAGCAAGGATGGGAAGCTTAACAGCAGCGATGATAAAAAAGATGACAGTAAAAGCGGCGGCGATGCAAAGAAGAACTGAACTATCTGCAGTATCTCGCCGATGTCACAGCATGGCTGCCTCACTCTGATCCGGCGGCCAGATGAGTCAGAGCATTGATGTGGAAATAAAAAACCCCTGATTTCAGGGGTTTTTGCTCTTCGTGCGCCTGAAGGACAGGCGATCAGCGGCCCACTCTCTGTAGGGTGAGGTTGCCGTTTATCGTCGGGTCGAGGCTGTCTTTCCTCGAGCGCGTGCAGATGTCCACCCTTCCGAAGCCCTTGTTCGTGAAGGCGCCGCCTGTATCGACTGCCCTGAACGGTATCTCTCTGCCGTATTTATTCTCCAGTTCGGGGATCCTGAAAGTGTCGCCGTAATTTACCGTGCCGTTCTTGTACAGATTCTTGTCCATCGCCATCGAGACATACGGGGCTTTGCCGTCAAGATAGTCCTGAAGCGTGTTCAGCTTTTTGCCCTTCTTGTCCACGTATCCGCCTTCCATCGCGCTGCTGTCAGGATAGTAGCCGGTTCCCTTCGCCACACCGACTGTCTGTCCGTCTCCGAGGCCCTGCTTCTTCTTCGCTTCCTCCTGCGCCTTCTTCAGATCCTGCTTCGCAGTCTGGGCTGTCTGCTTCGCAGTCTGCAGTTCCTGCTGATCCTTCTGCTGCTGCTGCTTGGCTTTCTGCTGCTCTTCCTTGGCCTTCGTCTCTTCCTGTTTCGCCTTCGTCTCTTCCTGCTTAGCCTTCTGCTCCTCCTGCTTCGCCTTGGACTCCTCGTCCTTGGCTGTCTTCTGCTCGTTCTGCGCCGATTTCAGCTCATTCTGGGCGCTTTCGACTCCGCTGTTGTCTGCAGCCTGAGGGGCGGCGCCGCTCTCCGCATTCTGGGATGCGGCCTGCTGCTGCTGGGCTTTCTGCTGCTCGGCCTGCTTTACCTTCTGTTCGGCGTCTTTTACCTTGCTGTCAGATGATTTTACCTTTTCGCCGGCCTGCTTGGATTTTTCACCAGCCTGCTTTGCCTTGTCGCCTGCCTGCTTCGCCTTGTCGCCTGCCTGCTTCGCCTTGTCATCGGCCTGCTTTACCTTGTCATCGTTTTCCTTCTGCTTATTCTCGAGGTCCTGGACCTTCTTGTCGGCATCGTCCGACTTCTGCTTCGCTTCCTGGACCTTGGGGTCGTTCTTCACAGCCGGATCTTCGTTCGCAGGATCATTCTCATCGCCGGCCTTTTGCGTTTTCTTCGGCTCCTGGGCTGCCTGCTGGGCTCCCTTTGGAGTCGCCTGCTGCGCTCCCTGCGGAGAGGCCTGCTGAGCTCCCTGCGGAGAGGCCTGCTGGCCTCCCTGCGGCGCTGCCTGCTGGGCTCCCTGAGGAGATGCCTGCTGACCTCCCTGCGGCGCTGCCTGCTGGGCTCCCTGTGGAGCTGCCTGCTGAGGTGCTCCGCCCATGGGTGTCATTCCGAGAGGCGAGTTCATGCCTGGATTCTTCTGCTGATTTCCCTGCCCGGGCTGCTGGCCAGCTCCATTCTGCTGCATCATCTGCATCATCATCTGCAGCATCTGCATCATCATCTGCATCATCTGCTGCATCTCAGCCTGATTTCCCATCATCTGCGAATTCTGCAGACCCATCATGGAAGGGTTCTGCATGCCGGGAACCATGCCCATTCCGTTATTGAAGCCGATACCAGGCATCTCGCTGTTCCACTGGCTTATAGGATTGAAAAATCCAGTCTGGCCGCGCTGGAATGCATCCTGTGAAAACTGGCTGCCGTCAAACCCGAATGCGCCCGGAAAACTTCCCAGTCCGGCCGCACTCATCGGCTGCTGATTGTTGAAAGTAGCCATCATCATCAGTGGGTTTGGCTGCTGATTACCTGATATGCCGTTCATAGTTTATCCTCCAGCATCGATGAATATCTCCACCTCACATATCACGATTTTTGAGAAAAAGTAAAGTATTCTGCCTGAGCATCGTCAAAGTGGGGACAGCTTACTAATATTTACAAATCTGTAACAATTATCCTGCAGTCTCAACATTCGGGGATTCGACGCTCGCAGCGATGAACTGCTTAACCTCAGTGAAGCTGAAGGATTCTCCGTCCTTCTGGATGAAGGCTTAGAGGCAGACAGATTCAGGAGTCGATTCTGATGGAAGCGGATATCAAACTGGGCTACTCGTGCAACAACAACTGCATACACTGCGTCGCAGCCGACGCGAGAGATCTGTGCTCAGACAATGGTAAGAGCATAGACCTCACCACTGCCGAATACAAGCGCGAGCTCTTCGACAGCAGATCGAGAGGATTTGACGTAATAACTTTCACCGGCGGCGAGCCGACCATCCGGAACGATCTTGCCCATCTGATGCGTTATGCGGCAGACCTGGGCTATTCCATAAACATGCAGACGAACGGAAGGCGTTTCAGCTCCTTCAGATATGCCGAGGCTCTCTCGATGATCGCCAGGGGCTCTTACTGCATAGCCCTTCACGGATGCGATGCAGATGTGCACGACGCCGTCACGAGGGTCAATGGAAGCTTCAACGAGACGGTCGCCGGGATGAGAAATCTCGTAAAGCTCGGTCAGAACGTCGTAGGGAAGCTCGTTCTGTCCATCAGGAATCATCTCTTCCTGAAGGCCACCTGCAGGCTTTTCAGCGATCTCGGCGCGCGCAGCATCACCGTCACTTTCCCGCATGGGCTGGGCAATGCCGGAAAGTATTTCAGAGATGTGATCCCGCGCTATGAGGATACAATCGCCCAGCTCCAAAGCTCGCTTGACTACTGCAGGGAAAGGAATGTGACGATTAAGACGGAGGCATATCCATACTGCCTGATGGAGGGATATGAGGAGCACGTCACAGAACTGTACTTCAACGACGAGCCGATCGATCTGAAACAGCACGGCCATAAGGAGTTTCAGGTCGACTGGTCTCTCGTACGGCTCACAGAGAAATCCAAGTTCAGCCAGTGCAGGGAATGCCGGTATGACTGCATATGCGAAGGCCCCTGGCGCGAGTATCCGGAGAGGTACGGAAGCAGCGAATTCCAGCCTGTGAGAGGCAGGCGGCTGCAGAGCCGCGGCGAGCTGAGAGAGATGCTCGCCGGGCCCTCGCGGTAATAGAATCAGAAGGGGAGCATGGCTGATATCAGGAAAGGAGGCAGGTTGCCCTGAGGTACTTTCATACGGTAGTCATCATCTGCTTACTTGCAATGGTCTGTGCCGCACTTGCCGCAGCGCAGGATGGGACAGACGAGGGAACCATATTCGGCGCCGTAAAGGCTGGCGATATCCAGGCGGTAAAGCAATTCATCTCAAAGGATCCCGGGCTCGTCAACTCAACAGACAGCCACGGTGAGACACCACTGCACCTGGCGAGCTGGAACGGCTATCTCAAAATAGCAAAGCTTCTCATCAGCAAAGGTGCCGATGTCAATGCGAAGAACAATCTCGGCGAGACGCCTCTCCATCTTGCAAGCAGGGATGACGACGATGAGATGGCAGAGCTTCTGCTCTCTAAAGGCGCGAATGTAAACGCAAAGGACAACGCAGGGAACACACCTCTGCGCAGAGCAGAGTCTGAGGACATGCGGGAGCTTCTCAGAGAGCACGGCGCAAAGAAATAGCTGACAGCTCTGGAAATCACACTCTGAAGCTGACTGGCGCAGAAAAGTATTATCATACCATCACCTCTCTGCTTTTTCCGCAGCTGATGATGGCCCATTCACACGACCCTTCTCTGAATGGACGGGGAGCTTCTGGATCTCCGTCAAAATGGCGATTACCGACAGGCTCACGAAGTTTATCGTCGTCCCGACGAGCCAGATTATTCTCTCGAGCGGGGAAAACAGAGAGACCCATCCGGACCAAAGGATAAAGCATATGATTGAAAATGCCAGGACTTTGTCGATTGCTGTGAAGAGCGATTCCAGATTGAAAATACGCCCGATCTGCGCGAGCGTGCACGGGGCGAGCGGCAGCCTTCTCCCTGCCAGTATATAGAAGAAGCGCGAAAGATTTATCGCAATGTCTGACAGTGTGAAGATGATTATGAGCCAGCCCATTATCGTTTGGTGGTTGCGGATGACGAGGACGCCGAATAGAAATTTATAGATGCAGAATGGGATTCCGATTGTGATTATGGCGAACAGCGACGCAGCCTGAAATCTTTTTCCCGATTCTTCCCTGTCCATCAGGCATTTCTCCTTTTTGAGCGCCATCAGGCTTTCTTACTGGAATCCCGGCTGTGAGGCAGGAAGGTTTGCCGGACTGGTACTGGGAAAGCCGCGATTATCCTGCTGCCTTTGTTCTTCCATGTCCCTGCGGCAAAAACGGATGACTCATAGTATGCAGGCTCAAAACCAGCAGTTGCAGCACTCCAGATCTGGTCTCTGATATGCCCATGCCCGTCATTCATCGAGGCAATCATCACATTTCGGATACCGTATGAGTGTCTATGAATTTCTGGAAGAAGTCGCCGTCGACCTTACTGAGCGGCAGGAATTCAATTCCGCCTTCAAAAAACTTCTTGCCGCCCTTATCTATTTCAGCGCACCATACCACCCGGCCCTTGGCATTGAGAGGAGCAGAATTCTGCTGCAGAAGAAGCTGCATTGACAGGAGCTGATCTTTCTTCAGAGGCATCAGCGAGAAAAACTTGATGCCCAGGATATTGACATTTTCAGTCATTATCTGGAAAGAACCGCCTTTCCCATCAGCTGTGCAGCTGATTGTGAGAAGAAGATTGATACGTGCCATCCTGCGGCGCTCGACGCCTGGAACGCTGGATTCATCCACAGGATTGGCTATTTTTTTCTCAACGTGCTTTTTCAGAAAGTTCCACATTGCTTCTCAATCTTTCCCGCTGTTATTTGAGTATTCTGTAAATACCCAGGCGCGTCCGGCCTTTCAGTACAACTGAAAATTTCAGCTGTGAATAGAGATTCTTTGAGCGGCGGCTTTTTCCTCCGGGGGAAAACAGCCGTAATTTTATTGGATACGCTCAATGATATCTGAGTCTGGAGCGCTTCCGTGCAGCGGCATGGACAGCGATTATTGAGAATGGTGGCGCTTACCGATATCTCCATTACTCGTCCGTCAGTCTGGTTTTCGCTGCAGGGAGCTTTTTCCTGCCGGCTTTTTTCCGCAGGATTGTCCTGGCTCTCCCATCAGGGGACCCGGATTCTGCCGGTATCTCCTCATATCCCTCTGCCTGTCTCAGTAACAAGGCAATGCCTGCCAGTATCAGCGCAAAGGCGATTGCCAGGAAGGGGAACAGCCTTCTTAACTTTCTGACTTTGTCGTATGCAAAGCTCACCCTCTCTGCCAGCCCGCCTTCTATGACGATCTCATCCATATCGTCTTCCATGGCCTGTTCCAGTTCATCGTCGGTCGAGATTGTTATTGACTTCATATCTCTCTCCTCTCAGAGTTCCGGCTTATATTTTGATTCCATGAGGCTTGCCTCATGGCGTTAATTATGCTGGTGGGTATGAAACAGGAATTCTCAGCTTCCGGTGCGCAGTCCTTCTATTATTCGCTGTGCTGCGCCTGAGTTTGATTCGCCTGGTCTTTACGACAGTTTACATATTGGTTACAATTCCGTGACGGCTTTCTCTTGTTTCACAGATTCTTTTTCTGTATAATAATAAGAAGCATTATGGCGTCATTGTAGAGCGGGAGGGCAACATGTCGATAAACAGTATTTCCCAGTCAATGCAGCCTGCACCGGAAAGGGCTCGTTTCACAGCGGAGCCGGCTTCAGCAAATGTAGTGCAGGACTCGGTGGAGCTCTCCCGTGGAGATGGAAAGGCCGATAACGGACTGATCCCTCCGATGATGCGCCGCTCCGCCACACAGGCGGAAAGCTCTCAGGAAAGCGGCAAAGCTCAGCAGTCCAAAAAGCCACAGGAAAAGAAGAGCGTGCCTGTCGAGATAAACAAATGGGTCGTAGCCGAGGAGAATACTTCCTACCTGATTCACACAGGCGGGTGCGGCGCGATCAAGATCTTTGTCAACAGCGGTGAATCGAGCTACTCAATAGTTTTTCACAGCTTCGGCACGCAGGATTCGAAAGATGCGGCAGGGCAGATAGGCAGTTATATTCTCAACAATAAGGAAAAACCTGAATCGGTGAAGATACTTAATATCCAGCCCTACGGGCTCAGTGCTGACGTAAACAGGACCGTCAGTGTCATTAGCGATACGATAAGGGAAAAGGGCGGCATAGAAGTGGAAGGGCACACTGTCTGCCTGAACAATATTGACGGCGAGCCTTATACAGACTTCGTCTGCGTCGATATGGAAGGAACGGAGGAACAGATTCTGAGCCGGTATGATCACCTCATGCTCAAGGCCAGGCCGATGAGCGACGAAGATCGCTCGATGAAGATTAAGCTGTTCCAGAGCATACCGTTCAACCAGAGGACGCCTGCATTCATAAGGAAATGGAGCTCCCTGTCGCTGGAAGAGGCAACGAAAGTGGCAGACGAGATCAGTGTGAAAAAGAAACCGACAGGCAAACTGCGGAGCAAGCTGGGAAGTGTCTTCACGAAAATACGGAACAGCATCGGCAGCTAGTCGGAACAGCATCGCCGGCTGGGCGGATCAGGAGGAGGAGCACTCCAGGGATCCGCGTCAGGCTTGAATAACCACTTTTCAGGGCTCCCGCCCGGGATGAAGCTCCCTCTGGCCGGATGCCGAATCCAGGATCAGCATGACCTCAGCCTTCACTCTGCTGTAAATCCCTCTCAGCTTCTCGTGATATCTGAGCCCAATGGCAAAAGGCTTTTCGTTCCGCGAGAGCGTCAGATGCGTTGTGAGCAGTATTGTATCGCCTTCCACGCGGCATGAGATGATTCTCTCCATATGCTCGTATCCCCTGTGCAGAAGGCTCTGTTTCTGGCAGAGCCGTGTGTCCGCCTTGTAATCCCTGCATATCTGCGGCCGCCCTTCATAGATGCCGCAGACTGACTCAGTCGGACTCATGGGCTTCAGAAAAACACATTCCCCTTCACACAGCTCTTTCTCATGCCTCCTGATGAATCCATCGCTGCGGTTCCAGGAGCGTGAGCCCGGCGTGAGATACTTTTCCCTGACCTCTTCTTCGGAGATCTTCAGATGATCGGCCAGCCTCTCAATATCGGAAGACGTAGCCTCCAGGTCGAAGGAGCCGCAGCAGACGCCGCACATGAAACAGTATGGCTCGGCGTGAGGAACCACATCAATCAAGCCAGGCTCCCCTGAGGCCAGAAGGGTCTCGAAAAACTCCCGGACCAGGCTCAGAAGCCTTTCGTGCTCTTTATAGATCAACGTTGCTGCTGCGGGCTTATCCTGCGATCCCGTCTCAATTGACAGCTCTGTCGGATGAAAGCATATGGCGGAAGGCATTTCTCTGCCGGCGCTGCCCTTATGTGATTCGCGGCCTTTGCCATCGCCTGCGGCAAAGAGCTCTTCCAGATGCCTGATTCTGGACCACAGCAGCTTGAGATCATTGGGATTCGTTTCATGCAGCAGCGTCAGGGTGTCGATATCATCGACAATCTGCTTTGCCGCCATAAATCTCGGCAGCAGTATCTCTTCATTCACGCCGGCGCCGTGGCTGTTTATCAGCCAGTCAATAAGGCGGTGGGCGTCTCCGCTCATCTGATCGGTCTGGCTCTGCTTCTTTTCCAGACATGGCTGGACTGCCCTGCTGAGCTCTGACAATGCGTTGTACAATCCGGGCGTGAGCTGATCAATGGCATGTTGACTTCCTGAAGTAAAGTGGCAGGTCAAGGTATTCTGCCTGATTTCAACCCTTTCAACGGCAGACAGCAGTTTGCCCTTATCTCTGATGCATCGCTCCGGTGAAGGCATCAGTTCCCTGCAGACGGAAGGTCTTGCTTCATATACGGCGCATCTGCAGGCTCCTGAAGAGCCCTGCTCGAGAAATACGCACTTTGAATCTTTGAGGGCCAGCGCTCCATCGTGCCTGTTCCATGTTGCCGCAGCCACTGTGAAGCGCTCTCTGAAGAGCTCCTCCGGAATGCCGATGTGACGGCTTATTTCCCCGATCTCCCTGGCTGTCAGAAGCACCGTCCTGCCTGTGCAGCATCTGCCGCACCGGCAGCATACAGAAGAAAAGGCATCGTCCTGATATTCTGACAGCAGCGTATCCATCAAAGCGATTACCGCTCTTCTGACATCCTGATGCTCGACGTATGTGAGCTTTGATTCCTTTTCTCCAGCGGACCATTCCAATCTGAGGTATTCTGAATGGAGGTCATAGCAGATACTTTCACTGTGGCTCAAATGCTGAGGCCTCCTGTTGCATTTTCCATTCCAATGGCAGTCTGCAGACATATCGGCAGGCGGTGAATGCACAGCTCACCAGTTGAAGCGGCGTTACCTGCCGCTATCTTCCTTCTTTGCCGCCATGTCTGTTATGGCTTTGTCTTTCTGCGCCTCTATGCTCTCCCTGTCAAAGGGATTGAAGGATAGGACTCAGCTATTTTACCTCCCCACAAGTTTAGCAGAAAAAGGCCATCAAGACAATAATTCCTTGCCGAATTTCTCACATTCAATGGATTCTATTTCCCCGGAGGGGAGATGTGCTCTCACAAATGAAAGAAATTCCTCATCTGGCGCTGGGTGTGCGCATTTACGTATGCGGCAAAACAAGCCCGTTAAGCGATTGTGAATAATTCTCAAGAGGCGATGTCGTAATCATCCAGGTCCATTTTTTCTCCGCACTTTGGACACAAAAGCGGATCCTTACCCCAGATTTTCTGAATCCACTGTGCCCATCTTTTCCTGTAAGCCTTTGATGATGTACTAATTCACAAATCGTAGATTTGGAATCAGTACAAACCCGTAAAAAGTTCAGCTTGTCAATCTCTCTAACACGTCATTGTCAACCTTGTCCAGGCTCATCATCATCTTGAGCACCTTATGCATAAAAAACTTCTCAATCTGTTCCTTATCCGGCATATAGGGGATACAATGGAACGTGACGTCTGCATCAAAGCATCCGGCGCTTGCGAGTGTATGAACGTGGGGTGAAAATTCAAGACTTTTATTGAGATGTTAACAATTTATTAATGGCTGATTCTGAGTGAATCATGATAATATAATAAAAAGAATATATACAGAAAAACCAGGAAACATGAAGGGGTGGAACATGGAAGTACGGGGACTCATGAATTGGATGAAGCGGAGTGTATCTGAGGAGAGAGGGCAATTACCGAACAAATCGGACATAAATGCTTCTCTGGAAAATAACAGGTTGTTTGACGATGTTGTATTTGCAGAGATCGGGAAAAAAACTCTGTCACAGTGCCATACACCTTATGAAAAGGTGCAAGCCGGCAAGCCATTTCTCAGTACAATCGCAAAGAAATCTCAAGATCCTTTGAAGGCGGAGATTGCCCGCACAGCGCTGAAGGTTTCAACATCAGACTTCAGCTCGGCAGCTGCCGCTGCATATGAAAACGCCTTAACAGCGTCGTGCCTGATGATACAGGGACCAGTTGGAGATGCATTCGCCTCTGTTGGACAGAAGATTCTGGATCAGCTTCAGTCGCCTGTCGAAAAAGTAACGGCCGGGAAACCTTTTCTTGACGAAATTGCAAATAAATCTCAGGATAGTCTGAAGGCGGAGATTGCCCGCACAGCGCTGAAGGTTTCAACATCAGACTTCAGTTCGGCAGCCGCCGCAGCCTACGAAAACGCATTCATGGCATTTTCTGATACGATTCAGGGTTCTGTTGGAGACGTACTCGCCTCTGTTGGACAGAACACGATATCCCAGCTTGAAACGTCTTATGATAAGGTAATGGCCGGCCGTCCCTTCCTGAAGGCAATTGCAAATAAATCCAAAGATCCTCTGCAGGTGGAGATTGCCCGTACTGTGCTGAAGATTTCTACTTCAGACAACAGTACGGCAGCCGCCATAGCGTATGAAAATGCTTTTACTACGATGTGCGCGAAAACAGAGGGCTCTGCAGAAAATGTGCTTGCCGCTATTGGAAAGAAAACGATATCCCAGCTTCGAACATCGTATGACAAGGTAACTGCCGGTCGACCTTTCCTGAAGGCAATTGCAAAAAAGTCCAAAGATCCTTTGAAGAATGAGATTATTAATATGGCATTAAAGGTTTCGACTTCAGATGGTAGTTCGCAAGCTGCCGCTGCATATGAAAATGCTTTCAGGCTTTTAATTCCCTAGTTATACTGCGATTCGTTGAAAATTTCTCAATGTCGCGTATGGAGTGAGATCTTGCATTAAGGACAGGACTTTATTTCTCACATTCAATGGATTCTATTTCCCCTAAGCACAGGAAATCTATTGCTATTATAGTGGGAAAGCTGGTTAAGCGAGAAATATTTACCCCAGATTTTCGGGACAGGGTGATTCAACATCTTATCATCAGCAGGCTGAACCCTCTGTTTTACACTCCCATTATAGCGGAGATGAACGCGATATTGAAGGTGTGAATTATTGGACGCTTGCGTCCATACCATTCTGGTTTTGAAAAAGTCTTGTTAAGAAGGCTGCTTTTTGCTACAATGTATAAGCGTCGTTGACAATTCAACTGCCATTCTTTGGAAAGTGAGGACACCGGGCTTTGGTTAAAATTCAGGAACTTCTGGAGCCGAACGAGAGGTTGATCAAGGAGTCATCATCTGGGCCTTTCTCCCAGGTCACCTACATGAAAAGTCTTGTCAGCAATACTCAGGGAAGGCTTTACCTTACCTCCGACAGAATACTCTTTCTTCCAGGGAACTTCCAGAATACTGATGCCACTATTCTCGTGGTGGGAAGGTTATTCAAGAGTCCGGACAGTGTCCATATCCCGTTATCCTCAATAACAGGGGTTGAGAAGGGCTGGGGTGAGAAGATCACCATTCATGCCGATAAAAAGTATGATTTCATGGGTATGAGCGGGGCAGGTGAGTGGGTCACCGCCATCGAGCGTGCCAGATCCACCCCCCACACCGCATATGCGCCTCCTGTTTCTCAACCCACACCCAGACCTGCCGGTTCAAAATTCTGCTCCAACTGCGGGAAACCCCTTAAACCCCAGGACAAGTTCTGTCCCGAATGCGGAACTGCCCAACAGGCCCAGCCATCGGTGTGCCCGCGGTGCAGCAATGAAGTGGCTCCTGATCAGAAGTTCTGCAATAACTGCGGGACCCCCCTCAGGTAAGCTATTTCCGGAATAGTCATGATCCTTCATTCTCTGCCTTTCCCAGGACGCGCTTCCGGTATCAGGCGGGAAACTTGAGAGTGAATATCACTGTGGCAATGGTGAGAGAGGCTTATATCCATCCCCGGTATTCCCACTATAATGGCAGTCTGCAGACATATCAGCTGGCGGTGAATGCACAGCTCACCGGTTGAAGCGGTGTTAACTGCCGCTCGGCGATGATGTGTTCAGGCTTTCTGTCAGTGAATCCACGAAAACCTTCTGTTTATCGGCAGTTTGATCCCGTCAATGATTACGACGTTCTGCTCGCTGTCCACGGTGACGTTGGATGCTCCCTGGCTGTCGCTGCCGCTCTCTTCCTTCTTCGCCGCCATGTCTGTTATGGCTTTGTCTTTCTGCGCCTCTATGCTCTCCATGGTGAAGGGATTGATATGAATTATTCCGTTGCGGGTGGTGTCGAAATAGAGGTCCATGCTGCCGTCCTGATGGGCGTCTGCTCTCTGGAGGTCCATGTGCTCGTCGAAATTCTTCGTCCAGAGCGGTGTCCCGTCAGGGTTGAAGGCCTCGAGGCAGCAGGCTCTGCGGGAGCTTCCCTGGCCCTTGTCGTAAAGGAAGTTCGTGAATACGAGAACGTGATTTCTCGAATCCGTGAAGACCCGCTCTCTCCCGGCCCCGCTTTCAGTCGCAGGGAGAGAAGTCTGCCATTTCTCCGATCCGTCATTGTTGAAGGCGACCAGCACGCGCTCTGCAGGAGGCTCTCCTCCCGGTGCCGCAGCCGTGCCGAGCCGGAGGCCCACCGAGTAAATGGTGCTGTCCATTCCCTGCACGCTCTCCCTGACAATCGTGTAGTCCTTTGCCTTCAGCTCGACAGCCTTTGTGGCGCCGGGCTTCAGCAGATATGTGGCAGGCATTCCTGCTTTCAGTGGAGTGGTGGATACAACAACAGAGCCGTCGGTCAGTATGTGATGGTCATCGAGTCTCTTCGGAGAGTCGCCTTTGCCGCTGTAATCATCGGCTGTCACATCCGGCACCTGCGGAAGCAGCTTCTTTCTGGTTTGTCCGGAGCTGTCGTGGACTGTATATGAAGGCTTTGTGGTATACAGATCGCAGTCGTAGCATCTTCCAATCTCATCAAAGTGAAGCGAGTGGCCGCGTCCTTTCGAGTCGATTCTTGTCACCTGCCCGTCCTTCACTATCGAAGCCTGGCTGGAGTTGTGAACTATCAGGACTTCGCCGCCGGCGGTGAGCTGCACCGATTCGATAAAGGGAGAGAGTCCCTTCTCGCTGAGGTTGACGCTCCACTGCTTCGTGCCGTCTTCACTGTGCGAGGCTACCAGAGTGGGATCGTTGTAGCCCTTTCTGCCGAGCAGGACAAAGGTTCCGTCAGGAGCTCCATAGAGCTTGCAGGCCTCTGTGGAGACTACATTCTTCACGTTCATGGATGGATCCATTATGACGAGATCCCTGGGAGAGTCGGGATAGATTCCTTTGATTACGAGAGCTGCCGTTGTTCCGCCGGTGTTCCGGGCGATGCAGTCCCGCTCGTAACTCCCGCCGTCGGGATCGGGGAGCATTATCGGCTTCACTATATTGTCGATGACCGACTTCTCCAGTATGGAAGTCGCGTTCTTATCGAGGATGAGAGATCTGAGCCCGTCCTTCCTGGCTGTGTCTCCGCCTTCTGATTGAGACTTCTCAAAGGATTCGACAGTCTCTTTCGGGGGTGCCTGTTGTGAGGAAGCTATCGAGGCATATCTCGGTGTCTCGTGAATATTCAGTCCAGGCTCTATCTTCATTGCCCACCTCCGCATTTCTCTCTCAAAATCTCTAAGACTGCTCCGATCTTTGTAAATTGTACAGTATCAGTCTGTCACTGTCAATATGTAATGTGATTATCAGGATCTGTATATTTAACAGTCATTTGTTCTGTGGCACTGCTGAGCTGAATCCGCACAGAGCGGCGGGCCTTGATTCCCATATAAAGGGCTATTGAGCTTTCTCTCGAAGTATAAATTCAGTGTCGGGGTGGTCGTCAGTGTGATACCTGCCTTTCTGCGTTTCAATGCAGATTTCTCAGAAACGATGCATTAAAAAAATCCGGTGAATGAAAGGGGGGCAGCCGGTGAAAGACTTTCTCATACGTTCTGCCCGGATGGACGATCTCACAGCAGCTTACTACATCTGTTTAAAGACCGGAGATTTCGGAAATGATGGAGAGCCTTATTACCGTGATGATCCGGATGCTCTGGCGCGCATCTTTGTCGGTCCCTACTTCGCCTATGAGCCTGAGTCTGCAATCGTTCTCGAAGATACAGAAGGCGTCTGCGGTTATGCACTCGCGGCGCTTGACTCGAAGGAGTTCTATGCAAGATATGACGCGGAGTGGCGGATGGAGATATGCCGCAACTATCCTGCTCCGCAGGGGGACCCTTGCGGCTGGTCCAGAACGCAGAAGGTATATTCATGGTACCACAAGCCGGATTATTTCATGCCTGAGCCTTATCGGCAGTATCCTTCACATCTTCATATCGACCTGCTCCCCAGAGCGCAGGGAAAGAGTCTCGGACGCGGAATGATGGAGCGGCTCTTCGACATACTCAAAAAGAAGGGCTCGGCCGGCGTTCATCTGGGAGTCAGCGAGGTAAATCAGAAGGCAGTGCGGTTCTATCAGAAACTGGGCTTCCAGATGCTTGTGAGACAGGGCGAAGGGACGGACGCCTGCCTGTATATGGGTATGGCGTTTGTCACGATATAGCGCAGGAGTGAGGCTGTGAACAGACTGTCCCTGATTGTCAGGAATAAGATAGATCCTGCCTTGCTTGTCATAAGTGAGAACATATATCTGTCCGCAGTTCGTAACGGGCTGGTTTCCGTGACCCCGCTGACCATAATCGGCGGAGTATTTGTCATCATATCATTCTTTCCCGTGCCTGGCTGGAATAAGCTGATTGCCCCTCTGCTTCCTGTTCTCAAAATCCCTGTGAGCGCGACTTTCGGCCTGCTGTCGGTTTTTGTCTGCTTCGGAATAAGCCATGAGCTTGCATCAAAGCTCGGCGTGAATGGCCTGTCTGCCGCATTGACCTCTGTTCTGCTATTCCTGATGATCCATCTTTCACTGGACAGTCACACCGGTGAGCCTGAGCTGTCCATAGGCTGCCTGGGAGCTTCGGGCCTGTTCACTGCCATCATGGTTGCGGTTGTGTCAGTTCGCGTGCAGAAGTTTTTCTATGACCGCAATTTTGTGATACGGATGCCTGAAAGTGTCCCTGCAGCCGTTTACGAATCATTTCAGGCCCTCGTCCCTCTGGTGTTTCTGATAGCCGCTTTCTGGACACTGCGGTTTCTGCTGGGCGTCGATATCAATACATGTGTGCAGAAGATGTTCCAGCCTCTGATTGCAGCCCTGGACAGCCTGCCTGGCATTCTGCTTTACGCTTTTGTCGTGACTCTGCTCTGGTCTGTAGGCATAAACGGAGACAATGCCATGGATGCGATCGTGGCTCCGGTTTTCCTTCAGTATCTTGCTGCCAACACTGAAGCGCTGGCGAAAGGCCAGCCTCTGCCTTACACCACAGCGCTGGGATTCTTCTCGGTCTTTGCCAATGTCGGCGGAACCGGGGCAACCATAGCGCTGTCACTGATCCTGTTGAATTCGAGAAACACGGTCTACCGCAAGGTCAGCAGGCTCGGACTGTCCACCCAGTTCTTCCAGATCAACGAACCTGTCTTTTTCGGCCTGCCGATTATAATGAATCCCGTCTTCATGATTCCCTACATCCTGTCTTCGCTGACGTTGACTGCTGTTACCTACCTGCTGATGATATGGGGGATCATAGGAAAGCCCTGTGTGAATATTCCATGGACAACGCCTCCGATTATCAGCCACTATCTGGTGACTGGAGGCGACTGGAGAGCCTGTGTCTGGGGGGTGATTTCCATCGCGACTGCAATGCTCATCTACTATCCATTTGCCAGATTCGCAGAGAGAAAGGCGCCGGAACAAGGAGCGGGTGAAGGCGGGCAGGCATGAGCCGGCATGGAGTTGAGCTGCACTGCAGGCAGGAGGAGAGCTGACCTGTGACATCATAATGGAAGCAGATGGGATTTTGCTGGTTGTAATGGCGTCTTGAGCTATGCCGAAGGCTGGCAGTTCAGGCGCAGAGCCCAGAGAAAGACTGATAAAGGTTAAATGGCTTCACTCGTCAGAATACTCCCGACCTCAGCCTTGACTTTCGAAAACAGCTCCAGCAGCCTGTCATTGTCTTTCAGCGGGATGGAAAAAGGCTCTCTGTTATTTATAACAGTATGATGCGTCGTAAGGCTGACCATGCCATCTGCCACGCGGCATGAGACTATATTCCCTGTATGCTCATATCCTTTCAGCAGCAGGCTCTTTTTGCGGCAGAGACGGTTGTTCACCTGATAGTCCCTGCACATCTGAGGGCGCGCGCTGTAAATCCGGCACTTTGTTTCCACAGGGCTTATGGCATCGAGGAACGCGCAATCTCCCTCGCGTCCTTCATCTTCGCGCTTCCTGATGAGCCCGTCTCTCCGGTTCCACGAGCGCTCTCCAGGCAGCATATGCTTCTCCCGCAGCTCCTGCTCGGAGATCTGCAGATAGTCGGCTATTCTCTCAATATCCGAAGCGGTTATCTCCTGGTCGTACGCCGGGCCGCAGCATGCGCCGCACTGGACACAGTATGGATCTTGATGTCCGAGCGCATCCACGAGGCCGGGATCTCCTGAGCCGACGAGAGCTTCGATAAACTCCCTCACCGTGTCTGCAAGCCTGCTGTTCCGCTCATAATGCAGCGTGGTGATCTGCGGCTCATCGTGGCAATTCATCTCTACAGACAGCTCTGTCGGCAGAAAGCATATCGTGACAGGAGCTTCCTGACGGGCTCCGCCTTCTGTTTCAACGGCCTTCCTGTCGTCATCGACGCTGTCGAACAGGCAATTCAGATGTCGGACCTTGGACCAGAGAAGCTCGAGGTCCTGCAGGTTCTTTTCGCGGAGCGGCGTGTGTGTGTCGATGTCGTCGACTACCTCTTTCATCGCCAGGAACCTTGGCAGCAGCATCTCCCTGGGTTTGCCGGCCTCGAAACTGCTCAAGAGCCAGTCCAGAACCCGGTGGGCGTCGCCGGATATCTGGTCGAGCTCGCTGTGCTTCATCCCGAGATATGGGCGAACCACACAACCCAGTCTTTTCAGGGCGTCTTGCAGTTTCAGGGTTTTTTGCTCGATCTTGTGGATATCGCCTGACGCGAGGTGGCAGCTAAGGCCTTCAGGCCCGACTTCCAGCTTTTCCACAAGGGTGAGCAGCTTCCCGGGATCTCTTACGCACCGCTCTGGCTCAGGCATTATCTCCCGGCACGATGAAGGTCTGGCAGGGTATATGGCGCATCTGCAGATGCCGGACGAGCCTGTCTCGAGGGATATGCATCTGTCATTCAACTGCACGAGCATCCCGTCGCGACTGTTCCAGGTTGCGGCAGGCACTGTATAGCGCTCCCTGAAGAGCTCTTCCGGGATGCCCATGTGGCGGCTGATTCCCGACAGCTCCCTCGCGCTAAGCATCACTGTTCTGCATTTGCAGCACCGGCCGCAGCGTCCGCATGCCCGGGAAAAGATTACCTCTCCATAATCGGACAGCAGAACGTCCGTCAATGTCCTGACTGCATCACGGACGTCGTGGAGCTCATATGTCAGCTTCCGCAGCGCACCTCCAGGCTGAACTGCTGCAGACAGAGACTGGGGGTACAGCGTATAGCTGATATTATCATCAAGGCTCAAATGCTGCGGCCTCCTGTAATATTTCCCTGACGGTCATGCATCTGGAAAGCCAGGCTGCACTTACATCACAAGAGCGAACCGGAATACGGAATCCCTCTGGATCGCCTGCTGGAACCGGTGGATTCATTGACTCTCCCGCAGGCAGGAGTGTACTATGGGTTTAACAATTATATCAGCGGGGATTCTGCCCGTCAAGATTTGAGCCAGGGCCTGCTGCATTGTAAATGCCTTTCATCGGTATGCCTGGAAGCAGCCATATGCAGAGAGATGGCCGATGATTCTTCCGATGCCTGTATACCTGAAATGCCGTGCTCATCGTGCTGCGTGACCTGGTGCGATAATCAGGAAAGTGGACTGCATGATTATTCTTTTACAATATTGTAACATACAGGCGCTTACATTGTTGAACTGATATGTTATAATCATTAGGAAAATACTGGCGCAGAGGAGAGTGGAAGCTCTGGATATCAGACCTTGTGACAGCCCTGCACATCATTACAATAAGCTCGACCTGCCCGGCAGGGAACTTTCCCCGCAGGAAGGTACTCCTTTCGAGGCAGTAGAATCTTTCCAGGCCTCCCAGCCATCGGAAGCGCCGTGCGAAAAGCCGCGCTGCTCTGATGACATGAATGATGGAGATATGCCGGTCCGGTCTGCTGATGGAGAGTGCGGCAGTAAAGAGATACCTGTCAATAACCAGGAAAGTGGCAACCCGTGCCCGGCTTTCATAGTCATGGAAGACCAGCCGACTGCCGTGCGTGAAGGCAGCAGGAGCCGCGTCTCCAGGCGCAGGCCCGTCTGCAGCGCCGCCCCTGAACCGGCCCATGAATCAGCGACTAAGGAGAAGAGGAGAGTTGTGTGGGAGGCTGCTGACTCATTCAGTGAAAATCTGCGCCACCGCAGAAAAGCCACTGATATGTTCCGGCAGATAACAGAGCTTTTCCGCGCCGTAGTGAAGGCTGCGAAGAAAGGCGACAGCGCCGCCATTGACAGGCTGCGGGAGCAATGGGGATATACCCCTGATACTCTTCCTGCTGAAGGCTCTCTCTTTGTCGATCCATACATTATGAGAAACGGTCTCCGCCATGGCAGGATCAAAGCATCGATCTATCCTGGAAAGTCGGCGGATAGCGCATCAAGACCTCCGCTGGAAGAGAGGTTCTTCGGAAATGGCGGTAAGCTTGCCATCCCTGACTCAAAGGGAGAACTGGTCACCGTATCATCGATGAAGGAATACAGGGAGATCATCAAAGCTGCGAGAGCGGAAGCTCTTCATCTGACAGATGACGATGGCGAGCCGAAGGAAGTTAATTTTGCGTTCAGGGGAGAAGGCGGGAAGGGAAAGCGCTACGGAGCGGCATTATCCGAGCTTTTTCGCATCGGGATAGTCCCAGCCTCGGCCTCAGGAGCATCTTCAGGCTCGATAGCGGCGGCCTTGGTCGCCTGCGGAGCCGATCCCGCTGTTTTTCAGAGAGTAGTGCAGGATAAGCGCTTTTCCGAGCTCATGGACGGGCGCGGTCCGGGAGGCGTGGCGAAAGGCTTTTCGGCATACGAATTCTTTGATGAGGTATTCAGGGAGCTCACAGGTATTCACGATCGCCCGGTCACCTTTGCCGATCTCAAGATGCCCCTTACGATCATAGCCGCCAAGTATTCTGACAGCGCCCCTCCGGCTGGCACGGAAGACCTGTCGACGCCTGAAAGCAGGAAATTCATATTCAGCAGGGATACGACTCCCAATACCCCTGTGGCGCTTGCAGTCAGGGCATCCATATCCCTCCCGGGCTTCTTTGTGCCTGTCGAGATGGTCGACCCGATGACCGGCAGGATAGTTGCGCTGATAGATGGCGGGGTCATTGAAGACCTCCCTCTCAACTACGGCGACAAAGACAAATCCACTGTAGCGCTGCATGCGCTCAGGCCGGAAGGAAGCCCTCCTGAGAAACAGAAAAAGTCTCTCCTTCGCTTCCCCAAAGGGCAGATATTTGGGAAGACGATCATCAGGAATCTGTATAAAGGCATTTCGATGTATGTGGGAAGCGGGGAAGTCCCGCGCGATTACAAGGCTGCAGCCAATCCGCCGGACAATCATTTTATCGTGAGCCTCCCTGCCTGGGACCTGGACGATCCATCTGAGAAGAATACTACGCTGGGCTTTGCCTACGACCCTGAGCTCGATCCCCGTCTGGACGTGCAGACAAAGGCTGTCATCGACAAATTCTTCGACAGGCATTTCAAGAGTCTTGGCGTCGCCGGGGCAAAGGCGACAAATATCGGGCCGACTCCGGACGATCTCTCATTTGAGCGGGATTTCGAAGCAGGCGGCAGGACCTGGAAAGCGACATATGACGGTGGAAGGACCGTTCATCTCAAATCAGATGACGGGATCGAGAAGTCTGTGAGGGTCAGGAGGAGCAAAGTGGAAAAGTGGCTGATTGAAGACGCCTCTTTCGGCAACCTCTCGGACAGGCTCAGGAATATCATTGACTGAAGCAGGACGGATTGACCCTTACTGCATATCTGAGTAAAATTGCCTGAATTCCCTCCAAGACGACTGCACTATTGGCTCATACTCAGCCTTTCTCAGACCTCCATCTGCAGCAATTCCACATTGTTAAACTCCGAGTTCTGCATTCTGTCTTGAAAACGGTTCCATACAGGCTCATTGCCATCTGCAGAGATTGCCAGGAAGTTGGCGAAAGTTGGCGAAGGAAGATGGACACGGAGTTTCCGCATACACCGCAGGGGCTTCTCTCTCAAATCCGGAGGCTGCAGACAGTCAATGATGAAATTCAATCTGAAATTCACGAAAAACAGGATTCTGCTTCTTATTGCAATAGCCGGTTTAATCATCACCGGCTCCCTGAGCCCTGGCCCGAAAGACTCAAAAGAGAATAAAGTAATCATAACTCCGCCAGCTCCTCCGGCGCCGTCTGCCGCGCCGGCGACAGATCGGAATCTCCCCCTGCCTCCTGCAAAGCCCAGGGACTGGGGCCTCAATCCCTTTGACAGGCCTTTTCTCTTCAAGCTTGGAGGCAGCGACAAGATGACGGCTGTTGAGAGAGAGAACCTGGTGTCTGCCGAATACCGCAGGATACTCTATGAATCAGGCAGCAACGTGCCAAAGGTGGAAGTGCTCGAAGACTCAGGCATCACGGTGATATCCATAGGCGGAAGGCCCTTTGTCACAGTATTGCCTTCAGACTGCCCTGAGTATTACGGCAGGCTTTCCGAGGAGGCAAAAAAGCAGGTGGAGCGCCACGTTGCAGAGCAGTGGAAGCAGCTGCTGGAGAGAGATCTCGCCGCCGAAGCGCTGTCGAGGTCTCCGGCCTACCTGGCAGTATACCCGCACATCATCGCCATGCTCTTCTTTCTCTGCCTTTTCCTCTATGTGCTGGCAGACTGGGCGGCGAGGCGATGGATGCGCTCGCCTGGATGGGCTCTGAAGCTCCTTATCTGGCTGTGCTGGATTTCTGCCTGCTGCTTTCTGCATCCGTTTCTGAGGCCGATGGCTGCGACGCTCGGCAGGGGGGCGCTGCGCCCGGTGTTCTTCGTGCTTCTGATAGGCACGCTGATGAATATTCTCTTTCACGTCGGATGCTCGGTTTTTGACCATTACATCAAGTCATACAGGAAGGGAAATATCAGTGAGGCACGCCGGGAACAGAGGATCGCCACGCTGAGCCAGAGCGGCCGCTTCCTCATAGGGACGCTGGTGATGATCTGCGGTATCGTATGGTTCCTTTTTGCCGTAGGGCTTCCTGTAAATCAGGTTTTTGCCGGAGCCGGCCTTGCCGGTATCGCCCTCAGCCTGATCGGACGGGATATCCTGATAGACTATTTCTACGGATTCAACATACTGCTGGGAGATTATTTCAGCATCGGCGACTGGATTGAGACCGACAGGATATCAGGCACGGTTGTCAGCTTCAACCTCCAGACAACCCAGATCAGGGAGATTGACGGCGGCCTCTCCATTCTGAACAACAGCATGCTGAGACACCTCAAGAACCATTCTCTCGAGTGGGCAAACACCGATTTCCGGATAGGCGTGGCATACGGCTCGGATCCAGACAGGTGCCTCGCCATGATCCTCGAGGAGATAAAAGACCTTGCCGCAGAGTGGCCTGAAAAGCTCGAGAAGAATACGATCCTGAGCGGTGTGCAGGAGTTGGGGGAGAGCAGTGTCGTGCTGAGAGCCCTCGTGAGGACAGCTCCGCTCGCCCAGTGGGAAGTGGGGCGGGAGCTGAACAGGAGGGTCCTTCTGAGATTCGGCCGGGAAGGCGTTGAGATACCGTTCCCTCAGAGGAAGGTCTGGCTGGAGAAGGAGGGGGAAGGTCTGCAGGCCTCACAGGGAAGGCTTCTTGATATAAAGCAGTCGGGAGGAAGCGGCGATGAAGGTTATCAGATCAATGCGTGAAAGGATTCTGATGCCCTGTGTCCTGGAAGATCTCGAGGGTATCTCATATCAGACGGATCCCTATGAGGGATGCGGGCACAGGTGCCACTACTGCTATGCGCAGAATCAGTCCGAACTTGACTGGGACAATGAGATAGGAATCTGTCCCGATATCTGCGGCACTCTCGCCGGGGAGCTGTCATCGCTGAAGCCTCAGAGAATCTATATCGGAATGACCACCGACCCTTATCAGCCTGCAGAGAAAGGACACAGGCAGACCAGAGCTGTGCTCGAGCTGCTTAAAGATCGCGGCTTTTCAGTGTGCATGCTGACAAAGTCGAATCTGGTGACGCGGGATATCGATCTGCTGAAGGATATGGCAGGCGCCTCCGTTGGAGTATCTGTTTCATTTCCCGATGATGATACGAGAAATATCTTTGAAGCGGATACAATGCCGAACAGCGAGAGGATTCAGGCGATCGCTGAGCTTAAGAAAAACGGCATTGAGAGCTATGCGCTGATATGTCCTGTGATGCCTCATATAACGAAGATTGAAGCTCTGATAGAACAGTTGAGCCCCTTCGCAGATACGATATGGATCTACCCTCTGGAGATGAAAAGAGAGGAGCACAGAAACTGGAAGACCATCTGGCCCCTTGTTCAGAAGCATTTCCCCGAGATCGCCGGGCCGTTCAGGGAGATAGTCTTTTCACCGGATCACGAGTATTGGAAAGAACTGCGTCAAAAGCTTCAAAATCTGCAGGATAAGAGCGGAATCAACCTTAAAATCCGCCTGTGAACAGTGTCCCGACCTGTATGCATCAGCCTGCCGGGCCGAGCTCTCAGTAAGGTTGGAAAGCCTTTTCTCTGCACTGCATCTCCTCTGTTTTTTGCTCCGCCATATCAGCGGATCAAATGGAACCTCCCTGGAACTTGATTGGCACATCACCTGACATTAGACTTGACTTACAAAGAGAGATAACAAGCGAGGAGATGAGCAGAATGATTCAGATGGTAAAGAACTACTTTGGAATGAGGAACTTCGAGGCGAATCTGCCTAAGATGGCCGCCAGCAGCGAGGCCAGCTCCCCCCAGGATATTGTCGACGTCAATACGATGAAGAAATTTGTGGACAAGGGGATGGTATCTTTCAGGGGCGGCGAGCAGATGAAGAATGATCTGGACAGAAAAGAAGGCGTCGTAGTCGGGAGCATCAGTGACGGCGTGCTGAACTACAGCGGAGCTCTCGAATACGACTCAAAGACCGAAAAGCCGATCAGCTTCAAAGCAGAAAAAGTATATGCCTCGACCCACAACGATATGAGACTGCCCATAAGAATGTCAATGGAATTCAAAGACGATGGCAAGACCGCGGCATATACATTCAACAGCCAGGAGACCGCGCTTTTCCATATCGATAATCATACCTGGCGAATCACGGGAACCGAGTCGCTTGTACTGGACAGCAAAACCGGGGCGATCCTGCAGATGAGCGTGCCGCCAAGGTAATCGAACTCGAGAGTGAAATGAGCTGTATTTAAAGGCTGCCGGAATAAGTGCCGGCAGCCTTTCATTCGTTGAGATTACTCTTCAGTTCACCTGAACGGATGGTCATGACCTCAGGAACATATGCTATATAACAAGGCAGCAATTACTCATGTCGCGGTATGGCAGGAAAGGTAGAGATCAGCTCAGAACTCAGGTAACGGGATGTTTATTCCTGTCTCTCTTCTGATTGCAAATCAGCAGAGATGCTGTTCCAGGCTGGCTGATATCGGTCTTGCAGCCTGGTGTCCGGCTGAAAGCCCCTGAGTCATATTATATCTCTCCATTGATAAAGTGAGGTGGGAAAATGATGGAAGAAAAGGTCTTTTCGATGGTGCCTGGCTCCACGGCGCCGCCTGTAGTGCTCTGGTGCGTGGTATTGCTGCTTGGTGCGCTTGCCGCACTGTTCGCGTATCTGGCCTTCAATCTGAACTCGGTCAAGTTCGTGATTACTTCGCAGGGATTGCGCATCAAGTCTCCCATGTATGGGAGGACCATCCCAATGGCCTCGCTGGAGACAGCAAAGGCGCGTATTCTCGATCTCTCCAGGGATCAGGATTACCAGCCTTCCTGGAGAACCAACGGCATTGGTCTGCCAGGGTACGGCGCAGGATGGTTTAAACTGAAGAACAGCGAGAAAGCGCTCATATTCCTGACATCCAAATCCCAGGTGGTTTACCTACCCACGACTGAGGGCTTTTCGCTGCTTCTAAGCACTGAGAAGGCTGAAGACTTTATCAGGGAGCTTCAGAAGTAAGGAGCGGAGCAACAACGCACTAATACTCGCAACCGTTGATAATAACCTGATGATTAATCAGGACTAGGATTACGGAGATTCATCTCATGTATCTGCTCAAGGCTCCCAGCGGGACTGCTGAAAATGGAGTATTTCATGGCCATCAGATCAAGGATGGAAAGATGGTGGTCTTCAGGCAGTACTGGTGGCACATATTCAGATGGATGGGATGGAGGGACATCACTCCACCTGATTGGGGCGGCAACAACATCAAGCCTGCCGTCGTCAGAAAGGTTCTTCACATCAACCACTGTGCAATAGGCGACATGCTCTTCATTACGCCGCTGCTCAGAGCCTTTGCGGAAAGGTATCCGGGCGTTGAGCAGACAGTAGTCACCAGCAGGAAGGGCGCCAGCATTCTGAAAGGCAATCCCTGGGTATCAGAGGTGAGGATCGAAAAAGAATATCCCGCTGAAGTCGTTCTCGAGCAGTTCGACGATGTAATAGGCTACGACGGCATGATCCATCTGTTTCTCGAAAGCGAGCTGATGAATGTCTATGATATCGCTGCCGAGTGGGCAGGCATTGAGCTTGAGGAGCACCAGAAAAAGCCTGAAATGTACTTTCTCGACAACGAGCAGCAGACTGCCGATGCGCTTCTCGCGTTCTGGGGTTTCGAGAACGAAGACAGGTACGTCGTGATGCAGTATGATGCCTCGTCGCGGGCGCGCGCCATCCCTCAGGTCACGGTGCTGGAGCTGGCGGAGAGAATAGCCGGCGACGGATACAGGGTGATTCTCTTCGGCCAGGGCGACCTGGGAAAGAAAGTGCAGTGGATATGCGATGCATGCGGCAAAAGAAACTTTGCAGGTATGGGAAGCAGGACCAGCGAGATTCGGGCTGTCTGCTCCTGCGGAGCAGGCGGCAGAGCGCAGCGAGGAAAAGACAGGCACCGGGGAATCTATTTTATCGATTCCGAAAAGGTGACCATCAGAACCATCGCGCTTCTCATCAGAGGGGCAGAGGCTTTTATCGGCCCTGATTCATGCGGAATACACCTGGCGGCCTGCTTCGACAGGCCCTCCCTTGGGATCTTCTTCAGTTTCGACGGTGATCTGAGGCTAAGATATTACAGAAATGCGAGGTGCATGCAGATCGATGTGCCTTGCGGGCCCTGTTTCACCCACGGCAAAGTATGCTCCAAACATCACGATGCCGCCGGGATTTCGCTGTGCGTGAAGACTCTGACTTCCGAATCCATATATCAGCAGTTCGTATCTCTGATGAGAGGCGAGAGCAAGCCCTGTGTCGTGCCCTTTATCCCGCCTCCTGCTCGGGCCTGCCCGGTCTGCGCCTCTGAATCGCGCTATTATGTCTGCAGAAAGAAGACGGTCTGCTACTATGAATGTCTTCAATGCGGAGCGTTCTATGCAGACAGGGCAGTGGATGAGCCGGCTCTGAAGGTACAGAAGGATCACGATTGGAGCATTCACGCAGAGATAGGGCGCAGGAAGAGAAACCTTGGCAAGCTGGTGCACAAGCTGTTTTACAGGCCTTGTATCAGCGTGCTGGAGGTGGGGTGCGGCTCGGGACACACATTGAAAGAGCTGCAGCGCCTCGGATGGTACGCCGAGGGGATCGAAAGCTCCGCGGTGATGGCGGCAGAGTGTCAACAGAGATACCCGTCGCTTGCAGGAAGAGTCAAATGCGCCGCTTTTAACGATTTCCGCACAGACAGAAGATATGATCTGCTGCTGATGAACAAGGTATTCGAGCGCTTCCCAAATCCCTGTGACATCTTCAGACGGGCCTTCGAGGTCCTTGCCGACGGAGGGGTTTCCGCCCTTCAAGTCACCGATGGCGACGAATGGAGAAAGGAAAAGCTCAAGCCGCACTGGCCAGGCATAACTGCCTCATACGCCGGTGAATATTCTGTGATTCTGAACGAAGAGTCGCTGAAACTGCTGGGCAGGCAGTCCGGCTTCGAATACCTCGGGAGAGAAGAGAAGCACGAGCCGGGCTTTCTTTTCGCCTGCTTCAGAAAAGGATCAGCAGTGCGATAGAGCCTCACAGATATCGTGCGTCTGTGACTGCACTGTCCTGACCATGTGGAAGCCCTTCGCAGATTGATTCCGGAACGCTCCCGTAGTATAATAGGAGAGAGGTGAATGCCATGGCTGATTCGGTAAAGCATGAGAGAATTGTGCTCACATACGAGGACTATCTCACTCTTCCCAACGACGGCAAACGATATGAGATACTGGAAGGAGAGCTTGTTGTGACTCCCTCGCCTGTCATAATGCATCAGACAGTTTCACAGAACCTTGAATTCATTCTGCTTTCATATCTGAAAGAACACCGCTGCGGGATCTTTTTTCACGCTCCTGTTGATGTAATTCTAAGCGGGATAACTGTGGTGGTGCCTGATATGCTCTATGTCTCGAACGAAAGGGCCTCCATCGTATCTGATAGAGGTATAGAGGGAGCTCCCGATCTCATCGCTGAGATCCTTTCGCCCAGTACAGCGCGATACGACAGGCTGAGCAAGATGCAGCTCTATGCGAAGCACGGCATACAATGGTACTGGATACTGGACCACTCTGAGAAGACCCTGGAGGTATACGGCAACAGCGGCGGTTTCTATGAGCTCACAAAGAAGTATTCCGGCGGCGAAACACTCGACTCTCCTCTTTTCCCCGGTCTTTCCATAAAGCTTGACCAGGTGTGGGGGCAGTAATTCATAAAGAATCGTCTATGCAGATGAAAGTAATTGCACCCTGTATTCTTATGATGACAGCCCCGGCCGTCAGTGGAACGGCATCTCCAGCTTTTCTCTTGTCACGAGCTCAGGCTGGATATATATGTATGGCGGCAGCTTCTCTCCTTCGAGCGCTTTGATGGCACAATCTATGCTTTTTGAGCCAATGATATCTGGGAACTGGTTGACTGTTGCGTCGAAGCGGCCGTTCCGGATGGCCTCGATACCCGGCTTTGTGGCGTTATAGCCTATGATGAAAGGCTTTTCCACCTTTGTCACCAGAAGGGCGTCAAACACGCCCAGAGCCATCTCATCATTGAGGGCAAAGACACCTTTTATATCGCTTCGTTTTTCAAATATCTTCCTGCAGACCTGGAAGGCAGTAGTCCTGTTGTACCTGGCAGGAGGTGATGTGATTACTTTGATGTCTCTGTAACCGGCCATCACTTCATTGAAGCCCTTCATTCTCAGCGAGCCGTTATAACTGTTCGGGCTGCCTTGCAGGATGAGAGCCGTTCCTTTTCCTGCCATCTTTCCTGCCAGATACTCGCCTGCTATTCTTCCGCCTTCCACGTTGTCGCACCCGACGAGGGTGGTGACTGGAGCCTTATTCCTGTCGAGATCGGTATCGATGAGAATCACCGGGATGTTCTTTCTGTGAGCTTCGGCAACCTCCGGAAGGCAGCTCCGGCTGTTCTCCGGAGCGAAGATAATGGCCTTGACATTGGACTTTAGCAGCGCTTTGAAGAGTATGGACTGTGTCTCGGCATCGCGGGATCCCGGCGCAAGAGTCTTTATGGCGATGTTTTTATTCTGCGCAGCCTGTCGAATTGCTTTTTCGAGCTCCGCAAAGAGCGTGCTTGATTCATATTTCACCACTACGCCTATGGTGATGTCTTTTGAGGTCTTGCCGGTTCCGTGGCCGCAGCCGGCAGAGGCGAGCACTACTATGAGAAAGGCAGGCACGACAATAAACAATCTCGATAGTGTGTGGAAGCTCATTACCTGGGTCTCGTTTCTGATATATTCATAACTGGTGTATTCACATTTCTTTATCTGTTTTCCTTTGTACCTTCCTCAGTTTCATTGATGGCAGAATTCTTGATGCTTCAGAACCTTTCTGCCTCGGACATATTTGAGGAAGTGTTTTCCGTCTCTGCGGAGTCTGGCGCTGCCGAAGGTGAAGGTGAGGTTGAACGGCGCAGTCCCTTCTATCTTGAGCGTATGCAGATCGTGCAGCAGTCTCAGGTGGCACTGGGCACAATACGATTAGATTCTCTGGCTCATCGGTGCCTCCGTGCGAGCGGGGGATGATATGATGTATGTGAAGGTTGCGTCGGCAGTTGCATCCAGGCACCTGGCAGCGGAACCGGTCGCGCTTCAGGATTGCATAGTTGCGCGTCACCTTGAAATGGAGCCTCTCTGTGACAAGCCATTCCTGCAGCAGCGTCGCAATGAAGCCCTGAGCTGAATCATCCAAACTAAGGGGACTGACTCTTTTTTCCGAAATCGGCTTCTTGTCCTTTGAAAAAGAGTCTGTCCCCATGTATGCAACATAACATATATTCCACATCTCAAAGAGATCTTCAGGAAGGAAGAACCTGATCGGCATTGTCGAGTGGCGCGGCAGAGTCCCGACCTGATCTGCAATGATATCCAGCACGAATGTCTCTGCAGGGTCTGCCCCGTGTGGCATCGTGCAGATCTCCCTGGCTTTCGAGAGTATTGCCTCATCGCAGTCAACCTGATTTTCGAGGCTCGCACACAGCCTTTTTCTGCTTTCCCCATCCTCATCCCAGCTAAGGGGACTGACTCTTTTTTCCTGATTCAGCTTCTCATCGTTTGAAAAAGAGTCTGTCCCCATGTTCTCCTGTCCGACCTGGCATCCGGGACTCGCACACAGGATTTTTTTACTCTTCCTCTCCGAGACTTCTGCTTCATAGGTAAGAAAGTCATCGACATCCTCGAAATATCTCCAAGGCTCTTCCAGGCGGGGATCGCGCTCCATCAACTCGTGCTCGTCGTTCTCATCAAGCGGCCAGGACTCGTCTGGTGAAGAGCCCCCGTACCATGATCCTGTTCTGACAGCTTTCTTTATATCGTCTGGAAGCTCGCTGTATCTCTCATCTGTTATGTATCTGAATCCCGGAACAATATTGTAGAATGAGCGGGAGAAGCAGTCATAGTCGATGATCCTGAGACACCGCTCCAGTTCTTCCTTCAGTGCCACGCTCGGCGAGTGGGCTGCAAAGTCTATCCAGATTCTTTCGTTTTCTTCATCTGATATTCTGAGGATCTGCCTCGCATTTTCTTTTGAGATCAGCCCTGCCTTGAAAGCTTTCTCGATGAGCGGCCTCCTTCTGAACCCTTCTGCCATCCTCATCAGGCGGTAGAGCATTGAATTGGGGAGATCGCACTTCTTCTTCCCGTACTCTTCGATCTGGCTGTATCCGAGCACGCTGTAAAGGTCCCAGTATTCGATGGCCCACAGGATCTTTGCCATCCCCACATCCAGCACCTGGCGGTATCTCGCCAGCTCTATCAGTTTGTCCGCGAGATCTTCCACAGTATCAGGTGTCTCATAGAAGGAGGGCGGGAAGATGATCTGCCTCATCGCACATCCTTCATCTTCCTGAGAGCCAGGCGTAGATTTCCCTGCAGGAATCTGCAGATCATCATCGTACGGCTCCACACATCTCATCGGCTTCTTCATATGACAGCTATAGAAAACAGGCAGTTTTGATTCTGCGGCGGGATCCGGCCTGCGGCCACCTGTTCTTTTTCCCGACGTGATGTAGTTTGCGAGAAGCTCTTCGACAAACAGGCTGACTGGCCCATCGTATTGCTCCCTGTTGCGGAACTGCTCGACAGCGAAGTCCCACATTGGAGCGAGCCTGATTGAGACATCCAGATGCATCATCAATCCCTTCTGCGGCTCTGTGCTCTCCTCCGACGGAATGTCGTCATCATAAGGCTCAACTGGATCTGTTTTGAATTGACCTGAGTGGATGTTGCCGTCACTGCTACGCTCACCGTCGTTAGAGCCATTTGCGCCTGACGAGTTGCCGCACACACCATTGTCAGAGCCGCCTGTGCCTGTCTGGCTGCCACACTCACCGCCGTTAGAGCCACCTGCGCCTGCCGATCCTTTACACTCGCCTCCGACAGAGCCAGCGTGCTCACCGCCGTCCTCCTCGGCCATTTTCTTTTCCTGGAGAGCCTTCCTGATCATTCTCTCCAGCGCTTTGAGCGAAAATTTCTTCGTCTTTGCGATCCACTTTGCTTCGTTTTCCGGCGTAAGCACCCTCGACAGTTGCCTGAGAGCGCTCTTTTTGATCTTGCCCTGCAGATAAGCTTCCTTAGTCAAAGGCAGATTTGACAGCAGTCCGCTGTTGCGCATCAGCTCCGAGGCCAATCGCCCTGAGAACGAAAGGTGCTCGACAGAGAATGTCCCTATGGAGCGGTGCCCCATATAGTCTTCGCCTTTCTTCTTCTTGAACAGGGTGAGAAACCCGCCGAGCCTGAAATCAATTCCGCGGCGCTTGAGCATTATCAGATCAAGTTCACTGTCAGCCTCGTCCGCCGCATCGTATCTGTTTATCGAACGGGTGACAATCTGATACACCAGCTCATCAACATCGCATATGGGCTTGCCTTCATCAGGCAGCATAGCCACCAGTCGAATGTCCTCGGGTCTGGGTTCTTTAGCCGCACCGTCACAGGCATTGGGGAATAAAGGATCGAAATCAGGCTGATCCATAAAACTGCCTCACAGATGGATATTTTAATCAGGTTGAGATTGATTGGCTCTTTATGGTGAGGTTGATTGGTATCTATGATATTATAATACCATATACAGCAATAAAAATCAAACAGAGCGATCTCTTAAAAGCTCATGAAATAAGGGATAGCGTGGCATGTTTGTGCGGCTTTCCATCGGCGCTTGAGACCCTTTGGAGAGGCAAATGAATAAAATGCTTCCCGAGGCCGCCTTATGATGCCTTCTCAGGGCATTCAGGCATATGCCGGGAGTAAAGTCGGATGGTAGCATAATGATATGAATTTTTTAAAATATCTTATTGTCTGTGAAAATATGACAACTTTCCATGAACCTGCAAAAGCACTGTACAATCCGAGCAATTGGCAGCAGCATTCCTTCTTGTTTAATTGATTGGATCTTCTCCGGAACTTTCATGTCACAGGCAGCTCTGGTTTAATAGTATCATAGATAGATATATAAAGGATATGACCGGAGGAGAAAAATGTCAACGTCAATCAATAACCGCGATTCCAGCTTCGTTGGCAGGGAGCTTGCCGAGAGAGCCTGCAGCGCATTTACAAAAACAAAAGATGATGCTGTCAGGATGAAGGCCATGATGGACGGCTTCGATACCATCATCAACGATGCGCAGACGACAAAGGATGAAAAAGCGCTTGCCGATTTTGCAAAGGGCTTTATTGGAAAGCTCAGCAGTTCTCCAAAAACGGAAAAGTCCGTTTCAGGCTTTTTAAAGAGTCTTGTGCACAATAAATACGACGATATCCCCCTGCAGGCCAGAGCCGGATGGGCTTTCATGGACGCGCTGAAATCCGCCGGACCTGCTGATTACGGCTCACTTATGGCAGAAGCCGTTAATGGCGCCTCATCGAAGATGTCATCGATTCAGAATGAGCGCTCTAACTCTCCCGCGGACAGACATATCCCTGCAGACACAAAGCAGCTTTGGTCGCTGGGTTCGTCCTCAGATCAGGGGACAGATTCAAGAGTCATCTGTCTTCTGAACAATGGCCTGGATGAAATACAGAAGAGCCCTGTGACATCTCAGGATGCAAAGGCGCTTGCAACCTGCGCGATAAACATGATAAAAAATGTCTCCAGCGATCCGGTTATGGCAGAGGCGGCTGGAACTGCATTCCTCAGCGCAATAGTCACACTGAACAACGGGCCAATTCCTGCGGCGCTTATGAATGCCGTCAATGATGGAGCAGGCAGGCTGGGAAATTCAACGAAGGCGACTGAGCTGATGGAAAAGTCAGTCGATGAGCTGATGAAGGATACTCTTCTATCCCAGGATCAGAAGTCGCTTCTCTCACTGGGCTGGAATTTCTCCAAGAAACTGTCACACAGTCCGGCGCTGCGGGTAGCGGCGGCCGGTGTTTTCCTGGATGCCATCGGCGGTTCCTCAAAGCCACAGGAATTGTCTGTATTAGTCAAATCCATATCAAGGGCTGTTGACGAAGTCGAAACTTTGGAAAAACACAGAAAAAGAGGCCCTTATGAATCATATTATGAAAATGATACATACCCCGCCAGGAAGCAGATAATTGAGGATGGATTGAGCGAGCTTCTTCTCAGCAATGCCACCTCCCAGCGCGAAAAGGGCCTTATTGTATCAGGCAGAGAGATGATAAGAGGTTTTTCCAGTGATAGTGATGGTGCAAAGATAGCTGCAGGAAAAGCCATAATCGATACGCTTGCCTCAGGATTCACCGGGTCTATGGTGCCCGTGCTCGCTAAAGCAGTAAAGGCAACATCCGGCAAAGCAAACCGCCTGCAGACAAATAGTGCGGAACTGGCGTGCTTCAAGAAGATATCAGGCCTCAGTGAAGCAACGGATAAAGAACGGACAATAGCTACTCTGGCTATGAATCTGCGAAACAGTTATGACCCCGATGGCAATGCCGCTCTGTGCAGATCTCAGGCTGTTCTGCTCGATGCACTGGCCTCAGGAACCAACAAATCGGCTATGGAGGTTTATATCGAAGCTGTCAGACAAGCCGTATTGATAAGACCCAACGGATATGTGGCACCTGAGGAAGTCTGCCTTCTGACCGGCGTATTAGATGATCTCAGCAAGGATCCAAAGGCTTCTCCCGCAGTCAGGCTCATAGCGAAGAACGGAGCAGCCAGTAAGAGTTATCCCGACAAGGTTAAAGCCTTCGACGAGATAGAGATGATCGTTAAAAAAGAGCCAGGGATCGGCACAGCGCTGGATCTGATGTCAAAGGAAGATGACGGTGAGCAGCATTCAGGCAGGATCGAGATTGTTGACGAGAAATTCGTAGATATCGACGGGATCAAAGTCTCCAGAAGATCATCAAGCTCATCTGGCAGAACAGGCTTCGAACTTTGTTCATCGAAAACACCCACGAAATAAACCTCGTTATGGCGCAGTTGGAAGAGCTTTGTGTGGCATAAATTCCATATGATATGCAGTCCATCTCCAAGATATGATATTTTCTCACAGCACTTTTCTTTATTATATTAACATGCGGTATACCTCATGATATAATTAACTCAAGATAAGAGGAAAGGAAATAGTAAATGACAAAGTTTCCTTCGATGAAATCAAAAAAGATGAGAGTTATTCTCGAAAGAAGTCCTTTGAATTATTCTGTTGTACATAGAGTGAGATCCCATTGTAAATACGTCTCTGCAAATGGATACCCTGATATACGCTATACTTATCACGATAAGGACACTCTTTCAGGTTCTACAGTGAGAGAAATTCTTGTAGATATGATTGGATTGTCCGAAACAGAGGCATTAAATTTAATTTAAAGAGGGTGTTATTATGGCAAGAAGTATTTTGATTGTGTATGATCAAGAGCCTGAGGGCTGGAGAGTCAGAACTAATGACATTAAAAACTATGTTGCAGGAGGAGAATCGCTTGAAGATTTGAGGTATAGAATACACACTGAACTTCCTGAATTTCTCGGTGAAGAACTTATAATAACTGAGATACTTAGTGCCTATCAAAAGACTGCATAATATGTAACCTACCTGCAAGAGGCGATATCTTCTTCTGTCCGCTATTCTGTGATAATATAAAAGAGATGCACAAAGAGGAGGGGGCACGATGTAAAATAGAGGGACAGCAAGTGCAGAGAGAACACCCGTCAAAGTTCTTACCGCAAAAGTTGAAGCAGGCAAGAATAATAATCTATTGCCACAGTAGGATTGAAGCACCTCATTTTGAACGTTTTCATCTTCCTTCAGAAGTCAATATCCATGCGGAGTGTCAGCCAGGGTGGCAGGTGGTCAGAGGAGTTGCCGAGTCTTCTCTGAAAGGGTAAAATCCGGAGCAGAAAGGGAAGCCTCAACAGGAGTTCATCATACCCCGATGTCCGGGAACTCGATGGCCTGCCAGGCACCTTCCCGGAGTTCCCCTCTCTCCTGGCTTCAGTGAACAAAAATCAATCATCATCCATCAAGGTTCTCTGATTCATACCCTGTATATTATAGCCTTTATTCACGTTCCTGCATCGGCTTCATACATGATGTCAATAGAAACAGGCGTTTTAAGGGTGTTCCGTTGCATTTTAAGGGGTAGGGCTATACTAGCCATACCTGTCCGGAATTTAGTCAATCATATACACCTGCAATTGCCTTACTTTAAGGCATTATGAGAGCAGGTCATACCCCTTTTCTCTCTCAGGAGAGACAGTGACCCCTCTGGAAGGCCTGCTCCACGGCGCTTCTGAAAATACTACTCCACATACTTCCTACTGTCCTATAACCACGCTGTTATTTATGTTTGAGAGGTAAGCTCGGCCGGGGGGTGTCAGGAAAAATGTCCCTATCCATTGACCCAAAATTTTAGAACAAATTACTTTTTGTTGCGTATTCGTTGCGCCTTCAAAACACCGTTCTCATAATCCATACTCCCAGTAAATATAAAGCTCCCGTGGCAGAACAGGCTTCGAACTCTTTTCATTGAAAACGCCCATGAGATGAACCTCATTGTGACACGGCTGGAAGAGCTTTGTGCTGCTTAAATTTTAAGGAGATACAATTAACCTGCAAGTCAAAAAATATTATTGCCGATAATCAACAGGAGATGGTTAATGTATTGTAGAAATGTCAGTTCATTAACGCATTAACGTTTTTACTCCTACAAAATAGCACCTGAATTTCTATAAGGTGTTTTAATTTTATCAGACACGAGGTATTCAATGTATTGCATTAAATGTGGTAGTGAGAATGTAAACGAAGCAAAATTCTGTTTTAGTTGTGGTGCACTGATTCAGGGAGGGGCAATAGAACACAGTATTGTGAAAAATGAGAATGAAATATCTTCGGAGGTGACACCGGAATTAAAGCATGATGATTCTCAAGAGCCTCAACCTCCTATCTCATTAGATGATTCATCCGATAAAAGCGCAGGGCCTCCAAAGCTATCAAAGATTCAATCTTTTTTGCAGTCGTTCATTCGTAAGTGTCCGAAAAGAACAGATTCATTAGAATTGACCAATAATGCAATAAAGATACGAAAACTGCTTAAAGTAATCTGCTATATTATTTTATTTGGTTTTTTTGCATATTTATTCTATAGTTTGGGTTATGTTTGTGGCAAAAATGTAGGGTACAAGAATGGTTTTAATGTGGCTTATGAAGCAGGGTATGCTAATGGTGACAGAGAGGGTAAACTACAAGGGGAAAAAGATGGTCGCGCCAAAGGCTTTAATAGTGGTTTCTCTGTACGAGGAAAGGTACAGACACCTGCTCTTACGGTCAATACTATAGAAATAGGAGGTGGTCCAGTATCTACTGTTTTTATCTGCAATAATACAGAGAATAATTACACTAAGGTAAAAATAATTCTTAACCCAGATTCAGAAGGTGGTTATTTTTGTGAGATGGCTTCATTGCAAGCAGGTTATTATTCAACACAAGGACAAGGGCATTTCTTCAATAAGCACGGAAAATGCTTTCCTGATAATGCAAAAGTTGTTACATGCAAAGCAGTAATGTATAACGAAGAAGGAGCAAAAGTTGAAGTAGATGGTGTCTGTTTTTTATAACCATCAGGATTTTCGTCATGAATTCCTAATCAAGCTCCTGAAATTCTGTTCATTGTATTGTTGAAAGAGCAGAACAAAGAGGAGGACAGGCGATTGGCAAAAAAAGAGCCCTTCAGGCATATCCCAACAAAGCAGTTATACGTAAACATCGACGCCCGCCTGGCGATGAAGGCGCAGGTCCTGGCCGACAAGCGGGATACACATGTGTCGACGATTGTCGAAGAGTCACTGCGGGAATACCTGAGGGCCAGGGCGCGTTTCCTCTCGGACATCCCCTCATCATAGGCTGCCGGCCGAATCTGGACGTGATTGGACAGGGTATTAATCAGCCTTCACCTCTTCGAATGAGGCCCCCAGCCTTACAGCCCACAGGTTCTTGTCATCCGATATCGCCAGCTTTGTCTCTATCGGCGCCGGCTCCTTCGGCTCTTTCTTGGCCTTCGGCGCCGCCTTCTTGGTCTTGCTCTCCTTGATCGCCTTCACGGCTCGCTTCTGCTCCTCCGAGCAGAGCTTCGCCAGTTTACTGGCCTTCGTCACGCTAATCTCTCTTTCGTCGACCGCATCGATAAGTTCCTTAGTCCCTTTATCCAGGACGGTCTTGGCCCGCTGAATACCCCTTACCGAAGAGCCTGTTAACTTCGCGGCTTCAGTCTGAGATATTAAAGGCTCAGTAAATCCGCCATCTGGCGGATTTATATTCTGCGGTCTCCCCTTCTTCAGGTTGGCGAGCCTTCCGCCTACCATCGCGCAATCCGACTCACTCATCTGCCTCCGCACCTTATTCTCGTCGACAATGAACTCGATGAGCCCCTTCTCGTCGCCTTCCCAGTAAATAAACAAGGGCTTTACCCCTGCCTTCTGGCAGGCAATGTAGCGGTTGCGCCCGTCGACGATCTTCCCCTGGTAAAGCAGGATGGAATGCCGCAGCCCGTTCGCCTTGATGCTCTCGACAAGCTCGTCGAGAGCGGTTCCCTCCATCAGAAGGCAATGATAGATAGATCAGGTCAGATAGCGCTGATATCTGCTACCCCCCCTACCCATTCATTCTGATGCAGACCAGCGGCCGGCCAGAGCTGAGCGACGGCGAGGAGGGCGACAGCCACAGGTGAGACAGGCAGGGCTGAGAAACGGCTTGACAGCGCCATTCATAAAAAGTTTGGAAAATTTACAAAATTTTTTCCGGGGTAGCGTTAAATATATATCTCAAGCGCTGCGAGGTATCCCCCTCCTATGGGGGTATGCGCGCGTCATGACGGGTCCATAACGGGAACAATACGGGACCATAACGAGTCTGTTATGGGAACAAGACGAGTCTACTACGGGAACACAACGGGAACAGCGTTACATCCGCGCCAACGGCGAGCCCTGCCCTGAGTGCCGTGGAGGGCAGAACCAGCCAGGACAGAGCAGGGTGGCGGCAGCAAGAGGGCAGGCCGCAGGAGGAGAGGTCCCTGCAGGGCAGGAGCGGGATATGCCGCAGGAACCCGGCGCTGGGCAGCTGGGCAGTCACGCCGAGAACCCTCAAGACTCTTGCTCTTCAGGAGAGAGATACAAGTAGGTCGTGATCGAAAGCAAGTAAGAACGCTTATAATATTCAATCGGCGCACAGGCGCACACATACGGGCGCGCCGAAGGTATAATAAGATCGAGATTGTTCTCACTGCTGTCGTTAACTACCTCCCAGAGTAACTACTGCATCCCAAGAATCCAAAGAATCAAGAGGCATTTCCGAAATTCACCGCCGGCTCCGCCGATGCCACCGATGCAAGCTCATGGCCGGCAATTCCTCCTAAACCTTGGCATCATCCTGCCATATGAGAGCGCTCACAGGGCTTTCCCTGCCTCTCAGGCATTTCTACTCTTCACCTTGCTTTGCTTTCTGCTCCGATGAACCGCCGAGACCGGATCTTCACCTTCATCCTGCAGGAAAGCTCTGCCCTGTCATCCAGATGACCAGTTCACCATCATCCTGTTCCCTGCTCCGGCTCCATCGAGCCTCCTGCTGCCGGATCTCCGGCTGAGCTGCCGGTTTTCTAATCAGCGGTGCGGGGAACACGGCTACAAGCTACTTGTGACGGGCGTATTTGCTATTTTCAGGAAAGGCATTGTCGGACTCCATCTGCCGGCTCTGCACCTTCATTGTGTGGATCGCCTTGGCAGATCCGGATCATCGGCGCGTACCTCGAGCTGTGAACTACCTCGAAGCAGGACTATACATCTTCTTCCTGTGGACGGCAGCGCCGATTCTGCCCTTCCGTGAGCCGCAGCCGGGCGAAGGGCTTCTGCTGAACAGCGGGTTGCAGCCGGCACGGACACATTGCTTGAGGACATGTCATACGCCGTAATACCATGATTGCTGAGGCGGAGTAATGGTAAACTACCAAGATGAAATTGGAACGGGCGTATACGGCCGTGATTTTGCCTCCTGCCCTATGATGTGAGGACAGAGCATCTCCTTTTTCTCTCCCTGGAAGACAGTGACGTCTCAGGATAGCCTATACTGCGGTGTTTCTGAAAATCAAACAAAAGTGTGTTTTTTCATGCTGGGCATGAAAATTCGATGTTTTGGCCGGACAAAAGGGAACGGTTTTGTTCGTGAAAATAACTATAATGTATTGACGTTCCGAAAATTACAGGCTATAATGAAGGCAGGTCATCCTGATTCATACAAAGGAGCTGAGCGCTATGTGTAAGAAAGCCGTGTGTTACCTGAGAGTATCCACTGAAGAGCAGGCCTCTGAAGGTGTGTCACTGGACAGCCAGGATGAAAAGGTGAGGGCATACTGCCTGCTGGCGGGGCTCGATGTGGAAGCTGTCATCCGGGAAGAAGGCGTCTCGGCCGGTAAAAAACTCTCGGAGCGGCCGGGCGGCCAGGAACTTCTCTCTCTCGTCCACAAGAAAAAAGTGCGGCACGTGATCGCGCTCAAACTGGACAGGCTTTTCAGGGATGCCGAGGATGCTCTACATCAGTCCAAAGAGTGGGACAGATCCGGCGTCGCTCTTCACCTCGTTGACTTGGGCGGCCAGACGATAAACACCTCTTCTGCAATGGGCAGGATGTTCTTCACAATGGCGGCAGCGTTCGCCGAGATGGAGCGGAATCTGATCGCAGAACGGACATCAACAGCCCTCACCTTCAAGAAGAACCACAAGCAGGTATACAGTCCCACTCCTTACGGCTTCGACAGGAGCGGAGAAGAGCTCGTCGAGAACGGCAGTGAGCGCTCTGTTATAGACAGGATCAAGGCTTGGAGAAAGAAAGGCTGGAGCTTCGGGAAGATAGCCGAAAGGCTCAACACTCTGAATGTGCCAGGGAAGAATGGCGGGAAGTGGTATGGGTCAACAGTCAATTACATTTGCAAAAATAATCTATATGTGGAGGCTATATAATGGGAGACTTTTACAGCGTCAGAGAAGTTGCTGAAATGATAGGAGTCAATACAAGGACTGTATTGAAATGGATAAATGACGGGAAAATCAAGGCTTATAAATTCGGTGATCTCTGGAAGATAAAGAAAACCGATTATGAAGAGTTCGTCCAGCAGTCTAGCAATCAACCGAAGAAGGGAGATGATAAATGAGCACAGGTCCGGGGTTCATATTCATATAGGGATAACAATCAAGAAGGTTTAACCTATGGAGTAGCGGCCAAAATACTCGAAAAGAAAATAGAAGGAGGAATTCGAAATGACAAACGGTTTGAAGGCGAGCGTCACAACGAAAACCTCCCAGGTAGATAATACCATGGGAGCGGATGAAAGAGCAAGTAATATTTCAATAGAAGAGGCATTGCATACATTTTTTGCCAACAGGTTCACCGAGGCATACCGGAGGGAAAACTATCCCGAGCTAGTCGAAGCTGATAAAGAATTCGAAGAGCTGATAGGTGGAGTTGACGGAGAGAATGATATCAGTGACGCTCATATTCGTTGTATAACGCTTGAAAAACATTTGTCATACAAGGCTGGCTTCCTGGATGCCCTCACTTTTATGAATCCAGAAAGGATGAAGGCGATCCTGGAGAGCTGGAAGGGATAAACTACGGAGGGGGGAGCTGGCTGGCGCTGGCTCCCTTTTTAATATTCATCAGTGTAACAGGAGAAATGATGGAAGAATTCAACGGCATATATGTGCTTGGGGAGGGAGACGGCTTCATTCTCTTCATCACTCACATCATAAGAGAGAAACGAAAAGACATACATTGCTATGCCAAAAAAATGCACATCACCGATCCGCAGGAACTTAAGAGATGGGTGGATTTGCTTTCTGAATGGTTTTCGTTCAAAGTAATTCCCTGCGTCGGAAATGATATTAAATTATTGAAAAAGATTATAGGGAAGCCTATAAATAAGGAAAAACCAGAGCTATTTGTTTCAGTCTGCGCGTTTCTTGCAGCTATGTTATGCAAAATCCAACTGGATAGTTTGATACCATCGGCATATAACGATCTTGATGTAATAGGAATGTTTTTGCGTGCTGTTAATACCATTCTGCTTAAAGGAAAAGTAATGGGGCAGAGTGTAGAGATGCCTTCAGAATCAATACAATTCCTTAAAGAGCCTGATAAATGGATGCCTAAGGAAGTTTTTAAAACCCACTCATTAAAAGAATACACAGATATGCATACCCAAAAATCGCTGGATGATAAGATAAAATTGCAAAGAAAATTAAATTTCTATATAGAGCAAGGCTTAATAGATAGAAAATACCGTGAAAGCAAGACGGGATGGAAAAAAGAGAAGGTTATTGATTCTCAAATTATTGCAGATATTAGCGCCATTGAGCATTTGGAGCGCAATGGCTATACACTGAAAGAAATAAAGGCAATGAAAGATAAAGAGGGTGGCATTCCCATTGTATATGTAGATACATATATTCACTGCAATGGATATGGTTGTATTAAATTTCAGTTGAATGATCAGTAGATTTTTCTCACTGTGTAGTGTTCAAGTTTCGTTAAGGGTGCTATCATAATAATCATAAAGGCCCACAAAAACAGAATCTGCCGGCCCCGATCCTAGGAAAATCAGACCGACAGATTCAAGAGCGAGTGAGGTTACCCTTACTCCTTCACCAGTGTAGCATGATTCTGCACGGGTGACAAGAGTAAACCGTGACAACCTCCTGTTTTCGTGGGCAGAAAAAGGAGGTTTTTTATGGAAAACTGTTTTGAAAACCCGTTCGCAAAAGCTCGAAAAGCCCTTCACCTCAGTGTCAATGATTTCTCCGCTCTCATAGGGATTGGCACCGCTACTACGTTGCTCCTGGAAAAAGGAGCAATCAAGAACCCAAAGATTCCTATCCAGAAACTCTCGGAACTCGGATATGACGCAACTGTCATCAAGGAAGAATATACCCAATGGCGTCAATTCCAGCAGGAACAAGCCCGGGCAAAAATCCTTTCACAGAAAGGAGAATAGCCATGGATTCCAAGACCATCCAAGAGACAAAAGAATTCTGGGAGCCCCGCTACGATAGACCCCTCACAGACGGGGAAGCAGAGGAGATCGTGGGCAATGTGACGGCACTCTTCGATCTGCTATGGGAGTGGGGGAAAAAAGATAGTGGAGCTCGCAGGGAGGATGACAGTCAGACATGAGAACAAAGAAGGCAACACAAAACACAGAACCGATAGGCGATGCTATTTCTCTGGAGCTGGTGCAATTCTACTCAAACCAGCTTGCAGGCATTCAATCAAAGACAGCTCCCCCTGAGGTACAGAAGGAACCCCATAAAAGTATCGCATTCAAAGTAGGTAACATCCCTGCATTAGAGAAGGAGCGGCGCGTCAAAACGTTCCAGGAACAGATTGAAAAATACGGTGGCGACTGGAAGAAGATTTCGGCGCAGATATTCAAGAATGATCCGGCAGATGAAGCCCGACCTACTACATGGGCAGACATGGAAAATATGATTGGCCCTATCAGTTGGCTATGGCCGGGATTGCTCCCGAATGGATTTGCGAATTTGCTTGTCGGCGAGTCTGGCATGTGTAAGAGCCAAGTGGCTCTTCACATTGCAAAGTGCTGCACAACAGGTGAGAATTGGCCGGATGGCACGACATTCACCGGAGAACCTGGGGCTGTTCTATGGCTCGAAACAGAGTCAGCGCAGGCACTGAATTTGTCCCGTGCAAAAGCCTGGGATATACCACTCGACAAATTTTATACCCCGTTTGCAGACCCTATGATGTCAGTGGAGTTGGATAATAAAGAGCATCAAGCAGAAATAGAGAGACTTTCCCTTTTGCCAGAAGTAAAATTGATTGTCGTCGATTCGTTCAGAGGGGCGCAGAGGAAAGATGAGAATTCCTCCGAAGCGGCGCAGGCAGTTTTCTGGTTGGCATCGGTAGCGACAAAGATCAATAAACCCATACTCCTACTCCATCATCTCAATAAACCTCCAAAAGATGAAACAGGACGAATCAATATTAATCGCGTCAGAGGCTCTTCGGCTATTGTGCAGCCGGCTCGCGTGATCTGGGCAGTCGATAAACCAGACCCTCAATCTGAGCGTCGGCGTTTATATGTTATCAAGAACAACCTCTGCAAATTTGCTCCACCTATCGGTATCGAGATTAAGGAAAAGGGTTTACTATTTGGCGATTCACCTCATGAACCAAGGAAGCTCACGAACGTAGACCGGGCAAGAGAATTCCTGCAGGCTTTTTTAAACGAGAAGCCGATGAAGACTCAGGAAATATTTGAAAGAGGTAAGGAATTGGGCTTCAGTGAGAAGACGATAAGGGCTGCGGCAGAAAAGGCACAGGTGATTTACATCAGAAAGGGCTTCGGGAGTGGCATTGAGTGTTCCTGGAGCCTACCCTCTGATAGGTAATTATCTAATAATAATTTAGTAATAAATGATAATGAATAGAATGAATGGAGATGAATGGAAAAAATGGAACGAATGATTAATAGAGCTGATAGAACACATCGTACCATTCATTTCTTATACTATAACAGGAATAATGAGGATTTGACTACCGAGAAACGGCGCCAGAAATCATTCATTCCATTCGTGGCATTTGTGCATTCATTCCCAGGGGGGTATTAAGTTTAAAACAGGTAGCGTATGATAGAACTCGATAACAAAGCCAAAATAAAGCAGATTGACCTGAAAGCATTTTTCGGGCAGCAAGTGACTCTTCAAAAGGTGAGCTCCCAGCAAGGAGGCGGCTATGCAGGCCCCTGTCCCATCTGCGGCGGGAATGACCGTTTCACGACTTATCCTGCTCTCGGCATCTGCCTCTGCCGGCAGTGTTCGCCATCAGCCAAGTGGGAAGACATCATTTCCTTCACAATGAGGCAGCACGGCACCGGGTTTCAAGAAACCTGCAAATATCTGCTGAAGATCGCCGCAGGTCTTCCTGTGGTGGATACAGTCGAGATGGAGCACCAAGCCAAGCAGGAACCTTCATCTGAGTGGCGGCGAGCTGGTGAGAAAGTGGTGAACCGATGTTTTGAAGCATTATGGCGACCGGAGGGAGAGTTGGGAAGAAAATATCTGCAAGAAAGGCGTCTCTCAAAAGAGACATCAGAATACTGGGATTTAGGAGCTTCAACAAAGTGGCAGGTGATCGATGGTCTGAATGTGCCTCCAGGCATCGTGATTCCCGAGTATTTCGAAGGAAAGTTGTGGAACCTGAAGGTCCGTGTCAACGAGAAGAAATTTGGTAGCAAATATCTGTCTGTATCGTGGCAGGACAATAGCCGCAAAGAGTCCTGCGGCAGGCCTATATTATTTGGCGATGAGTTGTTGAAGAGACATCCTGTCTGTGTATTTCTTGAAGGTGAATTCGATACGATGCTCCTTGATCAGGAAGCCGGTGATCTGGTGGCCTGTGTCACCCTTGGGAGTTGCTCGCAGGGAATAGATGCGCGGGTAATACCCCATCTGCTTCAAGTGAGACAGATTTTCCTGGCCTACGACACAGACGGCCCCGGCCAGAACAGTGCCGAGACAATGAAGAGGAATTCGAATAGATTCAAGATCGTGAATGTCCCATGGGGGAAAGATGTAACTGAATTCAATGTTGCAGGCGGCGATCTGCGCCAGTGGGTCGAGTCATTCCTCGACGAACACGAACCTGATTCAGCATCTGTCCGGGATGATATCCCAGAACTCGAGCCGGCGGAGCTGGATCGCCAGGCCGGCGATGGCGAGCAACTACCTATGGAGGCAGCACCTCTATCTAATGAGATCACTATTCCTCTGGGAAAGTGGAACCGACGTGTATTAGAGCGCGATAAAATAAAGGTTTCGAAGTCATCATCCAGCGGCATTTTATGCCAATTAATCTGAAAGGAGCCTGCCATTATGACTGAAGGAATCTCATTGTTCGACGTGGAGCTGTTTCTGCAGAATAAAGACTTGGTGATGAAGGCTATGGCTTATGTAGCTATCAATAGCAGGGGAGATTTTGCAGAGAGATGCCAAAAATTCCATTCTCAGATAAAAGAGGGGGCGACATACATCAGTCCCTCTAGAAGAAAAGAGATTGAAATGTTGTAACCAATGATGTTGAGCCTTATACTCTCAACTTTTGAAAATAGCGTTGAGGCGTCTTGCGCTGAACGCGCCCATTTTAAAACATCGTAACCACGAGGAGGTTAAAACCCAATGAAATCAGCACAAAGCATCAAAAGGTCAATTACGAAGAACGGCATGCACCGAATATGCCTGCGCGTGTGGATACACGACAGGGTTTATAACGCATTGAAAAACTGTGCCCGGGAAAAAGGCTGCTCTGTTAGAGATTTGGCTGAAGGCGGACTTGAGGATTACCTGAAGCGGAGCGGATTCATACAAAGGTATGAAACGGCAGAATCGGGTCAGGGCACTCATATAACGCCTGGAGATCAACTGTAATATATAAGTTATACAGTATAACTGTCGGGCAATGTAGATACATAACAGGGCTTTGGCCTGGCAGAATCTGGGAGAGGTGAAGTCATTGAATAGCATACGAGGTCATAATCATCTTGAGCAACTACGAAGCGAGGTGTAACAGCATGTTTGTAATATGGAGAAGATCGGCGATGGGCGACGGCTCAATAAAGCTCTCAGCAGCCCTGGCAGAGTCAAAAACGATAAACGGCATATCCCGCCACATACATATCAAAGCGTTGGGGGGTATTAACGAGGCTTATCTAAATATCTGCTTCAAACAGGCACAGTTCTGGAAGACGGCAGAGGCCCGGCTGGACACCCTCTCAATCAGTAAGAAGGATCGGGTCAGGGTAACCAAGTCACTCCGGGCACGGGTGCCAAGGCCGACTGAAAAGCAGCTCAAACGAGAAGCTGTGGCCCTCGAAGAGTATTCGCGTAGATGTGTGTTTGTTTACAAAAAATGTTAATGTTCCCCTCATCGGCCCTTTGTGATACAATAAAAATTGTGGCCACAGAGGGACGGACTATCCGATAGTAATACCTCTCCGTCAATAACCTCGAAATTTTTATAGGAGCGTGGTCATCATGAAGGCAGTCATCTATGCGCGCGTGTCGAGCTCTGAGCAGGCCAAGGAGGGCTTCTCCATCCCTGCTCAGCTGAAGCTGCTGCAGAGCTATGCCGAAGGTAAGAAGATTACTATCGAACATGAATTTATCGACATCGAGACTGCCAAGAAAACAGGCCGTGTCAACTTCGACGAGATGATCCAATATCTGAAAAAGAACTCCTCGGTTAAAATCATACTGGTTGAGAAGACAGACCGTCTCTATCGGAACATAAAAGACTGGGTGACACTGGATGATCTGATCGAGAGGGACGAGCTCGGCAGGGAGGTCCACCTGGTTAAAGAGAACCTTATCATATCAAAGGATTCCCGATCTACGGACAAACTGCTTCACGGGCTCAAGGTTGTCATCGCAAAGAACTTCATCGACAATCTATCAGAGGAGACAAGGAAGGGGCTCCTGGAAAAGGCTGAGCAGGGGATATATCCTTGCTATGCCCCTATCGGTTATCTGAACGTCTGCACAAATGGCCGGAAATACCTCGAGCCGGATCCTGCATATACATCCTCCGTGAAAGATATGTTCCTGCTGTATTCGACAGGGGAATATTCACTTGAGAGTCTCACGAAGAGGATGATCGACGATGGATTTCGATATCCGCGATCGGGCAATAAGATGCAGAAGAGCATGATATACAGGATGCTGAGGAATCCCCTGTATTATGGGGAGTTTATATGGAAGGGCAAACTATACAAAGGCACACACAAGCCGATTGTATCGAAGGAGCTCTGGCAGAAGGTGCAGGACGTATTAGATGGGAAGGTGAGCAGGCATATGGATTCAAACAATCATGAGTTTCCCTACACAGGCCTGATTAAATGCGGTAAATGCGGTTGCGCGTTCACTGCGGAGATAAAAAAGGGCAAGTATGTGTATTATCACTGCTCGGGCTCGAAGGGGAAATGCAAAGAGCCATATGTGAGAGCGGAGAAACTGGAGGAGCTCCTCACCGATGTGATCTGTCAGCTCCAGATAGACGAGAAGGTGTCAGACTGGATCAAGACCGCCCTCCGCTCATCACACCAGGACAAGAAGGCCTTTCAAGATGAAAAGATAGCTGAGTTGACAACCAGATACAAGAAACTGCAGAACAGGCTCGACGGCCTTTATGAAGACAAGCTTGACAACGTGATCTCCGAAGAGACATTTACGGAAAAGAACAGCTTATGGAGGAGCGAGCAGGAGCAGATCCTGAAAAAGATCAAGGTCCACCAGAACGCCGATGAGAATTATTTCGAATTTGGCTCCGTCATCTTCGAACTCGCAGAAAGGGCTGCATCACGCTATTCCCATCAATCACCTCACGAAAAGGCGAAGATGCTGAAAATTCTATCTTCGAACTTGATTTTCACTGAAGGAAGACTCATTCCGGAATGGCGCAAACCCTTTGATTTACTGGCTTCTGTGAATGAGTGGTATCAGGGTGACGAAGAGGCGATCGAGGAAAAACTGGCCGAGAATAAAAACTGGCTCCAGCGGTAGGATTCGAACCTACAACCGTCCGGTTAACAGCCGGATGCTCTACCATTGAGCTACGCTGGAGTGTATTAAGAACTGTTTGGTTGATTTTTCGTGATTATACCATATGCATCTCAGAAGATCAACCCCTCCGGTAAGTTTTTTTCTGGGTGGAGCCAGAGCATTATTGAGTGCAGAGCGGTTTTTGCCGCAGCTGTCAATATTCTATGAAATCTGGCAAATTATTAACACCATGGCTATTTTTTCACGCGTATTCATGAGTTATAATGAAATTTACCATAGCAGAATTTTCTATCTGCCGACCTGCCAGGTCTAATGCTTCAGGAGGATTGCATGAGAATAGGAGAGATCTCCAGCCCGCACAACAGGATTCCCAACATCCCCCTCCCAATAGAGTCTGATGAGACGCCGAGCCAGCCCTGTGACGGGGTATCGATCTCGAAGGGCAGGGGAGAGGAGAAGCCGCCTCAGTATCTGAGCCGGGAGCTCCTCGCGGAGATCCAGAAGAAGGGCATCGATGGCGCAGGTCCTCTGACAGAGGAGCAGAAGGCTTATCTGGAGCAGACATCCCCTTCTGTGGCGGAGATCGAAAAGCCGCAGAACATATTCGGGATAGGCGGAGTGCTGTTTCCTGATTCTGCAGGGAAGATAAAGCACCTCGCCCTTCAGTTCGGCAACGTCGAGTTCGACAGACCGCTTCCCGAGAAGACAGAGAAGGCGCTTCTCGGCGTCTATAAGACTCTCTTCACGAATATGAGCGCTGATACCCGCTTCACGATAGCCACTGCAAATGACAGGGGAGAGGCCATGCTCAGGCAGGCCGTCAATGAAAGCGGGATGGAGAGCCCGGAGAGGGTCAACATCGTAAATGCCTATGCCCAGAAGGGATTTTCCATCTGGATAAGAGACTCCATGATCCCGGTGGAGAACGCAGACGAGTCATCCAAGCTGCTGATCCAGGACAGGACATACTGGCCAGGCCCTGAAGACAACAAGATTCCATACCTGATAGCTGAAAACAATGAGGGGATAAGCTCGCAGAGGCACCCGACTCTCCGAATCGATGGCGGCAATGTTCTTTCGAACTCGAATACCATTATCGTCGGTAACGATTCAGTCGATCACACGACAAAGCTGCTGCAGGAGAGGGCAGTCGATTCTGAGTGGAAGAAGGACATAATAAAGTTCTACGAGGCAAAAACAGGCAAGGAGATTGTGGAGGAAGGCGCATCGCCGTCTTCGCCCAATCAGGAAACTGTGGAAGACATGTGGAAAGGCATCGCTCCGGTGGTTTTTGAGAGCGAGTTCCAGCGCAATGTTTTTGTCATCTGCAAGGATGACCCTGCCACCCCGAATGTTGAAGAGCAGCCTGTTTTTCACATCGACATGGCAGTAACGCCTGTGGGAGACAAAAAGTTCCTCGTCGGCGATCCCGGCCTTGCGATAGATATGTTCAACAGACTGTCACCTGAAGAGAGAAGCAGGACAAACAGGGAGATGGCAAAGGCTGCAGGCTTCCCTGAAGACACGGACCTGATCAGCAGATTGATAGAAGTGAACGGCGGGAAAGACCACCAGGCCAACTTCGATAACGTGGCGCGCGAGCTGGGCGACAAGGGATACGAGATAGAAAGGCTTCCCTGTATGATCGGGCTGCGCACGACGTGGAGCCTTCCATACCTGACATACAACAACTGCATCCAGGAAAACTATACAGACGAGAGCGGCAGACACGTGCAGAAGGTCTATCTTCCTGTATATGGCTGCGAGCCTCTCGAGAAGATGGCGACAGAGACATACGAGAGGCTGGGCTATCAGGTGGTTCCTCTGCAGATGGCGGCAGTCAGCATTCTGGAAGGGGCGATCAGATGCTCGTCATACCCGGTGGCCAAGACAGATGTTCCAGGCCCGTCCGCCTGATAACAGGCCGGTCACTGTTTTTTCTGGATACTGAAACTCGACACGAGCACCTTGCTCACCGATACGGCTTCGGCAAAGAACTTGTCGCTGGAAAAGGCATAGACGAGATACATCTTCCCGTCGGCGCTCGTTATGGCAACTCTCGCCCTGGCTTCCGAGCCTTTGAAGTCCTTACTTCCCTCTATGATAAGCCACATGCGGCCGTTGATCGATTCTGTGCTGCTCTTATCCACTTTCATTTCAATTTCCTTGCTGAGATCCTGCACAAGGGCATCGCGCTGGCTTTCATCGATTATGACAGGTTTCGCTTCAGATACTGAAAGGACCTGAAAGATCATCCCAGGGAAGAGAAGCAGCGTGGCATTATCTGTATCTTTCATCTTCAGGACTTCCGGGTAGAGGTAGGAGCAGCCGTTTTTTGCATCGTAATACTCTACGCGCCTGTATGAGGAAAAATCCCTGTATATGACAGCCCGGTAGATTACCAGGGCCTGGGTGGCGAACATGCACAGGGCGATGAATATGAAGAGCGTCGTCTGGGCGCCGGAGAGATGTCGGCCTTTATCTGAGCCTGTCACTTCAGGCGGGACCAGAGCTGCGAAGATCAGTCCGGCCACCAGTCCTCCGATGTGGGCGGAGTTATCGATGCCCTGATGGCCGAATCCATACAGCAGATTGTAGATTATGGTCACTGCCATTCCGCCTGCAAGCTGGTTCCGGAATGCAGTCGGTATTTCGTTTCTGTACCGCCATCCGATCAGCGCCGCCGCTCCGAAGAGCCCGAATATCGCCCCTGAGGCGCCTGCACCCACCTGCGTTCCCATGAACGCGCTTGCAGCAGAGCCTGCCACGCCTGAAAGCGCATACAGGGCCAGGAACTTGATGTTTCCGAGATATCTCTCGAGCACACCGCCTACTGAGATGAGCGCATACATGTTTACTATGAGATGGATTATTCCGATGTGCAGGAACATGCTTCCAATCAGGCGCCACCATTCTCCTCCCATGACAAGCGTCGATGATGTCGCTCCCATGCGCAACAGCACCATGGAGTTGTCGCTGCCTCCTATGATGCTCTCCCAGATGAACATCAGTACGCATATTCCGGTAAGCGCGTATGTCGCCCACGGAGTGGTGTCCGAGAGCTTCATGGCAAAGTCGATGTGCTTTTTATCCAGTTTTTCCAGGGCATCCCCGTAGCTGCCTTCGTCTTCTAACCTGAGCTCGCCCTTATGGAACAGCTTCACCGTCTTTTTCAGCAGTGAAGCGACTGCCGAGATCGTATAGTCGCCGTTCATCCCGGCGCTGCCGTCCGAGAGATCTGCAAAACCTCCGAAAACAGCTCTGTTCGAGAGAGATACAGGGGGACGTTTCGCAAGCGAGGTAATCTTTTTCTTCAGGATGGCCGGACAGGGCTGCTTAAATACATAGATCACGCACACTGATTCTGATTTGGATGGAAATGAGCCTTTCTTGATGGCTTCCAGCAGCATCTCGGACTGTCCTTTTATACGATCTTCAGTCAGGCCTTCGCCCTGTGCGATTATACAGGCACACTGCTGGAGCGACACGATTCTGTGGGCAGGCAGGATATCCGTCTGCATTGCAGGGATCTCTGTACCGCTCAGCTCGCTGATGAGCATATATGCCAGGCTGTGTGAAAAGCTCTCGAAGCTCATTGTTCTGTCCCCCTTGAGGATGGTGTCGCGCCTGCCGAAGTCTTTTTGAAAGATGGCTCATTCAGCAGTCGGCTCAAGCGCCAGCGAACCCTGCAGAACGCCGGACCCTGTGTCAGCGCGCTTTACTGAAGCTCTCCTGATACAATTCTCTGGAATCGGCCTGTGTCCTCTTTACAAAACAGGCTCGTTGCTATATAATATGTGTGACCGCTAGGGGAGCAGGTAGTATCCTGCTGAAAGGTTGACGACAACCAGTCAACGACCCTCACTACCTGAACTGGTTAATTCCAGCGGAGGGAAGCGGTTTTTATATTGGCGCCAATAATCTGCGCCATCTTCTGCCGGCTCCGCTGGGAAAAGGCGTAAATTATGCTCTTGAGTATAACGACCGAAGCTTATGCTTCGGTCGCTTGTCATTCCGGTGAGTTTGATCTGCAGTGCACAGCCTGCCGGCTGATCCCGGGCACAGTTTCAGGTCATGCTGATGTCCCGTCCTGTCTTCTGCAGCCCTATTCCACAAGCCCCTTGCGCATCGCCTCGGCGACTGCCTGTGCTCTGTCGCTCACTTCCAGTTTCCTGAATATGGTCCTTAAGTGGGCTTTGACTGTCTTTTCGCTTATCATGAGCTTTTCAGCGATCTCTTTGTTCGATTTTCCTTCTGAAACGCTCTGCAGCACCTCTATCTCCCTGTCGCTCAGCTCTTTCAGAGCCGATTTCCCAGGGCCCTGCGGAGATTCCTTGGCCAGATGGGCGAACTCCTTCAGCACCTTTCTGGCGAGTCCGGGCTGGATAAGCGAGCCGCCTGAGTGGACGACCTTGATCGCCGAGAAAAGCTCGTCGGCAGATATATCCTTCAGCACATAGCCTGTTGCGCCGGCCTTTACGGATTCCATGACATATTCTTCTTCGTCGTACATTGACAGTATTATCACTTCGACGTCAGGGAACTCGCTCTTAATCATGCGCGTGGCCTCAATGCCGTTGATGCCGGGAAGCTTGATGTCCATCAGCACGATGTCGGGCTTGAGGTTTTTGGTTTTCTCGATAGCTTCACGGGCGGAGCTGGACTGCCCCATCACTTCGAACTGCGGCTCGAGCTCGAGCATCTTGGCGAAGCCTTCTCTTACAAGGGTGTGATCGTCTACGATAAGTATCTTGATCTTGTCTGAATCTGCGGTACGTTCCACTCTCAGTCTCCTCCTGCGTGAAGAATCGTTAACCAGGGCGCCGGCTTAAAATGGCGCATCATTTAATGTGCACCTAGAATATAAGATTATATATTTATTCCTTCATCCCTTTAATGTCAATTTTTATAAACGCCTGTCACAATGCCTGCGTCTCTCTGGGCCGGATCCCGGAACAGTGCCGATTCAGGCTCAGCTTTTCCGCGGATCCCTCAGGAAACGCTTCTCTCTATCGGTATCTGAACGCTCACCGTTGTGCCCTTGTTTTCGTTAGACGATATGTCCACAGAGCCTCCGACCAGCTGGGCTCTCTCTTTCATCGAGAAGAGGCCGAAAGACTCGCCGTCCTTGAACTTCTGCGAGATCTCCGACCACTTGAAGCCCAGGCCGTTGTCTACAATCTTTATCGACAGCTTCACCGGCTCGAAATATAGCTCAATCCAGGCTTTTTTTGCCTTTGAATGCTTCTTGACGTTGTTGAGAGCCTCCTGTACAATCCTGTAAGCCACGGTCTCGAGTATGGGCGGGACGCGCCTGTCTCTCTCGTTGACGATCAGCTCTATCTCCATGGCCTGCTCTCTCTCGATCCTCTTTATCAGGTTCTCGAGCGAGGCCACGAGCCCGAGATCGTCCAGGGAAGTGGGCCTCAGGTTGAATATGATCTGGCGGACCTCGCGCACGCTCTCCGCCACTATCTTTCTCAGCTCCTCGAGCTCGCCGGGCACCTTCTCAGGACTCACTGTGAGCAGGGACTGGGAGGTCTGCACCTTCGTGAGGATCCCTACCATGGACTGAGCTATGCTGTCGTGTATCTCTCCGGCGATCCACTTTCTCTCTTCTTCCTGCGCAACGATAACCTTTGACAGAAGCTGCTCGACGCGCATCTGTTTCTCGCGAGAGCTGGTGTAAAGGTTGGAATTTTCGAGGGCGATGGCAGCCTGCGCCGCCATAGCGTATAGATAGGCGAGCTCTCTCTCCGAGTACTCGCCCTCCCTGTTCCGGAATATGCAGACAATCCCTATCAGCTTCTCCTTTACCAGCAGCGGCAGCGCGAGCAGGCTTCTGACCCCTTCCCTGATCGCCTCTTCGAACAGAAGGGAGGGATAGCCTTCCGTGAGCGATGGAATGGCCACTTCGTGCCTTATCGTCATTATATCCTCTATCACAGGGTCCGAGAGAGGCAATTTGACCCGGCTCACGAACCTGCCGCTCAGGCTTGAAGAGCCTGATACGATGAACTTCTTCGTCTCATCATCGTAGATCAGGATGCACGATGAATCGGCACCTGTAATGTCCAGGAAGAGCCTTATTATGTTCTGCTGCAGCGCTTCCGTGTCGAACGTCGATGATGAGATCTTGGACAGATGGTTCAGGAATGTAAACTCTTCAGTCCTGTTGCAGTATTCCCTGTTGAGGAGCCGAAGCTGCTTCTCCAGCTTCTCTTTTCCTTCCATCTGGTTAAGCAGCAGTGAGAGTCCAGCTCCATATATGAGAGGTATCGTGTGCTTATTCGCATATTCTACCATGTCTTCGTGCGATGATTCGGAAGTGTCGAGCAACAGGTCAATCCGCTCACCGGCTGCTATGCCATCCGGAGAATCGAGAACTGGAATATCCATCTTCTTTGCGAGTTTCAGGCCTTCAGGACCGGCTCTCTCCCTCAGCAGACCCAGAATCTTGAGCTGCTCTATCTCGGCCAGCTCTTTCAGATGCCTGTCTCCGGAGAGAACCGCTCTCACTTTCAATGCTTGGATGTCATCAGCGGTTGAGAAGCGGGATTTCAGGATCGAAGAGATCTTCTCCTTGAGCAGCTCTGGTTTGAAAGGCCAGGTGAAATATCCCTGGATGCTGCTGTGGCGCTCACTGATCTCCTTTTCCTGAAGCTCCGTTCTGGAGATGATGATCACAGGGGTGGAGCTCTTTCCCCGTGAATCAAGCAATTTCATTATCTGCCATCCGTCGATGGTCGGAAGGATTGGATCGAGAACGAGGATGTCAGGAGGCGATTCCTGTTGGAGAAGCTTTGCAGCGAGAGCGCCGTTTTGAGCGGTTACCAGCTCGTATTCGGGTGAATTCAGACTTTTCTCAAGTATCTCAAGTATGGCCGCGTTCTCTTCTGCAAGGAGAATTCTTCTCTTTCGATGCATTAAAGGACTTCCCTCAGGCTCTCGCAGGAAGATTTCATTTCCAGCCTGATGAGGCCGTGATTCATCCTCGTCTCGGCAATGACGACCAGGAAAGTCTCATTGTTGATGTTCTGCAGGAAATAAACCCCCTGATCGGCTTCTATCGTTATTCTTCCGAGCATGCCGAGGGCAAACTTCTCTTCCATGATGTTCTCTGCCGTTGTGAAGAAATCTGATACTGTCGCGCCCAGAAAGTCGGGATCGGCTTTGATATCACCTGAAAACGCTATCACGAGGCCATCTCTGCCCACAATGAGCGCCCCCAGGATCCCGTTCACCTGAGCCAGGTTTTCAAGTATCTCTTCCATAGTAACCTCCTATGCCTCATTACATCGGTAAGCTGCCAGGTCTGCCTCAACAGCCGGAGCAGGAATCCTGTCCGGCAGCGGAGGGCCTGAGACTTCACGATACCAGGGAATCACTGGAAGACCGAGGCAATCATGGTTGCCGAGCCAAGCAGCGTTGTCTTCCACAGCTCTCTGGGAACATGCGGATCCAGAACCGATATCAGGATCCCTTCCGTCGTAAGCGGGATCAGCGAGTAATGAGAATCTTCCGTAAATATCATCATCTGCTTCAGCTCACCAAGTCCAAGCCTGGCGAGGTATTTCTCGTTATCCACTATTATCTGGCTTCCCACGCTGCTCAGAAGATCGATGTCCCTGCCTTCATCGTTGAATATGAAGTCTATCGAGAGGCCGTCCCTTGATGCCACGATGTTCCCGACCACGCCTTCCAGCCTCCCGAGATCTTCGAGCACCTTTTTCATTATTATGTCTCTGAGCTCCATCTCGCCTGGCAGGCCTGCCGTGTCGTCCTCATCGATCCCTGCCTTCAGCGGCTCATATATGAGGAGCAGGTTTTCTCCGAGCGGATAGAGGAAGATCCGGCCCTCTGCGTTTCTTATGAAAAGCGATCCCGGTTTCAGGAAGCCTGCCTCGGTAAAGGAACTGTCGGTGTTCCTGAATATCTCCATCGAAAAGGCGTTGAGGAGCTCAGCCTGATTCTCGCCGCCTTCGAGGCACTGGATGATCTCATAGCCATCGCTGCTCACAATCGATGCCGAGTATCCGTTGATGGCGCTGAACTCCCTGAGCATCTCATCAACAGCGTCTCTTCTTCCCGCAATGCCGTTGGCGGCTATATCTTCCTGCATCCTCCTGACGAGCGATTCCCTCGCTTCATCTGTCAGTCTGTCAGGCGCCTGCGCCTCCATGGTGGCAACTTCAGGCTGGTACTGGGATTCGAAGTGTTCCTCGAGCATGTATGACTCGGCCATCTCCGTCTCGGCCGTTGACTCTGCGGCTTCCTCTTCCTCGATTTGTTCTTCGGCTGGAGGCAGCTGCTCCTGCACCTGCTCGGCCATGGCTTCTTCCATTGTCTCAGTTTCCGCAGGAGGGATGAAATCTTCGAGAGGCTTCTCCTCTATCAGCATCTCCTCAGGCTTTTCTTCAACGGCTTCTCTGTAAGGCTCTTCTTCCATGCCTATGAAGCCGACCTGAGTGGTTGGAATGATCTCTTCTATCAGAGTGGCTTCCTCTTCAGCCTCTTCTTCCTCGTATGCCTTTTCTGCAGGCGCTTCTTCGACAGCTGCAGCTTCAGGGTGAGCGGCAGATGGCGCCACCTGCGGGACCGATTCCGCTTCCTCCTCTTTTTCAAGCTCGACAGGCCCGCTCTCGAAAGTCTTCTCATAGAGAGAAGCCAGCTCGCTGTTGAGGAAATACTCGGAGAACAGCCTGCCCATGTTCAATGAGGTGTAAGGCTCGAAGCTCGACAGCACATCTTTTATATAGTCTCCGAGCTTTTTGGAGAAGATGTGATGGAGCTTTTCATCGAGCCCTTCCAGGCCCTCGATCAGGATGATTGGAGTCTCGGTGTGCTTGGAGAGATACATGTTCACTTCCCGCTTGAGCGGAGCCGTGCTCAGGAAAACCGCCACATCGGGCTTGTAAAACTTGATGCGCGAATGAAAGAGATATATCTCATCGAGCGATGACGGTGTATCCTTCACCTCGATGAGAATCAGATGGTGCTCCTGGTTGACCAGGATATCGAAGATTCTGAAGTTCTTCTCTTCCTTCACGAGTATGTTCTTTGTCGAGATTCCCCTGGCCTCGAGGGTCTGCAGAACGTACAGCGCCAGCCAGAAGTTCGGCTTCGTCATCTTCCTCCCGAAGGGAGTGCATGAGAGAGCCTGATCTATCCTTTCATCAGAGAAGATGCGCTCACAGAACGGGCATTTCAGTCCTTTCTGTGATGCCTCCGTTATCGCGGAGATATTCGCCACGCGGCTGATCTGCATATTGTTCATCCTGCAGAACACGATGAACTCCCTGTTGATCAGGCGCTGGTCTATCAGCCTCTCTATATATGGCAGAGTCTCGTCCCTGTCGTGCTCTTTCAGGATATCGTCCAGGAAGCAGTTGTGCACCTTCTCGATATCGCGCAGGATGCTTCTGGCCTTTGCGTCTTTCAGCAGTTGAACGGCTCCGAGGTCTTCCTCGGTAGGCTGGAGGGGATGCGCTTCCCCGCGGAGCAGGCTGAAGTTTATATTGACCGGCGTGTAGATCCGCCACTCCGGCACCGGTCCGTGTGCTTCGGCGAAGAAGATGCTTCTCACCGTGTCCTTGAATCCCTGGAAGAGGTTTTCTCCCTCATCCCTGTCGAAGAGCCCGCCAATCTCCATGAAACTGCGGTCTTCCGGGATTATGTAGTAGAGAAGCACGCCGTTTTCGGCTATGAACAGCTCTCCCATCGATGAGTCGTCGCGCTGGAACTTTTCGAGCTTCAGAGAATCCCTGAGTATACCCTTTATGCCCTCTATGACAAAAGGATAGTTCTTGCGGAGCCCTTCTTTCAGCTTCAGCTCGAGAGGGTGCTTAACGTGAAACGGAAGTCTTAATCTGTTAAACTCCATTGTATTCACCTCGATTCGCAGATAAGATAGAGGTGGAATCTCTGGAACCCATTCTTCCCCACTATCTCCAGGCCTTCTGACTCTGTCCCGGAATACCATCAGATAGCGATGAGACCGGGAATGCCATTTATGGCTTTCTTTCCACCTGATGAGCGCTCTTCACTGCCGTCGTACTCTTCTTCACAGCCATCACCTCCCTGACCGGAAGGGAGCCATGATACTTTCAATACCGCCGCTTTCACAGCCGGCGGCAGTTTTATATTTATAGAGAGCCCACCTTCTAAGTTTTCAGCTTGTCCAGTTCTTTCTTGATAGTTTTCTTGAATTTCTCGTTGTTGGTCTTTACTGCAATCTGGTATGCCGTTTCAAGCTGATTGATGCAGTACTCCATCATCTTCTTTCTCTTGAAGACGAGTGAGAGATTGAAATGCGCGCTGAGATCGGTAGGATCGAGGTCGAGCGTCTTCTGATATGCCTCGATTACATCGTCTATTCTTCCAGCCTTGGTGTATGCAACGCCAAGGTTGTAGTAAATCTTGGGATCCTTCGGGTTGAGCTTGATGGCTTTCTGGTATTCGCCTATGGCCAGATCGAGCTTGTTGAGCGCCGAGTAGGCTATGCCCAGATGGCTGTGCGCTTCGAAGTTATCCTGATTTATTGAGATGGCCTTCTTCAGGTGCTTGATCGCCTCATCGGACTTGCCCTGCTGCAGGCATACCAGCCCGAGCTTGCTGAAGCTCTGATCGTCCTGCGGATCGAGCTCCACGGCTTTCTGATATGCAGTGAAGGCGTCGTTCAGATTCCCTCTCTGCAGATGCACGAGGCCGATCGTGCTGTAAGGCTTTGCCCATCCGGGGGCGAGTTTCATGGCCCTGTCGAAGTGCTCGAGCGCTTCGTCCACCTTTCCTCTTCTCAGAAGGACGTTCCCCATCCCCATCAGCGCCGAGGCGCAGTTTGTATCATAGACGAGGGCATTCCTGTAGTTGGCGATGGCGGCGTCCCATTTGCCCTTTTTCTGCAATACATCTCCATATAGAGTATAGATCACAGGGTGCTTTTTAAGAGATATGGCGGTTTCGAGCGATTTGAGCGCGAGGTCGACATCACCTCTCTCCACGTAGGCCGTCGCGATCTTCATCAGCAGGTCGGTGTCGCTGTCGTGGAGTGTCAGTGCCTTCTGATATTGTTCTATCGCCAAGTCTATATCCTTCTTGAGGCGGTACACGTCGCCGAGCTCCGCCAGCGCTTCATAGAAGTCCGGCATCTCAGCGAGTATCTTGAACAGCTCTTTCTGCGAGACATCCAGCTCGCCAGTACGGATGAGACTCTGCGCCTTTGCAAACCGCAGCTCGAGCCTCATCGGCTCTATATGCAGCGCCTCTGCAAACTCCTGAAGCGCGAGCTCCCACTTGCCCTGCAGGTAGAAAAGCCTTCCCATCTGGTAGTGCAGATCGGCGTCCTCGTATATCAGCAGAGCTTTCTTGAACTCGTTTTCGGCGGCGTTCCAGTTCTGCATCTCGAGATAGATCGTACCGAGATGATACGGTATGTCCGTGACCGGAAGATCGAAGCGCTGCGCCTCTTCGAATGCGAAGATAGCTTCCTTCAGCCTTCCGAGCGGAATGAGCACCTTGCCGAGGTGATAGTAAATCTGAGCCTTCTCCGACTGCGGCGGATTGAGCTGGATCACGTTGTAGAACGACTTCGATGCGATCGAGAGCTCCCTCTT
>Ga0302252_1000081_pt1 | contig 124468 bp, 106 predicted proteins | sample AAG_RA_Leu_MG_FD_193511 | JGI IMG/M metagenome (GOLD analysis project Ga0302252, IMG submission 193511) | Enriched activated sludge microbial communities from anaerobic digester in WTTP, New Holstein, Wisconsin, United States - AAG_RA_Leu | ecosystem: Engineered > Bioreactor > Anaerobic >... | reverse complement strand
TTTTGAGGTCCAGAGACTTCCCCGAATTGTCCAGGATCTCCTGAACACCCGACTCCACGCCGTATTTGAGCGCGACGAGCCCGGCGTCCACCATTGCCTCGAGCATCTCCCTGTCCATGCAGTCTGCCCGCGCCATGATGGCCCATGGAATCTTGAGGCCGCTCTTCTTCATCTCATCACAGAGCTTCAGGATTCTCGGCTTTCCTATGTTGAAGGTATCGTCATCGAAGTAGACCGATTTGAAGCCGAACTTCTCGATGCACCATTTTATCTCGGCGACCACATCTTTTACATCTCTGACTCGATAGGAGCTCCCTGCGTACATTATCTGCGGCCATGAGCAGAAGATGCACTGATACGGGCAGCCTCTGCTTGCCCACATCTGCAGGCTGGGCTCGGGAATTCCGCCCGGCGCGTCGTGATAACGGCTCATTGACAGCTCTTCCCTGGAAGGCCACGGGAATCTGTCCAGATCCTTCTCGAGAGGGCGCCGCGGATTTATAACCACCTTGGAATCATCGACACGGTAGATGAGACTCTTTATGTCATCTACCGGCCTGTTGTCTCTCAGTGTCTCGAGCAACTCGAGCAGCGCGTATTCGTATTCACCCTGAAAGCAGAAATCCACCTCTTTATGCTCCAGAAGGAACTCCTCGCTGTACATGCCGTGATGGGGGCCGCAGAAGACAATCGCTGTTCCTTGCCCCATCTCTTCCTTTGTTCTTCCCGCCACTTTTATGTCGTGCTCGATTGAAGGCGTCGAGACCTCGTAGACTACGACATCGGGCTTATAATCGCGCACTCTCCCGAAGAACTCGTCGAGAGTGATTCTCTCGGCTATCCCGTCTATCATGTGCGATTCGAAGCCATTCTTTTTAAGGATGGCCTGCGCATAGGCAAGGAAGAACGGGAAAGGCATATAATCCGTCATTTCCAGCTCGAAATGAGGCCATCTCGAACCAGCCCTCACACCGTAGAACCCTTTTTTATACCATGGAGAGTTGGCAAGCAGAATCTTCAAATACTCCTCCGCCGTTCCCGATTACATGAGTGTCTGTCTGATACTGGTTTCATTGTCCCTGATCCACTGGAAGATATCGATGAGTATCTCCCTGGAAGAGCGCCTGGGAGACCACGAGAGTCCGTTTTTCAGAGCCGTGGAATCTCCAATGTAGATCCTCAGATCCATCGGCCTGTTCTCAGGTTGCTGCCCTATTGCTATCGTATTGCCGGTTATCTCCCTGCACAGCGCCGTCGTCTCGCAGAGGGAGAGGCTGTTCAGGGTCCCGCCTCCAACATTGTAGATGTTGCCTTTTACCTCCTCGATTCTCTCGATCTGGAGAAGGATCAGATCGGCTATGTCTTCGCTGTGAATGAGGTCCCTGACCTGCTTTCCGGTCCCGCCGTATCCTATGTAGTTCAGGCCTTCTTTCCTGAAATAGTGCCGGAGCATCCACAAGGTGAAGACGCCCTGATCGACTTTGCCGAACTGCCACGGCCCCGCAATAACGCCGCACCGGTTGATGACGCAGCGAAGGCCGTAGAGAGCTGAGTATTCCTGGATAAAAAGCTCGGAGCAGAGCTTGGATGTGCCGTAGAGAGATCTGAAATTCCCTAGAGGGAAGTCTTCGCGAACTCCTTCAGGTGACCATCCTGGATGGGACTGCCCGCTGTTCCATACGAACCTCGTCTCCTCCTCGTGCGATTCGAGCCCGTTCAGGAGGTCCACAGGGTATACGCGGCTCGTCGACAGGAATACCAGATCGGCTTTTCTGACCCGCGCCTCTTCCAGGCAGTTGATGGTGCCCATCAGGTTGGTGTTTATCAGGTACATCGGGTTGTCTGTGACGCCTGCCAGCACCGAAGGCTCGGCAGAGCACTCGATCAGCACGTTGTAGTCTAAGCGCGGAAAGTCCTCCCTGTTCCTGATGTCGCCGTGGATGAACTCGATGCCGCAGTCCCTGAGCCTCGGGATATTGAGCTCGGAGCCGCGCCGCTTGAGGCTGTCCATCACCGTTATCCTGGCTTCGGGAGCGCTTCTTTTCAGAGAGAGCGCTATCGTGCTCCCTGCGAATCCTGCTCCGCCTGTTATCAGAATACTGCCGCCTGTCATATGCTTCAGACCTCAGAATGAGATTGTTTTCTGCACGTCATATATCTCCTCGAGCGTGCGGGCTATGTCATACTGATAACTCCACGATGGGTACTGGCTTTGGAACCTTGATACATCGCTGATCCACCACATATGATCGCCTATCCTGTTCGTTTCCACATATTCATAGACCATCTTTTTGTGCGTGATCTCCTCGCACATCGAGATCGCTTCGAGCACTGAGATATTGGCGTGCCTGCTCCCGCCCATGTTGTAGACCTGGGCGACTCGCGGTTTCTGATAGAAATGATCGAGCGCCGACACGAAATCGACAGAATGTATATTGTCCCGGACCTGCTTGCCCTTGTAACCGTAAATGAAGTATTTATTCCCTGTGATGCAGCATCTCATCAGATAGGAGAGAAATCCGTGCAGGCGTGTTCCCGAGTGGGCAGGGCCTGTCAGGCAGCCTCCTCTGAATATGCCTGTCCTGAAGCCGAAGTATTTTCCATATTCCTGCACCATCAGATCCGCGGCTGCCTTGGACACTCCAAAAAGGCTGTGTTTGCACTGATCGATGGACATGGTCTCGTCTATGCCTATATGCCATCTGTGGCTCTCATCGAGCTCGTAGCGGGTTTCCATCTCTTTCAGAGGCAGGAAGTTGGGCAGATCTCCATAGACTTTGTTCGTCGATGTATAGATGAACACAGCCTCAGGGCATATGTCGCGCATGCACTGCAGCATGTTGAGCGTGCCTGTGGCGTTCACCGAGAAGTCGGTGAATGGGTCTCCTGCCGCCCAGTCGTGCGAAGGCTGGGCCGCTGCATGGATGATCAGCGATATCTCTTTTCCATATTTCCTGAACAGCGCAGAGAGCCCGTCGAAATCCCGAATGTCTGTGTCGTGATGAAGATAGTTCTTATAGCTTTCCGTGAGCCTCTCCTTCATCCAGATCGTTGATGCGTCATCGCCGAAGAAGGCTCTGCGCATGTCGTTGTCAATTCCCACCACTGTGAAGCCCTTTTCACAGTAGAATTTAACTGCTTCCGAGCCTATGAGTCCGTTTGAGCCTGTGATTACCGCTATCGCCATTGTCTGCACCTGATAAGTATTTATTATGAATTATACAAATCAGATTGCACATGCCGGACGAATATCCTTCTGTTTCTGATGGCCGCGTCACTGCTGCATCGACAGACAGTTGCCGATGTAAAGGATATACAGGGTCTTGAACGAATCTCTCATGGAGTCCAGACGAGATTTTGAGGCTGCAGCTGTGATTGAGAACAATAAGGTATCTGTATACATACCCTGTTACAATGTGGAGAGGTACATCGAGAGGTGCCTCGAGGGACTGATGAATCAGACTCTGAAGCCGGACGAGATTCTGATAGTTGATGACGGATCAAGGGACAGGACCCTCGAGATTGCCTCCAGGTTCCCTGTCACGATTGTGAGGCATGAAACCAACAAAGGGCTTTCCGCTGCGAGAAACACTGGCCTGAGGGCTGCCAGGAACGAGTTCGTCGCGTGCATTGATGCCGATTGCGTTGCTGACCCCGGATGGCTGGAGGCTCTCGTAAGGCGCCTGGATAGCGAGCCCGATGTCGCAGGAGTGGGAGGCAAGCTGCTGGAGAAAGGCGCAAAGACTCTCCCCGACCGCTGGAGGGCCTTCCATATACCGCAGAACTACGGCGATTCGATGATCGTCAACCCGGAAGCCATCTTCGGCCATAACAATATTGTCAAAAGGTCCGTCATAGAGGAGATAGGATGGTTCAACGAAATACTCAGAACTAACGGCGAGGACGGCGATATCTCGAGAAGAATAAAGAAAAAGGGATATACCATCATCTATGAGCCGGAAGCCGCTGTCTGCCATCTCAGGGTCGACACGGTGGCGTCACTGATGGACAACTACTGGAGGTACTGGCGGTTCGGAACGCAGACCTATCTTCAGACCATCGATCTCCGGACAGTGCTCTACAAGATGATAAGGATTCACATTCTGTCGGACTTCCCGAAGCTGGTCATCAAGGATCTGCTCCATCTGCACTTCAGCTTTCTGCTGATCGATTTCTACTCTGTTTTTTATGTGATCTACAGGGACTTCAGGCTCTACCGGAACAGGCGGAATGTCAAGCGCGACCTTTTCATGTACAATTCCTGACAGGGCGTTCAATGCTGGATAAGAATAACGATTTACAGGTGAAGACTGATATCCGGCGAATACCGGAAGAATCAATTTACTGTGAGCTCATATGATGAACAAGGATGAGATTGAAAAAAGGATTGCAGAAGTCCCCTTCTGGTGGCATTCCATCAATCTTCCGCACGGAGTGGTCACTCCTGGCAAGGTGAAGGACAGCGATATACTGATGAAGCGCCTCCAGCTCCCTTCAGACCTTTCCGGAAAGCGCGTGCTGGATATCGGGGCCTGGGACGGATATTACAGCTTCGAATGTGAAAAGCGCGGCGCGCAGGTCCTCGCAATCGACAACTACAACCGGATGGAAGTCGAGGAAGAGCGACAGTTCGCTTCTATTGCGAACAGGGGTTTTCTAGTGGCCAGAGAGATCCTCGAATCCAGGGTTGATTATATGAACCTCGATGTCTGTGACATCGAAGTTGATGTTACAGGCAGCTTCGACATCGTGCTCTTCCTCGGGGTGTTGTATCATCTCAGGTCTCCTCTCTCGGCGCTGGAGAAGATCGCAAAGGTCACGAAGGAATTTGCAATCGTCGAGAGTGAGATAATCAGAACGATTACTCGTCAGCCTTCAGTTCTTTATGCCAGAGGAGACGAATACAACCGGGATCCCACCAACTGGTTCATCCCGACTGTGGCTGCTATGAAAGGGATGCTGAGGGATTCCGGATTTGAAAGAGTGGAAGTCCTTTATGAAACGCCGCTGAATCCGTTGAGGCTCATCAAATCGCTTGCAAGGGGAAGAACTTACAGCCCCGGGCGGGCTGTTCTGAAGGCTTTTAAATAAACAGTCGAGCTCCGTAAATACAGGCGCTGAAAGCTCACATAATCTTCAGGACTCCCAGTACCAGCTCGATGAAGATCAGCACGACTATCGTTATTTCCAGGATGAACGAGTTCTGTGTCTCGATCTCTGATTTCAGGATGTGATAAGTCTCCTGGATGACCGAGATCTTCCGCTCGATGCTGTTCTGCCATCCGTCTGTTGCGAAGACGTTCTGTGCCGCCCTGTGGAGTCTCGCATAAAACATGTCCTCGGTGACCTTGAGGCTGTTCTGAACCTTTTCCACCACCTCGGTGACTTCCAGCACTATCTGCATGAGCTTTTTCGTTATCTGGCGGTACCGCCTCAGCCTTGAATAGAATCCGAATGTGGCGGCTTTGCCGACATGACTTCGCATCTTCTCGAGCTCGTCAGATACTATACTGTCGTAATACCTGAGCAGCAGGAGCTGCGTGAGGGCTAACTCTATCACGTCAGGAATGTCCGTGCCTCCTGTATCATCCACCACAATTGCGCTGTCCCATGTGATGATCGTGTGATCCTTTTTCCCGTATGAGAAAGAGTTCTTGAGAGCCTCTTCTCTGCTCTGCTCGCTCAATTCATCCTTCTCGGCGAGCAGAAGCGGGACTGGATCCCAGTCATTTGGCCATATGCGGAAAAAGAAGAGCGTATAATCTTCTGTGAAGCCCATTCTCGTGGAAGGCACGAACGTTCCTTCGAGGGACTTTTTTATGCCGCTGAAGTGTGACAGCGACATGTCGTTGACAAGAGAGCTCGTCGACAGCTCGGCGACAAGAGCCCTCATATCTTCGAAGCTGATGTCCTCCGGGATCGAAAAGCGCATTACAAGGTTTACGATCCCGAGCCTGTAGAACTTTGCGAGCAGGGTTCCGGAGAGCTTCCTGCCGGCCGCTTCGAGCTCGAGAGCTCCCATTTCGGCAGATACAGGCGGGTGTTCCATCACGATGGACGTGGACTTTATCCTGGAGAGCCTGAGCCTCTTGATTGGCATCCTCGCCGAGAGCGTCTCCTCGAGCCTGTTGAGATCGAATTCCTCAGCGCAGTCGTAGAGTCTGTATATCCAGATCTCCTTCGTCGGAGGAGCATCATTTGAGGCACTTTTTTCCTGTGAGTCCTGCTTTTCCATATGCCATGCCCTTTTCTGGTGAGAGTATCCGCTGCTCTGCCGTGAGAGTTTTCCTTTATTTTCATCAGGACATCACAATATCCCTGTGACCTTCCGGCTCAATATGTATCGTGACCTTTCCCAGATCCTTCCTGACAGAGCGCAGCTCTTCCTCCACCTTCAGCGCAGTGTCGTGACCTTCTCCTACTGTCATTGAAGGGGAGACGATGAGATCGATCTGGACCTCCCAAAGCCCTGTAAGCCTGTGAAGGTGTATTTCATGCGCGCCGACCACGCCATTTGTCTCTTTTAATGTGTGCAGCACCTGCTGCTCAAGCTCCTTCTCTCCAGGTATGCAGGTATCGATTGTCTCGCCTACGGTGCTGCCTTTTTCCGTGCAGTGCTGGGTGCAGCCGTTGCAGTCTCCCTGGCAGGGCTCGACGTGTATCGTTACGTTCGTATTCTCCAGCATCATCGAGATTGAAGCCTTTATCTTCCTCGTCAGTTCATGCGCGTCTCGCAGATCCATCTTTTCCGACACTATGACGTGGAAGTCTACGAAACGATCGTTCCCCGATCTCCGGCTCCTGAAGTTGTGATAGCCTTTCAGCTCGGAGAATCCGTCGAGGACCTCTCTTATCTGATGCTCTTCGCCTTCTGAAAGCCGTGAGTCCACGAGATCGCGGAAGGCCTTCTTGGTGAGCCTTATCGCTACTATGCCTATGTAGATGGCAACCACTATGGCCACTATGGGGTCGAGGATGGTGAGCCCGGTGAAGTGAATGACAACGAGGGCCAGCATGACGCCAAGCGATGTGTAGACATCAGTGCGCAGGTGCTCTGCATCGGCTTCCAGCGCAAGGGAGTTCGTCTTCTTCGCCACCTGGAAGAGATAGATTGACACGCCGATATTCATAACTGTTGATATTCCCATCACCAGCACGCCAAGGCCCAGCTTTTCCACCTCGCCGCCGTGAAGCAGCTTCCCCACCGCCTCGTGGATTATGAAAACTGATGCGAATAGAATCAGCAGCGCTTCGACTGTGCCTGAGAAGTTCTCAATCTTGCCGTGTCCGAACGGATGCTCCGCGTCGGCGGGCTTCCGGACCTCTCTGACAGAGAAGAAGGCAATCAGTGACGCAAGCAGATCGAGGCCTGAATGCGCTGCCTCTGATATGATACTGACAGAGCCTGTTATTATTCCGATTACGATCTTCGATAAAACGAGGATTGTGTTCGAGGCTACGGACACAAAGGCCGCGATCATCTTCCTATCCCAGTTCATTGCGATCCCTCCTAAAAAGTTATGTTCGTCTCGATGAAGAAGAGGGAGCTCTTCCAGTCGTTGTCTGAAGGGGCTCCTTTACCGTAGTTTGCCGGAGATCTGTCCACGAAGCTCATGAACTGCATGTTGGCGTTGATCTTGATGTCCCTGTCGTTGTCGTAGACGATTCCTATCTTTGGAATCATGGCGTTCTGATTGAAGTAGTATATCCGGTCCTTCTGGTACCAGTGCCCTTTGAAATCGACGCTTCGAAGGCCGAGCACCAGCTCGAGCCTGTCGGTCATCTCGCAGTCCATCCATACTGAGAGGTTGTCCACTCTTTTATCATATGAGCGGCCCAGTGCGTCCAATCCTCTGGACATCTGCAGTCTTTCATAATATCCACCCAGCTCGAACGGTGTGTTTCTGAATTTTATGCAGAGCTCAGGCGAGAAGATGTTTACTGTGCCTTTTGAGGAGTTGTTCAACCACCTGGAGCCTCCGTCAGGGAAGATGTAATCTGCAACGGCAAAGTGGCTGAAGCCTTCCTGCGGCCGCAGATTGATGTTCCCGTCGATCTGCGACAGCGAGCAGCCGTGCAGCGCCAGCATGTTCTTGCCTTTTTTCTTCTCCCTGTCGTTTGCGGCCCAGCTGTATTTCATCTCGTAGCGGAAGCCCTGGTAGTTGGAAGGATATACAGCCTTCTTCGTGTGATTGAGAGGCTCATAGTCAGGATCCAGATACTGGTAGCGGAGATCGGCCTGCAGGCTCCTGTTCTGAGAAGTCCAGTGGATGCCGTAGAGCTGAGAGCTCCCGTGGAAGCCGAGGCCGCTCCTTACTCCATCCTCGCTGTAAGAGCTTGAGGTGATTGCCCCGTAAAGGCCCAGCGATGACGAGAGGTCATATTCTGCTTCGAATCCCAGCAGGCTCTCATGGCGGCGCATCGGCAGGCCAGGCGACTCTTCAGCCCTGATGGTCTTTCTCTGCGACGATATCGCCGATGCGGCGCATCGCATCTTTTTATCTGAAAAACCGGCTCTTGCGCCGAAATATTCGTATTCCCGGTTCAATGAGTTCGGCATCTCTCCGTTTCTGAGCGAGAAGAGCTCATAGTTCATCTTCCCTGTCTCGCCTGAATACTTTACCCCATATCCCGGCATGCGCTCAAGAGGGAGAGCCTCGGAGAAGAGGGCGTCCTGCTTTTTCCAGTGCCCCAGCACCGAGAGCTGCGATATGGGCGTTCTGAACAGGAACTGATCCATATTCAGATATCTGTTGTAAGGCTTACCCATTGTGGGATAAAGCTCTCCCCCCTCGAGGGTCCAGAGGCTCCTGTCTCCCTTCCCCTGCAGGTAAAACCTCGCAAGGGACAGATACGACGCAGGGAAGGGTATGTCAGGGATCAGCGCCGAGCCTGGCACAACGGCGTTGAAAGATGTCAGAGGCGCCATAACGCCGTATGACCTGGCAAGCCTCGACATCGGCGTTCCAGGAATGGAGCCGCCCCTGTCGTTGTCCGCCATCGTGTACATCCTGAGCAGAGCTCCTGTTGAGAGGGAGGGCGTGCAGCGCCCGTCGCACTGAAGCCACGTGTTGGAAGTGAATGCCGATGTGCCGCTGATTGGAAAGCTCAGATTGGGCGACATCAGGCTGTCGTTGCCGAGCTCAAAGCGGCGGAAGAGCCCGGCCTCGTATATGGTCATATCGAATGATGTGGCAGAAGCGGCGCCAGGTCCGGATAACATATTTGAGACATACATGTTGTGGTGCCTGACAGAGCATTTGATCTTGTCAGTATATGCCGATTCTTCTATTGCCTTTGCATTGGCTATGGCGGCTATTCTCTTTTTCTTTTCATTCTCGCTCTCGCTCCAGGCTGAAGAGCAATATGAGGATAGAAGCAGTGAAAAGACAGCTGCAGCCAGGAGAAATATCGATACAGATAGAGTCGGCAATCCATCGCGTTTCATAGGCTAAACTAAATTCTTGGGATGGGAGTTTATTCCTCTTGCTTTTTATGTGGCAGACAGGCTTTTTTGTATGAGAGTTTCTTAATGATGTGTAATAATCCGGAATAAAAAAGCGCCTGCCGGATTCTTTCGATTCAATGTCGCCAGGCGGTGACATCTTCAAATCCCCGACTCTGACAGGCGCTTCGTTTCAAATGGAATCTCTACGCGTTGAACTTTATCACGTGCTTCTGGTGGGGGTAGAAGCCCTTCACGACCATCTCGCTGTCGTTCCAGGTGATGTCAAATTTCTGATAGGCCATCTTGCCTTCCACGTGCATCGAGTGAGCATCCTTTTTGGTGATTGTGTAGTTCATATCATCGAAGCCGGACTTGTTGGTTATGGTCGTCACATTTCCTTCAGTGACGAGGTTGTAGCTGTCGACAGGCTCGTAGCCCTTTATATCGATCTCTTTTCCCCTGTTCTCTATGTTGAAGTTCTGGACAGGCCACTGGCCTCTGATCTCGACTCCTGATGATGTCTCCCTGGCGTCGAAGCTTTCGCGTGCGGTCTCGCCCTTGATATGGACATTGTTCCCCCTGCCTGTAATCGTGGCATCCTGCCAGTCATAGAGACCATCCACCGTTGTCTTTCCGCTTTCGCGGGTGATTCTGTAGTCTCGCTGAGGATAGGTTCCGTCTTCCAGATGGCCTGTTATGTCGATCTTTCCTTCAACGCCCTGGCCTACGATTATGGACTGCCCATCGATGCCTATGGCCACGCCATTTTTGATCTCGATGCCGAATGGGACGGGATGGACGACCGGCTCATCGATCATCGGGTCGAGGCGGGAGGTCGGAGCGCCGATTATGAGCTTCGGAAAAGAATCGGCCTTTCCCGAGATGGTCACCTGATCGCTTATTGCCTGTTCGGATTCCACGGCTTCCCTTTTCTGTGCGGGCCGGCCTGCGCTCAGAGGCTGTTCGTAGTTTCCCGAAATGCGGTCTATGGTCATGGTTCCCCCTCCTGAATTACGTGATATGCATGTATTGTAACACAATAAAATGTAAACATAAAACAGAAATTGTAAACAGTATGTTAAGTTCTGAAGAGCGACAGTTAAATAAGAAAGATCAGTGTCAGAAAATGCCCTGAGCTCTGATGGCTCGTCAGGAACAATAAAAACCGGGAGCGAGGCATTCGGCTCCCGGTTTCATTATTCAGGATGCAGATTCTCTGTTATTCTCCAGCTATCTGGTACCGCGGGACTATCTTCTGATTCTCGTCGACCTTCAGATCGCATGCGTTGGTTATGAAGCCAACTACAGCTCGCGCCACCTGCTCCAGATCCTTCTTCTTCACGTTTTCCATCGGCGTGTGCACGAAGCTGACGCCTGTGCCGATGGCTATGCTGTGCGTATGATCGTTGTTGAATGCCGGAGTGTTGGCGTCTGTCGCCGCGCCTGCGAGGACCGGCCCATGGAAAGGCTTCGGATTGATCCCTGCGTCGGCGAGGGAGCGCATGCCCACCTGGACGACCGGATCCTCCTGGCTGAAGTTGTACTTGACAGAGCTCGGCGCCAGGAAAACGGCGTCATTAGCCAGGAAGATCGATTCCTTATCTGTCGAGTCTATCACGTATCCAAGTGACGGCCGTGGTGACACATCCTCGGGCTTCAGCTTCACAGCACCCTTTAGACCCACTTCCTCTCCAACTGTGAACACGAGCTTGATCTCAGGGTGGGTGAGGCCTTTCTCAAACACTGTCTCGACTCCTTCCATTATCTGGGCTATCCCTGCCCTGTCATCGCCGCCGAGAATATAGCGCTCGTTTGTGCGAATCCTCTTCTCATCATTGATGATCGCCACGTCTGAGGTGGAGCTCACAGTATCCATATGCGCCGACAGTATTATCGACGGAGCATCCTCGGCGCCTTTGGAGGCCGGTACCGTCGCGATAAGGTTGCCGCTCTCATCCGTCTTGTGGCTTATGCCGAGCCTGTCGAGCTGCGCGGAGAGCTCTGCGGAGATCTTGTCCTCGCTCTTGTACTGTGCGTTTATGCCTGCTATTTTGATGAAGTTGTTGATGAGGCGATCGCCATTCACATCCGGCATCGGGCGATCCTTGAACTCCATGGTCTGCACGGGCTTTTCCCTCAGGATCAGATTTGCAACGGTGCTCGAATCCATCAGGAATCCCATCAGCGGCGGCCCTATGGCGCCGTTCAGCGCCATGAAGGCCCTGCCTGCGTATCCTGCGAGCTTTCCTATTATCGAAGGTTTTTTACCTGCCTCTTCTTCAGCTTTCGTTGCTGCGACTGTTGTCTTTTCTACTGCTCCTGCCGTTGCTGTGGCTGCTCCTGAAGCTGCAGCGGAGCCTGTGATCTTGTCCTTGACCCATTTGGCGCCTTTCAGCGCGGCGCTCACGAGGTTGCCTGACACCTCGCCGATAGCCCGGCCTATTCCTATCGTGTTCTCTTCGAGGCTCCCTCCGACGAGGCCCAGAAGCGAGCCGGCAATTGTGCCGATTACCATCGCGGCAGGACCTCCGATGCACATGAGTGCCGCGCTCGGGAGTATCGACGCCCCGACGGCGCAGGCCACCGTAGTGCTTATGCTCTCGCCAATCTCAACTGCCTTTGTCCTCTCAGGGACGTGGCCCATCACCATCTTTTCAGCCTTGTGGAGGAGTCTTGGCGCCAGCGGCTCCCACGGACCTTTCCCTTTCGGCTCGGCCTTGGGCAGATCCACCTTCTTATCCGCTTCGCCCTGATTTCCTGAGCCTTCAACCGCTCCCTTCGCCAGGCCGACGCCGGCTCCGATTGCGCCCCCTATGAGGCCTCCGATGTGTTTCCCGATCCCGAGATATTTCTCTTCGAGAGTTACCGCCACGAGAGAGGCTATCATGCCGGGATATCCGAAGGCCATCCCTGAAATGGCGGGGACTGTACTCGCGAGTATTCCCGGGATATATATCGTTCCTGCCACGGCGGCGCCGAGATTGCCGAGTGTCTTTCCGTGATAGCTGAAATCGGTCATCGATTCAGAGACCGTGTCCTTTATGTGCTGCCACGTCCCCTCTCCATCGCCGCCGCTCTCCGGAACGGGCTTATGTCCCGAAAGCGCGATGGGAATGGTCTGGGGAATCATCGGCTGATGTACTGAATCCATAGCAGTCTCCTTATATGCGGCAGGATGAAATGCACCGCCTATATGATAACATGAAACGCCATCATTTAATACCTTTTTGTGTGTTAACATTTCGTTAACATTTGCATGGCATCGATGCAGGTTTAAAATGTAATGCCATAGAAGACATGCACCCCTCAGGGCGAGAGGATCATTCATTTTTCAGAGGAGGACATTATGAATATTGCCCAGTCTATGCTGATGGAGTTCGATCACGAAATGGCCCAGACGAGAAAGACGCTGGAAAGAGTTCCGGACAATCTCTTTGGATGGAGGCCTCACGAAAAATCATTTACGATGGGAGAACTGGCCTCTCACATACAGTCAATTGTGGAATGGGGAGTTGACGTGCTCATCAAGGATTCGTATGATGTCAGGCCGGAGGATGTAGAAGCCCACAAGGCGAAAGCGCCCAAGACCCAGGCCGACCTGGTTGCGTCTTTTGACACGCACAGGGAGAACTTGAGAGCGACATTGGAAAAGACGAGTGATGAAAGCTTCATGAAGCCATGGTCTTTTTCCGTCAGCGGCAAGAACGTTTTCACACTGCCCCGCGTGGCAATAATGCGCGGTATGATAATGAATCACCTGATTCATCACCGCGGCCAGCTCACGATGTACTTCCGCCTGAACAACATTCCTGTCCCGGCCCTTTACGGCCCGTCAGCCGATGAAGGTATGATGTAGACTCAGAGGGGCGGGCTCATCCCGCCCTTGTTCCCGTTATCTGTTCCACAGTTTATCCGGGAGAAGGCGCAGTATTTCTTCAAGAGAGTAATGCTCGTATGCCTCGATATTAAGATCGGCCCCGATGCTTTTCCCTGTTCTGTCCATGGATATCGCGATCTCTTTCAGATAATATCTGTAATTTTCTTTTTGTCCGGAGCCGCCCTCTTCAGCGTCAAGCCTTGCCATTTCTTCCACGGCGTCCTTCTCGAGCCAGAACGCGGCTTTCGGATAGAGAAATCGGCCGTCGCCGAAGCCTGTCTCGTAGCAGTCCTCGTAGAGAATGAGGTAAACCGCTGCCTGCCCCTGCGGAGCCGCCTTGAGCCTTGTAATAACCCGGTGCGGCACATCTGAGCATGGAATCGATGAGCTGAAATTGTCTTCCCATCTCACGCCATGAGAGCCGTATTGAAGCTCTTCCGCAGAAGGCGGCCTGATGCCCCGGTCTTTCAGATCCTGCTCTGAAAGTGCATCTCCCCTGTGGTTTCTGTAGACCTGCTGATGGCAGTCGTCCCAGATTATGCTTCCGCAGGGAGTATACTCCCACTGGCCTGAAGGCCTGAATATGAGCATCCCTCTGCTGCCCATGACGCCATTGAAGAGAACCACCATCCCGTCTAAATTGTAGAATTCAGGCCCCTGAGCGCTCAAATCCATCTCCCCCCTTCACGGTGAGCATCGGTCGTGTCTCTGGCAGCTGTTACATGCGGCAGATATCCCATTCACAGATTGCACTGCCAGAATAAATAAGTGCTCCACATGTTCAGATCTTCCTTCCAGTCAGCTCAGTCACTTCCGTGCAGGTGTCTGTCGGTCTTGCGCCGGTACCTGATTCCGGGATATAATTGATCACGTCGGAAATCTGCAGGGCTGATTGAGGAGGAATAAATGAAGAGAGTGGTTCTCGGCAGAACAGGGCTTGAAACATATCAGATGGGCTTCGGCGGGATTCCCATCCAGAATGTGAGCGAAAGGGAGGCCATAGAGACAGTCATCCACGCTGTCGAAAAGGGAGTGGATTTCATAGACACCTCAAGAGCGTATACGACCAGCGAGGGGCGTATCGGCAAAGCCCTGCAGCAATCGGAGATAAAGGTGATTCTCGCCACCAAGTCACATGCCCGCACGGCAGATACCATAAGGAAGGATATAGAGATAAGCCTCAACGAGCTCAGGACTGATTACATAGACATCTACCAGTGTCATTTCGTAAGGGATAAAGCCGACTATGAACGGATTATCGCTCCGGGAGGAGCACTGGAAGGGCTCAAAAAAGCCAGGGAGGAGGGAGTAATAGGCCACTGCGGGCTTACCTCCCACAGCCTGGACCTGCTGCTTCGCGTCGTCGGTGACGGCCTCTTCGACACGATAATGGCCTGTTACAGCTTTCTCGAGCCGGCGGCGGAGGAAAAGATCATCCCGCTGGCATTGCAGAAGAACATCGGCGTAATTGCCATGAAGCCTTTCTCCGGAGGGGTCATCGAAGACGCCGCCCTTGCGCTCAAATTTGCACTCGCGAGGCCCGGTATTCTCGTCATACCCGGTGTCGAGCACAAAGAGCTCTTTGACAAAAACTGGCAGATCTTCCTGGAGGGACAGGAACTCACCGAAGATGAGAAAAAGCGGATCGAAGAGATTCGGAGCGCCCACGACAAGGTGTTCTGCCGCCGGTGCGATTACTGCCAGCCCTGCAGCGAAGGGATTCCAATCCAGATAATCCTGGCCTTCAGATATCTCGTCAAGAGAAGCGGGCCTGGAGTGTTCAGCCATCCCATATTCTCGAATGTACTGGAAAAAGCCAGAAACTGCAGCGAATGTGGCCAGTGCCTGGAAAGATGTCCGTATGGCCTCCCGATCCCGAAGCTGATCAGGGAAAACCTGGCCTGGATAGAAAAACATCCTGCTTACCAGCGAAAAAGTGGGGACAGTTAACTGCTTTTTACGGCGGCTGAAAGTGGAGAAAGCAGACCGTGATTTCCTGTCCAGGATGGGAAGCGGCCGATGGAGATGATGAAAGGATTTGGAAATGAGCAGAAGGGCAGAAATAATACAGGACAGGAAGTTCACAGGGATTGATACGTCTCTCGGCAGGTTTTTCCTCATCTGGAGCGATGAAGGAATCACTGATGTAATATTCCCCGGCGAATCTGAGTCCGAGCTCATGACAAGACTGAAGGGCTGCAGGAATCCACACATCGATCATGTGCCTGTCTGGATTCGCAATGTCGAGTCAGACATTCAGAAACTGATTGAAAGCGGAAGCGCAGAGCTCAGGGAAGTACCGCTTGACATGACAGGAATTCCGCCGTTTCACAGGAGAGTCTACGGCGTTGTCAAGAATATTCCGCCGGGAAAGGTGATGACATATGGGGAAGTTGCCAGGCTCTGCGGGAGTCCCAGGGCGGCCAGGGCTGTAGGACAGGCGATGGCGGAAAACCCTTTCCCTCTGATAGTTCCCTGCCACAGGGTCATCTCATCCACAGGCGCTATGGGAGGCTTCTCATCGCCGGGAGGAGTGGAGACAAAGAAACATCTTCTGTTGAGGGAAGGCTTCGTGGAAAAAGTATGATAGCGTCTCAATGCTTGACAGCCCGCCGAGCAACTATTTTTTTCTCGGGTAGAGCTTTGCATTGTCTGAGAACCTGACATACGGCAGGATTTCAGCCCTGGCATCTTCAGAGAGCGATGAGCCTTCCAGCGCTTTTGAGAGGCCTGTCGATGAGAGGGTGGAAAAGCGCTCCCAGAGGCCCAGAGACTTGATGACGCTCTCCAGCTCGCCGCGCCGCACATCGTTGTAATCAGGAAGCGAGCACTGGCGGTATGGCCATACCCTGATCCTGTGAGAGCTTCCTGCAAAGGTATTGATGTCAGACTTCCTCGACTTTTCTATGATGGCCTTCTTGACCATATCCTTTTCCTCTTCCAGCTTCGAAATCTCCTCTTCGAGCCTCATATAGCGGTCCACGAGCGCTTTTGCGTCATCTTTGCGCGCCTCTTCTTCAGACATCTGCTGCAGAGACAGCTCATGCTTCCAGGCCGGGCACCGGGGCTTGAATCCACACCATCCGCAGAGAACGCTTGACTTGGTTGGATAGTCTCTCTGTGCCTCTATCAAATCAATCCTGCCGATGAAATCCTTCCGGAGCTTTTCCAGCTGCTCTCCTGTACGCGACGAGCGGAACTCGGTGTCAAACGCCAGGTAATGCCATATCAGCGTCACTTCCTTTACCTGCGGGTACAGCTTCGTGATTGCAAGGTGATATATGGCAAGCTGATTGTCCCTGTCCAGATCGGGCTGTGTCGGGAGTGTGCCTCCTGTTTTATAGTCGTGCACCTCCCAGTGCGTGTCGCTGATCCTGGTCAGCCTGTCAATTATGCCTGTGAACGGGTATTTCCCATCAGAGTCCAGATAGAAGTCCACCTTCTGCTCGAGTCCCACGGTGGTGCCTTCAGTGAAAGGCGAGTAGCGATCGTAGTATGTCTTCAGCGCCTTATGGCCCAGGCTTCTATAATGGGATGAGTCGAATTCAGGAGTATTAATTGCTATCCTGTCGTGTATCAGCTCGTCCCACCGGCGATCGAAGAACTCTATGACTTTTTCCAGGGATGGCGCCTCAGCCATCTGGACGTGCCTGTAAAGAAACTCGAGTGCCTCGTGAACTCTCGAGCCTGTGAACGCTTCTATCCCTTCAAGTTCGTCTTTAATCTTTTCGACATAGATATACTTATAGCGCTGCGGGCATTGCTCGAAAGTAGAGATCCTTGAGTATGAAAACCTTTCCATGGGCCTGTTCCCCTTCAGTTATCGATGATTTCCTCTTCTATTATCTCTTCTCTATCAAAGTCGTGAGCGACCATCTGTCCATCTTTCAGCGCCTTGACCATCATATCCTCGGCCTGCCTGACATCCGGAATCCCGAAGAAAGCTGTTGAACGGGACGGGCGCCTCACTCTCGAGCCGTCTGAGCTGTCCATTACAAAGTACAGGTCGCCGCTGCCGTCTGCTTTTTCGGCTCTCTCTGTCGTGCCGATATCGTCTGCCCTGTATGACTGCACAGTTCTGCTCCCGAAGCTCTTCTGCGCTATGATGGCGGCCCTTTGATCGGTTATCATGTAAACAGTCTTTTTGTTTTCCAGATAAGTGAGCAGCGGAGAGAGAAGCATCCCGATTCCGATCAGTATGAACGGAACACCGAAGAGCGGGAAAAAGGCCATCGGCCCCATCTTTGACAGGTTGTTGATATTGAAGCCCATTGCCCCGTATGTCCAGAAAAACGCGAATGCAGTCCACGGTATGCCGAAAATGAAGATGCCGAGCGTCGAGAGGCTTGCCCTGAGAGGATCGGGGCGGCTGCACCAGAGCAGTCTCTCTCCAGGCCCCAGTTCTTTCTCTGCTTCAAGCCTCACAGTCTGATCGAGCATGGGTTCCTCCCGTGTTGAATGCCTGAACACCGCTCAAAGGCCGAAATATCGCTGCGCCCCCAGGATCTCGACCCAGCCGTTTGCCCATTTTGCCGCGTCGTACTTCTTGAACCTGTTGTTCCAGTCGATCCTGTAGTCTTCATAGAGGGCTCTTATGAATCCTCCTATGTGCTTCGGATGCCATCCTGCGTCAAGGAGGTCGTTGACCAGTACATTCAGACTGTCCGGCTGCAGCAGGGCGGGGTTGGGGTTATGGATGAGCCATCCGAGGTGCGGGAAGTGCGAGAAGAATTTTTCATAGTCGCGGTACATCTTCCACCAGTCCCAGTAAGGGTGATGCTCCTCGCTGTCCATGATCTGATGGAAGCCGGCAAGCGGTGACTGCCAGTAGAGGTCGATGAGCCTGTTTATGCCGCAGCTCCCGTCGGGAATATAGCCTGTCTGCCCTTCGAAATGCTTCAGGGCCTGGTCGTAATCGTTCCTGACGACTATCATCTTGTGCTGATCCGGGAAGTTCTCGTGCTCGTTTCTTGCTCTTATCAGCCTCACGAGGATCGGCGTGTTGTTCACGACTCTGCTGTCGAGCGCCTTCTGGTAGTGCAGTTTGAGGTAAGGCGTAACAGGGATTGCGCAGGCCGATGTATCGACCGAGCGGGTCAGCATCGTTATGTCGAAAGAGATACCTTCAGGGCCTATATCGCTCATCTCAACCGGCATGGGCCTGATGAGCCTTCTGGCCTTGTTTATGATCAATCCTGCGAAGAACAGGACCAGCCTGAGCGAGCCTTTGAATGCCTGCTCGGCCTGCCACGGAACTCTCTTTCTCCTCTTGAAGGCGGGCCTCTGCTGGCGGTCCGCAACTGTCGGCTCCACACCGTGACCCACTTCCAGCAGTCTCTGGAAGACTTCTGACTCTGAAGGGATGGCCGCGACGAAGTTGTATCCCCTTCCTGTCAGCACTGCCAGATGCTCTATGCCCAGCTCCAGCAGCGATTCCCTGACGAGCCTGTAGATTGGCTCTATCGCGTCGAATATTCCCTGCTGGTTGAGCAGGGCGATTGTGCTGTCTTCATTGTTGTAGTACTCTATGTCGAAGTAGAAGAGCACGCGCTTGGGGAGGGGATTGATATCGCCGAGGCAGCTCGTCTGCCACATGGACTGGAACAGCTCCAGTGGAGGCCACTCGTAGTTTATGTAGTAGCTCAGATACTCCTCTTTCGACACCGACCTGCCTGTGCCCAGCTTGTCCTTGATCTCGCAGATCTGCCTTCCTGCCACAGCGAGATATTCGGACGCCGTCGTCATCATGGCCTCCCAGAGGTTTGCCGAATCGCTGAGCCTTTCGAGCCCGCGCTCGAGGTGGAAATCGTCGTAGAGCGCTCCCATGAACTGCAGCGCAACTCTCCACACGTCGTCTTGCCAGAACCACCCGTTGAGCCTGGCCTGTGACTCGAGCAGGTTCATCTGAGCCACCGCCTCTTCAGCTTGTTGTGAAGAGCCCAGTTGACTTCCTGTATCGCCTTCAGCACTATTGGATATTCCTTGTCGAAGATTTCGAGGATCATTCGCACCGGCTGGTTGTGAATCCAGCAGAAGTCTATAACTGCATCGAGCGCTCTGGAGATGTTCATCTCGTAGTATTCGTCGTACAGATAGTCCGGGCAGTCGAGGCGGAAAGTCGCTTCATAGGGATTCTCCTCAGGATGTATGCCTGGTACCTCGTGTGTCCTGATGCCCCAGCATCCCCCGAGGTGAAACAGGTATACATCGCCCGGCCCGAGCGTGTTGAACGCGTCTTTCAGCACGGCAGCGAATGGCTTGTCCTTCACGTTTTCAAAGCCATCCTTCTGGGTCTCGCATATGAGGCTCCTGCCCCGCCACAGATGGGAAAGATCGAAGGCCAGCATCGTCTGTGGGAGGATGAGCTTGCAGGTCTTCAGCAGTTGCTTTATCTCGAATGGCGTGGCCGGGAATTTGGGAAACTCGAGCACCTCTATGCAGGGGATGAAGCTGAACTTCTTCCTGCGGTAGTATTCGGCAAGCCACGCATAGACCCTGAGGCTCTCAGGTATCAGAACATCTCTTCTGGTATCCTGATCGACCCATATGTCGCGCTGGATCATGTGATATACGAAGTAATCCGCTCCCACCGCGTTGGCGAACTCCATCGCCTGGCATATGCTGGAGAGGCTCTGGCGCTTCTTGAAATGCCCGTAGCTGTCATCCAGCACGTCCACCATTATGTTGGGAGAATGTATGCCGAGCAGATGGGGCTGGCCGACAAGCTCTCTCCTCAACCATTCCGCCTTTCCATCTCTTCTGCTGAGCATATCGGTCCAGAGGTTGCTTTTAGGGTAGAATCCTCCATCGCGGTGCTCCACCCATCTCCGCTCAGGCTGCCACTCCTGGAAGAATACAGGAGAGGATAGCGCTGTACGCTGCTCGTGGATATAGGTTCCCAGATCCTCAGGTATGTGCAGTCCATGCCGCTCATCGGCATGGTTGGCGCAGGAGAGAGCTGGCCCTACGTATATCTGGTCTTCCCGGAATGGCATGATGTAGTTCTCCTTGTGTTGCAATTACAGCGTTGGGAAGTTATTATAACATGTGCCGCTGTTATGTCAAGAAACGTCACCTCACCGGCCTCCGTGGCGTCTCAGGAGATCGGCCACTTCCTCATGCCCGCTCAGCTCTGCGGACTGAAGGGGAGTCCAGTTCCAGATCATGTAATCGGAAGCCATTCTGTTTACAGCGTTGACATCGGCTCCTTTCTGTATCAGAAGCTCCACTATGTCCTTCGAGCCTTTGACGGCGGCGTGATGAAGCGGAGTGGAGCCGTCCGCATCCTGGGCGTTGACATTCGCTCCGCCGGCCAGAAGCGCTTCTGCCACGCCTCTGTGCTCAAACTTCGCCGCATTGTGGAGCGGCGTCGTCTTTTTCGTGTCCGTGGCGTCTGCCAAGGCTCCCTTTTCGAGCAGCAGCTCCGCCACTGCCCGCTGGCCTGTGCAGGCCGCAGCGTGGAGAGGCGTCCAGCCCGCGCCTGACGCGGCATTGACATCTGCGCCGCGCGTGGCCAGAAGCTCGGCCACTATTCTGTGCCCCTTGTATGAAGCCCAGTGCAGAGGAGTCCATCCCTTGTCGTCAGACACATTGATTCCTGCTCCGTGGGCGAGGAGGAGCTTAACCATTCTTCTGTTCCCGTAAAGAGATGTCAGAAGCAGCGCCGTCCTGCCGACGTTGTTCCTGGCATCAAGTGATGCGCCGCGCTTGATCAGGATCTCGGCGATATCTCTGTTGTCATAGAGTGTCGCGACCATCAGCGCAGTCTTTCCCGAGTTGTCCGGAGCGTCGATGGAAGAGCTGCTCCTGGCCAGCGTCTCTGCGATGGCAGTGTTCCCGTAGATGGATGCCACGTGAAGCGGTGTGCTTCCGAACTTGTTCTCCGCGGCGTCGATCTCCGCGCCCTGTATGATGAGAAGGTCTGCCACCTTCTTCTGATCCTTGTAGGCAGCCCAGTGGAGCGGCGTCATCCCGTCCTTGTCGCGCGCGTTGATGTTGGCGCCGTGATCGAGAAGGATCTTTGCCACGTCTCTATGGCCTTTCTGTGTTGCCAGGTGGAGCGGCGTGAGGGAGAAGACGTCTTTCGCATCCACATCCCCGCCATCGCCTAACACCAGCTCGGTCAGCATCTTGTTCCCGCGCCATGCAGCCCAGTGGAGCAGGGTTTTTGCCTCTCTGTCGCGCGCCAGTGAGACAGGGGGATTCCTCCTGAGCAGGAAGCGCAGGCGGGGATAATCCCTTTTCGCTTCAGTCTCAAAGATCTCGTGAAAAATGTCTCTTTCCAAGATTCCTCCGGCAGCTGCTTCTCGCGTGACTCTGCACAAATGAGTCCAGGCTTGTCATATTCATTGCGGGAAATGGTTCTTCCTTCTGATGCCTCTCAGGAGCCGGCAGCCATCTCAGGTCCGGGAGACAACTCACACTGCAGTATTATTATTATTCGCTTAATTTCTCTGAAATCACTGAGACGAACGACTGAACAATCAAAGAGAAAAGTCTTATCAAGTGCCGCACAGAGTATGATAAGAGGTCCCCGCCTTTTTTGAAGGAGATCGACGTGGGGAGCGTCAAATCTGTTGATGTCATATTTGTCGGAAGGAGTAAGACAATGAGAACAGCTGTTTTATCCGTCTGCTGCTGTGTGCTGCTGAGCCTTCTTTCGATTTCTGCCCGGGCTTCTGAGATCGATGATTTCAACAGCGCGCTGATTACCTGCAATGTCCAGAAGGCCAAGGAGATCCTGATCAAGAGCCCTGACCTGATAAAGAGTAAAAGCGCTCAGGGCTATACGCCGCTCCACATTGTAGCGCTGGGAGTGGTGAAGGGGGATGAAACCGTGGAGATGGTGAGGATGCTCATCTCCCGAGGTGCAGATGTCAACGCCGCAGACGGCCTTGGCGACACCCCTCTTCACATAGCAGCAAGAAACGGCTGCGGCCAGATAGCGAGGGCTCTGCTTGAAGGCGGAGCCGAGATCAACTGCAGGAACAAGGCAGGACTTACGCCGCTCAGCGTGGCCCGGGAGAATGAGCGATACAACGTGGCCGATCTTTTAAATGAGAAAGGCGGCAAAGAATAGGGAGGTATCTTTTCGTGGCTGACTATCCTGTGCTGAGACTCAGGAAGGGAAGGGAGGTAAGCGTAGTGTACCGCCACCCCTGGGTCTTTTCCGGAGCCATCGAAAAAGCTGATGTGAAGCCGCCGCATGGAGCGCTGGTGCGGCTGCTCCATAATGACGGCACTTTTGCCGCAATCGGCACCTGGTCTGCCCATTCATCCATCGCAGTGAGGATCATGGACTTTGCCGATACCGTGATTGGAAGAGAATGGCTCATCGACAGGATCAGAGGGGCAGACCTGAAGCGGAGGCTTATGGGATATGGCCCCGGGACCCTGACAACCGGATACAGGGCTGTTTTCGGAGAGTCTGACTGTCTGCCCGGTCTTGTAGTCGACAGGTATGAAGATGTGCTGGTGATGCAGATCTCCACGAAGGGAATGGACGCTCTGCGGCCGCTGGTGGTGGAGGCGCTGAAAGAGGTGTTCAGGCCGCTGGCGGTTGTCGAAAGAAGCGATATGAGAGTCCGTTCCGAAGAACGCCTCCCTTTGACCGTGCAGATCCTGGAAGGCGGGGAGCCGGGGATGGTGCATTTCAGGGAAAATGGGCTCGACTTTCTCGCCTGCCCGACAACAGGGCAGAAGACAGGCTTCTATCTGGATCAGAAGGACCTGCGTGCTGTGATCGCCCGTCATGCCCGGGGCAGAAAGGTGCTGAACCTCTTTTCCAACTCAGGAGCGTCCGGCATCGCCGCTATGATGGGAAGCGCCGAATCGGTCCACAACGTGGACTGCCAGGCAGATGCGCTCGAGCTCTGTAATGAGCACGCCTGTATGAACGGGATCGACAGCCGGCTCTTCACGACGGAAAAGGCCGATATCTTCAGCTATTTTGACTACTCCAGGCTGGGCAGATATGACATGGTGATCCTGGACCCCCCGGCCCTCATCAAGTCCATGAAGGACAGAGAAGAAGGGCTGAGATCGTATCATTTTCTGAACAGGGCCGCCATGCGGCTGCTGAATGACGGTGCCGTTCTTGTAAGCTCGAGCTGCTCGCACTTCATGAAGGAGGACGATCTGGCGGTTGTGCTGCGCCGCGCTTCAGTCCAGGCAGAAGGACGGCTCCACGTTCTCGATGTGGTGAGGCAGAGCCCCGATCACCCCGTCTCAGTGTATTTCCCGGAGGCGGCATATCTTAAGTCCTTTGTCTGCCTGTTTTCAACAGCGGGGCATTGATTATTCAGCCACCGGTTTTGAGGAAAAAATGGAAGATCGATGTATTACAGTCACCTGCGCAATAATTCGCCGCGGCGATGCCGTGCTTATAGCCAGGAGAAAGAACGGTGCACTTGCCGGGAAGTGGGAGTTCCCCGGCGGAAAGGTTGAAGAAGGTGAGACTCCTGAAGAGAGCCTGGCCAGGGAGATGAAAGAGGAGTGCAGTGTGTCGGTGCGCGTCGGAAGGCTGCTGGCCGAGTGCCTCCATCACTATGAAGCGCTCTCTGTCCATCTGCTCGCGTATGAGGCGGAGCTTCTCTCCTGTGATATGATGCTTTCAGACCACGACGAGGTGAGATGGGTCCGGAGGGACGAGATTCTGAGCCAGGATCTTGCCGCGGCGGATATTGTCATAGCGAAAATGCTCTGATGAAGGCAGCAGGCATCGGATCTCATATTTCAAGACATTACCACAGTGATCGAGTGGCCAAGGGATCCAGGGAAGGAATAAATCCTTAATCCCTGAAAGACATGGGAAACTTGATCCGAACTTCAATAAGCGCCATCATGCGCTTTCGAGTGAGCTCTCCAGCTCTTCTATCTCATTTTTACTGAACGGCTTGAATGCCCGGGCCAGATTGAAGTTCATCTCCACTTCCTGTGGAGTGGCGCAGCCTATCACGATTGTCGAGACAGGGTGGGACAGCGCGTAGCGGATCAGGATCTCGGCCTCGTGCCGGCTTCTTCTCTGCCGGATGAAAGCCCCTCCGATTATTTTCATGCCTATTACGCCGATTCCCTTTTCCAGCGCTCTTGGAAGGGTGTCTGTCCTGAACTGGATGAAGTGGGGATGGGCTGCGCTTATGGGCATCAGAACGGTGTCGAATGGGAAGAGATCGAGCGCCCTGGACAGGATTCCGGCATCCTGGTGGCCTGTGACCCCTATGAATCTGACCTTTCCGGCCTTTCTTGCCTCGTCGAATGCCTCCAGCGCTCCTCCCGGATCGGAGATACGGCGCAAATCCTCATCGGTTCTGAGATCATGAACTTGCCAGAGATTGAGATAGTCGGTCCTCATATTGGATAGAGATGTTTCGAGCTGCTCCAGGGCGCCCTTTCTGGTCCGCTCGAACGCCTTGTTTGTCAGAAAGATCCTGTCCCGCCTCTTCCCGAGTGCCATGCCGTAGTATTCTTCACTTCCGGCATAAGCTCTGGCGCAGTCAAAGTATGTGATTCCCATATCCAGAGCCTTGTCAATCACACGGACTGCTTCAGCCTCTCTGTTCCAGGTTCTGAGGACTCCCTCTCCTCCAAGGCCCAGTTGTGTTACCTCGACTCCGGTCTTCCCCAGTGTCCTTGTCGGAAGCGCATTGACATCGCCATCTGTCATAGATTTCCCTCTTCTCCGCCGTTTTCCCGGGGCTGCCTGGCAGTCAGCGGCGCCGCCACTTCATCCAGATCGTACCCTTTTATAAGTTTCGCAATCGCACCGCTGAACTCGTTGAGAAGGGCCTCAGCCCTGGGAGCGTCCACCCTCTCTGTGATCCTGATGAGGAGCAGCGTGGCGGTGTCGAAGTCCATGTTCGGGCGCTCTTTCAGCAGCGAGCAGGCACTGCTGAGCAGGGCCGCCCTGTTCTCCAGCGATTCCGGCTCATTGTCCGGCACGATCTGCTGCATCCACGACAGGTGACTCCGTACCTGGTTTATCGGAACATTTTTACGGGCTTCGAGCAGCTTTGATATCTGGCTCAGGGCCAGGGCCACTCTTCTGAGTGAAAGGCTGTCATGCAGATCGCCGAGCACTTCAAAGGCCGACCGGATCAGCTTTGCCACGCTGTTCGGCTTCAGGTATTCTATCGCATCGAGGAGCGACAACGCAGATCTCATAATCTCGAGCTTTCCATCCCTCTGAAGTGCATCGCCTGGGCTGGAGGCTGATGAGATGAAATCCGCCTGCCCTGCTACACCCATGCACAGGGCGGTCAGCTCATCAGGTGTCATCGCGCCGTACTTGACGAGAAGATCAGATGCCTGTTCGAAGAGGTCCCTTGTAACGGACAGATCATCATCGATGGCGTTGATGAAGGCGCTCTTCAGTCTGGCCAGCTCCTGGGGCTTGATGTCCTTTCTTTTTTCCATTACCTCCATTGCATAGTCGTCCTTGAGCGCCCACGAGACTCTGACTCTTCCATCGTGAGCTTTCACTATCAGGTCTGACAGGGCCAGGTCCGGGCGCTCTGCCGCCAGCTCGATGAGCTTTGAGAGCCCTCTCGGATCTCTCGTGAGCGGCGCCAGATCTTCCTGGCTCATATCGGTCCTCTTCTTCAGCAGCTCGCAGACCTGAGCCGCCTGATCGCCGAAGGTGCGCTTTGATTCTTCATCGTAGCTGGGATCGTTGCCGCATGGTATGTGGTTCAAAGATATCCTCCTTCAGTCTGCGATTTGTTCTGGGTACCATGTCACTAAATCAAAGAATTCTGGTGTGAGAAAGGAGAGGTGGGGATTGAGGAGATGGGGAGTGTAAAACAATGGGATCTTAAAATCCCTCCCCATCTCACTGTTTTCTCCATATCCCCCTTGTTGCACTTCCTGTCCTGTATTCGTTCTTGAATAATATTCTTGGCAAATTCATAAGTATTGGGTCTAGGTATCACGACAAAACCACTGCTGGTAAAGTAACTGAAGAAGAAAAAGCAGACAGCGTCGCTGAGCCTTCAGAAGCCCGGCAGGGAATAGGAAAGCCGGGATTCAATTTCGGATTCTGCGCATCTGCCTCTTCCCTGTGGAACGACACATATGCTCTGTTGAGTCTGAGCCGTTGCAGAATGGGCGCCAGACCTGGCGCCTGAGCTGCCTCCTCATCCTCCGCCGGAGCCGCGGCATCCGGTGGAAAAGAGCGACAGCGTTAGAAGAAGGACGAGCAGGGAGATCTTTATGATATTCAAGACGCCTCCTTGACGGGCTCGATGCCGGAATGTATCAGAGATATTATTATCCCATAAGGCTTCTCATTCCTTTCGGAAATGAACTGCTTCATGACTTTTTTATATCTGCCGTACCAGTCTCAATACCAGCAGGACGCTGCGAGGCAAAGAAGGAAAGAACGGCTGAAAGGCAGAAGATTGCCCACCATATCTCCATGCTCTTCTGATCCGGATAGGCCTCAATGCATATATCGGCACTATCCGAGAGATATGAAGAATCGAAACTGTTTTTTTTACATCAGATTAATGAGAGATGAGAAAGGAGGATTAAATCATGAAGGAAAAAGTAGAGACAGCGCTCAACAAGATAAGGCCGGCGCTTCAGGCTGACGGCGGTGACGTGCAGCTCGTGGAAGTAACGCCTGAGGGCGAGGTCAAGGTCAAGCTCACAGGAGCCTGCGGAGGGTGTCCGATGAGCCAGATGACCCTGAAGATGTTCATCGAGAAGACCATTAAGAAGGAAGTTCCTGAGATAAAGGAAGTTGTGAGCGTATAAAATCAAGGGCAGGCGGCGAGCCTGCCCTGATTCTTCAGTGCGCCCGACATGGGCGCACGTTTCCGCATTACGGAGATCTCGTGTATCGGCTTTCAATGATCCGACTGATGCCTTTCTATCTTCCATATGGCGACAATGCCGTCCCTGCCTCCTGAATACAGCATCTCCCCTCCATCAGCGAAGATGAGGCTCTGCACCGGGGCGCGGTGCCCTGCAACTGTGAAGCTTTCGGACATGGCGGCAGTCTCTGTTACAGAGACTGTTCCGTCGCTGTGCCCGGTCGCGCAGAGTTTTCCATCAGGTGAAAACGCTATTATGGCAATCTGAGATTTGAGTCGGACATGGGAAGCCACTTTGCCGGTGTCCAGGCTCCAGATGCTCAGTGTTCCATCTCTCAAGCCACAGGCCAGGCGCGAGCCGTTATGAAGATAGAGCAGCGATGTGACGGCCTGATCTCCCTGCGCCGAATCCTGAGATTTCTGATGTTGTCTGTCGCTCTGCGCCGCAGGTGGCTTCAAAGCGCTCAGTGTCAGGACATTCGGGCTGATGACGGTCGAGAGAGACAGCTCCATCTTGCCTGTTGACACATCCCAGACCCTGATCGTCTTATCCCACGACCCTGAGGCCAGATGCTTCCCGTCAGGCGAGAAGGCCAGCGCCGATACGAAAAAGTCATGTCCAGGCATCATCCTTGCAAGCTTCCCGGCCTGAAAGTCCCATAGCGAGATAAGTCCGCTCTGCGAGCCAACTGCCAGGTTTCGGCCTGAAGGCGAAAAAGCCATCGCCGTCGCTCTCTCGCTCCATCTGAGTGAATATGGCGCCGCATTGCTCTTCAGGGGGTAGATCCGCATGAAGCCGCTTTCAGGGGCTGTCACCAGTTCGGACAGATCTGGTGAAAAGCGCATTATGACAGGCACAGGCGTATACTCGTCGAGCGCGTACCTTCTGATCGTCTTCCCTTCCATGTCCCAGAAGAGTACGGTCCTGTTCTGTTGGGAGCCTGCCACTATTCTGATATCGGGAGAGATGGCCATACAGTGGAGCCTGAGAGGAGAGAGCTCTATCCTGGACTGCTGGCGCAGCATGACCCCGCCGGTTTCACTGCAGAATACGGCATCTCCTGCAGGCATCAGCAGGGACAGCGCCAATACAACCAAATTCAGAAATGAATGGAGTCGTGTTGTTTTCACAGAGACAACTTCGATAAAGAGGAGTTGAACTCCCTTTCATTTTCATCGTGCCTCTCCTCAGTTGACCGGTTGTTAACAAAAATTTGACAAAACAGCCTTGCCTTTATATCTTTAACTGCATATAATGAGATAGCTCCGACAAGGATGGAAGTATTGCCGGGACCCATCGCTGCAGGCATGATTGAAGGCTGAAGCGCTCACAGGGGATGCGCCGGCACATGAAAGGGGGTCATTTGAATGGACGATCTCGAGCTCAACGGGCTTCACAGCACACATTTCTGCGGTATTGAGAATGAATACCACGGAGATGAAATGTACGCCGAAAGAGTATGAATCTCCCGCCCCTGAAGGCTCCGGCCGGCTCAATCGTTCGCAGCGGACCGTAAGGCTTGAAGGGAGAACGGAAGAAAAGAAGAATAACGACACGATAGTGTTTTCCAGACTATTAACCTTAAGAACAGAAGGAGCGGTAAATGGAAGTGAAAGTCAAGACAACTCTCGTTCAACTGCTTGAAAACCTCAAATCCAGAAAGGCGTCATATAAGGGCGCAATGTACAGAGTGCCTTCGGTATGGCGCCCTGTTGGCTCGGAAGCCGCTCCCGGAGCCGGGATTCAATCGGTCAATCCCTATGATTTTTTTATCGGACATATAGAGGCCATTCTGGCCGGCGCGGAGCAGAATAAGGCTGAAGAAATCCCCTACAGCGGAACAGGCGGATTCTGGATGGAGAAGGCAGTTGTATATAACATCTTCCCGAGGCTTGCCGCAGCATTCGATCACAACGGCGACGGCCAGCTGGGAGGGGCCTCCGGTGACATAACAGTCAACAGCGACGGCATCAGGGAGACAGGGACATTCCTGAAGACGCTGGCACTGCTCGGCCATATCCGCTCGCTGGGCTGCAGTGTCGTATATTTTCTTCCCATTACAGCCATAGGACACGACGGCAACAAGGGAGACCTCGGCTCGCCATACGCGATCAGAAATCCCTATGAGATAGATGAAAACCTCGCCGATCCGCTTTCCGACCTGAATGTGAGCGAGCAGTTCAAGTCGCTCGTCGAGGCGTGCCATCTCCTCGGAATGAAGGTGATCCTCGAGTTTGTCTTCAGGACAGGGTCGAAGGATTCAGACTGGATATTACAGCACCCTGACTGGTTCTACTGGATTGACAGCGCCGTTCCGGAGAGGAGCAGCGCGATGTCTCCCGACGAGATGAAGGCCTCGTACGGCAACCCGATCTTCCCCGATGCGGAGCTTGCTGAGATAAAGCGAAAGGTGGAGATACACGATTTCAACGAGCTTCCTCCGCCTCCGGAGCAGTTCAGGAAGATGTTCAAGCTACCTCCGGAAGGACCTGACAAGGTGAAGAAGAACGAAAAAGGCCAGTATAGAGGCCAGTCTGTCGATCCGTACACAGGCGGGACAGTTGAAACGAAAATACCGGGCGCATTCGCCGACTGGCCGCCGGACGACGTGCAGCCACCATGGACAGATGTCACTTACCTGCGCCTTTATATCGACGAGGATTCCAGGAATCCGAAGTTCAACTACATAGCATACAACACTCTCCGCATGTATGATACGGCGCTGGCGAAGGCCGAGCTGGCTCACAGGCCGCTCTGGGACAAGATATCAGGCATCATCCCGCACTACCAGAAGAGCTTTGGCATAAACGGCGTCATGGTCGACATGGGCCACGCCCTGCCGCCTTCGCTGATGCAGGAGATAGTCAGCACGGCGAGGCGGAACGACGCCGATTTCGCTTTTCTCTCCGAGGATTTCTCGATTACAGAGAAGAGTCTTCAATCAGGCTACAATGCGGTACTGGGATATGCGTGGCATGTGGAGCACGAGCGCGACAAGGCAGTCGATCTGCTGAGGCATGCAGGAATCAGCGGGATGCCGATCTCATACTTCGCTACGTCAGAGTCTCACAACACCCCGAGGAGCGCGTCCAGGGAGGGAGGAGTGAAACACTCGCAGTGCGTATATCTGCTGAACTGCTTCGCTCCCAGGGGAATACCGTTCATACACAACGGCTTCGAGCTCGGCGAGACACATCCCGTCAACACAGGCCTTGATTTCACCGTTGAAGACATAGAGGGCTTCAGGGGGAAGACGCTCGCCCTCTTCGACCGCCAGTCCTTTGACTGGCTGAGAGCCGAGCAGTTTTCGGACTATATCTCGAAGCTCAACCGCCAGAGGAGCATATACCGTGACATATTAACAGACAACAGGCGTGAGAGCTTTGAGTTGCTGGAAGCAGGCAGTGACGCGATAGTGGCGTATAAGAGGAAAGGCATGCATGGAGGCCGCGAGACAGAGATTACAGTCCTCGTCAACTTTGACTTTTCCCAGGCGAGGCAGTTCTCAGTTCCCGTCAGCCATGCATCCGGTGACAGAATCGCATGCCAGATAGACGGCAAGTCTTTCGCCGTAAGCCAGGGGATCTGCAGAGGTGAGCTGAAACCTGGAGAGGGCGCTCTTCTCATAACGTCATAGCGTAATTTTTTACAAATTGGAAATGCCCCGGTAACAACTTTCCGCTATAATCATGGTGGAGGGATCTCTGTGCCGGGGTATATAGATGTCTTCGATGCCATAGAGCATAATGATATTGAAGCGGTCAAGCGCTTCCTCGATTCCGGCGTCAGTGTCAGCGGAGCCAACATGCATGGATTTACTCCACTGCACTGGGCTGCCAGGAAGGGCGAACGTGATGCTGCCGATTTTCTGATCCAGGCAGGGGCGGAGTTGAACGCCTGTGACAGAGATCAGATGACTCCGCTTCACTGGGCGGCAAGGAGAGGCCATCACGCCCTCGCTCAGACGCTGCTGTCTCACGGCGCTGAGCTTGAGCGCAGAGATACCCTTGGCAGAACCCCTCTTCACTATGCCGCATTGCAGGGCCATACCCCGGTTGCGGAGCTGCTGATCTCAGGCGGTGCCTCGCTGAGATGCACCACCGTGTCAGGCAGGACTCCTCTTCATGAAGCCGCTTCATTCGGGCAGACAGACACTGTCAGGCTGCTTCTGGCGAAAGGCGCCTCCCCTGAGGAGATGGAAAACGATTTCCAGGCCACGCCGCTGCATTTTGCAGCCAGGGAAGGGCATCTTGTGGTTTCCAGGATCCTGATTGAAAGCGGCGCATCTGTAGCCGCCACTGACAGGATGGGAAAGACACCTGCCCACTGGGCTCTGCTCTCCGGGAAGATAGAGTTGTATGATTTTCTTGTTTCCCAGGGTATTAAAATATCCGAGATTGAAAGAACGCTTCTCGAGATAACGAGAACAAAGGGCGAGGCGCTGCTGCAGCCCAGGACATCTGCCGGGAGAGCGCTTCAGGAAGCTCTCTCTCCTGATGAGATAGGATTCCTGATAGCATCGCTGCCCCCTGAGATTGCAGCAGCCGTGTTCAGGCACCTGAGTCCGGATTCGGTCACCAAGATCGCCGGCATAATCGCTTCCATGAAAGGCCCGGAAAAGGATGAAAAGTCCTCATCATTCAGGAAGTTTGCGAGGTACGCAGGGCTGGCCGTGCTTCCAGGCGAGGACGCGTTCACGCTGCTGACGAGGGAGATGAGGAAGGCCCCGGAGAAGTACGCGCCTCTCATCGACAGGATTCTGGCAGACAAGAGCGCGTCAGGGGCCGGGGCCAGGAATGTGGAAGCAGGCGACCAGCTTATCCCACCTGCGAAAAGTGCTCCTCTGAACAGCCTCACAGGTGAATACGACATCACGTCGCAGCGCCATCTGGAAAGCAGAAGAACCTCAACCCCTGACAGGCAGGGCAGTTCCGGCGATGGCGGAGGCGCTAAGAGCGGCAGAGCCGGTTCGGCCGCCGGGGGGAAGGATGAGCAGAAGAGGAAGGGCTCTCCGCAGTCTGCCGTCACTATTCTCGAAATGAATCCGATCATCGTGGAAGTCGGCAAATCGCTCCTGCCGCTCGTGGACCCGGCCAAAGGCGCTCCGCTCCTCGAAAGGGTCCAGGCGCTCCGCCAGCAGGTGGCGCTCGAGCTGGGAATGGTTCTTCCGGGAGTCAGGTTCAGGGATAATCTGGCCCTTCCGCTCGAGGGATATACGATAAAGATCAGAGAACAACTGACAGCATCCGGCGAAGTGCGCATAGGCCGATATCTTGCTCTGGGGCCTCCTGACGTGGTATCCAGAATGAGAGGGGAGTGCGTATGCGACCCTGTCTACGGCATGAAGGCGCTCTGGATAGGGAGCGCAGAGCGTGGCGATGCAGAAAAGAACGGCATGGTCCTCTTCGAGCCGATATCCGTAATGGCCATGCACCTGACCGAGATCGTATACTCGAGGGCAGCCGAGCTGATCGGACTTCAGGAGGTATATGCGCTGCTGGATAATGTGAAGAAGTCCAGCCCTGCAGTTGTCAGAGAGATTTTCAGGAGCGGCTTCCCAATCATCTCGCTCGTGGAGATACTGAGAAATCTGCTGCGCGACAGGGTTTCCATAAAGGATCTGGTGCGGATTCTGGAGGCGGTGCTGAAGGCCCTCGTCACGACTTCAGACGGTGATCTGATTGAAGAGTCTGTCAGAAAGGGCATATCGGGATATATCTGCAAAGCCCTGGCCAACAGGAGAAATCAGATACCGGCAATAGTCCTCACTCGTCAGCTCGAGATAAGGCTGATAAGAACGGCGCGCTCCAGAAGAGCCTTGATCAGGAGAACAGAGCGCTTCGACATTTTCCAGCGGATCAGAAGGGCTTTCAACGAGCTTTTCACAGGACGCTCTGAATCGATCAGGAAGTACAGAAATACAAAGAGAGTGGTCACTGAGCTCTCAGGTAAGATAATGGCAGAGCTCGAGGTGGAGTTGAATATGGCTGTCGAAAAGGCGGGCGACCTGAATGCAAGAGCGGCGCTTGTCTGCCACCGTGCCATAAGGGCCCCGCTTGCGAGGGCGCTCTCAGCTAAGTTTCCTTCCATTACCGTGCTGTCGAGAGACGAAGTCAAAAGTGATTTCGAGATCGTACCGTTCTTTACCATAGACAGAAAGCGCCGCGTTTTCGGCGTTTTTGACGAGGAGCAGTCTGAATACTATATCATGGGCCAGACGACAGGCGTTCCTCTCTATGACAGGCCGCCTCTTCATGTGGTTTCGATCGTGCTCCTTTCTCTTCCGCCCGGCCTGGCGGCAAAAGTGAACTCTCACCTGTCAGACGTGAACAGGGAGAAGATATCGGGTTTCATCTCTGAGCTGCCTAGAGTCCCCGACAGGGAGAGGCTCTTCTGCATATACTCGTTCCTTCTCAGGTGGGGAGGTAAGCGCTGCACTCCGGAGAACTGTCTGGAAGTGCTCGACGAGATGGCTGAAAGGTATCCTGAAGCCTGCGCCCGCTTCATGGAGGGGCTCCTGCAATAATTCAGCAGATCAGGCCCGGCTTTCGACATAATCAACATTCTTTCACCTCCCAGTTTCAATCAGCGACAGGACAGAAAGAACGCGCATCGTATATTCTATATATGGGAAGATGTATTTCCATGTATGCAGAGAATATGCGATCGATGCAACGTTATGATCGCGAAATGAATGAAAAGGAGCAAGACGATGAAAAACTGTCCTTCCTGCGATAAAGAGCTGGAGAGCGGCGCCACCCGGTGCGCGAAGTGCGGCGCGAAGGTCGACAATGATGCCGGCCGGGATATTTTCGATATAGTTGAAGAAGGCGACATAGATGAGCTGCGGAAGCTGCTCAAGAAGGGCGTGAACCCGATGGAGAGAGGGCATGAGAACTGGACCCCTCTTCATCTTGCGGCGTCAGAAGGCTATTATGACATTGCAGAGCTGCTTCTTGATGAGGGAGCAGATGCCAGCGCGAAGGATAACGATGACTGGACGCCCCTCCACCTTGCGGCGCAGGAGTGCGATCCCGAGCTGGCAAAGCTGCTTATAACGCACAGCGCAGATACATCGATAAAGAACAGCGACGGCCAGACGCCGCTCGATATTGCCTCTGAGTATTATAACAAGTTCAACGTGCTTATCAACATACTCTCCGGAGCTGAAATCGGCGAAGAGATGACTGCTGAGGAGCTTCAGCAGGCGGCTCCCAGAGTCTGCGGCGAATGCAAAAAGGAAAATGACGTGGAATCGTCATATTGCAGCCGATGCGGGAAGAAGCTCGAATAGCGCGAAGAGAGACACGACAGGGAAGCCGGATTCCGACGGCTGTTAATAAGCGGATAATCGTTCGGATCAGGTTTTACCATGTATTTCAGGGATCAATGGATTAAGGGATCGAGAGATCAATGGTTCAATGGATCGAGGGATTGAAAGAAAATTTCTTACACCCGGATCCCTCGACCACTTGGCCACTTGATCACTGCGGTACTGCCTGGAGATCAGTTTTGATGGGATAATCCACAACAGGATCCCATCGTTGCAGGCTGCAGTTCACATGCCAGAGCCGTCTTTCAGCTCTACGCCGTGGCCTTCACAGATATGATGAAGGGTCAGGATCCCGCCCTCCCTGCAGAAGCCGCCTGTGAAGGGGTGGTTCGTGATGAAGATGGGTGTGTCCAGGTCGACGTAGTCGAAGCCGCCGAAGCCGACGGCGAAATGAGCCGAGAACGTCATGGCCAGGATGCTCTCCACCATTCCGCCGATCATCAGCTTGAGCCCTGCCGTGTGGGCGATGCTCCACATCCTGATGGCTTCCACGACGCCGCATTTCATTATCTTGATGTTGATCGCCCCCACTGCCTTTCTCTTCACGAGCTCGAGGACATCCTCGGCGCTTCTGGCTGACTCGTCAGCGCAGATCGTCGCAGGGAAATGCTCTGTCAGATAGGCCATGCCGTCCAGATCTTCTCTCGGCAGGGGCTGTTCGAGGAACTCGAGGGGGATCCCGGCCTTTTCGACCTCCTCGAGGAGGAGAAGGGCCTTCGCCAGTGTATATCCTCCGTTTGCATCGGCTATGATCCGCGCTTTCGGAGCCACCGTGCATACCGCCTTGAGGCGCTCGGCATCCTCCATCGGCGACAGGGCGCCCAACTTCACCTTTATTATGTTGATGTTGTGAGCGAGAACAGCCCTGGCTGACAGCGACGCGTGCGTGCAGTCGCCTGCAGTCACTGTCATATCTGTCTCGAGCGATGAAGAGGCTCCTCCGAAGAAGCTCCACAGGGGCATGTGATGATGGCGCAGCAGGGCGTCCAGCACCGCGGTCTCGACTGCGCAGCGGGCTGCAGGCTCATCGGGGTATTTCTCTGCCAGCAGGGCGTCGATGCGCCCCCACTCTCTCGCGTCGAGTCCTGACAGCAGATCTGCAGCGCGCTCTATCGTTGCCATTGAGCTCTGCTGCGTCTCTCCGGAGACTGCCGGGAAAGGCGCCGCCTCTCCAAGGCCCACTGTGCCGTCTGAAAGCCTCAGGCGGACCAGCACGTTCTCTGCTGACTGCTGAGCCCCGGTCGCTATGCTGAAAGGCTCCGTAAGCGGGAGATTGAGCGGGGCCGCGAGAACCTCTTCGATTACGGTATCTTTCATAAGCCTCTCTCTGTCAGTCAGGATATTGGCAGGCCGGCGTGATACTGCCGGCACTATATGAAGCGGTAACCACCCTCGCCGAGGAAGGGGTTGTGCTTCTTCTCGTGGCCGACAGTAGTGGATTCGCCGTGGCCGGGGAAGAGGGCTGTTTTTTCGTCGAGCGTCATGATCTTGAGTTTCGCAGATTTTAACAGGGTATCGTGCGAGCCTCCCGGCAGATCTGTTCTCCCTATCGAGCCTTCAAAGACCGTGTCTCCAGTGAATACTTTGTTATCACACTTCAGCGATATGGAGCCAGGCGAGTGGCCGGGCGTGTGGAGAACTTCTACGGTGTGCTCTCCGAATGAGAAAGTATCGCCGTCATTGAGCATCCTGTCGATGGGCGGAGCAGGATCCATCGAGAATCCGAACATCCTTCCCTGTCCTTTCAGATCGTTATACAGAGGGGCGTCGGCCTCGTGGATCATTATGGGCGCGCTTATCGATTTGACGAGGTCGCTCAGGCCTTCAATGTGGTCGAAGTGGCCGTGAGTGGCGATCATATATCTGATTGTAAGCCCGTGTCTTTTAACAATCTCCATGATAAGATCCGCGTCGCCCCCGGGATCTATGATGATGCCTTCCTTTGTTTTCTCACATCCGAGAATATAGCAGTTGCACTGCACTCTTCCGACAACAAGGCTGTCCTGTATCATATGCCAGTTCTCACTTTCTGCATCAAAGGAAGCGGGAAATCAAAACTCCGTCGAAATATCCCGGGTTCACAGTGAAGTAATAGTTCAGGAAATCTATCTTTTCTACTCTGCCGAGTATCGAATTGGCGTGGATCAGGTATTTTCTGTCAATGATCATCCCTTCGTGCGATACCACGATGCCCAGCTTGAAGTTCTTCTTTTTGACAAACCCCACTCCGCAGGCCACAGGAAGCTTCGCAAGAAGCTCCGCGCTTATCGCGCTCGACGGAATATACAAGGCGGTGACCTTTTTCTCCCAGGGGATCTGGAGCAGCTTGCTTCCATCGCTCTTGATGTTCAGCGTGAGCGTGACTTTCTCGCACTGTGAAGCAGGGAGAAGCTCGAGGGAGATGTCCCTGAAATACGGCGACCTGTGCAGGCGCTCATATGTGAAATGGATCCTGTTATTGTAATTGACTACCTGATTCCCCACGGCGGGAGGGTTGTAGTAGTTTATCAGCTTCATCATCTCTCTCGCGCCGTTCCAGCTCTTCTGGTGCGCCATCGCGCTGTTGGTGAGGACGAAGACCGTGCAGTCCGTCACGTCGAGCCTGAAGAGAGGGCCGTCATCAGGCGGCTTTTCCTCGCCGAGGCATCCGCCTGAGTAGGGCGTTCCGATTCTCATCAGGGCGAGGGCCTTCATCCTCTCCTCGACTGTGCCGTATCTGCTGTGCACACCTTCGAGTATTGAGTCGATCTTCGCCTTGTCCTTTATGGCGTATAGCATCTGATTCTCAGCGCAGTCAGCAGAGCGGGATAACCAGATGGAAACAGGGATGAGCAGGCCGGCGGCAATTAAAAAAATAAGGATGAACAGCTTGTTTTTCATATGCTATTCATTGCACGGCAGATGGAGAATTCCTCCTCTGCGATGCATCTGACAAATGAGAGCAGGCACCTGCAGTTTTCAGGCAAAATCGCAGATGACATCTGAATTCATGTGAATCGGGTCAGACCCGTCAATATCCGGTTCTCCTGAATCTCACCGATGCAGCGCTTCCATTGGCAAATCTCCCGTTGAGAGTGAAGTCGTTGGTATTGCCATATACATTTCCATGATAGTATCCGCATCGTGGGTATCTGCCTCCGCATGTGCCGTCCATTGTGAATATCCCTGTGGCGCTGTTGAAAGACCATACTATGGGAATGTATCCATCCCGGTCTACAGACTGCGGATACGAATACTGCGACGTGGATAATCTCCTGTTGTTCAAAAAGGTTTTGACCTTCCCGGTCCCATTCTGATAGAGAACGACAGATTCGTGAAACTGATCGTATGTTCTCTTTGGATCAGTCAGTGTGAAGCTTCCAGCAAAATGTGACGATGTGGCGGTGCTTACCGAAACGCCGGCTCCGGAGGGATTTGTCGAGAGGCCGGTTACGCCGGTGACAGACGACACGCCGACTCCATTGGGGCTCGAAGAGAACGATGACGAATCGATGCGATAGAGAGCGACTCTCAGGCTTCCCCTGTTGTCGCGATAGTCTGTATCTTCTATCCAGAAGCTCATCGAACCGGACTGCAGAATCATGAAGGCCGCTGAAACGTAGACGTGGTCGGCCCGGAAGGCTGCCGTTGCCATGGGGATGTTCATGTTGTTCTTGAGTATGGGAAGAGGATCGTTGTATCCCTTTGCATTGAATTCATAGCATGCGTCGTTGACCAGGCTTCTTTTATTGATGTACCATCTTCCGAAATATACGGTTCCTGTGGCGACAAAGTAGTAGGAAGCTCCCTGCTGAAGTGGAAATGTCTCAGAGGCTCTCCCGAGGGAGCTGATCTCACCTGACCAGATCAGCGTGTCGGCTTGACAGGTCTGTGTTAATGCCATGATGACGAGGATGCACAAGAGAAAAATCCTGTAAAGCATGATATGCCTCCTTGATGCACTGTAATCGCACCAACAGAAAACTCTCGGCGACCTTATCACGCCAGTGCATGGCGGGCATCTGTGCCGCGATGCTCAAAGATCTTTGCGTCGCTGCCTTATATTCTTCCGTGCCTGCCGCAATGCGTGATGATGCCCTTCGTGCATAATGGCTTATACCCACCTCTCCCTTCATTATCTCAATTGGAAGCAGAGTTCCGATCAGGCGATGGATTTCTAAATATGACCGGCGAGTCTGCCTTCACCGGAACAGGCAGCCCTGAACGACGCAGATTCATCAGCGGAGAGAGAAAGGAAAAGCACGGCAGATGGCACAACAGAGACTATCACAATCTCCCCCTGATTTCAACAGTCTGTTGCTTCAATGACGGGAACTATGGCGAGGTAAGGTGAAAGTTTTTATTCATCAGGCCCGGACAAGGGCTCTGAAACCATTATACCAGAATTTCCCCTCAATGTCCAAAGCTGAATTAATATTGAAAGGCTATGGCAGCCCTTACTGTCCTGCCTCGCTGTCCACAAGCATAGTGGCTTTGCCGCTTTTGAAGTTGTACAGGTAGATCCGGTACTGCCCTTCTTCTTGCATGTACTTGATTATCCACCTGACATTGTCGCCGCTTCTGCTCTGTATCGAGAAAGTATCGGCCCTGTACAGCTTTCTCAGCATTTCATAGCGGGGAGCCATCGAGCTGTCCACGGCATTCCAGACAGTGTGGGCTCTTTTGAGCAGGCTCACGGCCTCGATCGACATGCCGTCGGCAGTCAGCGTAAACCCGTTGATTATCTCTCCCTTCCCGTCATATATCACGGTTTTTCTGCCTGTGGCGCAGTCTATCCGGAGCAGGCTGTCTGAGCCCTTTGAGCCCTGCCCCACTATGAAAAGCTTCTTTCCATCCCTCGAGAAGGCCGCGGAATTCTCTGCAGGAACAGGCTTTGCCCATTTCATCACCTGATGCCACGATGACGCGGGATTGTCTCTAACCTCCAGAGAACAGCCTCCATTTTCGCTGCTCTTGACGGCACCGCGTACCCGGAGATTGTTATCAGCAATCCAGGAGGTCACTTTCCCGTCGTTTTTTGTGTCAATGGCGGACGTGCACTTTTCGAGGTTGAGCCGGTATACATCCGGACAGGTGAGATTGCTGTTCCGCACTGTGATAAGGGCTTCATTCGGGAAAAGGGGAGACAGGGCGAGCAGTTCTGCCCCTGAAGCAATTTCAGGCGTGAGATTCGCGGCGCCGCCTGATATCAGATCGGCGCGGTATATATGAGTATTTCCATTACCTTCCCTGTCCATCGTGAACAGAAGATGCCTGTCATCGAAGCACCACCTGGGATATCCGATGTATCCGCTTTTGAAGGTCACCAGCTCTCTTCCTTTCAACTGCGGAGCGGCTGAAATAACGATGCTCGATGCTGCGCCCCTCCTTTCGATGATGGCAAAGCGCTTCCCGTCGTGAGATATTGAGACCTCCGAGATCCGCGGCTTCAGGGATTCCTGCTGAGCCATGCAGGCACCTGCACACAGTGACAGCAGCGCCACGAGAAGCATCCCTGCCAGGAAAAACCTCTGTGAAGATAAAGTAAACAAAACCCCACCCCCTTTTGTCTCATAAAAACTGAGAATTATCTATCCGGCAGATCTTTTTGATCTCAAAATGCCAGATAGCCGCTTCTCTCATTATAAATTGTTTCGGCTTTCATATCAAGATTGAATTTTTATCGACACAAGAACCTTTACTGCTCTCATCAATATGTGTGGCGCAGGCTGGCTGAATAGAGGAGGCCCGTATGCTCCACCTGAATATTCAGGCCATTCTGCTCTGCTCCTGGAAAAAAACTGCAAGTTGTGGTATTATGCAGAATACCGGGCTTTCAAACTGAAAAATATCGATCATCAATAAGGAGATATTATGACAGATATAACGGCAACGGAAACAAGCAAGGGAAAAGAAAAGGAAAAAACACATTCCACCGTCAGCATGGAGAGCTGCGGACCAGATGCATACGCCAATTGCACATGTGTCGTCCCGAACAACGTGAAGAGCGACTATGAAACATTCCTGAACTGGTGCCGGAAAAAGGGCATAAGGGAGATATCCCACACTGTCGCTACGATGATAAGCTCCAAGCTGAGAGCCAAGCCTGTCAATATAGACGAATTCGACGAGGAAACGTTCCTGACCGGCTCAGAGCTGGACGGTTCGAGCTTCGCAACCGGAGGAGGAAGAGTGGTCCACCGCTCGAAGGTGCTGGCCGTTCCGGACAGAGACAGCAAGTGGTTCACATTCCCCGATCCGGTCCGCCGCGCATCGCTCTGCATCCTCTCGGAGATGATAACGCCTGAGGGAACTCCCATCGGAGGCAGGAAGCCTCTCCGCCTCGCATCTGAGTATCTCGAGAAGGCTATCGGAGACCTGGCCGGAACGCTGGGGCTCCAGATGCCCGGGTGCTCTGAGAAGTTCGGCCTGATAGCCGGCTTTGAAAAGGAGTTCTTCATAGTGCCGAGCGCTGCTGCGGAAAACAGGCCTGATCTCAAATACATAGGCATGACTGTAGTGGGAGAGCCCGGGCCTATCAATCAGAATCTGCAGGGCGTATACCTGACGATACCGAGGACGAGGGAAGAGGCGCTTCTCTCTGATATAGTGAAAAACCTCGCTGCAGTTGGCATAGTGGCGGTGCAGAAGCATCTCGAGGTAGGCCAGACAGGCAATGAGATGAACGGGCGTCAGTGCGAGATAGTTCTCAAGTATGCTCCTGCCCTGCATGCGGCTGATAATGAGCTGATCGCCAGGCAGATAATAGAGGATGTGTGCTCGCACCACGGATTCAGAGCGCTGATAGGGAGCAAGTCGTTCACCGAGAGCTCGAGAGGTGAGGGGATCAACGGCAGCGGCAAACATACGAACATGAGCCTCGTGAGATACAATGTCGAGAGCGGAGAGATTGTGGAGAACCTTCTGAGCCTCAATGAGCTGGCCGATGACGAAAAGTCGCCTGTGAACCTGATAGGTCTCGCAATGGTAGCCGCGCTGGGCAGGCACTGGACTGTCTATGATGCGGCGATTGCGTCGCGCGGCAACGATCTCAGGAGGCGCCCGGGATACGAGGCTCCTGTCTATCTGTCGGCCTTCATAGGGAGCACGGCTGAGTTCAGAGACTCTCTCCTTCAGGACAGAAACCGGTCCGTCTCGATCGGCCTTTCGGGAAACAAGCTGGAATGGCGCGCACCAGGCGCCAACTCGCCCATGTATTTCCCGATGGCCTTTGTGGAGATGGGGATAGCCGAAGTGCTGAAAGAGGTGGACAGGAGAATCAGAGAATCTGTCAAGGGAGGAAAGCCGCTCAACGAGGCCGTTACAGCGGAGTGCGGAAGGCTCAGCAGTGAGATACAGTATTTCGTGGTGGACGAAGATGTTTATGAGCTCGGGAAGCAGGACGCAGAGAGGCGGTTTGGCTACAAGGCGCCTGAAAACACCTTCGAGGCCATTCAGATCCTGGACGACAGGAAGAATATAGATTTTCTGATCCAGGGCGGAGTCTTCACTGAAGAGATGATAAGGGCTTTCAAGATGGTTCAGCTTGAGAACTACGTTGAGCGGGTGAGGGCAGAGGCAAGAGTGACATCGCACATGTCGAAGGTTCTCGGCAATAAAGTGCTCAGAAGCCCTCTGATGGCCATCCCTCCGCATCATCTCGCCGAGATTGAGCAGCGCCTCAGAGAGCGGCAGATTCACCTCGGCAGATTGAGCGCCGAGCTGATCATGAAGGTGGACGGAAGCACGCTCTGCGAAGAAAACACTGCAGAGTGCAGGGATATCAAGGGTCTTCTGGACTGCCTCAGGAAGATGGACAACTACGATGATATGGCTTCGCTCGTCGTAACGAGGCTTTTACCTCTTCTCACCGAGATAAGATTCATCTACGAAGAGATTGTGGAGATCATCGGAGGCTCTGAGGAAGTCTCCAGGATGTAGAAAACAAGGTGTTTTGCGGAAGATAGTTAAAGAGCCCCTCTGGCGGCAGAGGGGCTCTTTAATCTCCTTGGGTAAGGCCGGCCGGCCCGGTCTCCATTCACGATCTGCTACTGGTCCTCATAGAGCATGCCGGACATGGTCTTTGCCTGCTCGTCCTTGGGGTTTACTGCAAGCACCTTCTTGAATGCCATAATCGATTTTTCAAAGTCTCCGAGCAGGTAATGGCACAGACCCAGGTTGTAGTGCGCATCTGGTATCTTCGGGTCGCTCCTGATTATGCTCTCGAACTCCTGTATCGCCAGGGCCAGACTGTCCGGCTTTCTCATCTGCACATATGTGATCCCCATGTAGAATGACTCTTCAATGGGGTTCTTGCCTGATTTGCCGTCTCTTTTCTTTGGATCATCCTTCTTCTTGAAGAGCGATTCAAGGAAGCCCTGCTTCTTCACGTTCAATGTTGAGCGCTTGAACTCCCTGAACTTGAAGTGAGGCCTCGTGTCATACTCCTTCCTGGAGGCATGATCCTTCAGCTTGTTGTATGCCTCGGTTATCTCCTTCATCTTCTCGTCGGCGAGAAGTTTCTCCTTGCAGATATCCGGGTGATATTTCTTTGCAAGAGCCCTGTAGCTTTTGTGAATCTCCTCCTGGCTTGCGAGTGGAGAGACTCCCAGGCTCCTGTAATAGTCCTTTGTTGCCATAGCGATCCCCTTTCTTTATGCGATCCATACCGGATGACACTGCTGCCCCCGCACAGGGAAAGCACCGGCGCTGTCATGATATCCGGCTTTTCCTGCTGTGTCTCTTTTGAGCGTCTGTATTTGCTGAATCCTGTATGGATGGATTACCTGCAGAATGTCTTTTTATTGTGCCGCTTCTGGAGAATTCCCTTCCAGAGGCCAAAATCCTCTCCTTTTTCATCACGTCAGAATGTTAACAATATGTTAACACAGAGTGCTTCATCTTCAGTTGAAGAAAAAGTCTCCACTTTACGTTATGTATCAGGCGTTTACGAAGGGTCAGCCTGTTGCCGGCTCCCGCTTCCTTTCAATTGACAGACTAAAAACTCCTATTATATAATAGCAATAGATTTTCACTCTTTTCAAGAGGGGGGACATCTGGGTCATCAATTAAGTGTCAAAATATATTATTAGGAGGGATCGCATGGATATCAGAGGGGTAAGCAATTACGTTGCACCCGCCGCAACATCCGATGTGAAGCCGCAGGCAGCTCCTCAGGAGAAGCCGCAGGCGCAGCAGGGCGACAGTGTGCAGATCGGGGGAGATCAGCTGACGATGCCCGAGGCCATCAAGCCCAAGAAGAAATGGCTCTTCGTGAACTATGTCGCAGCAGACTGCAACCTGAAAGAGTTCCAGATGAAGAACCTGGACAACCAGGAGCTCGTCGGCTCTGATGCAAACACTCACGTTGTGGCCTATATCGATGTGGGCCCGCAGCCTGCTCCGCTCGGCGGCGGCTGGAAGGATTGCCGCACCTATTATATCAACAAGGACGACACACCTGACAAGCTCAATTCAGAAGTCATTGCAGAGCACGGCAAGACAGACATGTCGAACCCGCAGACTCTGACAAAGTTCCTCGTCGATGCAGTTGGCAAATTCCCGGCTGACCACGTATGCCTTGTCATGAATGATCACGGCGGCGGCTTCACAGGTGCCATGGCTGATGACAGCGATGGAAATCTCATGTCCGTACCTCAGATTAATCAAGCGCTTGCCGATGCTGAGAAGATCACAGGCAAGAAGATAGATATCATCGGCTTCGACGCATGCCTGATGGCAGAAGGTGAAGTTGCATACGAGCTGAAAGATCGCGGCAAGATCCTGCTCGCCTCGGAAGAGAGCGAAGGCGGTCCAGGATGGACGTACAACTCGATGCTCGGCGGCGAGACAATGGCTAAGGCCATCAAGACAGTCCAGGAATCGATGATCCACAAGATTAACGTAGGACCGGAAGAGTTCGCCAAGATCGTTGTGAACGTTAACAAGCAGCATTCAGAAGACATCCCGACCTTCTCGGCGATCGATCTCGGCAAGATGAATGAGTTCAAGGATACAATGAACTCATTCGCCAAAGCAGTGAGAAAGAGCGATGACAAGGAAACGGTCAGGCAGGCCATAACATCAGCCGAGAACTACGGCGGCGGATGGGCGCCATACAAGGACATCAGGGATGCCGGACACGTTGCCGATAACATAATCGCCAAAACAAAGGATCCCGATCTCAAGAAGGCTGCCGAGAATATAAAGGAGACGCTGAAGGGCGTGGTGATGGCCAATGAGGTCAATGAGCAGCAGCACCCGAAGTCACAGGGCATCAGCATCTTCGCGCCGACTCAGAAGTCCAGCATGGAGGCCAGTTACGGCGATCTCCAGTGGGTCAAGGACACCGAGTGGGATGAGATGTTGAACGACATAGGTCTCAGCGGCGGTTCGAGCGATCAGAACAAGGCCGATGGCCCGATGACGTCCCGGTGGTGGCCGGACGGCTCGCCGAAGAAGCTTCCTTAATAAGGTTTACGCAGTTTACTGAGGAGGGGAGTGGAGACTACTGCTCTCCTCCTTTTTTATACACTGTAACGCCTGCCGCCACAGCGGCTCCGGGCTCGCAGGCATACCCCCGGCAAGGAGATTACAGCTATGGCAGTCGATATGCATAATGCCGGATTCATTGAAGATCTGGAAAGACTATCCGGCTATTTCCCGTTCAGGGAGCAAAGCCTCTTCTCCCGCTACTGTGAGATCTTCGGAGGATATCTGTCCCGCGAGACAGAGTTCAGCTTCGCGCCGGGAAAGGACAGTCTGGAACTGACGATCGAAGGCAGAGGTGAGGATTTTCACAGCCTGATATCAGGATATCTCGATGCGGCGTCAATTGAAGGCAGTCACCGAAATGCATATGAAATGATCAACTCTTACTACCCCGACGTTGGAACTCTTCTCAAGGTCGAATTCCACAAAGGCATGAAGTCGACGCCTGTGAGTATCTACTACCAGACCCAGATCTCAGTGAAGCTCGCCGCGTCCATATCCGACAGGATTGGAAGAACGGGATTCCCTGCAGAGCTTTTCAGAGAGGTCGGCAGACACCTGGACAGAAAAGGGATCTTCCTTGGGCTCGATCTTAACGCCGATGCCGATGGCTCACCTCCGGCTCTTGCCGTGTTCTGCCTCATTCCGCCGCGCAGGGTCAAAGCCGGGCTTCTGCCCGGACTGAAATCGGTTCTCGGGCTTCTCGGACTGGGAGAGGCTCATCAGCAGACCCTGGGCAGGTACCATCCGATCCTGACTGAATATCTCGTAAACGATCTCTTCGTGTCTTTTCTTTTCAGAGACGGCCTCTGCCCGCTCGTGAAGATCGATTACGACAAGACAGGACTCCCAAGCGCTGTCAAGGTGATGAGAGAGATGGGCACACCTGATGAGGAGGTCCGCAGAATCGTAAGAGTCGCGCAGGCCCTCGAGACCAGAATTCTCAACTATTTCGGAATGAAATACGGCGATTCTGATTCTCTGACTTTCAAGCTCTATTTCAAGAGGGTCTATAAGGGCAGTGATTGCGACGATGCAGAGCGGTTCGCCAGTTTTCTCGAGTCTTCAGTTTGGCGCTTCGACGACAGTCCGACTGTGTGAAGCTCTTGAGAGACTGCACGACTTCTGCTACAATGATCATGAATCCTCTGTTGAAGCGCTTTCGATAAAAAGGTAGTGTGGTTCTAGAGAATGTGCCGATGATAAAATATATCTACAAGTATGTCGCAATGGACTCCAAGGAAAGACGTGTTTCAGGGGTCATCGAGGCGCCTTCCGAGCAGGAAGCGCTCAATATTCTCAGCCACAGGAAGTACCGGGTCCTGGAGATACTGTGCAAAGGCGAGAAGAATACGCTGCGGAACCAGCTCCACCATATCTGGGAGTTCTATTTCAAGAGGATCAGCGACCATACGCTCGTCCTTTTCACGAGGGAGCTCTCGATGATGCTGAAGGTGGGAATCCCTATGGACAGGGCATTTCACACCCTGGCAACATACCAGGACAGTGAGAAGATGAGGCACGTTGTCGCCACAATGAGGGAGGACATCCTGAAAGGTAACTCTGTCTCCCACTCGGTGAGCAGGCAGCTCAGGACTTTTCCGCCTATATTCAGGGCCCTTGTCGAGGTAGGCGAGGAGACAGGGAGGCTCCCTGAGATCCTGCAGGAGCTTGCAGAATACCAGGAGAAGGAGCTAATGACGAAAAAGAAGATCACGTCGGCGCTCTTCTATCCCTGTTTCGTAATGATCTCGACAGTCGTGATAATATCGCTGCTGATGGTCTACTATGTGCCGACTTTTGCCAACTTTCTGGATGGGATGCAGATAAAGCTCCCGCTGGCCACCCAGGCTCTGCTTCTCATCGTCAAGGTTTTTCAGAATCCCGGCACGATAACCGCGATGCTGATCGGGGCTGTCATTGCAGCCTATTTTTACTATAACTTTAAAAGCACACTCATAGGACGCTATTTTGTCGACAACCTGAAGATAAACATTCCGATACTGGGGCCTCTGTTCATAATGGTCGGCATGACAAGGTTTTCACGGACCTTTGCTCTGATGTATAAAAGCGGCATACAGATCGATCGCATAATCGATTCGACCCGCGAAGTAGTTCAGATCGAGCCGCTCAGGGATGTTTTCGACCAGGTCAAGATGGAGATTATGTCCGGAGAGTCTGTGTCATCGGCGTTCAGCTCAAAGAAATTCGTGACTCCGCTTATGAAGAGCTTTCTGAAGCTCGGCGAGGAGACTGAGAACATCACGTTCTCGATGGAGAAGATATCTGAGATATACGATGAGCAGATTGCCCTTCGCATAGATAACTTCATCAACCTGCTCGAGCCGATCTTCATGGCTCTCGTGGCGATGATTGTGGGTTTTGTCATAATAGCGCTCTTTCTGCCCATCTACTCGATGATTTCAAATATTGGAGGATAGGGTGCGGATACAGTCAGAGATAAGGCGGCGTGAAACCGGTTTCACGCTCCTCGAGCTGATGGTTGTGCTGATTATTCTCGGGATGATCTCAGGCCTGGCTCTGCTCAGGTACAACGTCTACGAGGCAAATCACGCCTGCAAGAGCGCAGCCCAGATCCTCATCAGCGATATAAGATTCCAGCAGCAGAAAGCCGCTTCACTGGAGTGCACGACAGGGATTACCATATCGCCGAAGGGGAATCCGAGGGAATATGTCATCTGGTGCGGCACGCCTTCGAAGATAGTACGCAGGGTCAGCTTCAAAGAGCTTTTCAGGGGTGATGTCTTCTTCAGGCCCGGCCAGGACGACTGGACGCTCGAGTTTTACGGAAGCGGGTCTCTGAATGACAATGAATGGACTATTGTGAAGAAGAATGCAGTCAGCACGATGACACTGCAGGGCGGCAATATAATGATGACTGTCCACATAGATCCAGACGGGCGCACGCGCGCAGTCGAGAGCAGTCTGTGAGGCGAGGCGGGAGCGTGATTGCCTGGCCTCCAGGAGGAGCATTCTGATGAAGAGAAGCTTTTCAGCCGGAAAAGGAAACGGGAGCGGAGAGCGCGCTTCCGTTCTGATAATCACGCTGCTCGTGTCGGCGATAGTCTTCATGATAGCAGTATCATTCAGCACGATGGTTACGATGGAATCAAGGACGGCACAGGCGGCCAACGATTCGAGCCTGGCCCTCTACGAGGCGGATGCCGGCCTCAGGCGAGCCTATGTCGAGCTTGTAAACATGAAATGGGATATAATGAAGGATATGATTGACAACAGCACTGTATTCAAGGTCAAGGGAGGCTGTCTGTCTGCAGGCGATAGGCACGGAAGCTACAGTGTACATATATCATTCATCAAGCAGCTCTCGGAGCCTGAACGACATGAAGTCACAAAGCTGGATGGCGATGATTTCGCCGGCAGCAGGGGCAGATTCAAATGGCGCTTCAAGATTGTTTCAGAAGGCGAGATCGGGAATGCTGGAACCACATTTGCGCATAGATCGATTCTCGCATACGTTGACATACAGAGGGCCGAGACTGTGGACGAGTACAGGGGCACAGGGATCATCAATTACTGGAGCGAGCTGAACAGGTAGGATCGGAATGACAAGAACAAAAGGTCTGTCACTGCTCGAGATTGTGATATCAGTGACTATTCTTATAATCGTCTTTTTCACGACCTTTCAGGTTTTCGTGCTGGGTTTCCGTTACTACAAGGGGACCCAGTTCTCGACGAAGCTGATAAAGCTCGCGCAGGATCGCATGGAGAATTCTGTCAGGCACCGCGGCGGCGGCGGCTCGGGAGGGACGTGGATCCGCTCAACAGATCCGGACTTTGTTTATATGGTCAGAACAGAGGTTTATGCCCCTGACCCTCCGACGCAGATGCATTACTACGAGGCTACCGCCTCTACGCCTGTATATGACGTGATAATAGTGACTGTTGAAGCAAAAGGGCCTGTTACCGCCGACATGAAAGACACCTCTCTGACACAGAAGGTAAAACTGCAGACGATAGTGGCTCCCTCTGTGCCCTACTATCCGAAAACGACGCTGCCGGACCTTACCGTACAGACAGGCTCGTCGAATCTGCTGAAGCAGGGAGGCCGGAGATGAAGGGGAGAAGTGAAAGAGGCCTGACACTGCTGGAGATACTGTTCGCGTTCCTGATGTTTCTGCTTTGTATAGGAATTATCGCCGGTACGTTCAACACATCGATGCGGACATACTTTCAGGGGCAGAAGAAGATTGAGCTCTCCAATACGCTGAGAACATCTATGGATGTGATGTCAGCCGAACTGCGCCAGTGCTCTGGCACTTACAGCATCTCCACCGATGGCCGTATGATAAGCTTTTCAAAGCATGATCAGAGAAAGGGCGGCAAGCATATAAAGGTATGCTACCGCTTCGACTCTGCCGGGCATAACGTTGAGCGAAAAGACTATGAGGGGTCGACTCTTCTCAGCACGGCCACGATCGGGCAGGATCTCGAAGATGCAGTATTCGCATTTGACGGCGCCACAGAGAGATTCATTATCACGCTGTCTGCAAAGAACCCCACCACAAATGAGAAGATGTCGCTGCAGAGCTCCGTGACGATGCGCAATGGAGTCGAGCTGCAAGCTGTGCAGGCCACAGGAAGAAAAACGCCGGATGGAAGCACATCCCTCATCAGAACAATGCCTTAAAGGAGCGGGTGCAGAATGAAAGACGGAAAATGCCGAGCCACATGCACTGGCAGGATAAGCTCAATGATAGTTGCAGGCTTCTGCCTGCCTGCGTCACTGCTCTTCTGCAGCGGCGGCGCGCAGGCAGGCGCTCCTCAGGCCGGGCATCCTGAAGTGCTGGTAATGAGAGAGGCGCTCTCTTTCAGGGAGATCGCGAACAGGATATCGTCCCGCAATGAAATCAGAGATCTGCTGGAAGGCTTGCAGGAGCCGGTTTTCAGTGGAGACACGGAAGGCGGCTCCGAGACGGGAAAATATCTGTCCACTGTTCAATGCGCCTGCAGCTGTGCCTGCAACTGCTTCTGCCACTGTCACTGCCATAAGTGATGATAGAAAACCTTATTGCAGGGCGGTCTTAAAGAGATCTCCTCGAATGGAGCGCTCCCCTTCTTCTCTGCAGGAATGCTCCTCCGCAGCAGTCGCAGGTGTCGCAGGCGTTGCATGCGGCGCAAGGGCAGCTGCACATGCCGCACGATACGGAGCAGTCTCCGCAGGCGTTGCACGCGCAATTGCACTCGCACTGGCAGTTTACCATTCCGAAGAGAGCCCTGTCATCGCTGCTTCTCTCCGGCGTGAAGACAGGCTCCTTTATCGAGTCCAGCGCCTTTTCTATCATCTCGGGGGTAAGGCCCGCTCTACCTTCTGAAGAGCCGAACATGGAGGCGCAGAACGGATCCTTTTCAATGCTCCTGCTTCCTGGAGCCTCGCGCTGAAGCTCTGTTGCGGATGACGGGCAGGATTGGGGCGCAGAGGCAAAAGCGCTCTCAACATCGAGAGGGCACATCACGCCTATCGCGCATGCCAGCAATGTGACGCGGAATGAAATATGCCTGTAATTTCCTTCCAAGGCGGAATCCTCTCCGGGAGCTTTCTCTGCCCGTCTGATGAGCTTTTTCTTGAGTATATCATACAGAGCCGCATCTTTCAATGGGTCGGGATCGTTTCAGCCGCTGGCCCGGGCAGGCTTTCTTCTGCCTCTCGGGAACGCGTTGAATCTCTTCCATTCAACAGGTTCCAGGGAAATCCGAGGTCATTAAACAACCTTATTGTAATGAGGATATAAAATCAGACAGCAGCAAATCATCTTTTCTTCAGCTTGATTCCATCGATTACGACATAACCATCTTCATCATTTATTTCAGTATATGATGCCTTTTTGCCGCCTGATACGGCTTTTGCCATTTCTTTGACTTCATTAACTGACTTTTTTATTGACATTTTTGTGGAATATATCTTGTCGGCTTTTGCTATGTCCTCTTCAAATATTTTTTCAGCCTTCCAGAATATTACGTCATTTACGCGTCCATTCTTCCATTTGAGAAACAGGGAATTCTCCGCAGAAGCGAGCACTTCGGCCGGATTGTCCGACTGCCCTGGCTGTTTGATAACTTCGGCCAGGACATCGAAAACAGGATAAAGAATAGGGCCTTTGGAGCATAATAAATCGATTGTATCCAGTTTGCAGATTCTGGATAACGTTTCAGTGACTGTCCTTGTTGTTTCGTCACCAGTGACTGTGGCTATCTCCTTAGCATAGTATACGGCCATCTGCCTGCACCCATAGTCACCCAGTACATCTTCTCTTATTGTTTTTGCCGCCGTGAGAGCGAGAAGCAGCTCTGGCGGATCATTTTGATGGTCGGCACAAGTACTTATAGTGTTTTCATATACAGTGCATCCGCGGTACTTTGAAAATTCCTTGTATTCTTCAGCATATCTCTTCGCACAGTCAATTGCGGCTTTCAACGAGGGGCTGGTATTCAATCTGGAAATCTCAGGCATAAAGGCGCCTGCGACCAGCCACCGGCATCTTGTTTTCATTAATCTGGAAGCAGTGGCGCACAATACAGAGTCTGCAGGGCCGCTGACCGGGCTCGTGATCAGAGAGAGGGCTGCATGGGTGGTAGCGATCACCAATTCATTGCAGTATTTCTCTGTTCCTTCAATGTTCAATGCCGCTGCCGCAACTCCCCCTGCTTTCTCATCCTTTGAATGCGCCAGAATTGCCTTTGACATTTTGCGACTCAACTCTGCCTCGACATCTTCTGTAGAAGCCTTCTCCAGCATATCGCTGCATTCTTCCGCGTATTCATGAGCCTTGTCCGGGTTGTTCAGCTTGCTGGCAAGAATGGAGATTCGCATTGAATCAATACTGCCTTTAAAATTCTGTATGAGAGTTGACATCTTTTTCTCACCTTTCAGCTTTGTCTTCCTATACTCTATCAGATGAGTTAAAAAGATAGATAAAAAAAACCTTAAAAAACGGTAAAACTTGAAGCTGATACCGAAAAGTTCTGCCCTCCCAGGCTTATGATGCACCTGGTTTTCTCGCACTTCTATCATGTCACATCGCCGACAGGTGGGAGCGGAGAGTCATTTTCTTTATCTTTTTGAGCGGAGGTTGAGCATTTATTGAGTCGGTTTTTACCGTCTCATTGTATTATTGAGCCATACAAAAACACAGAGGAGGGGAAAGGCATGGCAATCAACATCGGTACCCAGGGAAGGCTGTCTCTAGAGGAATACGCCACGCAGTCACCACAGAATTCAGAGTTTACGAAAAATCTCAGAAACAAGGGAAAAGAGATCCTCGAGCAGGCAGTTGACACTTTTTTCAGTACAGGTAAAAGGAGCGATGAGGTAAAAGAATCCATCGCCAATCTGAAAGACCTGGAAAAAGCAGTCGCCACTTGTATTGCAGCCACCATGGAGAAAGCTGAGGCTCATACCACAGAAGCCAAGGCAAAGGCTGTCAACATGAACACCACGATGGGCAAACTGAAAAGCGAAGAGCAGACGATGATAAAATATGAAGGAACAAAGGCAAAACGTGTCTTCTCCAAAGAGACAGCCCGGTGCGACTGTGGAGAACTGCCATCTCTGTCGGGAATCAAAGGTTTTCTCAAGGATCTCCATTCGGTAATTCCCCTGTATGCCTGTGCATGCATGGCTCCCGGCCCCATGGCTGAAACAGTCAAGAACTTTGCAAGGGAATCTATGACTGGCTCGATGGAAGCCTCCAGCCATTCTTCAATGAAGGCTGATATGGCAGGAGCGGGTCTTTCACTGCTGAAGGCAGCCGGCATGACCGGAAGTGCCAGGGGAGTCTCGGATTCCCACATGGAAGGCCAGGTTTCCTATGACAAATCAACGACTGATGAGAGGATCGTCTCCACTCTCATGGATCTGGAGTCGAGGATCGGGATGATGAAAAACGAGCCTGCGACAGAAGGCGAGATATATGCAGAAAGAGATGTCACTGATTATAAGAATGTGGGACTGATCCGTGAGAGATATGACGACGTGTTGAGGCCATGGATTCTAAAAAGGGACTACGAAACACGGTCGATAGAAAAATTCGAGGTCGTTCCCCAACACATATGGCTGCCAGACGGGATAGTCTGAAAGCTTATGTACAGATGACGAGCTGACCTGCCTTGGAGACAATCATCATCGCACTTATCCAGCGCGATGACAGAGGTGTCCGCACTGTCGGACCGGGGAGAGATCATAATGCCGCTGGGGGACACGGGGGATCCTGTGCTTATATTGTCTCAGCTGCGAGGATGGCAAGGATCCGCTCACATGGCAGCAGAGTCAGGAGAAAATGGCAGAGGGAGGCGCATAATCCTTTTGCCAGCATTTCTCTCATGTAGACAGTCGTGATGACTTCTATTGCTCCTGTTAGTGCAGCCCCTGGAATGTACCGGGGAGATTCGACTGCCGGTCATATCATATAAAACACTGTCGGCTGGGCCGGTGGCTATCTCTGTCAGGGCACATCTCCCCTCCGGGGAAATAAAAGCTCTTGAATGTGGAAATTCGGCAAGAAATTCTTGTCCTGATGGCATTTTCTTCTAAGCTTTCTTGGAGGCAAAAAGCGAAGTCCTGCCCTTCATCTTTCAATGGGTGAAGGTCATTTCAGCTTCCGGCGCGGACCTGCTTCTTTTTCCCTCTCAGGCCTCTCGGGAATGCGTTGAACCTCTTTTTATACAGGCGGTTGAAGTTGCTCAGGTCCCTGAAGCCGGTTTTCAGACATACTTCAGTTATCGAGTCGCTTCCGGCTTCGATGAGCGTCCTGGCCTTTTCCAGCCTAAGATCGACGAGGTACTGGTACGGCGTGCTTCCGAAGGCCTGGCTGAAGAGCCTCAGGAAATGATGCTTCGACAGGTGGGCGGCCTCTGCCATCGCCGAGAGATCGATCGGCTCGTGGAACGACGAATCTATCAGGTCTCTTGCCCGGCTGAGCCTCCTGAATATCTCTATCCTGGTCTTCTCCTTTACGCCCTTCAGTTCGTCTATCTTGGGGTAGAGCGACCTGTGCACCATCAGGAGCTTTTCGAGCAACAGGTGGAGCGTCTCTTCGAACCATTCGAAGCCGACCGGGCGGGCCATCGAGCCCTTCAGCGAGAGCAGCAGAGGGGTGATCATGTCGTCGTGCCGATACATCTTTTCGAAGAACACCACAGGCTGAGAGCAGGGGCTGTAAGGGTCCTCGAGGAGGAGATCGACTGGCTGTATCAGAGTTTTCAGCACTTCTCCGGAGAAACTGCTTCCGAAGAGCACGCAGAACCCGTTGACATCGGTCTCTGATTCGATGAACGTGTGATACTGCTGCCCTTCATTGATTATCAGGTAGCTTTCTTCAGTCAGTGTGTATTTGAGGCCGTCTATGTCATAGAAGATCTCGCCGGGGGAGAATACGCATTTCACAGAGAGAGCGCTGTGATTGTTGTGGATCGATCGCTTCCTGGCGACATACTGGTTAATCACGTTCACGCGGCCGTGATATGGGCAGGGAGAGCAGGGGTCGTCCGGATCGGGGCAGGGCCCATGGGAGCCGAGGGCTTTGTATGAAATCTTGCAGTCCCGGCAGTTATCGAACTTCGGCAGGACCGGTATATACTCTTCAGGTTCGATGACACATCCTGATGATGACTTCATGACAGCCCTCAGGCTCCCTCAGTATCAGAATCTTAAATTAACTCCATTCTCCGATCTCCATGGCCAGTTTGGCCATTTCTGTCGAGTGGTAAGAGCTCTTTCCAGGGCCTCCCTTGGGATCTGCTACAGACGCTCCGTCTGCTGCGACAGTCATCCTGTCACCGCCGACCTCCCTGTCTATGAAATACTTATCCCAGAACTTGAGCGTCTGATCGCTTGCCTGTGCATACTTCGGATCAGGGTCTATCTTCGACATCGCCAGAGTGGCGAGGTATCCTTCCTCCTGCTGCCAGAAGGCCTTGTTCGTATGCCACATGTTCTTTGCTGTCTCCCTGACGAATACGTCGTACCATCCGCCGTGCTCCTTGTCGTATCCGCGGTCGAGTATGCTGTTCATGATGGCTTTCGCCGCAGCCTTGTACTTCTTCGAATCCTCTGGCGAGATGAGCCCCTCTTTGCTGAGCTGACGCTCAGCCCGGAGAAGGAAGAGCGCGCCCTGAGTGTTGTGGCCTGTGACGCCTATCGAGCCCTCAGGCTGCTTCTGCCAGCCTCTCCAGTCTTCCTGCCAGTTTTCCGTGAAGTTCTCCTTGATGAAGCCTGTCTTCGGATCGGGGAAGTTTTTGATGAACAGGTCGGCCATCTCCTTGATCTGGCCGTTGACCTGGCTCTTCCACTCGCCGTCGGCTATGTCGGCCATCTCGAGAAGCGCCGATGTCGCCGGGTAGATCGTCGAGTTATAGCTCTTCGTATCGGTCGGCTCGAAGCTCGTGGAATCGACGCTGTCGAAGAAGCCTCCGTTCGCCTTGTCGGTGTAGTGATTCGTGATGAACTCGTGCCCCTTGTGGATGATGTCGAGGATCTTCGGATCTTTCGTGGCCTTGTAGTACTCTATCAGGCCTGTCAGCCCGTAGGTCTGCTCGTTTATCATCAGCGGCGCCTTGTCGGCGCCTTCCACGAGGTTGCCTTTCTTGTCGACCTGCTGCATCCAGTAAACCTCGCCCTGTTCGTCGGTGCGCATGTGATGGGCGAGGATGAAGTCTACGCCGTGCTTTGCCAGTTCGAGCGATTTTTTGTCGCCGCTCATCATATAGTTGGCCGAATATGCCCATACCTGCCTGCTCGTGGGCATCAGGAACTTCTCGTTCTGGTTGCTTACATTCCCTGCGCTGTCTATATGGGTGTAATAGCCCCCGTCAGCAGTATCCACGGAGACTCTGGCGAAGAAATCTGTCATATGCTTTGCCTGGGCTGTCCAGTATGCCTTTGAGCCCAGCTCCGGCGCTGCGCCTGCCTTCTGGGCCTGGCTCATCTGCTGAAGTTGCTCCATCTGCTGCACGTTCGCGTCTGTCCCGATCGATCCGGACAGCTTCTCTCTGATATCGATCGGCAGCGCTCCCCCTTCAGTCTTCTCTGCGGCTACAGGCGCCTGATAAGGTGTCTGTGCAGATATCCCTTTAATATCCATATCGAACCTCCTGGGCTGTCATTGTCCGGCATCTTCTGAATGCCTTCCGGATTCACGACTATTATATGCGATTGCTTCGTCTGTGTCTTGGACAATATTGCTTTTTTCTGCAGGCAGTATTCAGGAATGTTTTAAAAACGGTACTATTATACCATGAACTGCCTTTCGGGAACAGACATTCTGCGCCTGATCAGATTGACCTTCAAATCCGATTCAGGGTATAATTATCTATAGATCACGACTGGAACGGGAGTGGGACATTGCCGAGAATTCCCATATGGGATTGGGTAACCAGCAGGAAGACGGCTCACGAGACGTTCAGCTTTGCAGTGAAGAGGAGGCTCCATTCGGGGCGGACTGCATTTCAGAATGTCGTGATAGTCGACACGTTTTCATTTGGAAAGATGCTCTTTCTGGACGGTGCGATTCAGTCCAGCGAGCGCGATGAGTTCATCTACCATGAAGCGCTCGTCCATCCCTCCATGACAGTCCACAGGAGCCCGGAGAGCGTTCTGATCATAGGAGGCGGCGAAGGAGCCACTCTCAGAGAGGTGCTGCACCATCGCACAGTCAGCGATGTCGTGATGGTAGATATCGACAGGGAGCTGGTAGGGCTCTGCAGGGAGTATCTTCCATCGTGGAGCGCCGGAGCCTTCGACGATCCAAGGGCTTCCGTGATCTTTTCAGACGGGTTCGAATACCTGAAGAGATGCGGCCGCTCCTTCGACATGATAATAAGCGACCTCCCGGAGCCAGAGCCTTCATCGCTGTCATCCCCCCTGTTCAAGCAGGCTTTTTTCACGGAAGTAAGGTCCCATCTATCTCCAGGCGGAGTATTCTGCAGCCATTCCGCTCCTGCAGGCCTGTGGGATATGAATATCTTCAGGGAAGTATACAGGGCGATGGCCGGTGTCTTTCCCCATGTCCATCCTTTGAAGGTCTTCGTGCCGTCGTTTGGGACTGAGAGCGGATTCCTGTGCGCGTCCGTAGACTGTTCCGGCCCTTTCACGCTTTCTCAGGTAGAGCTGTCCAGGCGGATCAGGAACAGCATCATCAAGGCTGGAAGGGTGAGCCAGCTCAGATTCTACAGCGCGGAGATGCACAACGCTCTTTTCACTCACGCCGCATGCTTCTGGGATGCCCTGCAGGCCTGAGTGACAGTGCGGCATGCTTCGTGCAATCCTTGCTGATTTGCTTTCAGATCAGGCGCTTCACCATCTGCACCTTCTCGATGTCGAAGAGAGGACCGTACATCCTCTGCAGGCGGGCCCTGGGGTTGTGGTTCCTGCACAGCATCTCGCCTGAGAAGTATTCGAAACCGGATCTGCCGAAGAGAGAAGCGCTCGCAGCCGTGAGATGCCTCGCCACAGATTTTCCCCATTCCTGTCTCGCCACCGAGATGAAGAGAAAGCAGCCCTGCTCCGTTCCTGTTATCTCGTCAACAGTGGTGCGCTCGAACAGCTCTGAGTCGGGCACTTGATCCAGGGACAGCTCTGCTGCGCGCCTGTCTCCCTGTGAGCCCCGGTGCTCAATTCCGCGGTTGTGATGCTTTACATGCAGCAGTGAAAAGCCCAGGACATCCGATGATAATCTTTCCCTTGCAGTCAGCACCGCAAAGTCGCCTCCTCCTCTCAGCCACTCAGGGAGAGCGCTCATCAGGCGTGAAATGCTCCTTCCGGCATCATCAATTGTCACGCTGCGGTACGGCGATATGAGCGAATCTGCATTATGACAGGCGAGTCGCAGAATGCCGTCGAGATCCTCCTCCAGGGCCGGCCTGACAGAAAAACGGCCATCGGGGCGGCAGGTGATCTCCCTGGACTTTATGATGAAATCATAGCATTCTTCAGAATAGCCGCGGACTTCGAGCCTGTGCCTGAGCATCGTGTCATCTGCCGGAACGGAGATATCGATATGATGGCAATCTGAGGATTTCGCGCGCTTCTCCGCCTCGCTGAGCAGAGAGGAGATGACGCTGTCATCAGAAAGCGCTTCCAGATTACATGCTGCAATATGCGCCTGTCCGGTTCCAGCAATTTCGTTGATAGAGCCTGTATGTAGAATGACATAGCCTCGTGCCGTCCCATCGCTCTCCGCAATCAATGCATGTATGTCGTCCCTCGCCTCAGCCAGTGCCAGAAGACGCAGGAACCTCTCCTGCTGGAACGCCACAAGTCGCTCTTCATCAACGCTCCGCAATCTCGAATATCTGAACCTGCGCGAGAGGTGGAGAGCCATAAGGGCTTCCCTGCATGTCCCGTTAAAATCCCCTGTCCTGAGCGACATCGCCGGCATATCCTCCCTGTCAGGACTTTCTGGATATACTGCTTCCATTCCTCCGGAAGAGCTCAGCCAACTGCTCCGCAGAGAGGGAATCCTTCATTATTATTGAACTCTTGACTGAGGGGGTGAGCTATTTGCCTGAGTTGGTTTTCTTCATGTTCTTCCTTGGGATAGTCGGTGTGGGACTGTATTTCTCCTACCAGACCTGTGAAAAGCATAAGGCCATGCTGAAGAGCTTCGCTTCAGCCATCGAGCTCGGCAGCGTGGAGATGGGAGCGAGCTTCCTCGTCCCTGCAATATCCGGAGTCTACAAGGGTAAGACGATCAAGATTGAGATAAGGCCCGGCGGCAAGAATTCCCCTCCATACATATATGTGTGGCTGTATACGTCGTCGCAGTTCAACCTCACCGTGTATCCCGAGGGCTCACTTCAGAAGCTCGGCAAGAAGGTCGGCCTGATTACCGAGATAGAGATAGGCGTGCCTGAGTTCGACGACAGGTTTGTCATCAAATCAGACCAGTCAGGGCTTGCGACGAACTATCTGTCGTCTGACCTGAACAGAAAGGTCATCGAAAGCATACTGAGCACAGGCATACCGGTTATTGAGATCAGAAGAGGCGAGATTGAGATATACAAGCCGACATACAACGTCAAGGTAGACACAGGCGTCGATCAGCTGAAGCCCCTGCTGGACGGGCTCGTCGCGCTGTCGCTGTCGCTGTGAAATGAGAATCTGACGCATGAATGGACAGGGATCTTTGAAGACGGTTTTTCTGATACACACAGGCGCATGCAACCTGCTCTGCTCATACTGCTTCAACGACGGCGCAGAGCCGGAGCTTCTATCCTTCGATACGATCTCGAGGTTCCTGGAGCACAAACTGGAGAGACATGGCAGGGAGGGCTCTGTAATCCACTTCGGCGGAGAGCCGTTTTTCAACAGGGACGTGATGATGAGGACCATCGAGGCCTATCCGTTCCTGTCCCATCAGATTGTCACAAACGGCACGATGATCGACAGGGCGTTTCTGCAGGAAACGCTTCAGTACGACGTGGAGCTCGAGCTGTCGATCGACGGAGACTTCGCCGTTACTTCATCGAACAGGAGCCTGTCGCCGACTGATTTTGAGAGGCTCCTGTCCACGATCAGGTTCATCAGGCAGCACAGGGGAGATGAGGCCGTTTACTCGTCAACTGTCGCCAATCCCGCAACATACGGCAGTCTCTATTCATCTGTCAGGTATCTCTTCCAGGAGGTCGGACTCCGCAATATAGGCTGGAACCTGGCGCGCGGCATGGGATATGAATATGATCCGGCAGAACTTTCGAGGGAGCTGGAGAAGATTTATCATTACGCAGGCGAGAACCGCATAAGGTTCTACTGCGTGATACCGCTTTACAGAGGCGAGCCTTGCAGGCACCGCTCATCCATCTGTGCGCTGACGCCCTGGGGAGATGTTCTCTCGGAGCAGAACGTATACGCTTTCAGACAGAGCCGCCGCGATGTCTATGACAGGTTTCTGCTCGGAAACGTGGAGAGGCTGGATTCGCTTAACGAGGCTCTTCCGCCTTCAGGCTTTCTCTGCAGGCACAGCAGGAGCGGCGAGTGCTCTGGCGCATACTGCACATATCTTCAGCTCGAAGATCTCCTCTATCCGTCGGCTGTGAAGGAGTGCATGACGATCTCCGCCGCGCTCTCTTCAATATCAGGCCTCGTGGAGGACTACTACCGCGCCTGGCTGAAAGACGGGGCGAAAGCTGAGATATAATTCGCTTTTACAGGGACTTTCAAGCCGCCTATGATGAGCCAGTCATCTGTCTGCTCTATCTGCATGTGCTCTTTGTATTCAGCCTTGTTTTCTTTGACTGATTTTATGATGGATTCCTTTCTTCTGTCCTCCCGGTCCATGACCACTACGTCGCGCTCTCCGCTCCCTGCGTAAAGCGTTCCGTCCGGACCTATCGAAGGTGAAGAAGTCACCTCGGTGCCAACTACGCAGTCCCGTATCTTCTTTCCGTCTTTGATCTTGTATATCTTTCCATCAGTGCTTCCAACCCACACATTGCCTTCCCTGTCCAGAAACGGAGTGGCCTCTATCGAACCGTTCACGCTGCAGCTCCACTTTTCCCTGCCGTCCTTCACCGCGTACACTTTGCCTGCGTTCCCGGCATATATCGTGCCGTCAGAGCCCATGCAGACACTGTCCTGGCCGCCGTATGCGCTCAATGTGTTCAGGCCGTCAGTCCTGAACTCCCACATCTTCCTGGCTGTGAGAGAGCCCAGCATGTTGCGACCCTCTTTTATCGCAATTATCCTGCAGTTGTCTCTCCAGACATTTCCGAAAAGGTCTTTCCTCCAGTAGCTCATGGCGTATAACGTTCCATCAGGGCCGACTGAGGGTATGAGCTTGACAGGCGTATCGTCGATGCTTCCGAAAGAGCATCTCCACTTCTCTTTTCCGTTCTTTACCGAGTAGAGCCTGCCGTCCTTGTCGCTCACATAGACAGTGCCGTCTGCCGACGGGCAGGGAGAGTTGCAGATCGCGCCGTTTGCCTTGAACTCCCACAGCAGCCTGTTATCCTTTACCGCGTAGAGCCATCCCTTGTCATCTGCGGCGTATATGACGCCATCAGGCCCCGCAACGGGCGCCGAGTCAACCTGGCCTCTCGTGCCATATTCCCACAGAACGGTGCCGTCTTTGATCGCGCATATCCTGCCGTCATCGCTCTGCCTGTTCGAGATTCCGAGATGGCATATTCCATTCGAATATCCTGACGGCCGGAAATGGCAGTATGTGAAATCCCCTCCGTTATATGTCCAGGAAACCCTGTCATCTTTCATGACGACGACTTCAGGGCTCCAGTTGTTGATGAATACTGAGCCGTCAGGGAGAGCTGAGGCCCTGGGAAATGAAAACGAGTGGTCCGGGGCGCTGAGATATCTCTTGTCCAGGTCTATGACTTTCCCGCCAAGAAGCTCCGATGCGTCTTCGAGCGATACCGAAGCGCTGCCGGAAGCCGTGAAGCTGTCGCTGACTCCGTTACTGATCTGAGATGGAGCTGATTCAGAGGCTGCCGCATCGAGAAGCATGCGGCGCTGCATATTGGATACCTGTGAAGCTCCGACTGGCTTGAACTCTGTAATCATATCCATCTCCTCCGATCTCTCTGTCTAATCTGATGTTAATCCATGCGCGGGTGGCATTCAAGTTCCCGCATTGATCCAATCGTCATGCATTATTCTTTATAAGATCTTGTGAGGTGAGCGGCAGGCGGCGGTTGTGACCGGGTTGGGCAGGGGAACAGCAGGCCGGCCTTCAGGAGAAGGGTTCGGAGGCAGTCGGATCGTCTTGGTGTCTATCGCGGATCAGAAGAAGATTCTCCTGTTATCAAGCATTTCTACAGGGATGTCCAGGGCCCGCTCTATCTCCAGATATGATTTGCCTGCAATGTCGATCTTCCAGTCTCCGAACCCTGAGCCGGGAATGATCAGCAGGTCGGGCCTCGTGCCTGTCTCTCTGATCTGTGCTCTGATTGAAGCTATGTAATCTTCGCAGGCCATGAGATCTCCCACAATTATGTTTCCACCGTGATAACGCGAAGAAATGACAGCCACGGCGATCCTGGAATTGCTCCGGGACTCGATATCCATCTCTTTGAGCGCGGCCAGCAGCGATGGTCTGACGAGCGAGCTCGTGGCTATCGTTGTATGAGAGGCGCCGTGACGCCTTATGAGCTCGGGAATCTCCCCGAGCTCCCGATGATGAAGCCCGTCAGCCATCAGGATACCGTACGCCAGTGATCCTGATTTGTACGGATAGGCGCATTGTTCCGGTGACAGCAGCACGGTATGCGATCTGTCCTTTCTCCTCACCAGCACTGAGCTCGCCAGGCCTTCTCTCTCTCTCGAGCACAGCTCGAGCAGCAGAGCGGCGCGGCTCAGCGGCTTTCTGCCTTCAACGGCTTCAATCAGATCGCCTGCCAGGATTCCAGCTTCTGCCGATGGAGAGTTTTTAACGGCGCCGATAACGCGGCATTCCTTCCACCCGGTGCCGCGCACATTCTCCTCGAAGAGAGCCGGCACGATGAAAACAGGGCAGGAAACCTTTTCCCTCATCTCTTCGGCAATCCGCTGGTAATTCATCCACAGCTGCGGCCAGCCGTCAGCGTGAGGCGGCGCATTGTACTTTGTAAACGAGCCGAGCATGAAATTTACAGCCATTGTCTGATGCGAATCTGCGTATTCAATCGTCTCCCTGATGTCCAACTCATCGAGGCCGAACCATCCCACGATCGATGTCCAGTAGCAGATTCCAGCCTGCCTCAGGAGCGGCAGGGCTTTTACGCCGATATCGGCCCTGCTGTCTCTCATCAATTTCTTTCTTTTTTCTATATCAGAAAGGTTCAGCGACAGTCTGAGTATCAGTGGCTCAAGTTCATGCAGCTTTTCGATGTATTCTCCAGTCAGCATGTCTCCTGCCGTCGTGATGACGAAGGACTCGTCTGTAATTTTCCTCAGCTCTCTGAGGAGCCTGAATGAGCGCTCATCTCCCAGGATCTCTTCGAAGTCCACCCAGGTCGGGAACAACATGGTCGGGTCAGGAGAGGAGAAGCACCGCAGCCTCGTCCGTATCTCTTCTTCAGACGGTTGAAATGACGAGTTGAATACAGAGTCCGGAGGGTTCCCCTTTATAAAGCAGAAATGGCAGTTGGAGCGGCACCTGTTCATCCTGCCTGTGTATTCGAGCATGTCTTCGACGAAGTCGAATTCGTCGCACCTCGGCACTTTCCACTGCCCGAGGTTTCTGATCCTGAACCCGTCGACCTTGACAGGCTTCCCCTGACACTCCAGCTCCACGATGGAAAGAAGAGATTCGAGCTGCTTCCTGATATACGGTATCCTGGCTTCAGACCACAGAACGGTCTTGATGTCTATGAACCCGTCATCTTTCTTCATCGGCGGTCTTTTCCTCTGTCAGCCTGAAGATCCTGTCCGGCTGGTTGGCGAAGGCGAAGCTGTCTATGCGGACCCTCTCTCCCCTGTAATAGGGGATGACGATATCCAGGATATTCGAGAGCTGCTCCCTCGCCATCGCGGCCAGCGCCTCCCCGTCAGGCTCGCCGCGCTCCCTGCTGTCCAGGCTGAACCGGAAAACGAAATCATCAGACTGCATGACAGGCTCCTTTCCAATATGGAATTCGGTGCGGAGCCGCCGGCTCTCCTGCGGGATCTTTACAGTGCTGCTGATTTGTCATACAATGGACAGGGCGGTGAAATGTGAAATCCCACTGGACAGCAGACAGGAAAAGTCCATACGAGTCGCACAACTTTGCCTTTCATGCAAAGATAGCGGAGCTGCAGACAGGTATCCAGCATCTCGTGATTCTCGATACCTTTTCGTTCGGCAGGGCGCTGCTCCTCGACAGCGAGCTGCAGTCCGCCGAAAGCGACGAGTTCATCTATCACGAGGCGCTCGTCCACCCTGCGCTCTGCCTTCACAGCTCTCCCAGGAAGGTTCTGATACTGGGAGGCGGGGAAGGGGCTACGCTCAGAGAGGTGCTGCGCCATGACAGCGTTGAGCGCGCCGTGATGGTCGAGATCGACGAAAAGGTAATCCAGGCCTGCCGGCAGTACCTTCCTGAATGGAGCTGCGGCAGCTTCGAAGACGCGAGGACAGAGCTCAAGGTCTGCGATGCCTGGAAGTATCTCTGCGAGGAAAGAGAGTGCTTCGACGTGGTAATCAGCGATATCTCAGAGCTGAGGCGCGAGCCCTTCTCGTTCCAGCAGAAAGCTTCTGAGTTCTACAGCCTGGTCATCTCGCACCTGAACAGCGGAGGGCTCTACTGCTCGCAGATCCACTCGGTCAGCATCCCTGATCATCGTCTCTTTTCTGTCGTTCTGAAGACAATGCGATCGAGCTTCGCCTGCCTGAAGCCATATCACGCGCTCATCCCGTCCATGGGGCACGATCTCGGATTTGTCGTGGCCTCTGCAGAGAAGCCGTTCTCCAGGCATTATCCGTCCCGGATCAGAAAGACGCTCGAATCATCTGTGAAGGGGCCGCTGCGCTTCTACTCGGCTGAAATACACGACACTCTTTTCAGGTTCCCGCCCTGGCTCGCCTCAGAGATGAAGCTCATCCGCTGAGCCTTCCATACACCAGGCTAAGGGGACTGACTCTTTTCCCTGATACAAGCTAAGGGGATTGACTCTTTTTTCCTGATACAAACTAAGGGGACTGACTCTTTTTTCCTGATACAGATTCTTATCCCTAAAAAAGAGTCTGTCCCCATGTTGGACGCTCATTTCCCGCTGCCTGAAAAACCTCCGAAGCCTCCCTGTGGACTTGCGGTTTTCTTCCCATTATTCAAGCAATTCGCTGCCGATGAATTCGAGCGGACATTGCCTGTATTTCTCGCCCGGGATTCATCTTTAATACTCTTTATTACAGGAGTATCGGAAACGCCGCTCCACGACCCGTCTTTGTTGAGCTGTTCTACGGCGCTGTCTTTATCCTTGTATATTTTGCCGTTTTTATCGGCATAATAGTTGTTCTTTGGCTTATCTGCCGCGCCTGTCGGCTGTGTGGCGCCATTCTGAGCGCTGGAGGCACCCTGGCCGGTTTTTGTGCCGTTACTCGAGCCAGGTTTGGCTGCAGTTTTACCGCTGTCATATACATTTTGAACAGAGGCCGCATGACCTGATGAAATCTGACCTGTTATCGAATTGTACGACCGTCCGGCGCCAACCGGCCTGGAACTGCTGTTATCCGGACCCCACGTTATCTGGTAGTCGTTGGGGTTGTGATTCAGAATGCCCCAGTTGATCTTGAAGTTTGCCGGGTCATAGTATACAGGTGTAAAAGGGTCCCACCAGAAAGGGGCGTCGCCCCAGCCCCAGCCGTCGTCGAAGTCGTCAAAAGAGTTCCATCCGATACCGTAGCCCATTGCCCAGCCATTCCATGGAGTCCACGCGCAGTTGGCCGCATATCCGAAAGTCGGCGGATATGGAATCCAGGTGTTGGTGTCGTTATATCCATAGTAGTCATATCCTGTACCGAAAACCACAGTTTTCTCAGAATTGACGGCGGTGCCGAGATAACCCGGAGTATAACCTTCCGTCACGTGGTCTTTTGTCGAGTCATAGATTCTCACATAAGTGACGTAATGGAGCGGCGAGCTTGGCGGTATCGTGTAAATCTCGGGAGGCACGTCCACCGCGACTGTCCATCTCCCCTTGAGACTGTCTGATGTGAACCATACGCCGTTGGCGCAGGCATACCAGTTATTGGGCGAGACCGCGATGATCGGGACGAGACTGTTTACCACGAATGAAAGGGAAGTGCCTTTGATTGGATGTAATCTGGGCTCTTCGACGAGACGCGGAGTAAATTTTGTGTCATTGCGGCTTAAAACCGTGGTCTGCGGGATGCTGTTCTCGATCAGCGCTTCCTGGGCCTCAACTGTTCCAGGGATTGAGGCTTTTACATTTTCTTTGGGGCTTGTGTCAGGAATTTTTGAAAAATCTTCCGGCAGGTCTTTTGCCGAGATATAGTTCCAGATGCCGCCAAAAGTCCCGGAGCTGAACCATCTCCCTGTCACAAGAACATAAAACAGGTTACTCTGCTGATCCTGAAAGATGTTGCCTGTCGTGTTCTTGACATAGTAGAGCGATGTGCCTTCAACCGGTTCGAATACGGGATCGCCATCGGTAATGATCAGCTCTGTCGGCGAGGTTGCAACATACACTGCAGGCGCGCCTTTTGACAGGGTCGGCATTTTTCCGGTCCTGGGGTTTTTCTGGCCAGACAGCGGATCGACGATATTGTTCTTCGCGAGGCTTTTTTCGTTATCGATGATGTTTCTGGCGGTCTTCGCGGAAACCTGCCAGGGGCCGTTCAAACTGTCTGCAACAAGAAAGCCGTCAAAAATATGCAGATAGATCTTTCCCGTTTCATCAGACACAATATATGCTCTTGTATTAAGCACTCTTTTCAAGCCGGTATCGGGAACCGGGATCCAGTTGGGATTCCCTGCCACGTTTACGAGTATGGCCGGAGTCTGTGAAAATATGATCGTTATGTCAGGATTGTTGAGCGGCAGAGATTTTATCTGATCCTCCGCCTTCAGTATTGCAAGCGAAGCCTGAAGCCTGTCGAGATGCATTGTGGCGGTGCCGTTATTCATAATCGAATTAAAGATCCTGCCGTAGTTGTCCGCTGAATCAGGAGCCGAGGGAAAAACGGCTTTATCCACTGATATGGTGTTGAAGTATACAGTCCGTGAAGTTTTGTCCACAAGCGTTCTGGCTGAAAAATACAGTGCGCCGTAAACAGGCGTGCTTTTTGCAGTCGGAAGGACGCTGGCGGCGCAGTGCGATTTTATCGTGAAACCGTCCCAGCTTTCTATCTGAGGCTGGTACAAGGTGTAGCTGGCGGTTCCGTCGGACGCTGTCTTGGGCCATGGGTCTAAATGGTTGGGGTCCCGGCTGCTGTCATCCTGGCTGAACACCTGTGCAGCCATCGTGAGGAGCGCGATAATGAAGATTACTGTGAGCAATATGATCTGTTTTTTATTGATGATTATCACCGTCTTTCTTTAATTTTGCCTGAGTGTATTCCGTCAGACAGCACCATATATCCGGGATTGCCTGATAATTGGCAGCTTACGCATTGGAACTAATACGCACAAGTGCAAAACCCTGTTCAAGCAGAAATTATACAACATTTTTCAGGAAAAGTCTAAATCGAGTGCCGGGAAAAATCTCCCAGCATTGTGGCTGCCTCTGAGCCACAGGCCGGCTCTGCTTTCAATTACTGGATCTCAGAACCGGATTTTGGAACTTGATTGGATCGGGTTTACGGATAATAATAGCTGTAGAAAATGATAAGGAGGCAATTGACATGATATTAGCCGGAAATGTTCAAAATTTCAAAACTGTGCGAGAATATCCAATTTATCAATCGACTCTGGATGGAAACACCGTTTACAGGATACAGGAAAATAAAGAAGGCAAGGATCCGCATGATAGTATTCTTGTTAAAATGGATAAAGAAACAAGAGACTGGTATCCAATTGACAGCTGCGAAAAAACTCTTGAATCTCAAGATATGAAAATGAATTATGGCTTATGGAAGAAAGGCCTGTTAAGCAGTATTCTGGGTAAAGATGGTGTGCAGCAGAAAGATGTGACATCTTTCAGAAATGAGTCGAATACTGAGACCTATGTGGGAAGCAAACCTTATAAAATGTATGAATGGGCGAATGATGATTATGCAATGGATAAGCTCGAAGGAGCCAGACATGGCAAGCTTTACTGTTATTCCTACCTGGATTCTGCCTATGTGAGAAAGATAGATGATGAGTGGACTCTGGAGGAATGGTATCTGTTAAATGAATACTCTAATAAAAAATAAGGCATTCTGCTGCGAAAAATCCTGCTGATGACAGAGAAGAGGGGCCCTGCAAAGGCTCCTTTTTCAATTCACAGCCGCCGCCCTTCTGTCACCGCCAGTCGCCAAGCAGCACGAATGGAGCCCAGTAAAACGGGTGTGAAGTATCTTTGTTTTTGAGCAGGCTGAGCTTTGCATCCCTGAGCGCATCGCTCCTCGGCTCATTCTTTTTCAGATTCCCGTAGAACTCCACGAAGAGCTTTTCTGAGGCCTGATCGTCTACCCTCCACTGTGAGGCGATCACAGTCGAAGACCCCGCCGCAGTGAATGCGGATGCAAGGCTTGCAAACTCCCTGCCTGGATTTGATTCACCTATCGCGCTGCTGCAGGATGAAAGAGCAACGAGGCATCGCGGATCGAGCATGAGTCCGTAAATCTCTCCGAGATAAAGCTTTTTTTCGGGCCCTGAGAACTCGATGAAGCTCATATTGACATCTGATGTGTTGAGAGAGCTGTGGCTCGCAATATGAATGATCGATTTATCGCCTGTATTTCTGAAAAAGTTTTCCTTCGTGGCGTCATTACCTGTGCAGAGCAAGCTTCCCCTGTAGAGCGACGCTATTCTTATCAACTCTTCCTCCGCTCCGGGGAGATTAGCCTCGCGAGGCGCTCCGAAAGCCAGCAGTTTGTCTCCTCCGCCTTTGGTCGACTGTTCTCCTGACAGCATTGTCAGAACATTCGCGGAAGACATGTAGCTTATCGGCTTTGATGTTATCACGAACCTGTCATCGGAGGGACCGAGGACCTCAAAGGGTATATACCACAGCAGGCCGGATGGGACAATGACGAGCCTTCCCCTCTTCTCCATCTCGTCTTCGACAGGCTCGAGCAGCTTCGAATATAGATATTTCTTCTCTTCACTGAAGGACCCGCCGCTCGGGCTGGATATACTTTCGTGAAGCGACTTGACCGATTTATAGAGATTCTCTCTGGGGATGCTGAGCTTCCTTGTGATGAATGAATCTGATGTGATGCCAAAGATATAGAGCATATCTTCTGAGGGATAGTATTCGAGGAGCAGCACATCCTTCGGGAGTTTCTTCTGCAACGCCGCGAGGTCTGTGCTCCTGACACTCAGAAGCTGCTCCATATCAGGATTTCTGCTCTTTATTGAGTTGACAGTAGTGAAAAATTCCTGTCTCGTAGAAGACAGGATGTCCTTGAGAGCCGTCTTCTTTTTCTCTTCGCCGGTCTGTGAGATCTCCCCCTCGATCAATGTCATCCTCTGGCGCAGCGTGGCCAGCTGGGAGACAAGCGCCTGCATTTCCCTGTCACTGAGCTTTATTTCGTTGAGCTTCACGCTGTCCAGGAGCTCCATCGAATGAGAGAGCTCCAGATACCTCAGCGCCTCGTCATTTTTACCCGACTTCAGCAGCAGCCTGATTGCGCGATCGAAAAGTGAGATTACTTCCGAATCGGCCGAGAGCCTCAACTGGCTGACAGTGCTGTCATTGCTCGTCCACTGAGAGATTATTCGATTGAGCATATCCAGATACACTGCGAGAGCCTCGCCGTCATTGCTCTGCTTTTCAAGGGCCTTGCCGCAACTGAGGGAAACATTGCATAATCTGGGGAGATCTCCCTGCTCCTTGAGTATTGTCATTGCAGACCTGTAGTGCTCAATCGCCTCCGGCAGCTTACCGGTTTCATTGTAAATATTTCCAGTCAGACATTCGATGTTAGCCTCGACAGTTCTGAAGCCTGGCTTTCGGCAACTGGCGAGGGCTTTCTGACAGTATTTCAGCGCTCCCTGCGCGTCGTGCTCATCACCCCAGAGCTCCATCGCTTTTTCGATGTCGCTTCTCGGTCTGCTGGACTTTTTTCTCAACTGCCTGGCGAGCTCGTCGAGCTTGCCGGCTTCTTCTGTCTTGCCCGCCTTCCTGAGAATCACTGCACTGTGCGCGAGCTCGGCACGGATCATGTATTCGTCCTTCGCAGCCTGGAGGATATCTCTCGCCTCCCTGCAATACTCCACGGCCTTATCAGGCTTTCCGTTGAGCAATGACAGATCTGCCAGAGTGCTCAGACATCGCCACTCACGCTCGTACCTTCTTTTATCATCAATCTCTTTTCTGGTAAGCGAAAGAGCAGTCTCATATTCATCCCGGGCTCTCCTGTAGTCTTTCTTCAACAGCGCCCATAGGGCATAATCAAGCCTGGCGTATATCCCGGTGAGCCCCTCTTTCCCGGAAGCTCTTTCGAGCATTTTGTCATATGCTTTGTCCATCCTTGCGACAAGATCGCTGTTTTTCATTATCCTGTCCATTAGAAGCGCGCTCAGGGAGTCCCTGAGATTGAGCTTCTCACCTGTTACGGTTTTCCTTCTTATAACCATCACCTGGAGAAGTGACATGAGGTCTCCATAGAATCTCGAGCGCCATGTGTCGTCTTCTACGCTGTTTATTATCGAGACGGCTTTGTCAAAGGCATCAATGCATGTATTGATATCATAGATAAAGATGGCGCTGTTCATAAGAAGAATATAATCTTTTGCCGCATTGACGCTCCTGCCGTCGGCTGCGTTGCATTCGGCCGCTTTTCTGTATAAGCTCATGGCCTTCGTGTAATCCCCTGCCGAAAAGACGCTGGGCGCCATCTTCTCATAGAAAGTGCCTTCGCCATAGTTGCTGTAGAACCACGGGTCATCCAGTCTGTCAAGCTTTCCGAGCGATTTATAAAGTGAAAGCGCCTTCTCATAAAGCTCGAGGGACTTTTCAGGCTTGAAGGAATGATCATCTGCCTTAGACATGAGTGCCCTGATTTCTTCCTTCGTATCCCCGGCAGTATGAGCGGCTTTTATCATCAAATCCCTGTAATCATTTATCTCCTCTCTGTTATTGCCTTTCGGATCTTCTCTCGACAGCTCGATTATGAGCTTATCAAAAGCGGATATTCGGTTTTTATAGTCTCCATCTTTTTCTGCAATCTGCCTGAGACCTGCTGTTATTTCAGTCCGTTTTGCAGCAGAGGCAGCCTCATTTTTCGTCAGAGCCTGCAGAATACTTGAATATGTTGACAGAAGATCCCTGATATCATTTCCGCTTTTGTAGAGCCTGGCTGCTTCTTCATAACAGGCGAGCCCTTTCTGCTGATCTTTCATCAGAAAGTTATAAATATAGCCGAGATTTGTGAGCAGCTCCGCCTCTCTCAGCGTGTTTCCTGTCAGCCTGTAGATCTCCTTTGCGGGAAGGGCTGCCTTCAGCGCTGCTTCGGATTTGTCGTCATTCAGCTCCACTTTGGTGCAGACATGCAGGCTCTGCGCCTGGAGGTATGGGCTGAGACTGCGCTCGAAGGCCAGCTTCTGAGCCGCCTGAGCTTTGTCTCTCGCCTTTTTTAAATCCTTTCTCGGAGAATATGGGCGGCTGTATAGATTTGCAAGAGCCTGTCCGATCAGGGCTCGAGCCTCCCTGGAAGGATCGCCTGATTTTCTGGCCAGCTCGAGCGCTTTTTCAAAGTTGGCTGACGCCAGCTCGAGCTCGACAGCTTCAGCATAAAAGAGGCCTCTCGCGAGCAGAAAGTCGATCGTAGCCTCACCGGCGCTTCTGTCATCCATAAGTTTGCCTGAGAGCTCGACCAGCCTGTGCGCTTCCCTGAAATCCCGTTTCCCGACAAGAGCCTCTATCGACAGCGAATTTGCAGCGAGAATTCCTGCCCTGTCGCCTATTGCTTCAAAGATGGCTCTTGCCACCGCCGCCTCTCTGAGGGATTCATCATAACTCCGGAGCTCGAAATAACAGCGGGCCAGCAGGTAATGCGCCTCGGCCTCCTCTTTTCCGGCGCCGGAGCTTTTCAGGGATTTCAGAGCCTCGGAGAGAGAGCTTCTGCATCCGCTGTAGTCGCCCTTTTGAAGCGCAGCCGCACCTTTTTCAATATCCGGCTGCTTCCCTGATGCGTATACTGAAGTCATGACAGCTAATGAAAGAAATATAAACAGCATTGTGACAATTCGCATAGCTCCCCCTCATCAAATCAGCATAGTAAAGAGATTCTATTACAGATGCCTGATGACCTTTGGCTATATCAATAATACCATCTTGATGCAAGATGCAGAAAGATGGGATGGAGCTCTCCGCCGGTCATTGCCAAAATCAGAAAGATGACTGGTGAAACGATTCCAGGTGGAACCCGGCTGAGTTCAATGCCAACCCTGGGAGGAGGCGGCATGGGAACAGGCGAAGATGAAGGGAAATTCAACCCTGAATCATATTCGTGCGCACAATGGCGGAAAGGGGTAAACGATGGCGGCAGACATGCAAGAGTTGAAGGACTATCATCTGTTCACCTGTGATGATGATTATTACCTCTTGAACATCGACGATATGACATCGTTCTGTATTGACAGGGATCAGTATTCGGCTCTAAAAAGGATTAAAGACGGACCTTTTGACAGGGAAGGATATGAAGACCTGCGCATATACCTCGGTCTGCTGAATCTCATCAGCAGCGGGAAACGCTGCATAAAGATTCCGGATTCCCATCCCGTGGGGCATATAATGCTGAACATCACTCAGGATTGCAATCTGAAATGCAGATACTGTTATGGAGTCGGCGGAGAATACGGGAGCAGGGGATACATGAGCCGGGAGACTGCTTTCAGGTCTGTAGACTGGCTCATCAGGGAATCAGGAGATCTGAAAGAGCTCGTCATTACGTTCTTTGGAGGCGAGCCTCTGCTGAACATCGACGTGCTGAAAGAGGTCGTTGAATATGCAGAGATGAGGCAGCAGGAGAAAAGGATCATCTTCGGTCTTATTACCAACGGGACCTTGCTGAGTGATGAGCTGATCAGTTACTTCAATGAGCACAGAATCAGGGTTGGAGTGAGCTTTGACGCGGTTGAAGAGCTTCAGAACCGCTACAGGCCCTTCAAGGACGGCAGAGGCTCCTATGACACAGTTCGGAAAGGCATTTCGGATCTCGTGGCCTCCGGTCTGCGGCATATCAATATAAACTGCATGGTTGCAGATGAAGATATCGATTTCAGGGAAGTGAGGAAGTCTCTCATCAGGACAGGCTGCAGCACCATGATCATAACGAGGCCGTCACCTCCGTTACTGGACAGCACTGATGCCGATGATATAGCGATTTTCAATCAGGTCAGATCGGGAAAAGCGGAAGAATACACTGAAAAGCTGGTTCGCTTCATTGAAGAGGAGGGACAGGACTGGCTCGCTTCAATCAGGGAGAGGAAAGTGTTTCATTCAAAGCTCTTTTCAGGCGTAATCGGACAGTTGCATGCAAGGAAACGGAGAGAGTATTTCTGCGGCGCAGGAAAGAGAATGGTGAACATCTCCATCTCAGGAGACATTTACCCCTGCCACAGATTTAACGGCACTGCCCATATGAAGATGGGCAGCATAGATGATTTCGACACAGGCTCGAAGAGAAGATATATGGAAAACCACACATCTGCTATATCTGAATGCAGCCGGTGCCCGGTCAGATATTTCTGCGGAGCCGGATGCATTTACGACAACCTGGCGATGGAAGGACGGATAGACAGGCCTTACAAGGTATGGTGCAGTATGATAAAAAAGGCCGTGGAGATGGGAATAGTCATCTGCCATCAGCTCGATGAAAGCGACAGGGACTATCTGGAAGGAGCCCTTTCAGGATATGACCCTGTCACAGATCATCGGATATGATTCCAGAGCTCCGGATACATCAACTCGAAGCGCGGAGCCTGTTTACTGTAAGGCAGAGAGTCTCGCGCCGCCCATCTTCAGCATAAAGGCATACAGATTTATTGTACCCAGGTGCAGACACAGCAGGCCGGGTTCTTCCAGCACACTCCGCCGGCCGAGACAGATTCCAGTTGCGAATCGGAAAGCTCTGCATCGCTCTTATGCGGAACCACGATGAACAACTCATCCGGTTTCTCTTCGAGCACTGTTATCTTGAAATTCTTCGGTAGTTTTGCCTTCAGCTTCGCTTCGACAACTTTTGTCGGATCTTCCAGAAGAGCCTTTTTAAAGGCTTCGTCTTCAGACGCTTTCACTGCAATTTCTTCCAGAAATTTTCTTGCCGTATTATCCATGTATCCACCTCCCGTTTCAATAAATTGTAGCATAAAGCAGCTCATCCATCAACGGGAGCATTCCCGTTTTAATGCAGCGTGTTGATTTTGATTGTGAGTGTACGCCATAAGAAGTTATAATTTTCCTTATACAGGGAGAAGATGGGATATGTAGATAATGGCCTGAAAGCAACTGGCGCCGGGAGGTCATCCCGGCGCCAGTATTCATGACATTCTGCGGAAATACTCTTACTGGCCGGTCTGAGGCGGATCGTCGATGCCCGGCGATGCATATGTCCTATGATCGAGAAGGCCATATTCCGCCCAGTCTGTATATGCGGCAGGGCGGGGAAGAGGAGTCGCCGCATTATCGGATACCAGCGCGTTGGTCAGATGCTTTTTGAATTCATCCATCGGGACCCTTGCCCGTCCATCATCTCCGCCCCATGGGTTGCCTATATACGCATACTGCTGGCCGTCCTGCTCATCTGTGCCTATTCCCTCGAGGCTGACCCGGTGGCCTCCAGGCCCCCACATCATCCCGACGAGAACATCCTGGCCGTTGTTGAGGGCATCCTGCAATTGCGTCACCATCTGATCCTTGTTCAGCGTGGCAGATGGCTTCAGAACGGTGGCGTTATCACCGAGAAGCTTCTCATATGCGTATTCAATCTGCGGCGGAGTCAGCCCTGAGCCTCCTCCGGTATGGGAGTCGAATCTGTTGCTGTACGAATCATATGAAAAGTCTCTTTTTTCATCATCGTTCACAGGGCTGTTGGGAGATACGTTATCGGCAAGATCCATTATTGCAGGCGACATGAGCCTGGTAGACAGCGTTCTTCCATCGTTCATGTTGTTTTCCGCCCTGTCTGTATTGAGGGGGACATCCCAGAGCGTATGGAGGCCGAAGTTTTTCTCATCACTGGGGACGAGGTCAGTGGGCTTTCCGTCCTTGCTGGCCAGAGAGCCGAGAACGTCCAGGTATCTGGCAGGATTCCTCTCGGCAAGCGCACGCTGCACTGATGTGGCGGCGCAGGTCCCCTTGTCCATCTGCGAGATGTCCTGTGGCGCCGCAATGTCGTGAAGCGCATTTGACAGCAGCTCTGTCTGGTCGATCCCGTCCCTTGGGTTCAATGAAGGTGAATTGAGCTTTTCCAGCCCGTTCAGCACAGAGTCATCGATCCTGCCGTCCTGGACAAGTGTCTTCGCGTCTCCGGCAATATCGTCGTGGATGCTGTTCTTCAGCTGTGAAACCAGGCCGTCCTTCGCGTCATCAGGAAGCTGTGACATGAATCTGCCCAGAATCCCCTCTTTCGATTGCTCTGAGCCGTTGCTGTTCTTTATGGAATTCATCATATTCTTTCTCGAGTCTTCAGGAAGGTTGTCCTTGAGATACTTCATCGCCTGCATCTCGTAGCTGTCAGGCAGATTCTCAGGGATCTCAGGCGGATTCTTCTGGAATATCTGATCGATCTCGTTCTGAAAGGTTGAATCCAGATCGCCGAGGATTCCGAGATACTTGTCCTGCTGGTCCGCAGATAGATTCTTCCATTCAGGGATGTTCTCCAGTTCCTTGCGCATGCCGTCGCTCTTTTCCTTTATGTCGGCACTGGTTTTTTCCGATGCCTTCGCTTTTTCTTCCGGCTTCTGGAGATCGTTGAGTGAGCTCTTCAGCTGCTGAAAAGATGATGATTCCGGCGACTGGGCCGCCCTCTCTTCTGGATCGCAATCAATGGTGGACCTGTCTCCGGCAGCCTGAGGAGCAGGCGTGCTTCCCGGCTCAGAGGAGTTTGACGGGGCTGAGGCGCCGCTACCCTGTGAGACACCGGAAGACTGGGATGGCGAAGATGATTGTGCAGGTGCTGATGGCGCAGATTGTGGAGATGATGACACCGGCTGTATCTCTGACATAGTACCTCCTGAATGTTTATGGATAATTGTTTTCTTCGTATACCATATTATCACTGCTTTCCGGTGACAATAAAGATCCACCGGCGATCCATCTGAAATATTGTTTTTAGAATTTCGAATTGCTGTGAAGATGTTAAGAAAAGATCTTCAAAGTTTTACATGCAGATAATCTTTTCAGATATTTTTGAAAGGCTCTTGAGTAAAATTTCATCGAGCCGGGTGAACACCTTCATGAGGAGAATGGATATTCGGAATACAAGAGCCAACTATAGAGAAGGAGTGGAATTATGATGAACACAATTGACTCTTCAACAGGCAGCGATCTCTGCAGCCTCTACAAGTCGACCATGAGTGCGCACCAGGCCCAGTCTGGCGGGGGCTCTTCCGAGGCTTCGTCAGCAGCCGAGGCGGGCAGCGATTCAGCGGCGCTTGGACAGGAAGCGTCAGGCATGTCTCCTTCTCTCGAGGATGGTATGATGCAGCTGGTTCAGAACCAGATACAGGAGCGCTCGCAGCTTGATAATATGAGAGATCAGCTCTACCAGTCCATAATGCAGAAGCTCCAGAATAATCTGCAGCAGGTGGCTGAGAACAAGAAGACCAATGTGGCCAAACAGGCCGAAGAGGCAAAGAAAAATCAGGGCACAGACGCGAACAACGCACAGGGAGCCGATCAGGGAGCAGCGCAGGCCGGAGGCAAGGATGCGGCTGCAGACAAGACTGCAGGCGACGCGAAGCCCGGAGGCGATGGAAATCGCAATGCCGCGGCAACTGAGATTGCGAAGGAGATGGCAGGCTACAAATACGAGTTTTATTACGATGACAAGAAGTCCGATGCCGCAACGGAGCAGAGTAAGGCGGGGAACTGCTGCGATCTCGCCCAGGTCGCGATCAAGAAGTTCAAGGAGAAGGGCATTGATGCGAAGCTCGTGCTCGGCGACGTGAAGGGACAGAGCTACACCGGCGGGCATTACTGGATTGAATACAAGGATCCCGCGACAGGTAAGATGACGTTCTTCGATCCTACAGCCGCCGCGAGCAACAAGTCGGCTGACCGGGCATTCCAGGGCCTGCACTCGACATACTCGAAGCGCAAATAGCCCTGGCGAGACAGCTGAAGCAACATCAGAGGCCCCGTTTCCGCGGGGCCTCTTTGCATAAGTGGGGACAGTCGACCACTTTCAGGCAGTAACCTCTCCATTATCTGCTCCATCCTCCGCGGCTCTCATGTCTTATATCTCTGATGGTGCAGCGATTTCACCATCTGGACTCTCTCGAGAGCGTGATGGCCTTCGATCAGGTCCAGAAGCGCCTCTGTCTCCCTGTCACCGGAAGGAATGGCTGTGACGCGCAGACCGATGCCTTCCCCGAGCAGGCGGTCGTCTATCGCTCTGAGCAGCGGCGCGAGATACTTCTGCCTGTCTGACTGTTCGCTGAATATCAGGTCTGTCAGGTGTGCTTCCGCTGTGCCTGTATATAAATCGTATCTGTCCCTCTCGACGGTCAGGTATCCCAGGAGTCTGCCGCCGCGCTCATGGACCATCAGGCACAGGGTATGCTCAGGCGATACCGCCCAGTCGAAGGCGTGGCTTTTTGCATATTCCTCTTTCATGGACCTGTACGAAAGGAAGCGGAGAGGCGAGAGGCTCTTCTGTGCCTGTTCGGCTCCCATATCCACGAGAGCCCTTATATCTCCATATGATGCTTCTTTTAAAACGACAGGCAGCGTTTCCCGGTCTTCAGACGGCGACAGCGCGTTGAGGAAGTGAAGATACTCGTCAATGAAGCCCATCTGAGAAAGTGTTTTTCTGAGACAGGCGTTTCCGTGCTCTGCGAGGACGACTATGAAGCGGCGTCCCATCTCACTGAGCATTTTTTCTGCGTATTCCATGAGTGCTGCTGCAGCTTCTCCGGCCTCGTCAAGGCAGATCAGATCGAGGACCGTTCCCTGGTGCAGAGAGTAAAGGTTGTCAGCGTAATCGGTGAGAAGATGCATGAAGCCACTGGGCCCTTCTCCGTTTTCCGCCATGAGCAGCATTCTGCCTTCCTGGCATACCGCTGAAGCTGCAATGCTGCGATAAAGGTCTTTCTGGTGAAGCCTGACCTTGCAGTCACCTATCCGGCGGAGAGGTGAGTGATGGAGAGACCTGCAGTCTATTGCCTCTTCAAGAAGTGGAATGTCTTTCTCTATAAGCGGTCTTATGTTCAGCATCATGTGAGTCTTCCGTGTCTTGATGCGACGTGTTTCAGCTCTGCAGAATCATTGCCTGTCTCAGGTCAATGCGCTTCACCATCTGAGTCTTCTCAACCTCGAGCGGGCCTTTGAAGCGCCTCAGCAGCGTGGCGAGCGCTCTCAGGTTGGCTGTGAGTATTTCGCCGGCCATCATCGTGAATCCCCTGCCGGCAAGTTCCCTCGATGCATGACTGATGAGGCTCTGCCCCAGGTATTTCCCGTGATAACGCTTTCTTACCGAAAGAAGAAGAAGGGATACCTGATGCTGTCCTGTGACGGAATCCCTCGTGCTGCAGCGGAAGGATGGCTCCTCGAGGCCTGGAAGCTCTCCTCCGAGGTGGAGGAGGATGATACCTGAAGGCTCCATCGATTCTTTTTCATTGGCGATGAATGCGGCGAACCTCTCGCGCATGTGGAGCCAGATGTGCAGGTTGCTGTAGCACTCTTCGTAATGTCTCAGCGCACTTGCCTGCGTGGAGAGGCGGCACGGCGAGATCAGGGATTCGATGCTCTCCTTGCCGATCGCGAGCATTTCATCGATGTCGTCCTTCTCCGCCGCTCTTATCATAAAGCGCCTCTCGCCTTCGAATCGAGGGAAATCGCGCTTCAGCGTATGGATGAATACAGAGTATTCGTCGATAAACCCCTCGCTCGCAAGGACATTTCGCAGTTTTTCATCCCATATGGATACGTCGATGGCGAGATAGCCCATCGACGCTTCCTCCGCTGCGCTTCCGGCCTTTTCTATCAGTGCCGACACCGTGTTCTGATCTGTTCCGTGAAGGTCGAGCAGGAAGGCGTGAGGAGTTCCAGTGATATCGTCGTCACTTCCGAAGTAAAGTATCATCCCGCCCATGCATTCTTCTGCGTCTCCTGCGGAATAGAAGAGCAGGTCGCCATTGGTTTCGGCATATTCCGCCATGGCTTTGAGCCGCTCGATCTGATACTGCCGTACCTGAGCGGCTTCGACGCCGCGCAGTGATGAGTAGTGCAGATGGCCGCTCTCAACACATGGAACCGCTGCCCTGTACCGTGACGGTTCGACGCGGATGACCTGCAATTCCCTGTTCATTCCAGATCCTTTCTCTATGGATCAACTCACGCATCATCTCCGGTCTCAGCTCAAGCAGCCATATTGCGGCCCGCCCACCGTGTTCCAGGATGATACTTCAGATTTTATCCCATTTGGGTGAGTTTTGTCATGTTGTGATTCGGTCGGGATGATCTCAGAGGGGCAGTTCGGGCTGCAGATGATCCTGACTGGGCTGAATACTGATATAGACGACAGGACCTTCGATCCGGCCTTCTTATTTGAGTATATCAGGAAGACGGCAGAGAGGCAATATCGGATCTGAGAGTCATTCTGTTCAGGACAGAGAAGTTCGAAATATCCCTGAACAGTCAGCGTGATTCTGCAAAAATGCTGTTGCGGACTTCGATCCCGTCGAGGCCCGATGAGCCCTCGATTGAGAAAGCGCTCTGCTGATCGCTCCACAGGGCGATGTATCTGTTTCGAATATGGGCGAAGCAGAGCCTGCGGTTCTTTTCCGAGAGCCTTCCCAGGGTCGGATCGACAGGAAGCCAGCCGAACGGAGGGATATTGATCTCGACCCAGGAATGCAGCAGCGGATACCATTTTCTCTCCGAGTTATAGAAAATGCCGCAAATGTAACGGGCCGGTATTCTGCACCTTCTGCACATGACAAGATAGAGAGCGGCGGCATCGCTGCAGTTCAGGTGCTTCCTCTCAAAAGCCTTATCAACACCATTCCCTGCGGCGGAGTTGGAAAAGGTGAACGAGCCGGAGATGATGTAATCGTATATTTTCATCGCTCTTCCCAGAGGGTTCGCTTCTTTTTCGAATTCAAGGCATCTGCTCTTCAGCGCAGGTGAATCTGTGCTGAACTCTGAGTCCATCGAAAGGTATTTTTTCATTGACGCGTCAGGATTCAGCACTTTTTTCCCTTCGAGCCGGTAAGTCACCTCGCAGATTTCTGCCTCTGCGTATATCAGAAATGTCTTTTTTTCACCAGGAGCAATACTGCTCAAAGAGAACCTGGCTGTGTCGACACCTTTGGCGCTTGCCTCTCTCTTATGGGCGGGAGGGACAATCTTTGTGACAGTTGCAGTCTGATAAGGCAGGCGGCTCTGAATGACCGGTATCCTCACAGTGATATCCTTTACGGTCTGCCTTCCCTTGTTAGATACTGAGAGACCGTAGACAAGCCTGAGCTTTCTCGCCCTGTCCCTCGAGTATATCTCTCCGGTAACAGACGGGGCAGCACTGGAAAACAAGGCCAGTATTGCAAGTATCAATAAGATTCCGATGCGCAGATAATGTATCTTCATCTGTCCCTGTCTTGAAGCTCTGAGCCGGGGCTCACATGGATAGAGCTCTTATGAGGCCGTAGAGCGGGAGAAACGTTGCAATGATTATGAAGCCTATTACTACGGAGAGTATTGATATTATTACAGGCTCAAACATCGAAAGAAGAGTCTCCACTCTCTGGAGAAGCTCCTGCTCAATCATCTCGGAGGACTTTCTGAGCATGTCCGTCAATGCGCCTGTCGCTTCCCCGGTCCTTATGAAATCTATCACGTATCGCGGCACGAACCATCCCGGTTTCAGCGCTTCTGAAAGCTCATTTCCCTCCTTTACCTTCACATATACCTGCTCCAGGTGGCCGTTCAGTATGACGTTATCGGAAAGCCCTCTGGCTTTCACGAGCGCGTCGTTTATGAACACGCCGTGCTCGAGCATGCAGGCCAGATTCAGGAAAAACTGATGCAGAAAACCCTTGCACAGCAGCTCCCCCACGATGGGAAGCTTCAGCTTCAGAAAGTCATAGTGGTGCCTGCCGACAGGTGTCCTGACATAGTTCTGCAGCAGGAACGTTATCAATGACAGCGCCAGGAAGGCATAGAGCCAGAAAAGCGGGCTTATGACGCATTTCCCAATTTTGATTACAACAACGGTTACCAGTGGAAGGTCGAGATGGGCGTTATTGTATATGCCGGTAAAGCTGGGCACGAAATATATGAACATGAGAAGTATGATGATGAGCGAAAAGATGAGCACGGCTGTCGGATAAGTGAGGATTGAGATCGTCTTCTGCTTGAACGAGTATGACTTCTCAAGATCATGGGCAATAGTGGTGAATGCATTGGGGAGCTTTCCGGAAGTCTCGCCCACTTTGACTATTCCAGTATATACCTGTGAAAAGACGTGAGGATACTTTCCCAGTGCCGCCGAGATCGAATTCCCTTCCCGGAGGGCGATGATAATCCCTGCCAGCACACTTTTGAATTTCCTGTCTTCCTCGACGATCATTATGCTCCGCAGGCTCTGCAGTATATTTATGCCTGCTTCCAGCAGGGTCGAGAACTGCCTCGTGAACAGGATGATCGTCCTGTCACTTATCCTCTCCTCTACGGCGAGTATTTTCCTGATACTCTTATACAGCCGGACCAGGATTCCGTGCGTGACAGATTCCTGATTCACTTCTATGACTGTCAGATCGTCCTTTTTGAGCTTCCTGGCCACCATTTCCATGCTCTGGCCTTCAATCTCACCGGAAACGATATCGCCGGAGCTCATCATCGCTACATATTTGAATTTTCTCATGGCGGTCACCGTATGATGAAGACTGATGCAGATGCAGAGCCCTGATCTGCTCTTTCGTTTCAGCCCTGTCACGTCACTGGATGAAGAGAACTTCTATCTCATTCTGCCTCTTTTCCTTTTATATTGAGTTTCCTCAGATAATTTGCTAAAATACAGGTAAAGTATTGCCTGCGGTGGACGTAATTTGAGATTGTCGGTGTCATCAGGAATAAACGGCGCAGTCAGGAGAAGCCGGACAGGCTTCACATTGATCGAGTTCATCATTGTGCTCGTGATATTCGGAATAGTCGCCGCCATGATGATTCCCTACTACCGCAACTATCGGGATGCCCGCGCCGCTGAGTTCTGGAAGGACATGATAGTGAGCGATCTCAACCGGTGCAGGACGATGGCTGTGAATGAGGAGAAGATGTGGGGGCTCAGGATAACAGGCGCGACGTCCTATCAATATGTTTTCAGCTGCGACGACGGCTCCACCTGGTCGGAGCCTGACAGAGCGAGAAGAAGGGATATGATCGATTCAGCATCGCACGTCGCTTTCACAGGCATTGTGCCTGGCTCGGTCATCTCATTCAGCCCGGCGGCATCTGTGGGAAACAGCTCGGACAGCCACTGGGCTCATGTCACTGCGAAGCTGGACTCGTCAGCAGCTCCTTTTTCATTTGCAATAAAGTGCGGGAAGCATCAGAAGACAATTGAAGTCTCCAGCACTTCGAGCTGCTCCGGCCATGAGTGAAGGCCCTGGCCTGAAGAGATCGTCAAGTATGGCGGCAGGAAATGCTCCGGCGATGAGCTGTACGTTATCCGGGCCGGGAAGCCGCTCGCTGGAGATAGTCTGAGCCGAACAGCTGTATATGAAGGTGGTAATTATGAGGCATAGAGACGAAAGGGCTTTTTCACTCCTGGAGGTGGTTTTTGCCGTCGGCCTCATGGCGTTGTGCATACTGATAGCCTCGTGCATCTTCATAGACAGCCTGAGGGCTTACAGAAAGATGAAGGCCGAGACCGAGATGAAGCAGAAAGCCGACTCGGTTATCGAGCAGCTCACTTCAGAGATCCGGTCTGCATATGCGCTTGACACAGGATTGTGCTCCGGCACGAAGGTGGTTTTCCTGAGATACTATGAGGGAAAGCCTTCCGGAGAGGGTTATGTATACAGGATCTCCTATGAGTTCGTGAATGGCACGGTCGTGAGATCGTGGTGCCGGACTGATGACCCCTCTGGCGTCAATGGCCACGATACGATTGCGACAAATATTGAAAGCATCGATTTCAGCTATGTGACCGATCCTGGTATAGCCGGTTACAACTCGTCGCTTAAATGTGAGATAAAATCAAAAGACAAGGTGAATGACAAGGTAATCCAGTACAGCTCGACGACCCAGTCGAAAAGAAGGGTCGTGAAGCAGGCCGATTCCGTTTCCGTCACAGATGAAAACTGAGGCAGTCGCAGATGTCCTGCCGCCGGATAAGGACTCCGGTTTACGGGACATCAGTCCTCAGAGGCTCCATTGCCCTGTCAGGTTGAAGCGGCCGTAGTCATCGGAATTGACAGGTGTCCCGTAGAGCAGCGGTGAGAAAAAAGCGAAAGAGAGAACAGTCACTGCAATAAACAGGCATACCACGGCCCTTCCCCACGCACCCTTCTCCCAGAGAAACTGCAGATGATATGATATTGCGATCATCATCACTGCAGTGAAGTTAAGGATATAATATATGTAGCCTTCCCTGGGAGACAGACCCCAGAAGAGCAGCTCAAATATTACAGAAAAGAGGACGAAGCGTGGTAGAGCATCTCTCATCCCTCGTGCGAGCAGAGCTAACACGGACGGGATACCTGCCCACCACAGGAGCGGATTGCCCATCAGCACGAGAGCCGAATAGAACTTATCCCCGTTATCCGCAGAGACAGTATTCCTGTAAATGACCAGAGGCTTCAAGATTGGAAGCCAGGTCCACCACGGCGAAGAGCTCGGATCTCGAACAGGACAGCTGATGAAGGAGGACGCGCCTGCAGCCTCCCTGCCGAGGAATCCGATGAATCCGTATTGCGAGATATATTCGGTATTGCACAGGCAGTAGACTGAAAACGGCACTATGAAAAAGAAAAGGAACAGCCGGCGCAGGGCTTTGCCTTTGGAAGGCTCTTTCACGGCTTCTGAGATCCCGTATGAAAAACAGGCCAGAAGGGGCAGAGCGCTGCTCCATTTGCACCCGATGGAAAGGCCCCAGCATATGCTCATGCCGGACAGAAAAAGGTTGGAGCGGCTGGGAAATCTCTCTTTATTAAAAAAAAGCGCGAGGGCGAGGAGGAGAAAAAAAAAGCGTAGATATCGAGCATCGCCAGTCGGCAGAGGGTGAAGCCGAGAAAGTCGAACGCCAGAAGGCCGGCTGCTATCAGGGAGAAGGCAGGCGACAGAAATTTCCTCGCCAGCAGGTAGAATACGAAGATGCTCATGGCGCCGATGAGAGCCCCGCCTGTCCTCCATCCGAAAGGCCCCCAGATGACTGCTGAGAGCTTGATCATGTAGAGAGCCACAGGCGGGTGGGGGAGTGAGCGCTGAAGCTCCGGAACGCTTTTCTCTGAAGCGTAGTATACTTCATCGAAGATCTTCACATGGCCCGGAAAGAAAGGCATAAGTCTCAGAGCCAGCGCGGTGAGGACTAGCAGGCAAAGGACGATAGAATACCTGAGCTCTCTTTTCATAAAGGATATTACAGTTGCTCTCACTCTTTTCTCAGCTTGATGCCTCCAAGCTCAGCCTCTCTTATATTTTCATCGATCCGCCTGAGCGGGATATCTGTCATTTTGAACGGGATATACCCCGGATATGCGATTACGAGGCTGCCGACCGCACGGGCATCTTCAAACAGCCCTTTATGAACGGGCGTCTGATATGTAAACCTGAAATCATCGTCCAGCTGCACGCCTGTGTCAACCATTCTTTCAGATCCCAGCGTCATTTCGACTGTCAGTGCACTGTTCCTCTCTCTCTCGCCTTCTTTAAGCGCCTTCTCCGGAATTCCTTCCAGCCTGCCGTGAAGCTTGACGCTATAATAGCTTCTCATCCCTGAAGGAAGATCAGGCCCGCCTTCCTTTTTGTTTACCTTCTGCTGCACCGTGACAACAGGGAACTTTGTGACGGTGCTTCTCGTCTTCACCCAGCCTTTGAACGGCGCTCTTTTCCCGATGAGAAAGAAAAGGATGAGGCCCGAAAGAAGAATTACGATGGCTGCAATGGTAAGCGCTCTAAGGTTTTTCATATGCACCGGCTCCCTCTATCTGTACCATTCTGACCAGATATCCAGCTGCTCGGTAGTCATCGAATACACTGCATAAAGAGTTCTTGCAGACAGAATCCTGGCTGCCGGCGCCGGCGGCGCTCCGCCGCTGTCATTTCTCATCACTCCGGTCGATCTTATGATGATACGGTTTTTCATGGCAGACTCTGTCAGCGCAAGAGTCCCTCCTCCTGTCCTGTACATCAGATAGGGCCGATATTTATGAGGCGGCGGGGGATACAGGTAGTCCTGCCCTTCGGGATACGTTGCGTTTCTTCCGGCTGCGGACGCCCTTCCCCTTCCCCTCCAGTCTTCGCCGTGGAGCTTCAGCATTATGCAGAAATATCCTTTCACATTATCTCCCTTATCGATCAGCGCCGACGGGCAGTACATCTCGGCGCCCCAGTCAGAGCTGTTGAGAGGAACTGCGTCCCAGGAAACCCCGTTGTTTCTCAGTGCTTCCATTGTATACTCTATGCCTGAGTCTGCCAGCCAGAATGCCTCTGTCGTCGAGACCCCCATCGACCCGGTATAGTAATCGTTGCTGACTATGCTGATGAATGATACGCACAGGATGAAAAGTATTATCATAATCACGAGCGACAGCAGAAGGACCATGCCGTGGGCTCTTTCTCTTCGGGTCTGCTTTGCCGTGCGGTTGTCCTTCAGCATGTCACCTATTCCTTGTGCAGGATTCTCCAGAACCGGCCGTTATTGCTCTTGGTGTAAAGAGGGTTGAAATACAGGGTCCTCTTGTTGAAAGGTGTTCTTGCAATGTAAGTGGTTATCGTGTACTCCTTGAACGTGGGCTTCTTCGTCGTGCCTCCCGGGTCATACGGGCCTTCGACGGTTATGCTCTCCTTCAGCAGCGTGGAGAAGCCGGTCTCAGTCGCAGGGCTCTTTACGATCCTCCATCTGAAATCGCTGTCCGGATGATCGAAGAAGTTCCAGCCTGAATCGGAGCTGGCAGCGGAGGCCAGGACCTGTGCCCGTTCGTTCTCGACTGCCTTCTGCACGAGCCGGAACATCCTGGTCTGGTCCTTGTTTTTCAGCAGATAGAAGAATCCTGACGAGAGAATCTTCTGTATCATCATGAGAGTAAAAGCCACGACAATTATGGCGATTACTATCTCAATCATCGTAAAGCCCTGAGTCTTTCTGATGACAGGTCATCCCTTCCGTGCAGAATACTTGACGTTTATGCTGATTTGCACTGCAGATCGGACTTTTCAGATAGCTGGCACCGGTAGCCCATCTTCTCCCTGTCTGCCCTTCTGCAGTTACCGGCGTTATGCTTCTGATATCTGGATGTTTTCGTATGTTACGCTCACCGGCATGACTAACTGTAAATTTAGTATTACCAGGAATAAATCCTTCTCATCGTGATGTCATCTTCAGTCTCTATCCGTGTGAAGTGCCCGGTCAGGCAGGAGGAGAACAGGCCTGGATGTATAAACAGAGAGGCGTATCATCATCAGGATTGAAGAAGAGAGCAATGGACAGGATACGGCATCTCACAGTCCAGTGGCACATCACGACGCGGTGCGGCAACAACTGCAGGCACTGTTACGTGCACGACGACGCCACATATTCTTCCGAGGTGGAGAATGAGCTGGATCTTGCAGGCCTGCTGCGGTGTCTGGAGAGCATAATCAGCTTCGAGCGGATCTGGAAAGCCGACATACCAATCATGTATATCACAGGTGGGGATCCTTTTCTGCATCCAGACTGGATGGCCTTCTTCAGGGAGCTGAGAGCGCACGGGAAGAGGATATTCATCTTCGGAAACCCTGAAAACCTGACAGATGAGAACCTCGAGTTCCTGAGAAAGATGGAAGTCACAGGCTACCAGATGAGTCTCGACGGGTTTCAGGAAGTCCACGATCAGGTCCGCTCGCCGGGAAGCTTCAGAAGGACGCTGGATGCAATTCCGAAACTCAGGGCCCATGGCATTCCTGTCCACATCATGTTTACCCTCTATCCGTACAACATGGACCAGTTTATCCCTCTCTTCAAATACGTGGCAACAAAGACAGAAGCCAATGTATTCAACTTCGACACAGGCGCCTGCACTGGAAATGCAGGCGTGATAAAGGAAAATCTGACAAAGGCCCAGCTGAGGGATCTCCTTGTCGCATACAGAAGGGAAAAAAAGGCTCTGAAAGATGCGGGCTGCAGGAAGCGGCTCTTCGAAAAGGTCACTCTCTTCCGAACGGTGCGCTATGATGAGTCGCTGTTCCACCCGTTCTCTCCTGAAGAGATCCCTGTTGTATCAGGCTGCCTGGCAGGATGGACGAGCATAGCCGTCATCAGCGACGGCACCGTCATGGCCTGCAGAAGGGCTCCGTCCGTTGTCGGGAAGATGCCGGAGCAGTCCTTTGCCGAGATCTTCCTCGAGTCAGAGCTGCTGAAGAAGCTCAGGCGAGCCCGGTATTACAAGGGCTGCGGCTCCTGCGCGTTCTACATGCACTGCCGCGGATGTCCGACTACCGCTTTCGGGATGACTGGCGATCTCTTCGCTCCCTATCCTCACTGTTTTCTGGGGCTTCTCGACAGAAAGCCTCCTGAGAGGAAGGAGCCCTTTTTCCCCATTCCCATCAACACCACTCCCGAAGAGGAGAGAGAGCTGGTGGCCAGGCATTTTGCCAATGTCTACAGGAACAGGAGAAACGACTTTCTGCAGAACGAGAGAATAATGGCTGCCGTATCGGCGATCAGGGATGACAGGGACAGACCGTACTTTCTCCAGGAGCCGGATGATTACCTGAAAAGCAGGGGACTTCTCTTGAGCGAGCTGGAGCGGCTTGTCGCATACAAGCTTCTGAAGGAGGGCGCAGGCTCTTCGCACTGCAGCAGGTGCGGAAGGCCTGCCGGGCACAGGAGGGACAATCAGGGATGAGCCAGCTTCAGGCACCTGAGGCGGCTGTCCATGAAAGCTATATAAGGGCTCCCGTCTGAGGCCAGTTTCATTGAGAAGTAAGAGCCCTGGCAGTCTGTCTTGACAATCTTCCATTTTCCGTTCTCCAGTCTGCAGTAACGCACCAGGCCGCTTTTAGTGTCGTAATAGGCGATGTGAGGCCTGTCATTGCTGTCGATGGCTATGTTCGAATACAGGCCTGCTCCGGGATCGTCGTCAACGATGGAGATCTTCCATTTTCTCTTTTTCGTGGCGTATTTAAGGCAGCGTCTGCCTGTATCATAATAGCTCAGATGGGGAATATCCCTGCTGTCAAGAGCCAGCGAGCAGAACTCCCCCGTGTTGTTGCCGGGCGAGCCGCGATCGATCACCTCGACGATCCACCTGCCGTCTATCTTTTCCATATAGTTCATCGAGTAGTACTGGGGGCCGAAATAGGCTATGCAAGGCGCGCCCTTTCCATTGACAGCCAGCGATATCCTGAAGCCCTTGTCAGGGATCTTCCTCACGAGGCGGATGGGAGCCTCGACGGTCCATTCCCTCCCATTCCAGCTCGCAAGCTTTATCTGGCGCGTGTCCGTGTTGAGATATGCAATACGGGGATAGTCGTTTTTGTCGAGAGCCATTGTAATATAGCAGTTCTTCCCCTTGTCGAATGAAAAAGCGGTATTCCACCTGGAATCTCTCAGATAGGCGTAATATGGGCCCAGGTTCTCCTCTGACTGCGCTGAATCGTTCGAATTGTAGCAGAAAGCCAGATTCGGCTCATTGAGCCTGTTGAAGGCCAGAGTGATGAAGTGTTCCAGGCCATTGAGCTTTTCGAAATGCTCCATCGTCCAGCCCTTCTGAGTCTTCAGAGCCAGTTCCCCTCTTTTCATCATCCTGGAATAATAAGCCACGGCAGGAAAACCCTTCCTGTCGAAGGCAAGTGAGGGATACAGCCCTGAATCCCTTCCTCTGTCGATAACCTCGGCCTTCCATGGAGTGACATCAGACGGCATTCTGTCGGCATCCTGCTGCTTTACGTCATCAGGGCTGTCAATCAGATCGTCGAAATATACAACGGCGCCGCTGGCTATAAAAAGGCCGGTCCTGCCTGTAGCTGGGTGAGTCCTGTCCTCAACGTCAAAAACAGGGGAGCCGTCAAACCAGCACTGGATTCTCTCGCCTTTTGACTTTGCCTTCACCACGTGCCATGTGGCAAACCTGCCGTTGCTTATATTCCTGAGGCTTTTCACTCCGATTCTCGACTGGTATCCGTTGATGCAGCTGTAAAGAGTCACTTTGTTGTGGCTGGCGCAGTATTTGAAAAGCATGTAGTCGCCTGCTCCCCTGTATCTCCATATCAGCCCTCCCTCGCCGTGGGGATCGCCTGAGACTACCTTAATCCTCGCCGAAAGCTCTCCATCCATGAATCCGGCGCCATCCATCAGGGCCAGAAAACTGCCGTTTCTCTTCACATTCCTGTCCGGGCATCCGTTGAGGCCTGCGAGCACCTTGTTGCCCTTGTCGTCGATGATTGTGAGAATTCCCTGGGAAGACTGCTGTTTCTCGGGGTATACGCATTTGAATCCCTCAGGCGAGGCGCCTGTCTGCTCTTCAGTGAACTCCCTGACTTTCGATTCGGCGATCGATGGCAGAGCTCTCATCAATACGGGGAAAACGGCGAGAGAGCAGATCAGAATCACGATCGATATAAACTGTTTGCTCATCTTTTTCATCTCCGGATATTTCATGCAACTGTCTTCTTTTTCCTCTTTGAGGGCAGCCGGCAAATGCGGGATGTGAGCAGCAGGAGAGGAAAAGAAGATCTGCCCAAGAATATGCTCTGCATGCCAATCGAAGAGCCAATGTCCTTCCTGTTCTGCGAGATCGATCTGGACCCTCCGGGAAAAAGAGGGCTCGCCGGAAGACTGTCTGTTCTGAAAGAGAATCTGGGACCTTATGTAAAAGAACTGACCTTCCGCTGCGAAGATCCTTCTCTTCCTGCCGGCATCTCCCTCCTCGATGACATTGAAGCCATCGGCATCCCATTCGCGATAAGATCCGGCGGGCAATGGTCTGATCCTGAAGCCTTTCTCGACAGGGCTTCGAGAGCCTCGCTGATGACTTCTCTCATCATATCCGACTTCGACGAGCGCTTTGTCAAAGACAGCTCGAAGCTGGATATGAGCTTTTTCAATCAGTTGAAGCTGTTTCCCCTGATCAGGGAAGCCGGCCATCGCGGCATACCTGTAAAGACAATGACACCTGTTGATGACAGGACGGAGAGGGATCTTGAAGACATACTGAAGGCCGCCTTCGATTGCGGAGCAGTCATGGCGGCTCTGGAGAGGCAGCGCGAGGTATCTGATTCTGATGCCGGAGCCTGGAGGGAGAAGTATAGAAGAATACTCGCAAGGATGAGAGCGTTCAGGAGGGAAGGATGGCCTGTCGCATTTGAAGGATGCATGCCTTTATGTGCCGGAAGGGAGTTCTATAGAGCCTGCGGCGCTGGAGTCATCTCATGCTTCATACGCTCTGACGGGGAAGTATATGTCTGCCGGCGCGGAGGGATCTCGGCGGGCAGCATCATGAAGGCATCTCTGCACAGTCTCTATCAATGTGACGAGCTTCACTCCTGGCGGAGCAGGATGAACTGTCAGATGTCGCAGTGCGAGGTGAGGCTTGAATGCCGGGGCGGCTGCCCCTTTCAGAGAGGGGAAACAGGGATGGACCTGCTGGCAGATCCCTCTTCAATGCGGCAGAGCAGTACATTCGATCTGCCGATAAGCATGGATGAGGCGCTGGCAGTCAAGCCGCATTTTGAGATGAGGAGAGGCCGGGATGGCGTTTTCGCCCTGCACGGGAAAGACTATCTCATTGTCCGCCCCGCCGAAGAATCATTGCTCAGATTCCTGCTGGGAGGCCCCTCGCTGAGAGATGTAGCCTGGCAGCATGGGGAAGGCTCTCTGCGGGATGTCTTTTCCCTCTATGTCAAAGGTTTTGTCTCTTTCGAAAGTACAAGATCCGGCAACGGGACGTTTGAAATCCAGCAGCAAAAGAGAATACAAAGAAGGGAGCTGATCGATTTCGATCAGAATCTTCTAATCAGGCTCTCATCCCAGGCGGAGTTTACGAGAAGGGGCAACACCGTCCTCGTGATGCATCCTCCGAGCCTGTCGTTCAACTTCCTTCCGCTCTCTCTCTGCTATCTTGTCAAAGGGCTCGCAGAGCCCTGTTATTTTGACGGATTCCTGAAAGTGCACGCCTGGCTCGGAAGGGAAGCAGCGGAAAATCTGGTGCGGAACCTTTACACCGCCGGAGTCGTCGAGATAAACGGGGTGGGCTTCTGGAGCGGCAGAGTCATTACGGTGAGAGAGAATGAGACATCGCTTGAGTGTTTTATTCAATGCCGGGATGAGAACGGCGCTTACATGGGAAAAGACGCTCTTGCCGTGATCCTTGAATCCGTTTACAGCCATTACAGCGGCAGAAGGAAGTCTTTCGTACTCGTGTCCTGCGGCAATGATGAAGAGATGCCGGACTGGCTGGATCTCTTTTCCCATCTGAAAAGCCAATGCAACTCCGGCGACGGGATGGGATGCGAGACCAGGATAGTAATAGATGAGCTGCCATTGCCGGACGAGATGACAGGCGCCCTGAAAAGGCACTCTGTCAAACTCGAGCTGCCATTAAGAGACTACAGTGAGGTCAATCTCCGGCAGGTGAAGAGTATGTGCAGTCAGGGCGTGGATCTGATTCTGACGGTGGCTGCGGAAACTCCGGAAGCGGCATTGAAGCAGCTCAGGCGATTTGCGGATTCAGGCGCTTCAGCCTTCAGGCTCGAGCTCTCATTCAACCATCGTAACATGACAGCAGCCGAAGGTTGGGTCAGAGCATATGTAAAGCTTTTCGACGAGCTCTACGGTCCCGGCAGAACCGACAGGAACGCCTCTCCCAGAGTTGTCGAGTTCGACTGGCTGATAGAGAGCATGCGGCTGAAGCGGAGAAAAGGAGGGGCCTGTTCCACCCGACCATGCGGTGCAGGCGTGTCCCGGATCGCTTACGACCTGAAAGGAAACCTCTTCCCCTGCCACAGCATGTTCGGCATGGAGGAGTTCAGCTGCGGGAGAGCCGGCCCGGAAGAGGAGCCTGGAAAGAGAGCGGTCAAACAGATTGAAAGAATCCTCGGAAGCGCCGGATCGTCGTCGATGAGATGCCATGATTGCCGGTGGACAGGCCTCTGTCCCGGAGGCTGTCCGTCTGCATATAGGAAGCTCGGACTGTCATTTCACGATCCCGATCCTGACTGTGGATTCAAGAAGCACATGATGCTAGAGCTGACGGGCAGAATAGCGGCACTGATGACTGCAGAAAAACAGGCTTCCGCCTGCACCGGTGATCAGCGCCTGTCACTGAAGGATGGACAGACTCCATAGAGAGCTGTCGATGTGGTTGTTCCGCAGGTATCTCTCGCTCAGGAGCCTCTGTATCAGCGAAGGACGGGCAGATATCGCGAGGGCAAGCCTGCTCAGCACTGCCTTATGGAAGCCGCAGTAGTAATCTCCTGATTCAAAATCCCCGCCTGTCATCACGATCTTCGAGATGCAGCCGCCGCCGCAGACCCTCCTCCACTCGCATCTGCCGCATCCTCTGAGCTTTTCGACTCTACGGGCATCGAGCATTCGATATGGGGAAGAATCTATGATCAGTGAAGCAAGGTTTTTCGAGTCATAGATATTTCCCATCCTCAGAGACTCAATCCCTGTCATCTCTTCACAGGGATAAATATCGCCGTCAGTATCGAAGCCCGAGATGCTGTTGCCTGCTCCGCAGGGGCTCCTGTAGCACATGTCGGCTCTTTCTTTCGAGATCAGCATCTCCAGATAGCTGCAGAGGTTTCTGAACATCATTTTCCCTGCCGCCGCCTTCTTCCCGCGCGACTGTGCCATGCATTCACTGTTTATCTCGCTTATAAGATCCACCGCTTCCATGAATCCCTCTGCAAATGAAGGAGAGTTTTCATTGTTTATCCCCGCTCCCGCCGCTGCCCGTCCCATGGGATAGACCGGCCTGATGGAAAGATCGCGGATATTATGAGCGGCAGCGTGGCGGATGACTGAACAATACTCTTCAGGCCTCTCGATCGTGGCAAGCGTGCCTGCCCGCCCTCTCCTCGACAGCAAAGTCTCCAGGCCCTTCATGGCTTTCTCATAAGTCCCTCTCCCGTCGGCGAAGACCCTGTTTCTGTTGTGGATGGACTCGCCTCCGTCACAGCTTATTCCCACGCCCATATCGTGCTCTGCGATGAAGTCGGCCGCCCTTCTGCTGATCAGCGAGCCGTTGGTCTGCATCAGAAAGCGCATTTTTTTACCCAGGGCGCTTGAGAGGCTTTCCCCGAAGTGGACGGCTGGCACTATGATTTCGTCGAACAGAAGGAGAGGCTCTCCTCCATGAAACTCTACCGTGATGCCTGGCAGAGGTATCTCGAGGAGCAGTTTTTTAATGATAAACTTCACCGTTTCAAGTGGCATGTCCGATCGGGCGGGCAATGAGTCATTATAACAGTATCGGCATGAGAAGTTGCATCGATTCGTTATGTGAAGAGAAAAGAAGTGGGGATATCCGCTGCTTCTATGCCAGAGCTTTTCTGTATCATAAAAGCAGGAGCCGTCAATGCTGATGAAGTTCAATCTGAAAAGATCAGAGAGAAATCTCCCGACCTTTTCGGGCTGAACGGGTATGACGGCGTTTCCGAGCTCCCCGTATGGACGGACAGTCTGAAGAGCCTTCAGGAAAGTAAAAGACGATTCATCCAGAATCGTCCACGATGCACTTTCCGGCTCTACTGCTAGATAATTCCCTTCGAGTGCTGTAAAAACAATGCCTTTGTTGAATTCAACTGTGGATCCCGGCGATAACTCCGGAAAGAAGCCCTCAGATATCAAAGAAAACACTCCAGCAAAGAAATCGAGTACCTGCAGGAGGGCATAGCCATCCTAACCGCCTGAGCCGCCACCTGAGCCGCCGCCTGAACCTCCGCCGGAGCCTCCACCGGAGCCTCCACCGGAACCACCTGAGCCTGAGCCGCCGGAGCCTCAGCCACCTGAGCCCGCTCCAGAGCCCGCGCCACCTGAGCCTCAGCCGCCTGAGCCTCCGCCTGAGCCTCCGCCCGAGCCTCCGCCTGAGCCTCCGCCTGAGCCTCCGCAGGTACCTCCGCACGAGCCAATTAAATTTCCTGTCCAGTCGCTCCCCCAGTTTCCAGCCCAGTTGGATCCCCAGTTGCTCCAGTTTGAAGCCCAGTTGCCGGACCAGTTGTCCCAGGCGTCATCGGTCACTGCAACGAGGTTCTCTGAAGCCAGAGGGTCCACTATGGCCAGGAAGCAGTCATCTGATACGAGAGACGGGAGCCCTGGCTCGCTTGCTTCCGCGCTTTTCACGAGCCGGATCGGCGGGGAGCCGTTACAGCGCCTGCTGTAGTCCTTATCCTTCACCGTATCGCCGGAAAGGGCAAAAAACAGCGAAAGGCTGACAGTGCCGATGAGCACAGGATATGTCAAATCGAAGAAAAAGTTCTTTCTGCCATCAGTCATATCTGATTTAAATTATATCATAGAGTGGAGGATAAAATCAATCGAAGTACCGTCGGGGCAGGCCCCCGTGCCTGCCCTCCGGATCAGAAAATATTAAATTGTCCCTGTTTTCAGTAGGCCGATGGCAGTTTTCAACGAAGTATCAATTTATGATAAGACGGATTTTCGTTTGCCTTGCTGCTGCTCTTGTTGTCACCGCGCTCTATATGGCTGCATGGGCGGGGCCGGGCTTCGGGTCTTATCTGTCAGATGAGCCATCTGTCAGTGATATGTCGAAAGCTCCGTTCGGAGGCGCGTGCAGAGGTTTCTGCGAAAAGTTCGAGCTCGGTCTCCAGCCAGACAGATGGCGCGTATATCTGAAGAAGTGGGGGAGGGGAAACAACGGCGCCGTTCCTGATAATGTGTCTGTCAGAAGGGATGAGGTGGACGGAGTGAGGCAGAATGTCATAGTCCTCTGCGGGCATGGAGACAAGTATTCTGGCAGTGTAAAAGGCGTGAGCGCCGTGAGGGAAGCCGAAGGGATACGGCACGTTCAGGATGGACCGGGCACAAGAGTCGGGGCGTGTATCGCCACCAGGGATTATTTCGCTTCAGGAGCTTACGAGGTTAAGATGAAGGTGGAGAAAGCGCCTTCGCCCTGCGGTATGTGCATAGGGGCGTGGCTTTTTCACTACGAGGAGCACAGGGGAGCGCAGGGCGATGCGACTGGCCTCGAGTTGAACGATTCTGATCCGCTGTATCAGCCCCGGTTCAGAAACAGCGCCGGACCCGGCGCGTTTTATTCATCGGTGAACTCCGAGATAGACGCGCCTGAGATGGGGCACTCTCGGAATGGAGATTTCTTCACGCGCGGCGCCTTCAACACGTTCGTGACGGCCAATGATCAGGATAAGGGCGCGACATTCCAGAGCCTGCCCCTTCTGGCAGACGGCGCAAGCGTTGCAGACGGCAGATATCACAGATACAGGTGGGAGTGGAGGACAGGGCTCGAAGAGATAACCGGCCTCGCTGATGATAAATTCGCAGCCTTCGGCAATTATTACTATGTTCACGACCTGTCTTCTCCGTTTCAGGGGATGGCTGCAGTGAAGAAGGACTCGAAGTGGTACGCCTGCGTGGGAAGAGATGTGGCATTCTATGTCGATGGGCGGAAGATCGGCTCGAGCGCCGAAAATGTTTCGGCAGTATCGGCAAGGCTCGTCATCGGAGTGTGGTTCCCGTTCTGGGCGGGGCCGGCAGACTGGGAAGAGGCCAGAGTCAGTGTCGCCGAGGTCTCGGTGAAGCCCTGGAACATGGAAGGCGATGTGCTGAACCAGCCTGAGACCTGGCCCGGAAAGGGCCTGAAGCCGCCTACGGAACGGCTCAGGAGGTAATGCCTCTCTGCCGGGAAAAACTCATTGAGTTCGGAGTTATTCCAATTTCATGAAGAGGTGTAACAATGGTGAGATGGAGAAAGTGGGGATATGGGGAGGAATGCTGAATATATCCACTATTCTACTTATCAACAGGCCTCACAAATATTTTCTCTCCCTATCTCCTCCATCCCCTTCTCTCCTTTATTACACCGAAATTTTTTAGTTCAGTTGCATTGCCTTTTAAATGCATAGCCACTGAAAAGTCAGAAAGAGCGGGGTGTGAGTAATGATGGAGAATGTGCGATTTCACGGAATCAGGCCTTATACGACAGCAGTGCTTCACGGTGGCCCTGGAGCACCCGGTGAGGTGGCTCCTGTCGCCAGGAGACTGGCCAGGGCTGCGGGAGTTCTCGAGCCGCTTCAGACGGCGTCTTCTGTAGACGGGCAGGTCGAAGAGCTGAGGGCCGCGATTGAAAGCCACGCGAATATTCCTGTCATACTGATTGGATGGTCTTGGGGAGCTATTCTTGCCTTCATCACGGCTTCACGGTATCACAGGCTGGTGAAAAAACTCATACTGCTCAGCTCTGCGCCCTTTCTGGATAAATATGCTGATAACATCATGCAGACTAGGCTCAGTCGTCTTTCGGAAGATGAGAGAGCAGAGCTGCAGAAGATAATGAAGGAGCATGAATCATCAGATGCAGATAGATCAAGGCGCATCTTCGCGCGGTTCGGAGAGTTGATGTCAAAGGCCGATTCGTACGATGCGCTTGATCTGGAAGATGAAGTGGTCGAATATCAGCCCGAAATCAATCAGAGCGTATGGAGTGAAGCCAGCAGGCTCAGAAAGAGCGGCGCGCTTGTCGAAATGGCGCTGAAGATCCGATGCCCTGTCACTGCGATCCACGGCGACTATGACCCTCATCCGTGGCAGGGAGTCAGCGAGCCTCTATCGCCTGTGCTGAAGAGCTTTCACATGACAGTCCTGGAAAAATGCGGCCATACCCTGTGGGCTGAAAGACACGCGGCAGATCGCTTTTATCAGATACTGCAGAGCGAGGTCCTGGATACTCAGGGGGCGATCAGTGCGGCGGAAAGCCTTTGAGCAGGAATCGGGCCTGAGCCCTCCCGGTATGATATAACCGAAGTGCCTGCAATAACTGGAAAAAGGTGTGTTCGGATCAAGTTTTCCCAGGTGTTTCAGGGATCAAGGGATCGAGGGAATGAAAGAGAATTTCTTCCCTGGCTCCCTCGACCACACGGCCACTTGATCACTTCAGAACTACCTGGAAATATGTGATCCGATGAAAGGTAATGCCTCCCATGCATCCAATAATATGTTGTAAATAAACGTTCCGCAGGAGGTTATAATGTCATATCGCCGATTATTTACACTTACCTTTTCGATGATCATCCTTACCGCAGCCTGCCTGGCAGACCCGCAGAGTTCTTATTCGCAAAGCCGTCAGGCTGAAAGGAGCCCTCAGACAGCCCAGTCTCAAAATCTGCTGCTTGCGCAGTCGCAGCAGGAGATGAACCGTGATGCAAGGGAGAGATATGATAAGGCCGATGCCGAGCTGAACAAGGTATATAAGAAGCTCATCGCCGGCATTGTAAAAGAGCAGAAAAATGCGCTTACAGACGCGCAGCTTGCATGGATAAAGTACCGGGACGCAAACTGCGCCTGCTGGGCGAGCCCCAACAAGGGCGGGAGCATATACCCTCTCATCTACTATGGCAGAATGAAGACGATGACAGAGGAGCGCACCGCCGAGCTGCGCGAGCTGATGAAGGAGCTTGGCGGCATGTAGCGCCGGTTGACGAAGTAAGGTATAATATGTAGACGGTACGTTTTCCATATATCCGCATAATGGCTGGAGGTGCCCTCACATGACGATCAATCCTGATATGCCTGTCTCATACCCTCAGATTACAGGCTCGCCTGAACGGGTGAAGAAGAGCACGGACAGCGCCGGCGTCCTGCAGGACAGCTTTATCCCCTCACAGCGCGGGGAGGCCTCAATCAGGTCGATGCCTGCCATGCCTGCAGTCCAGCCTCAGAATGCCGGGGCTTCGACAGCCCCGAATGCAGCGGGTGCTTCAGCCGGTGCGAATATCCAGGCCGGAAACGGTAGTGGGGCCGCTGTCTCAATTGACAAAGCCGCGGAGGCGCTCCTCGACAAGACGGAGGCGATTGGCGCCACGCAGTGGCAGACTTACCTCGATCGCACCTATACCCGCTCAATGCCCGCAGTGGGAGCGGACGGCACGGTCTACTCGATAAGCGCAGGAGGCCACCTGGCCGCTTTAAAGGACGGAAAAGAGCTGTGGGCCTGCGAGCTCGATCACAGCTACGGAGGCTCAAAGGACGACAAGAAGGATGAGTTCAAGAGAGGCTCGGCTCCGGTAATCGGGCCGGACAATACTGTATATACAATCAGCCACGGCGGTTATGCGAGCGCCGTGAAGGAAGGCAAGCTGCTGTGGTCCTGCGACCTCGATCACACATACGATGGAATGACCCCGTCTCTCGGGCCGGATGGCACGCTCTATTCGGTCAGCGCCGGCGGATACGCCAGCGCCGTGAAGAGCGGAAAGGTCATATGGCAGTGCGATCTGAATCACAACTTTGAAGGCTCATCGTCGGTCGTCGGCCCTGACGGCACTCTGTATGCTCTGAGCGCCGGCGGTTTTGCCAGCGCTGTAAAGAATGGAACGGTCATGTGGGAGCACTTTCTGGATCACAACTACGAGGGCTCCTCACCTGCAGTGGGGCCTGACGGTACGATGTACACCCTCAGCGCCGGCGGCTATGCGAGCGCTGTGAAGAACGGAAATGTCATATGGGAGCACTTTCTCGACCACAACTACAAGGGCTCTTCGCCTGCAGTGGGGCCTGACGGCACGATGTATACGCTGAGCGCCGGCGGCTATGCAGGCGCGCTGAAAGATGGAAAGGTAACGTGGGAGCACTTTCTGGATCACAACTACGAGGGCTCCTCGCCTGCGGTCAGGGAAGACGGCACCGTTTTTACTCTGAGCGCCGGCGGCTATACGGGAGCGCTGAAGGACGGGAATGTCCTGTGGGAGCGCTTCCTCGATCACAACTATGAAGGCTCTTCTCCCGTTCTGAGCTCTGACGGCTCCCAGGTAATCTCGCTGAGCGCCGGCGGCTATCTCACCTCCATTAAAAGCAGAGTGACTGTCCATGAGGCGCTTCAGGAAGATAATCCGGAGAATGTAAAGGACAAGCCGACTATCGAGCAGCAGGACGATTACATAATAGTCGACGGAGTCTCCCTGCCTGTCGACAGGAAATAATCTCGAGAGAAAGATTAACATGCTGTTCACCGCTTTCAGCGTTTTTTCACCTCCCTTTCAGGGATAATTCATCTCCCTTCCTGATAAGTAATCGAGGCATATCCCTGACTATGTCGTTGAGGTGATTTATGGCACAATCCAACAACAAGATTGAGTATCTGAGCTACCAGGACCTGATCCATCACCTGACGGAGAATGACGATTCACATCAGAAGATAGCTCACAGGATATCCCGTGATTTCCGACCCGGTGATGGGAACTCCGAGCTGAAGGCTCCGCCTCCGCAGCAGTGAGCTTCCCGGGAGGAACGGAGATTGAGCGTCTGTTTCTGTGAACCTGCCACGGCAGATCATGGCTGTCTGCTGCATGCATGCCGTACTGTGAGCAGCAGGGTATTTCTACTCTCATGTTTTTAATCTCCCTCTCTCCTGCTGTACCCGCTTCTCCTTTCTTACCGTGCCTGTAATTTTCTCTTCCTGATTAAGATTGAATGAAATCTTTGAATCTTTCCGGGATTGCTTCACTCCCTGTCTGTATCCTGACAGGGCATCAGAATGATCGGCCTGTCCTGGCATAGAATATATGATGGTAAGACAGGGCGATCATCTTGCCCGGGAATGCAGGGAGGGAGAAGTTATGTCAGACAGGAGCATCAGGGCCGGCGCAGGCAGCGGGATATCTCCGGAGGCTTTGTCGGCGCTGAAGGAACTGCTGGACAGAAACGAATATTTCCGATGCGAAGAGATGCCCGTGCTCCCTTCCATCGCTGAGATTGTGATGATGATGGCCAGGCGCCTTATTTCAGGGCAGGCGCATAACAGCCCTTATCCGCCGATAGAGAGAAGGCTGCCGTTCCACCCTGTATATGCCGAGGCATTCGCGTGCTCCCACCCTCATGCATACAGGCTCTGGCTTCTATTCTGGCTCGGCCAGTCTGTCGAGCGGCGGGAACTCGAAATGGCGGCCCGCCAGGACGAGATCGAAATGCTCGTCTCGGGAAACCTGCTCAGAAGGCAGGGAGACCGGCTGCTTTCCAGGCACTATATCACGCCGCTCAGCGGCCTGTACCTTATGTCGTCCTTCCCTGAGCAGGACGAGAATGCCGAGACAAGAGTCTATCTCGCCGCAGAGTCGCTTTTCTTCGCCGGGCTTCTGATGAAACGCCTTGCCGGAAAGAGATTCGAAAGCGGCCTCGATGTCGGGACCGGCTCGGGGATCCAGGCAATGGTGCTCTCCCGGTTCTGCGACAGAGTTCTTGGAGTTGATATAAACCCGAAGGCGGTCAGGACGGCGAGAAATAACGCGCTGCTGAACGGAAAGGACGGAGTGGAGTTCGTGATCTCCGATACTTACAGGGGAATCGGCAGCAGGAAGTTCGATATAATAGTCAGCAACCCTCCATATGTCTTCCTGCCTGAGTCGCGAAGAAAGGAGCTGTGGGCATACGGCGGCTCCGACTACGGCACTGAGATACCGATGACCATCCTGCAGGGCGTCGACGAGCACCTCAATGAAGGCGGGACCTTTCACATGATCGCCGTGTCGCCTGTCATCGGCGGAAGAGACTTCTTCCTCGACCGGCTCCGCGAGAAGTTCAGTACCTGGAGCTATTCGTTCACATATACTGTCTGCGACGTAACGAGCGACTTTCCTGATGCCGGTCTGTACAGAGAGCACGGCATAGAGAAATGCTGCGACATACTCGTGGAGGCCGAGAGAGCCGATTCTTTCAGCCTCACAGTCAAAAGAAGAACGGAAATTCACAGGATTCTCGAGCTGGCGTCATCGCCGAGAAGGCTGCTCTTCGAGGCTTTCAGATATCTTCACCGGTTGAACGTGAAACGCAGCGCAGAGCGCCAGGAACAGCTGTTCGCGAGAGCCATGAGAAAGCTTAGCGAGCATAACTACGAGAGAGCCGAGAGAAACTTCCACAGGGTCCTCGAGCTGAATCCCAGGCATTACAAATCGCACTATCAGCTCGCCATGCTGTACCAGACCCAGGGAAGGCTCAGGGAGGCTGAATATCACCTGCTCGCAATACCGGAGCCGGCCAGATGAGTGAGATTTCAGGATTCTCCCTGTCAATCCATTATCAAGCTTCGATCGAAAGCATCGAGAATGACACTTTATCGGCCATCAGCAGGATACAGCCTCACAATGACAAAAAGCCTGTCAAACTCTCCGGTGCGGGCTGGTGATCAGGCCCGGGGTTTCATCAATGCCAGAAAGGGATATCTGACATGTACGATGTGGCGATAATCGGGGCAGGCCCTGCAGGCGCGACACTGGCAAGATTGATAGGCTCGAGCCGTAAGGTGCTGCTTCTGGAGAAGCGCAGTCTTCTCGAGAAATACAGCGAGCCGTCGCCTGTCAAGTGCTGCGGCGGCCTCCTGGCTCCGGACGCGCAGAACATGCTCGCCCGTCTAGGCCTCGGCGTGCCCCGCGAAGTGCTCGTGGGGCCACAGCTTTTCACTGTGAGGACGATAGATGTCCGCACCTCAAGAGAGCGCTACTACCAGCGCCATTATATAAACATGGACAGGGAGAGCTTCGACAGATATCTGGTCTCGCTGATTCCCCCGGCTGTGGATATCCGGTGCAGATGCCGTGTCGGAGCCGTTCTGCCCGGCAGCGAAGGCGGAAAGGTTACCTTCAGCTCAGAAGGCAGGGAATACAGCGAAGAGGCCAGGCTCATCGTGGCCGCTGACGGCGCATCGTCGTCGTGCTCCAGGCGCTTCGCAGGGCCGAAGCACAGGCCGGGAGTATACACGGCAATACAGGAGTGGTTCGCCTCGTCTGAGGCGCTTCCATACTATTCAGTGATATTCGATGGGGGGATAACAGACTATTTCTGCTGGACCATCCCGAAGGAAGATCTGCTGATCGTCGGCGCCGCGCTGCGAGCGGGAAAAGATGCGCATCAGGCTTTCGAAAAGCTGAAGGCCAGGCTGGGCGAACTGGGCTTCAATCTCGGAAAATCCGTGAGAAAGAATGGTGCGCTGATCTTCAGGCCCATTTACCAGTCCCATCTGTACTATGGATCGGATAATGTCGCGTTCATAGGCGAGGCGGGAGGATTCATAAGCCCGACTTCAGGCGAGGGGCTGAGCTATGCGTTCAGAAGCGCGCTGGCCCTGGCCGAGGCCATTCTGGAAGGCGGTGGCGACGTGATCCGGCGTTATGAGAAGAAGGGGGCCGTGTTGAGGGAAAACCTTCTCGTGAAGCGCATCAAACTGCCGTTCATGTACAATCCGTTCGTGAGAAATCTCGTCATGATCTCGGGGGCAAGGAGCATGAAGATTCACGGGCAGGCGCTCCGCTCTGTCACAGGCAATGAAAAAGTGATATAACGATTCTGCTTCTGATTCTCTATGCCATAGCAGGAATTTACTGCCTGATGAGTCTGCATGTCAAGGGAGAGCGCTGTCATCATCCATTTGTTGATCATGCAACGCCATGGTATAATGAAATAGAGGTGATATACTATGGAAGCAATCAGGAAAGATATAAAGTTCACCTATCAGCAATATCGTCACCTTCCGGAAGACAGACGATACGAACTGATAGAAGGAGAGCTCTATATGACGCCATCACCGCAGGAAGCCCATCAGAGGTTTTCAGGGAGGCTCCAGTTCCAACTGGTAAAATTCATTGAAGAGAAGAATCTTGGATATATCTATAATGCACCGATGGATGTTTATCTTTCCGAATTCAGCGTCGTTCAGCCCGATCTCATGTTCATATCCAGGGATAGAAAAGGGATAATCAAAAAGGAGTATATTCAGGGCGCTCCGGACCTGGTTATTGAGATTCTCTCTCCCGGCACTTCATCCCGGGATCAGATCACGAAAAAACAGCTTTACGGCAAATACGGCGTCATTGAGTACTGGATTGTCGACCCCGAAGCGAAGACTATAGAGATACTCACCCAGGGAAATACCGGTCTTGAAACGCTGCGAGTCTTCAACGAGAAAATGATTCTCGAGACCACACTCCTCCCTGCCTTTACCCTTCAGGTTGCCTGTGTCTTCAGGGAGCTATAGCCGATCTTAAGGTTTTCTATATATATTGAGACCAATTTTGATATCTTCCTTCTCTGGTATCGAGACATTACCTTCCGTTGAACTTATGATAATGCTCTTTCCTGAAGACGATTTCCCGAATTCCTTTGATATATCAACCGTTATGGTCAAAATATTACCGTTCAGAGTCATTTCGCAATTCTTCATACAAATGTCCTCCTCTTGATTGTTGTCAAAAATACTGTGAAGCTCTTGAAATAATCAGTTCCTAAATCAGTTTCTTTTTCTGGAGCATTTTCTTGAGATCGGAGTAAAAGCTGCTGCCCTTTATTTCCGGGTTGATGAAATCGGAGATGCGCCAGATCCCGTCTTTTTTTGTCAACTCTACAATTCTTACCACTGTCATGCCGCTCACCGCGGTCAAAGTCCTCACCGCAGTCAAAGTTACCGGTACAGTCGCTTTATCGCCCTTTATTGCCGCGTTTCCTGTTGAATATTTCGAGAGATATATCTGAGTCGGGTTGAACGGCTGAGCGTCTATCAGGTCTATATCGCTATCATTTCGGCCCATGGCATTAACCTTGGTAAATGCTATCGATAACATACCATACAGATCAGGCTGAAAGAGCTCCTTTACCTGGGAGAAAGTTTTCCTGAAATTATTCTTACTGGCATCCTGACCCTTCACGCCAGCAACTGGTGAGTTCTTGAAATACCAGGCGTAGCAGCTGTCCACGACCTGGGCAGGTGTCTTTTCGGCAGCCTGCGAAGCAGAGAGCGTGCCTGCCATGAGAATAAGGGCGAGAAAAAGAACCAATATGTTTCTGTGCATAGGCGATCCTTTCTTTGGAACCGTGGATTGTGACATGTATGGAATTCTATATATTGACGTGTCTTTCCCTGCATTGAATCTTCAGCAGAAACAGGAATCTCCCGGAGGAGGATATATGTCTCTGCTCGATCATTACAATAAAAATGATGACAGATAGACCACTGCTCGCTTTACGAGGGCCTTTCCGTGGAATTCTTCAATGTATGTGCAAGTCCTATGAGAAAGCCGCAGGCTATCATTACTTCCACGATTTATTGCACGGCAACTCCTCATATCGTGTGTGCTCAGGCTTTTCACTCTCTTTTTTTATGGAGTGGACAGCCGCCTCTTCTTCTCTTCTTCCTCCGTCTCAGGAATTACTCGGTGTGCCGCATTTCGGGCAGAACTTCACCTCTGGGGGGAGCATTCTCGCGCACTTGCTGCAGATCTTCTCAACAGGCTTCGATGGCAGATCGCCCTGCACAGATGTGCCGCATTTCGGGCAGAACTTCACCTCTGGGGGGAGCACTCTCGCGCACTTGCTGCAGATCTTCTCAACAGGCTTCGGTTGAAGGTCACCCTGCGCCGGTGTGCCGCATTTGGAACAGAACTTCATCTGTGGTGTCAATGAATTGCCGCACTTGACACACTTTCTCACCCCCGCAGATGGCGGAGGTTCCTTCTTCACAGGTGCACCACATTTCGGGCAGAATTGTGCGCCATCATCAAGCGGAGCCCTGCAGGAATGACATTCAGCCTTTTTCTTCTCCTCCTCAGCCTTCGATCCGCATCGTTCACAGAAAAGAGCACCATCATCCAGGGCGTTTCCGCATTTGCTGCATTTCCCGCCTTTTGGCGGAACATCTTCCTTTGGCTTGATAAATGGCGGTGTGAGCGGTGTGAAGAAATCATCGAGAAGTTTCTTCGAAGTCTCGAGCGATACAGAAGTAATCCCTGTCATCTGCCCTGATGCCCCGCCGGTGTCGATAAACCACAGCAACCTGTCCCCCCTGATGAAAAGACAGCTTTTCCCATAGGGTCGGCCATCCTGCTCTGAACCGAAGGCCTGGAGAGAGAGAGCGCAGTAACGACGTTCAAGCGAGCTCGAAATGTACAGTCCAGCCTCAGCGAGCTTCACGGCCGTCTCATTTTCCTTTTTAGTCACGACATTTATTGAGCTCAATGCGGCAATGGATTTTTTCAGATCATCAATGGAGAATTGGCCGCTGACCTGTGGAAAACTCGACAATGAGAACGGTACAAGCCATCGGGGATCACCATGTTTTATCCCGTCCATGAGAGAAATGTAGATATCATCAATTGTCATGGCATCCGCCACAGGTGCATGATCCAGAAGAGATGTATATTTCATGCGGCGAGCCAGATCGACTGCTGCAAGGAAGACGAGAAAATCAGCGGAAGATGCACTGAATCTGACATCAGAAACGCCGGGAGAGCCGCCGGCAAAGAGATAGTCAATGACAGCGAAGGCAATCGCCTCACGATCAGGAAAAAGCCTTATGATCAGCTCATCGTCCCGATCTCCCAGAAGGAGCCATGGTGCAGCAGGATCGAGTGCGGATGTCAAGAGCACGCTTGTGATGAGTTTCTGATCCTCAAGCATTATCTTGAGATTGATGATAAGTGCCGGTGCAGCGAGAGGCAGGATAAGAGAACTGAGTGTTTCTCTCTCTTCCGGAGATTGACCGGTCCACCACTGAAGCGCCCCGGCGCTGTCACTGCCGCCTGCTTTTCCTGGAGATGCGAATGGAGAGAGCTCCCCGATCGGGCATCCCAGGTGCTTTATAAGAGGGTGTATGAAAGCAATCCTCATCTTTTTTTCAAGAATGGCGTTATCCCCTGTCACAATCTTCTCTCCTTCAGTAAATTGCATCCAGCACGTCAAGTGTCATCTTGCCGAGCTGAAAGCTCTCCCTGGCATTCTTGCCGTTGACAATTACGTTTTGCATGGTGACCTTCCCCTGCTGCTGCACAATTGAATCTGCAAGCCCTCCCTTGGGTATCATCACCACACCTTTCATGTCTTCAACACCAGAGCTGTAAGGTATTTCCTGGAGCTTATCCCCTACCTTCTGAAAAATCCGGTAGTTCTTTCCCCTGTTGATCGCTTCCAGCGAAACGCCGCCGGCTCCGCTTCCGGGGCCATGTCCTGATACATCGCCGGGCTTGAACCCCTGAACGGCCACATCATCACCGGCCTGCGCGCCTTTTGAAGAAGTCCATCTGGTGACTTTATCCTTGATGCCTTTCACCGTATCAGTGACGGTCTGTTTGACTCCCTCAACGCCACCGGATGTCATGGCGCCTATCGTATGTCCTGTCAGTATGTCGGAGGCAACATAGATGGTACCGACAACAGCACTGTCGCCGCCTGAATCTATATAGTCCTTCATGGTATATACAGATTTTGCCGGTGTGAAGACCATTTCCGATTTTCCGAAGGTGACGACGGCGGCGCCAAGCCTTACTCCCACAGCCTTCCACGACATGTTCCCGTCGCTGTCCCTGAATGTGCTGACCTCCCGCGCTGTTTTCTCCACAGTCCCTTTGATCGTCTCACTTGTAATCTGACTGTCTGACATGACGGCACTCTCAGGCGATGTTTTCCCTGTCACGGAATCGTTGTAAACCCTGGCGATCTTGTTGTATTTTCCTATGTCAGCGCCTTTGCCGGAGATCAAATCGTTAATCACCGCGTCGATCTGCGTGTTCACATCTCCGGGCTGGCCTCTTCCTTTCCAAAGGCCATCAGTGCCTTCAGCGCCAAAGATTATGTTCTTCTGCATTTTCGACAGGTTGGCGAGCATCTGCTCACTTACCCGCTTCTTCTCTGCGAAATCGGCCGCCATCTTCTTTCCCTGGTCTTCCATCATCTTCTTGTTCAGATTATCCGCTTCAGTGGGGGTGTGATGGACAATGCCATCGCCCCTGATGGCGGTGATCTCGTCGTTGAAGCGCGATGCCGCATCATCGTGGGTGAGAATCCTGCGCTGTATCTCCTCCCTGGACTTGGGATCAGTAGTTTCAGCGAGCTTTCTCCTCCAGGCCTCTGCCTCTTTTCTATGATAGTCGATCTCATCCTGGAGTTTGCCGATCTTCTCCTTCTTTTCCTCATCAAGCTGCGAACCATCAGCGGCATCGACAATGGTAGTGATGATCTGCTCTCCCATATCACCGCCGATGACCCACCCGAAACCGCTCGATAGGCCTGAAAAAATATCGACAAATATCCCGGGGTACGAGTTTACGTTGATAAAATATCCAAAAATGCCTCCATTCTCTTTCAGGCCCTGATCATCGGCAAAAATTCCCTGAGAATGCATCAGCTCGTTCAGCAGAAAATACAGCAGTGCGCACAGAAAGATAGTTGAAGGTGAAGGAGCATTCCCTGCCATCCCCTTCCTGATGAGAAGAATCCGGTATGAGGCCCATGTGGAGATGCAGAACGATAGAATTCCCCAGGCAACCGTTGAGACTGGAAAAAGCAGATTGAAGCCCGGAACTATGAAGCTGAGAAGACCTCCATATCCTTCGTTGACCACTGCCACCATGAAAAAATGCAGGAGAGCTCCCCATATGGCTGCCGTAATGATGGCAGTCTTTTTTCGAAGCCACAATCTGCCGCAGTAAGTCAGGATGCCTTTGACTACAGAAGCTGCGGTGGGCTTCTGCACACCTATCATTGACAGAAACACGGTTTTGAGAACAGGCCATTGTATCTTCACAGCTTTCAGTTCCTGCCTAATTAATGAAAATAATTAAAAGAAGTCTTACCGCCACAAGCGCAAAGCCAATATACACGAATATCCTGCCCTTTATGGCTCCTTTGCTCTCCTTCATCTCGCGCAAGGCCAGAGAGCCTGTAAGTGTCGCGAGAGAAAAGCTGTAGGTGCCGAGGCAGAATACGTTGAGTGCATTCTTGAGATCGGGGATGAGGCAGAAAAAGAAGTAGATGGCGCTGAGCAGGCAGATTGTGGCTAGAGGGCTCCAACCGGGCCGGGGAGGAGAAAAGATGCCCTGATCATTCGAATCCACTGGATTCTGAGAGTTTCCAGATTTTGGACTCATATCGCCCTGCACCCCCCTGCAGTTTTTTTCTATATGCGGGATGATTTACCTTCATGAGTTATTCACTGTATTCGATCTTTAAATAGAACTATTTGGGTACAGGGTCAGGGAAAAAAAACAGACGTCTGCAGGAAAAAACTGCAGGAATTATCCTGATTCCTGATCTGAACCCAGTACCCCGTACCCAGATTCTTGCGCAAGTCGTAATGTTTAATCTATTGTTTACACAGAGTTCATATTTTCAGGAATTGTTGAGTGGATTTTTATCGTTTTATAAGCCCTCCGGAGGAAAACAATCATGGGAGACAGCGCTCCCGATAAAAAGAAGGATATAGCCTCATATCAGGACAGGAGGGGTAACACAGTGGACACAATAAGCCTGCAGCAGAATCAATACCTCAATCCGGCGCTTCAGAATACGGGAGCCGGCATCTACAGCTCGCCGTCATCGACGATGCTGACAGGGATGCCGACAGGTGACACCGCCACGACCATGTTGAACGACAGCGCCAGGTTAAGCGCTGAGGCACAGCTGGTTTCTGCTCAGAATGCATACAACCAGCTTCAGAACATGGTATTTGCGATGGCGATGCAGCAGATGCTGGCCAGCGCCGGTAAGAACAACAACAACGGCAATGCCAATGGCAACGGAAATGCTGATGCAAACGGGAACGCAGCTGTTGACGGAAATCAGAACCAGGGCGCAAATGCCCTCGGAGGGAATGGAAACGCCAAGGCCGATACCACAAACATAAACAGTGGGGCGATAGATCAGATCGGCAAGAAGATGGCTTCTTTCAAGCACGGGCTCGGAACGACCACATCAGGCGATCAGATGGCGAAGACAGGAACGGGCGACTGCTGGGCAGGAGCCGACTTCCTTCACAAACAGCTCGAACAGTCCGGATACCAGGCCAGGATAATCCAGTACCCGACCAGCCAGGCGAGCAATCACAGATCGGTCCAGGTGCAGATAAACGGGCAGTGGGTCGATTTCCCTTACAAGAAGTACGGCATAGACAAGAACTTCGGCTCATACCACAAGGGAAATTTCACAGTGTTCCAGGGCTGAAATCACGAGAAGCCTAGCAGTAAAAATCATGAGGCCGGATGAGGACATATCCCATCCGGCCTTCATACTGACGTGCGGCAGGCAGGATCTTCCATAGTGTGAATTGGCGCGATCTCCCAGAGGAAGGTTTCCCATACCTCTCTTCCAGAATGAATCTGTTGATGAGCCGGCTGAATCAGGGAGTGCCTTCGAGGCCGGCAGCAGGAAGCCTGGAGCAGCCGATGAACACCGAAAAGCGCAGATTGTGGAGGATCCTTGTACCTGTTCTAATTTTCCTGGCCCTGAGCGTGCCATATTTCAGAAACAGGGGATACTGCTACTGCTGTTTCTGGACCCACTACATGCACTACCCGATCTTCGGCCGCGATTTTGCCGGACTTTACTACTACTATGGCACCCTGTACAGAGCCGGATTCATCAACGTATACGACGAGGCATTGTTGTATGAATACGTGAGGTCCCACGGCCAGCCGATCGATTATTTCGGGCCTCCCAACTATCCTCCGATAATGTACGTGCTCCACATCCCCTTCAGCCTTCTCTCGAAGAGCAACGCAATCGCCGCGGCATTCATGCTCAACCACCTGTGGCTCTTCCTGTCACTGCTGCTGTTGAACCTCATCTTCAGAAACGGAAGGGGCATGGCCCGGCCTTTTCTCTGGACACTGGCCATGTTTCCATTTGCCCTGGCATTCTCTCCTGTCATCGAAAACCTCATGTCCGGTCAGATCAATATCTTCCTGCTCTTTCTGCTGTCGCTTTTTCTGTTTCTGCTGTGCGGCGGCAGAAAAGCCGCAGCCTGCATCGTGCTGGGCCTGGCAATCAATGTCAAGCTTTTCCCTCTCTGTATTCTCTTCTATTTCATGATCAGGAGGGAATGGCGGATGTGCCTGATGTCGCTCGGGAGCGCCGTTCTCTTGAACGTTCCGTTACTGTTCCTCACAGACCCGGTGAGGCTCGTCGCATGCTATGTCATGAGGCTTGCAAAGCTCTCCGGCTCTGCAGATGAGTTCATCTGGCAGTCGCTCCCGACCGCTCTGATAAGGATGTTTCATCTCGCGTTCACGCCGGAGCAGATGCTTCTGTTCGGCAAATCCATATTCATCTCGATGATTATAATCGTTGTGATGATAATGTATTACATGAACGGGAGACTGAAGGACGATGACAGGTTCGGAACCATCTTCCTCATCACGCTGGCCCTTCACATATTCTTTTCAGGATTCTACTACGTGGCGCCAATTCACCACGCCCCGATGCTCATCTTCTTCGTGACGCTCTTTCATGCAGTGAGGGAGCGCAGAATCGACAATGTTCCGTTGCTGGTATGCTCCATACTGGTATTTTTCGGCATTGGATACTATGACAGCGAGATCGATGTGACGGCGATGCAGAGCTATATGCGCACAGTGCTGCTTTCAAAGGATGCAGGGTTCCTGTTTATCATATGGTCGTTCCTTTTGAATACGGCTATCCTCTATATTCTGCGAAAGACAGAGCCTCCAAAGCTGCCACATCAAACCTGACGCGGTTCTTTCAAAAGGGTGGATGAAGGTGTTGACAAAACACTTTCTGTGGTGTATAATGCCGATCGTTTAAGACTCGATTGAAAACGTGGTAATTTATTAAAATATTTGTAACAAAAAATGCTTGAATGGCCTGTGAAAAACAGGTAAGATCGAGGTAGAGAAATCGAGATAAGGAGGCACGAGATATGTTCTGGAATGAAAATGAGACAGTCAACTGCAGTGAAGTTCACGCCATGTATGTGATTCCCCCAGATCCCGGCCCAGGCTGCTAATGTGACAGAAAATTATTTAAGATATCAGAATTAATTCTAAAGAAGGAGGAAATCGAGATGTTCTGGAACGAAAATGAAACAATAACCTGCACTGAAATCCACGCAATGTACATAATACCCCCGGACGATGGCGGCGGTTGCGGCTAATATCACCGGAGACATTCAACCATCCCAATTGAAGGAGGCGAAAGATATGTGGAGAGAAGACGAAACCGTCACCTGTAATGAGGTCCATGCAATGTATGTTCTTCCCCCTGATTACAGCACAGGCAACTAATCAGAGTAAGAATTGCGATAAAAAAGACCAGCCGTGAGGTTGGTTTTTTTATGTACCCGATGCCAGACAGCAGGCCGCAGTAATGTCACGCCGGCAGATATCAGCAGGCACGCCCGGGCAGAGAACAGGGCGTAAGTCAGACAACTGCAGCAGAAAGGGAAAGCAGATGGACTTCGCCAGCCTTGAGTGGATTGAGGGAGAGACAAGCCAGGGAGAGTCTTTTTACTATTTCCCCGGCTCTATGGCTGTTATCGAGCATGACAGGCACTTCGGGAGATTTTTGTCTGACCTGAAGCATTGTGATGGCGCGCTCCGGCCGCAGAGCCTCACGGGATATCCTGAGGGATATGTGGAGGACACTCTCTTCAATCTGCAGATTCTTCAAAGCAGAGGGCTTCTGAGCGAGATCGCCTTTCCGGGAATACCTGGACATGTTCCTGTCGGCAGGCTGATAATCGCCAATACAATGAGGTGCAACCTGTCTTGCGGCTACTGCTATAACCGCTTCGACTCCAGCTCTAATGGAGTGAGCGAGGCTGATATGTCTTTCGAGACTTTTAAACGCTGCACAGAGTTTCTCGAAGAAGCCGGAACCGGCCGCCCGTTCCTGGAGCTCTCATTCATAGGCGGAGAGCCTCTTCTTAATCCCGGGATACTCGATGCCGCGGCAGCCTGGAGAGAGAGGCTCGGTGCGAAAGGGCAGGAGCTTTTCATAACCGCCACTACCAATGCCACGATGCTGGACAGGAAGATGGCTGAATTCTGCCGGGACAGAGCGATACACCTGAAGCTGACTGTCGACGGGACCAGGGAAGAGCACGACCGCAACAGGTTTTTTCCAGGCGGCGGGGGGAGTTTCGACGTCATTGCGGCGCTATTGCCGGAGTATTTTTCGACTGTTTCAGGCAGAACAGGATATGCGGCGACCACCATCGACACGAAAAAGAGCGAGCCGGTTGAGAGGGTCGAGACTTTATCGGCCCTGGGATTCAACGTGATCGATCTCGTAGAGCTTTATTCGGCAGGCAGTGGAGAATCTGCCGACTCTGAAAATCTGGAGAGGCTCTTCAGGAAAAAATATGAAAAGCTGCTCGAATATCTGTTCGTGAAAGTGCGGGAGAGATCTTATGTCCATATCATCCCTGTCTGGGAGATTGTGAAGAATCTACATATCAGGAAGCCGTCTTTCATGCGCTGCAGGGCTGGAGGCGACAGCTTTGCCGTATCACCTGGAGAAACAGTATACGCCTGCCATCATTTTTTCGGTGATGAGCGTTTCGCTCTGGGAAACATCAATGCCCCGCTCGAGCCTTCCCGTCTTTCGCTGTACAGGATCCCGGTTGGAGAGCGTTCCCGATGCCGCGCCTGCTGGGCGCGGCTCCTCTGCGGAGGCCCATGCTTTCACCGCTCCATGGCTATGACAGGCGATGCGTTCAGCTGTCCGGAATCTGAATGTGTCAGGATTCGGGCTCTGCTCCTGGAAGCGATCCGCTTCTACATCAGGCTTCGAAATGAAGGGAACCAGTCAGTCGACTGGTTCCTCGCAGAAGGCTTGAACAGATGATCTCCATGCGCCCGGCGCAATACACGGCAGCCAGGCACTGATGTCTAGGCGTCGTGAGGCTTGTAGGCAGGGCCGTATGAAGGTCCTTCGGCCGGTTCGGAGTTCTTGCACCAGTACCAATTGGCAGCTCCGCACGCCGTGTCAAGCGACCAATGCCCGTATGCGTTTTTGGGCGGCGGAGGGTTGGACTGGGTATACCACACGGATTGCCCGTCAGGCCCTGTAGTCCATCCGCCGGGCTCTTTCTGAGGCTTTGCCTCTGATTCATCACTGTGAGAGAAGATGCCTTTTATTGTGTCGCCAATCTTCCCGAGAAAGCTCTTCTCGGTTTTTCCCGACGGAGAGAACGTATCGACAGGGGCCGCGTCATTGGCGACCTTCATGCCTCCCCTGAGGCTTGTCGAAGTCGTATTTGAAGAGACATTCTTTATGTTATCCATGGTGTCGCCCTCCAGTATATTCCTGTGCCTATATGATACTTTAAAATCGGGCATCAGGCAAGTGACTCCACGCGTGTCTTTCCTATGCCTGCTGCTGAATGGGAATCTATAATCAGCATTTTTCGCTGTCGCAGAGCGCTTTTGTCAATAGAAGGGAAAGATTTAACATATTTGCAATACTCGCCGCAGGCAGATGGCGTTATAATAGCGTTATGAATACCGGGAGCCCGGTGCGCTGCTCCCGGTCTGGCATGTCACCGGAAGCACAGGTGATTCAGTATCGCAGATTGAATATCAGTCTGTGGATAATGTATTCTGCAGCGCGCATCGAAATAAGTCAGCAGGGGGTAGCAGTCATGGAGATACAGGATAGAGGCGCAATACAACCAGGCAGCATCAGGCAGCCCGTTCAGGGTGAAAAAGAGGCTCCGCAGGCATTTGCGAACATTTCTGATGCATTTCAGAAAAGCGTCACTTCCAGCCCGGCAGTCGACATAAGGAAAGCGGCAGGAGCGCTTCTCGCCGGAAGCTCCAAGAAAACCGCCGAGGTGAGCTGGACAAAGGGCCTTTCAGTGTGCGGTTCTCCGGTCCTGGGGCCTGATGGAAAGCTTTTCGTCAGCGACAGCTACCCTGACAAGGCGCTTCACGCCTTCGATCCCAAGACAGGGACCGAGATGTGGAAGAAGCAGATAGGAGGCGGCCAGTGCCAGGCTCCTGTGCTCGCTCCGGATGGATCGCTGCTGGTCGTTGCCGGTGACGGAGCGATTCATGCCCTCGATCCCGCAGACGGCGGCGAAAAGTGGAAAATTCCGTTCGGCAGCAGCGGAGGCTCGCTCACAGTGTATGATGACGGCCGGGCATCCCTGGTGTCTGATGGAAATGCGCTCTCGATCGATCTGAAAAGCAGGAAGATTACCGCCAGGACTCCTCTCAGCCACGGCTTCGAGGCACCGCCGGTCATCGCCAGGGACGGCACCGTCTACGGAGGAGGGCACGACGGCTCGGTATACGCTCTCGAGTCCGGGACGGGAAAGGAAAAATGGAAGTGTGAAACAGGCGGCATGCTCAGAAACTCCCCGACTATCGGTCCCGATGGAACGGTGTATGCGGGATGCATAGGCGGTACCCTCCATGCAATAGACCCGACAAACGGCCAGAGCAAATGGAACTTTCCGACGGGCAGCTGGATGCTTCCCTCGCCGGTAATCGGCCAGGACGGCACCGTGTATGTGGGGAACAGCGATAATATGCTCTATGCTGTGGATCCGGTCTCAGGGAAGCACAAGTGGGAGTTTTACATCGGAGGAGAGCTCAGAGTCGAGCCGGTACCTGCGGAGAACGGCCTGCTTTACGTGGTTACAGACAGAAACATGGTCCTCTGTCTCGATCAGGAGTCAGGGCTGAAGCTGATGCAGTATCACGCAGACAGCTATGTCCACTGCCCGCCTGCATGCGACGGAAACGGCAACTTCTTCTTCGGCTGCAACAACGGCAAGCTCTATGCCATGAACGTGCCTTCCATAGAACAGAAGGCAGAGTTCGAGAAGGTCGCCAAAAACCCCGAGGCAGAGCCGCTTCAGCAAGCCGGGACAGTTGAGCAGGATGACGAGTTTGTCGTAATAGACGGAATCAAATTGAAGGTAAACAGGGAGAAAACTGGAAAAAGCCAGTAAAGAAGCGATTCATCATTTCCAGAGGCGAACTGAGCGGCGTATGTGCCGCTCTTTTTGTCAATCGCAGGTATAGGCAGACATGAACATACTATTGAAAAACCGCAATTTTCTTCTTCTGTGGACAGGCCAGTCCGTATCAGGGCTCGGCACGTGGATAAACTTCATAGGCCTTAACGCCTATATATATCATCTCTACGGCTCAGGAAGGCTCCTGGGGCTGTTCCTCGTTATAAGGCTCATCCCTTCTGTTTTCTTCGGCTCTCTCGGAGGCGTGCTGGCCGACAGGTTCGACAGAAGGAAGATAATGCTGATCTGCGACGCGCTGAGAGCCCTGATGGTGCTGGCGTTCATCTTCTCGACAGGCCTCACCGAGTTCTTCGTAATCGGCTTTCTGCTGTCGGCGCTCGACAAGGTATTCACCGCCTCATTCGGCTCAATGGTTCCGGACATAGTAAAGAAGGAAGACCTTATGCAGGCCAACTCGCTGAGCCGCATGTCCTCGTCGGTCATCACCGTCGTGGGGCCTGCGCTGGGCGGACTTCTGATAGGCTTCTGGGGCTACAAGGTCGTGTTCCTGGTCGATTCGCTCTCCTTCGTGTTTTCGGTGGTGACGCTGCTGATGATACATACCGCGGCGAAGGAGGCCGCGCAGAGGAAAGAGCGTCAGTCGATCGTTCAGGAGTTCAGGGAGTCGGCTGTTTTTCTCGCAGGCTCGACTCTGCTCATGTCGACTCTCTTTCTGCGCTTTCTCGATGGGATGGGAAGCGGGACATACAACGCCGTGCTCCCTGTTTATGGCCTGAAGGCGGTGAGTCTGAAGGGAAGTTTCTACGGCTACCTGATAGCCTTCTGGGGCGCTGGAACGTTCATCGGCTCAATGGCCGTGACATTTCTGCAGAAGCGCATGAAAGTGTCGCTGATAAATCTTTACTGCGGGGCCATGGTCGTAATGGCCTGCGGGATGGGCTTCACTTTTCGCTGTGACCTCTGGTACTGCGCCTTCATGTCGATCTTCATGGGAGGAGTTGGTGACGGCATTTCGTCGGTGATCTTCATGACGTTCCTGATGGAAAAGCCGCCGGCCCATATGAGGGGCAAGATTTTCGGCACCGTGAGCGCCATCCTCTATATGATGGTCGGCATAGGCACTTATGTGGCAGGATTATTGCTCGATAAGATAAAATACGTTCATATCACAGATGTGGGGAGCCTCGTCATTGTGGCAGGCACACTGGCGGTCTGGCTCTTTTTGCTTCTCAGAAAGGAGAAAGACAAGTCACTATGAGCTTTCCATTTAAACCAATGATAGCCGGATGGGAATTGACGAGGCGTTGCAACTTCAACTGCCTGCACTGCGGCACTTCAGCAGGCGCTCCCAGGGCAGATGAGCTGTCTCTCGAAGAGGCGCTGAAGTTCTGCGATGACATAGCCGGACTGGGCTGCGAGGTATTGACTCTCTCAGGCGGAGAGCCTCTCATGCACCCGCACTGGGATGCTTTCGCCACGAGGCTCAAGGAAAAGGGCGTAGAGCCTTATCTGATAACAAACGGATACTACCTGGAGGAGAACGTCGACCGCATGCTCGGGACGCCGCTCCGCAGGGTGGGTCTCTCTCTCGATGGTCCTCCTGATGTCCACAACTATATAAGGCAGAACGATCAGTCCTTTCAGAGAGCCATCAGAGGCGCTAAAAAAGTCAAGGAGAAGGGGCTTTCAGTCGGCGTCGTGTCTCACGTTTCAGGGCTCAATCTGAAGCTCCTCGACGAGATGTACAGGCTTTTTCTCGAAGTGCCGATGGACTTCTGGCAGATCCAGGTCACGTTCCTGTCTGGAAGGATGAAGGAACACGGCGAGTCTGTGCTTGATCCGAAATATCTGCCTGAAGTGGCCAGGTTCGTAGAGAAGACCCGCAAGGACGGGAAGATGATGGTATGCGCCGGCGACAACCTGGGCTATTACTCGAAATACGATATAGTGGACAAGCCCTGGAAGGGCTGCCATGCAGGCCGCTGGGTGCTCGGCCTCGAGGCGGACGGCCATGTGAAGGGCTGCCTGTCTCTACCTGAATCGCAGCGTGAAGACAACATAAGGAACAGGAGCCTCAGGGAGATCTGGGAGGACAGGAATCTGTTCAAGCTGAACAGATACTTCGACCCTGAAAAGATGGGGCCTCATTGCCGGGACTGTGATAAGAAGCTCGACTGCAGGGGCGGGTGCAAAGTCACCGCCATATCAACTACAGACGATCCGTTCGATAATCCATACTGTCTGTACCGCGTCGAGAAGATGGAGCTTTGACACGGCTGTTCAGGAGGTGGCGATGAAAGGGATAATGCAGGATGATGTCATCTTCTACAAAGATGAAAGAAATATGGCCGTCCTGGTCGTTCCGCAGCAGCACGCCCATTCCATATCGATACTGTGCACATTCAGGGACGGTGTTGCTTATGAATCCGAACAGGAATGGGGGATCTCCCACTTCCTGGAGCACCTCCATTTCAAGGGCACTCCGCAATATCCGTCTCTGACGGCGATAAGCAGCGCCCTCGAAGGCGAAGGCGGGCAGATCTCGGCATATTCGACAAGGGATTCCACTGCATTCTGGGCAAAAGTTCCGCCCTGGAGCCACCGGACAGCCTTCTCGGTTCTGGGCTCGATAATCTCCAGCGCTGGTTTCTCAGATGAATCAGTAGAGCAGGAGAAGCCCATCATATTTCAGGAGATGGAAAGAGAGCGCGCCACCGCAAGGCTTTACAACGGCCTTGCTCTGGAAGACCTCCTCATTCTGCCGGATCCAATGGGAAGGTCTCCGCTCGGCAATGTGAACTCGATTAATGCTCACAAAGCTTCATCGATCTCAGATTATAAAAGGCGTGTATACTGCAGGGACAACTGCTTTCTCGTCATAGCCGGCGCTATCGATGAGAGCAGTGCGAAAGAGCATGCGCAGGCCCTTTCGCTGGCAATGCCCGGAGGAGAGCTGAGGCAGAGAGCATCCTCTCAGCAGAATCAGATGGAAAGGCAGCGAAAAGGCAGGGTATATCACCGGGTTTATCCGGGCCTTTCTCAGGTCAACGTGGCTGCCGGATGGCTCATCGATGATCCTGATGCCCATCTGCGATGGGTGGAATGGAGCCTCGTGAACACGCTGCTCGGAGTGGGCTTCAGCAGCCTGCTGTACAGGAAACTCAGGGAAGAGCATCAGCTTACGTATCTCGTCACGACGCAGATAAAGCTGTACGAGCCCTTCGGGACTTTCAGGGTCATGCTCGACACGAAGCCTGAAAACGTCAAGGCATCTATCGGGCATATATCGGAGATCTTCACTGAGCTGGCCCGGAATGGAGTCAGCAGAGACGATTTCGAGCGCGCTAAGGCGCAGCTCTGGGGCAACATGACTGTAAGGACAGAGGATACGATGGAGCTTGCGCGGATCATGGGCAGGCGGGCCATAATGGTCGAGCCTGTGACGACCCTTTCAGAGATAGGGCGCCGCGTGGAAAGCCTCTCTCCTTCCATCGTGCAGGAGCTGGTCGGGAGGCATTTTTCAGGCGATGAGATGTCCGTCAGCCTGGCTGCGAGCGATTCGGCTCTGGCGACGACAGGGATGAATGCAGATATTTAACGAAATTGACAGACTTTATAAGGAGGTCATAGATGGAGATACACGGCATTGAGCATATCGGCATTGTCACGAAGAGTATGGAAGAGAGCTCGGCCTTTTATTCCAAATTGCTGGGCTTCGAGGCCGGAGAGGTTCATGATTTTCCGGACAAGCAGATGAAGATAGGCTATCTCAGCAAAGATAACGGCGTGATTGAGCTGCTGGAGCCATACAAGAAAGAAGGCGGCTCGTTCGGGATCAAGCACGTTGCCATCCGCTGCAGCGGCATAGAGGAAGTGCTGAAGACAGTAAAGGAGAAGGGCTATAAGCTGCTGCACCAGGAGCCGCAGGTCCATGGGGACAGGAAGTTCTTCTTCTGCCAGGGGCCGGACGGCGAGTACATAGAATTTATGGAGTAGAAAGGGAGTGAACGGCTATGCTTCTGAAAGGGAAATCGGCGCTTGTGACCGGAGCCAGCAGAGGGCTCGGCAGAGCTGTGGCTGAGCGGTTCTGTGAAGAGGGGGCGCAGGAGCTGTGGCTCTGGGCGCGCGATCTGAAGCGCCTCGAAGAGCTCCGAGAAGAGCTTGAAAAGAAGGGATGCAGAGCCAGGACGGCTTCTGTCGATCTCTCAAAGGTTGAGGATATAGAGTCGGCGTTCGCCAGCATGCTCGCGGAAGCAGGCGCTCCGCCTGATATTCTCGTGAACTGCGCGGCCCGCCCGACTATTGATGATCTTGTCAACATAAAGGCCGAAGACTTCGACGAGACCTTTGCGGTGAACGTGAAAGGCGCCTTTTTCGTGACTAAGGCGATGGTGAAGGCCCTTCTCGAAAAAAAGAAACCTGCTTCCATAGTCCATATATCGTCAGTTACGGCAAAGACGGGCTCGGCATATGGCAGCGTTTATTCAGCATCAAAGGCTGCTGTGATAGCGATGGTGCAGGCCCTCTCAAAGGAGCTGGCGCCATTCAATATAAGGATAAACGCGATCTGCCCGGGGGCGATGGATACGGATATGCTGCACAGGGACTCGATTGACGTGATGGCGAAGAGGTTCAACTCCAGTCACGACGCGATGTTGAAAGGCATCATATCGACGATTCCGCAGAAGAGGATACTCCCGCCTTCAGAAGTCGCCGACTTCATAGCATTTCTCGCTTCAGACAGGGCGATGTCTCTGACAGGCCAGTCCATCAACGTTGCGAGCGGCATGGAAGTGCACTGAGCCTTTTCAGTATAGCTTTCTGCGTCATGAGGAGTAGTCTCGCTATGGGCTTTCATGTCGATTTTCGATTCTTCTTTAACAATAATGCCATTGAATTAAAAAATCGTGGTGTAAGAAAGGAGAGGTGGGGATGGAGGAGATAGGGAGAGAAAATCCTTTGATACAGGGTATTGTATACAGGGTACGTGATACAGGATTAATGGCATAAGCGACTGTTTGCAGAAAAGCCTGCCTGCCCTGACCCTTAATCCTGTAATGAGATAATCTGAATCACTCTCCACCTCCGTATTATCTCCATATCACCTTGTTACACTCCTAGTTTTATATTCTGTCTTGAAAACAGTTCTTTGCTAATTTATGGGCACTGGCTTTAACAGGCCGACGGCAAAATCATTCGAATCTGAAAGGGGTGGGAGACATGACCAGATGGACGGAAGACGCCGAGCGCGAGCTGCGACGGTATCTCGACAGTCTCAGGACAGTAACGGAGTACTCAGGAAGAGACCCTGACGAAGCCGAGCGCAGGGCAAAGGCCATGGTCGAAGACGAGGTCAGCAGACTGGGCCAGGAAGATCTATCGGCAGAAGCGATGAAGGGCGTCATTGCGAGAACCTGCGGAAAAGTCTTCGGAAGGGCAGAAGACGGCGCCGCCGCGCCAGGGTCCGGGATTCAGAAGCCGGTTCCGCAGCGCCAGGGAGTGAAAGGCCCGGGATTCCAGTATATCGTTTTTGCCGTGATACTGCCTGTGATCTCTGTAGTGACAGAACTGCTGACCCGGATCTGCGCCGACAACCTGTTCGATCCCCTCCCTTCAGTATGGCACACAGTCCTGTTCCTCACAATCCCTGTCTTCAGTCTCATCGTCTGGTTCGGTCTGAGAGGTTCCGACATAAGGCATCCTCAGGCTCTTATGTTGATAAGCGGTGTCGCAGTTGGAGTCTCAGGGCTCTACACGCTCATCTTTCTACCGATTACGCCGCTGGCGCTTATTGCGCTGGTCGGCGGCGTGGGCTTCTGCGCCCTCTCGCCTTTGACTTCGTTCATATCATTGCTCCTGATGCTCAGGATATTCAGAAGGAAGATGCCTGATGGCGTTCGCGTGAGCCCTCTGCTGATCTGGTCCGGGATCGCGCTCTCCCTGCTGTGCTTCTTCGGGTTGAGTTATGACACGGCGAGGACGCAGCTCGAGATGAGATACGCCCTCTCGCCTTCCGAGGAGAAGAGCGTCAGATACATCAGGATGCTCAGGGAGAACGGCAGCATGGATGCGATGATGAGTGCGTGCATATATCATCGGGCATCTGTCACGGACTTCTTCAATCTGATCCTCACCGTGAAGGAGAGGCAGATAACTCCGGAAGACGCCCGTATGATTTACTACCGTGTAACAGGTAAGAAGTTCAATTTCTCCGATCTGCCCAAAACGATGCAGGGAGGGTTTCTGTCCGGGCGGGACGAGAGTGAGCCTGACGAGGAGTGGGACGAACAATCTTCGCAGAACCGGCTGAAAGGCCTAGATCTGACCGAATCGGTTATGGACGGCTCGCTGCACTCCTCTGCGGCTCTGGGCTATCTGGAATGGACAATGGTGTTTCACAATTCACGGTTCCGCGACGAAGAGGCGCGCGCCAAGATCGCAGTTCCCCCTGGAGGAGTGGTCTCGCGCGTCACATTGTGGGTCGACGGAGAGGAGAGGGAGGCCGCCTTCGGCTCCAGGTCCGACACGAAGAAGGCATACGAGGAAGTGGTCAGCAGGAGAAGAGACCCGCTGCTCGTGACCACCTGCGGCGACGGCAAGGTGATGGTAAGGTGCTTTCCCGTGCCTCGGAACGGCGATATGAAGATCAGGATCGGCATTACCTTCCCGCTGATTCTGAGAGACGGGAAGACCGCGCTGCTGCGCCTCCCTTATTTTGCTGAGCGCAACTTCATGATTCAGGATGAGATGAAGCACTCTGTATGGATCGAGTCCGAAACGCCCATTGACGGACTGGATCCGTCATTGAAGGCTGAGAAATCCGGGAAGGAACTGTTCGGCGTGCGAGGGCGCCTCAATGACGCAGATCTCTCCGGATATCAGGCCTGTATTAGCGCCGAAAGGGATCCGGCTGTAACGCGCTGCTGGTCTCCCGATAAGATAAGCAAAGGCTTCGTCGTGCAGTCGGTTGAAAAGGTGAAGAACGCTCAATACAGGCATCTGACCCTGGTCGTCGACGGATCTCTGGGAATGAAAGAGTATGTGCCAGACATCTGCAAGGCAGTCGTCTCGCTGCCGACAGGGATGGAGATAAAAGCGGTGCTTGTTTCCGATGCCCAGGCAGGCAGTCTGGGCAGGAGCGTGCCGCTGCCCGGAACTCCCTACCTGCTCGCCGATTCGCTCGGAAAGGCGAACTATCAGGGCGGGCAGGACAACGGGTATGTTCTCAGGGGCATAATCGAGCAGAGCGCCGCTCTGCCTCAGAGCGCGATTGTATGGGTGCACGGGCCGCAGCCGATGATGTGGAGCGGCGTTGAGGAGATTCTGCAGGTATGGCGCAGGAGGGCTGGAAACCCGATGCTTTATTCGGTCCAGGTCAGGAGCGGCCCGAGCCCGGCGGTTGAAGAGCTGTCGGAGCGAGCCGAGGTGGTGGAGGTCCCCAGGACAGCAACTCTGAAGCGTGATCTGGAAGAGCTTTTCAGAAGCCTGGACGGCAATTCGACCCATCTCGAAATCAGGCGGGAGGCCGTAAAGAGCGTTCAGCGCAGGACAGGCGGCGTGGAGGAGACATCGTCGCACCTCGTCAGGCTCTGGGCTGATGACGAGATCGAGAAGATGATGAGAGACAGTTCAGGAAGGCTCCGGGCGAAGGCGACGGAACTGGCTGTAAAATATCAGCTGGTCACACCTGTTTCAGGCGCTGTCGTGCTCGAGAACATGGAGCAGTACAAAAAAGCCGGACTGCAGCCTGTCAACCCTGAAACCGTTCCATCAGTGCCGGAGCCTGGAATCTGGGCGCTAGTCGCAGCAGCGCTCGCTGTTCTCGTTGCAGTGTGCCTGGCACGAAAGATGTCTGCCAGGAGGGTGAGATGATTTCAGAGTGCGACGGGAAGGGAGTCAGATGGGCTCTGATTCTCCCTGCCTGCCAGGTTATCGCGTTCTGGCCTGTCTGGAAGTGGTACTGGTCCTATGTTTTCTGCAGCTCCGAGCAGTCTGCCGGCCTCCTGGCGCTCGTGACGCTGTTAATATTCATGCTGAGGGAGAAAAGGGCATCGGAGCTCAGCGGCAGAGCGCTTATTCTCCCTGCCATCTCGCTGATTGTATATCTGGCAGCATATCATTTTGTGCCTCCTCTGGTCAGGGCCGTTCTGGCGTTCACGTCAATCAGTCTTACAGTCAGTGCCATCGTATTCAACAGGCCTTTTCACCCGGCGCTGTGGGGCCTGTCGATGCTGGCCCTCCCGATACTTCCCTCGCTGCAGTTCTATCTCGGCTATCCGTTGAGAGCCCTCATGACTACAGTCTCCGCTGCGGTGCTGCAGATCTCCGGTTATGCCGTGACGGCCCAGGGGACATGCCTCGACTGGAGCGGGAATCTGATAGCGATAGACGCGCCGTGCAGCGGGGTGATGATGCTCTGGGCAGGAGGGTACATCGCTTTTACGGCGGCGATGCTGTACAGGCTGAGTTTCTGGGAGTGCATCGCGTCGGCGCTGTTTGCGCTTCTCTCTGTCGCCGCGGGAAATATCCTGCGGATACTGTCGCTCTTCTACATCGGGAATGCGCATTTGCCGGCTCCGAATCTGCTGCACGACGGCATCGGCGTCTCGGCATTCATAATCGCCGCCCTCCTGATAATCGTGATGTCGTCGTTTCTGGAAAGGAGAAAGAGATGCGCGCCCTCTTCCTGATTCTCTGCCTTCTCGCGGCTGTCATACCCTTTCTTTCGCATGGCGCATCGCAGCGATCTGCCGATGATGGCTTTCCGGGTTGGCCAGCGGCGTTTGAGGGCAGGCCGTTGAAACCGCATCCCATGACCGATGCCGAAGATCGATTTTACCGCGCCTTTCCCGGCAAGGCCGCGAAATTCACAGATGGAGAGCACAGCATAACTATGCGCTGGATCGCCAGGGAGACGAGGATGCTTCATCCCTCTTCAGTATGCTTCAGGGGGTCTGGTTACTCGGTTTTGCCTCTCCCTCTTTTCAGGGATTCATACGGGACATTGTGGGAGCGGTTCGAAGCTGCCGGGACAAATGAAAGGCTTATTGTCAGGGAGCGGATATATGACATGCAGGGCGGTTCGTGGACTGATGTATCGGCGTGGTACTGGGCCGCGGCGCTGGGCAGGAGCCAGGGGCCCTGGTGGGCGATCACTGTAGTGGAGCGCTCGATGCAGAAGCCCAATCAGTGAGCGTTGCAGTATCCGCACTAACCCGACCTGTCTGTTGTCCAATCACACAAAATGTATTATAATAATGGTGACAGGAGGTGTTGTTATAGGACAGGCATCAATTCGAAGAAGTTTTGTGCTACCGCAGTCACTCGTTGACGAGATGATAGCCATAGCGCCTGAAGAACTCTAGATTGCTTGAACAGGCTTGTTACAACAGCGCTCCGGGAGTATGTCGATGCCCATCGCAGGAAGAGCTTTGAGAAAGCGATGGAGGAGATGGCAGAGGATCCTGCCATACAGCAGGAACTGTGCGCTATTGAGCAGGAGCTCGCAGAGACAGAGGGAGATGGGCTTTGATCATATGGGAGCACGCTTCTACCAGCAGGGCACGGGAAGGTTCACGCAGAGGGATCCCTTGGGTGTAGAAGTTATGCGAGACAATTTATTTGTGTATGCAGCTAATAATCCAATTGTTAAAATAGA
>Ga0302252_1000078_pt1 | contig 128551 bp, 93 predicted proteins | sample AAG_RA_Leu_MG_FD_193511 | JGI IMG/M metagenome (GOLD analysis project Ga0302252, IMG submission 193511) | Enriched activated sludge microbial communities from anaerobic digester in WTTP, New Holstein, Wisconsin, United States - AAG_RA_Leu | ecosystem: Engineered > Bioreactor > Anaerobic >... | reverse complement strand
GATCCGATGAAAAAAAGAGAGATCCAAGGTGCTTTCCATCAGATCAGGCAGGACCTGGAAGACGATCCCAAGTCAGCCAAAGAGAGAGCGACCAATTTTCTGGGCTATCTTTCACAATGTAGTAAGAGAACAAGACTGTCACATGGTGAATCCGGACTTACTGCGGAAATGGAGAAAGACCAGTTCGCGATGGGGATAGATCTACCGGCGGCCGTTTCCTGCGAATTCGATGCCTGCGGTGTGAAGGCGCTGAAAACGGCAGAAAAGGAGGCCTATTATCTGTATTTTCATACGCAGAAAGAGGGTATCAGCGAAACCAAACGGAGAAAAATGAAAAAGAATGTCGAAGAATACAATGTTTTCTTTGACCTTCAAGACGAAGCGCTGGATATTCTTGGCAGGCCGAACGCGAAACCACGGCCGTTTCTGGAGCGTGCTGGGAAAATGATAGAGCAATACAGAAAGATCTTCGGGGAACAGGAAAAAGATACAGCAGAGAAGGCGGCAGAGATCCTTGATAGATTCCGTAAGGACATGGCGACGAACGGTCGCATACCCGCCGGTATGAAGACAATGAGGCCTTCCTGGAACGCGATGACAGCTGCCATAGAAGAAGTAAAGACGCCGCACGAACTGATAAATTATCTTCACCAACGGGCCGAACACATGGTATTTTCTGTGGTTGTGTCTCCGCACGAAGAAATGCGCACCATGCACAAAAACGACGACCGGTTCATGCATAACAGGAAAATAGTGCTTTCTACAGAAGATATCTGGAAAGAAAGAGAATATACGCTCATTGATCTGAACGAGCACGGGCAAGGGCCGGCAGAGGTCTCGGAGTTCCTTGAAAAAATAGCCGAAACATTCTTTACGCTGGAAGACGTGCGCATATTTACTTACGGCAGACAGATATGGATGTATCTTATGCTGGGGAAACATTCCGCCAGGGTGTATATAGACCTTTCGTCCCCGACAGAGACCGGGCGCGTAGAAATAGATTATCGGGACTGGGGGAGTGATAATAAATGCAAACTGAGAACGGAGTTTCTCGAGAAGTATCTTGGCGGAGAGGGATTTTGCGCTACGACGACGAAGTCCTCAAAAGGATATGGTCTCAAAGCGTTCTTTTCTAAAGAGTCCGGAGCTGTGTCGCTGGAGGACATTCTTCAAGCGGTAAGAAGCATGAACAATTTTCTCTGCGCCACCGACGTGGACCTTGGTCTTAATGAAATGGAGTTCTTCTATCCCCCGGCCAAATATCGGCAATTGTCCAGGAACTGGCGTTCCCACCTCAGAGAAGGATTTCTACACTATTATTCTCTTGTGCTTCCGCCGGGGCAGATAGACGCAGTTGGGCTTTTGCGGTCATCCGACAGGGACCCTGTAACCGGGAAGTGGCCGATCTGGGAACCCCTGCAAGAAGCCCCATATACGGACCTTTATGTGGCATGGCAAAAAAGCAAGGGAGAGGAAGTAAAAGAGGCGCTGAACGATATTTTAAAAGGGCTTAACGCGCAGGCGAAACGCGAGGTATTCAAACTGATGCCGGAAGGCCTTTCTGTAAGCAAAAGATCGGTCGAAGAATATTTTAACATCCCGATCAAGAAAGCAATTGAAAGAATGGAATTTTTAGTCGACGAGAACGGGTTCATCAAAAAGAACCCGGATTATCAAGCAGAACCGGACATGGACACCTTGTTATCCTGTTTGAAAGATAACACCGAAAACTGGGCAAAAACGGCAGAAGCCCTTAGCGGGCTAAAAGGCGCCAGAGTACAGGAAATAGGCTTTATAGGCGGGTATACGGTAGAAAAATCGGAATTTCCCACACTTGGCGAGCCGTTCACCTTTTTCGCGCTAAGAGATCCCATTACCCGGCACGCCGATCAGGCGGTCTGCGTAAGGGGCGGCCATTTTGCCCGCATCGGCAAAGACGGGGATTGGAAAACGAATATCATAATTAACCCGGAGACGATAAAAAAGGAAATGATAAAACACGGGTATTCTGTTAAAACAGCCGGAACATCGCGTGGAAAAATAAAAGTGACAGCGGACATCATAAGGGAAAAGCTCTCCGAGAATATTGTGGGGAGCATTGATCCGGGAGAAATAGTGGAATGTCTGCCGGCGTCCGCGGGTATGGGGATCGGGGAGATAGTTTTTGCCGAAGGGAAGAACGCAGACGACCTTGCCGGAAAAGTGTGTGTTCTTGACAAACTTACGCCGAATGATATACCCCGTGTCGGGAAAGCCGCTGCAGTTATGGTAATGAGAGGCAACGTTGTTGGGCATGCGTTCATACTGCTTAGAGAGCAAGGCGTGCCGGCCATCGTGATCGGCGGGGAAAAGGAGGACAATGCGAAAAAAGAGCTGGTTTTGGACTTGTGGGAGAGAACGAACATTGACAAAGAAATAGACGGATATTCTGTCAGGCAGGTCCAGAGAGGCGAGAAACGCGGTGTCGTGCTGAAAGACGGAGATATGGTCGTAGTGGACGGAAATAAAGGCAAAGTGATGATCCCAGGAACGCTTGTTATTAACGGGAACAAGGCCCTGGTCCAGCAGGGAAAGGATATGAAAAGGGGGCATATTCTGCTTAGGCAAGGGGAAGAAACGATCCCAGGAACGGACCATACTACAGAAGCATTGCTTGCGGCGGAAAATGTGGAAACATTGAAATTTCTTGTCTATGAAGCAATGATCAACGAAATGAACACAAGGAGCGGTAATGGAAAAAACCGCATCGGCAAAGGCCTGAAAAAAGTCCTGGAGCAACGCGGCAAATGGTCCGGTATCGACGAATATCTGATAAGATTGACAGAGCACAAACGAATGGAAACACAAAGAACAGTAGGTTATATGCAGGGGAGACTGCCGCTGATCAATACTCGCATGGAAGGATTTACATTGATAGGAAGATTGTTCGATGAAGTAGATGCAACGAACAATCTGGAAAGAGCGGTTGGGCAAGCTATTGAAGGGGTCAAGGTCACCGGCTATGCAGAGATCAAAAGGCGCATGATCCAGCTGCTTGGACAAAGAATGGAAGACTTCAAATATTCATTAGAGGAAGAATTGGACTGGTGGGAAGAAAAAAGTAAAGAGGTTACGGCCGGAAAATACACAAAAATAAACACGCTTTTACGAACAGCCGCAGAGACAGGAATAGATATTTCTCGATACGGCGCGCTGCTGCAGCAGATGAATGGGCTTATACCGGTCATCGAAGAAAAGGCTGCGGAAAGACAGGCCCGGCGCATCTTCCCGTTCGGCAAGAAGGTCGATAACGGAGGATTTGATATCGGAGAGGAACAGGCGGCGCTTATGGGGAACAAGGGCGCTAAGCTTTTTGAAATGGCCTCACTGCCGGGGATATCGGTGCCGCCGGGATTCGTTATCGGGGCCAAGGGATATGAGGATTTCACAGGGCAGAAAGTGATCATAGATGGACGGGAAACCACCGTTGGGATGGAAATAGAGAATATACTGAGGAACAAAGAGAAGTCACCGTCCGATAAAGCGAAAAAAATAAAAGAAATATTCATAGGCACTCCATTCCCGGAAGGATTGGAACAAGAAGTAGTGAAAGCATATGAACAGATGAGAGGCGGCGCTGTGGCTGTAAGGTCTTCTGCCGACATAGAAGACGATCCGGAACATTCGTTCGCAGGGCAGTTCGAGACGGAATTCACGAAAGGGAAAAATGAACTTATGAATAGCGTGAAAAACGTTTGGGTGTCCTTGTGGGGGGAGAGGGCGATAGAATATATGAGCGCGAGGAGCATTGATCCGGGCGATGTCAGGATGTCGGTCATAGTGCAGGAGCTTGTCGAAGCAGATTCAAGCGGGGTAGCTTTCAGCGTGGACGTAACTGGTAATAATTACGATAAGATGATCATAAACGCAGGATGGGGGCTTGGAGAGACCATTGTGACCGGGACGCAGGACGCCGATCGCTATGAAATAGACGATCTTACCGGAGAGATCACCCAGGATATGGGGGATAAAGCGGTGATGGCAAAGATGCGCGACGATCTTAAAGGTATAGAACAAAAAGAAGTCGAACTGTATTTGAGAAAAACATATACGTTGACCGAAGCGGAGATAAGAAAACTCGGGGATGTTACGCGGTCCTTAAGTGAGTATTATGGGCACCCGGTGGATGTAGAATTCGCGTTCAAGGAAGGCAAATTATATGTTTTACAGGTAAGAGAGATTACGACACTGGATATAGCTTTTGGAAGGAATGTTTACGGTGCTTCCAGCAGCCTGTCTGGCATACAAAAGAGCCTGGGGAAAATAGAGAATGGACGGATACACAAAGAGGCATTGTGGTATTTTAATCGAATGATGTTACTGCTTCTGAAATTGGACAAGAAAAGCCTGCAAGGGATGCTGTCTTATCCCAAATTCCAGGAACAGGTGGCGAAGATCGAAGAAGAATGTGCCAAAGAGGAAACAGGGGGTGTTATTGCGCAGCTTTTATCGCTGAAAGAAATGCTGGGAAGGATGAGAAAGATAATAGAAGATTATTATTTCCTGTTCTCCGTCAGGAACGACCCGTTCGCGAGGGCAATTCATGACAAAAAGAACACCATATTCTGGTGGACCTATAGAGGGCGGGAGATAGACGACGACGGGTATCTGTTCCTGGGTGATAACAATACTTTCTTTTATGCGGGCAAAGAAAATGCCGGGAAAGAAGTCGCTCTTAGCGTTGAGGATGGGGTGATACGGGCGGAGTTGTTACCCGAAGCGTCGAGCGTGATATTCGATACGGTAAAGAACATATGCCGCAGAGTCAACAAGACGGGACTTTTCGCACACAAAAAACAAGTCCTCTTCAGCGTGCCAGCCGAAAATTTTTTAAAAAACACTCCCGGAAGCATTACCGAATTGGAAGGAGGGAAAGTAAAGGTCATAAGCTATCCTATCGTTGGAGGGACGGCGATCCAGGTGAAAACGACATTGGCACCGGATGCAGGAAGGTTCACTTATGATATGTCGAAAGTAAGCGACGCCTTTAACCTGATCAGGAACGCCTCTTCTCCGCTGTTCAAAAGAATAAACAAATACACGAGGTCGATCTATTATCGGGATATGGGTAACGAAACAATGACAGCGGTCCCGGGAGGGATAACGTTGATCAACGCGGAAAAAACAAAGGATCCGCTGGATGTGGCTGATCTGATAGTCGGCGCCAACGAACAACATTATCTGCAGGAGCTTATTAGCAGGAAGGGATTGATACAAGAAGACATTGCCAGGACTATGGGCACGGAAAGGATCAGAAGTATAGAAGAAAAGTTTCTGGGAACGGCCGGCATGCTCGCCATGGCGGAGTTCCGGGACGGGCGCAAGCGCTTCGGGGGAAAAGATGTCCGGAACGCCAGAAGATATCTCGAACAGGCGAAAGACACCTTCGGATCGATAGGCCCGAACATTGAAAGAATGCTTACCCCCATGGGGAAGAACCTCCTCAAAAGTTTTGCCGTGCGCATAGATAAACTGGAGAAAAAAGGACATGGCAGAAAACCGGCTTATGAAACTAAAGGCATACAGATCTCCCTGAAGAATAAAGGAAATTATAACCGTGACAAAGAGATCGAACGGGTCAGTGGTCAACAGAACAATAAGATCACGATCGCGAAAAACGAAATAAATGGACTCGCGAACGATATCGAGTTCCGGATAGATGTTGATAAATTTAAGGAAGAGGGATTCGGGCAGGAGAAAATAGCGGAGATCCTCAAATACGCTATCAAGACAAGAGGCCCGGATCTTTTGGAACATATTTCAGGCATAGACACTTCCCACCCCATTACGATAGCCGTTCTTGACGGCTCCGCAGCACCATTCGAAAACCATCAGAAAGATAATTTCATAGGAATAAACAAGATAGTGTTCAAGATTTTCAAAGACGATCCGGAACTTCTTGAGATCATGCTTATGGTGGGCCTTTCGCATGAGCTTATGCATGAAGCGAGCGAAAATGTAACGGAAGAAGAGCTCACTTATCAGGATATGAGGCTTACAACGCGGCTCTTCAACGAATATTTTAAAGAATGGACCGTTCGCCAAAAGAAGCTGGAGGAATTTTTTGGAAGGATCGGGGACAAAACGGAGAAAGTAGAAGGCGATTATTTAGACACGCTCGGCAAAGTGATTTCCATGCTGCAGGCGACGGTAAAAGTGAGAGGAAGCACGGGCACGGTAGTGGATGAAGATGAAAAATATTACTATGTCATTACGGCAAGGCATGTGGTAGAAGACCTGGTTATTGCAGCACAGTACAGGCAGGCAGCAAGAGAGACAGTATATGACAGCACGGGGAAAGGGTATCCGGCCGAAGTCTTGTTCTTCCCAGGGGATGAATTAGACAAAAAAGACACAACGGCGTTCGTAAAGAACAAATTCCAGACGATCGATTTTAATGATATCGCCGTTATAAGAGTACAGAAGAGCAAGGAAAATAATATCAAAGCGGTTAAATTTCTGCAGGGAACCGGTAAAGATCAAGGAGCGAATGCGTGGATGGTCTGGCAGAGGGGAAGTGATACAGATGTGGTGAAATGGAAATATGATCTAATGAGCATGTTCGGAGGGAACTCTCTTTATGTGGACCCTGTGGGGGTACCGGTTGATATGGACATGTATGAAGGCGCTTCGGGGGCACCGATCATTGTTTTTTCAAAAGAAGGGCCGGTCCTGAGGGGGATCTTCAGCCAGGGTCGGTGGGAAAGAAAAAGAGGAAGCGGTGAGACAAGAACATATTTTCTGGCCACACCTGCCGAACATATAGCCCCGTTCTTTCGGAAGATCGAGGCAAAAAAGGAATTTTCATCTTTACCGGAACTAGGAGGAGGCGAATGGTTTAAGGAAACTATAAAGGCGAAAAAGGGCAAAGAAGTCAAAACGGCCATCAAGCTTCGCAGAGGAACTGAAAGGATCAGATTGCATACCAATGTTCTGTCGGATGATCCCAGGCGATGGACTACGTTCGAAGCCGATATGATGCAGAGTGATGGCGGAATATATGATGACAACGGTGTTAAGTGGATATTTGACGACGATGATCGGTCCAGGGTCGGAGTAGTGTTGCCCGCGGAATACGAAGGGCCCCGCGAAATGAACGTGAGCCATGTCATAGGCGGCAGTGAATTGCCCACCAGTGGAAGCAATGCCACCATAGTGGTCGAGCCTGAGCCGGAGAACAAGGCGGAAAAGTGCCGGGTCGTGCCGGAAGAGGAAAGACTTATACAGTATATAGAGGAAATAGAAACATCCCCGGAAGTGTCTCGTGATATAGCCGCCACGTTTCTTTCTTTCAGGGAATACGTGGAAGAATGCTTATATAACAAATCTTTTGGTTATTACATGACCGGCAAAGTGAAGATCGGTGTGGAACAGAAAAAATCGGATTTCAATACTGATGTTGAAAAATTAAGCCCGGCTTTTGGATGGATGATCGCCGAACAGGCTTTCAAAATGAGAAAACTGATGATAGCCGGAGGCGTTCTCGGTTGCGACGAAGAATTCACAATAGTTGAAATGGGGGCCGGTAACGGGACGCTCGCGAAAGACGTTTTGGAGTACATGGACAAGAAAGCAAACGAGGACAAAGACAAAGCCTGGCAGGATTTTTATGAAAACATGAAATATATTATTGTGGAAAAAGCAAAGGCCCTCCGGGAAAAACAGGCACAAACAATAAAAATTTTAGGAAGCCGTTTGGCCGCGAGGACCGATATAAAGGAAGGGGCGGCGACGTCACTAGAGGGGGTGTTTGATCCGCTTTCAGTGAAGGGCCTTTTTGTTTCTAATGAGCTGGCGGATGCGCTGAGTCCCGAAAAAGTGCTTTTTACCAAAAAAGGAGTTGTAAAAACCGCGATCACCATACCTATAGTGAAAAAAGAACTTGTTAAGGAGCTTGCTGTGCGCGGCGCGGTCGACGAGGAAGAGATCGTACGCAGGAACAAGGAATATGTCAGAAGGATGGGGCTGCCGGACACAAAAGGGGGATTTTATTTAGATAAAGAAAAATTCATTGAACTGATGAGCGCGATCTCTGGTGAATTTCCCGAAGAAGGCAGAGAAAAAACGGCAGCAAATCTGTGGTTTATCGAACATTACGCCGACATTGCGGATGTTTCCGCGGAGAAAAAAGAAGCGTTGGAAGAGCTGATAGATGCTGGACAGGAAGAAATAACGGCGTCTCTGGAAGGAGCAAGAAGGGGAAGGATAGTCCTTTATTTGAAACCCGAAGAAGCGGAGTTCATAAGAAGTGTCGCCGCTGTCATGAAAGCTGGTTTTTGCGAAACACTTGATTATGGGCATAGCATGTATGAACTGGCCATGGCGGGTGATGACCCTCTCTCCAATATCAGGACATATGGGCACGGCGGATCCGGCAGCAATGTGTACGCAAAGCCGTCCTATCGGGATATAACGACCGATGTGAACTTTTCCGTGCTTCACGTTACCGGCAAGAAGCAGGGCATGGCCACCGTTTTTTACGGAGACCAATGGGACACGATGACAAGATGTATCACGGATACTCGGGCGGAAAGAGAGATCATATCAAAAATAGCGGAAAGAAGCGAGGAGCCGGACGATAAAGAAGCGGCAAAAAGAAAATTAGAGGCGTTATGCAAATACAGGAGAGATGATCCCCCCTCGACAAAAATACTGTTGCAGGCGAAAGGGGTCGACGCGGGAGCAGGATTTCCCAAAGCTCTTTGGATGAGCACGCCGATGGAATTGACTCTGGAGGGCCAGCTTAAGGCGGAAAATGTGGAAACGGAAGATGAATTCTTCGAAGAAAGAACGATCATAAAGAAGCCTCTTTCGGTCGAAGAACGTGTAAGGAGCGAGTTTAAGAACGGATCGAAGGTCATCGCTATTGCCGATATTGACACTTTTAAAAATGTTGCGTCGGCCATGCTGGAAGCTTTAAGGATCAGGGCCCGGGGAGGAGATGTTACCGTGATACCGGCGGCCGCGGTGACCACGGACAGATATGATGCCGTAAAAGTTTATTTCCCCTTGATGGATGTAAATGAGTTCATTGGGAAAGAACATGAACTCGAAGCAACGATACCCACCGGGCAAAATGCGGCGTCGGTAAGAGAATGGGCCTGGCGGTATGGAGGCATTGTTTCGACGGATTATAGAGATGAGGAAGCGCTTTTCCGCGAGATAGAACGAAGAGCAGAGAACAAAGCGATTTTCCGGATATTGAATTGTGCTTATAATGGGAAAGGATTCATTATTTCTGCGGTATCGGGTGTGACTTTGGGGGTCGGTATTGCCGGTATGTTAAGAAGGGAACTGTCGGTCGGGACAAAGAGTGCAACAGAAGAAAGATCAGGCAAAAAGACAGCTTACATACTTCCCGGGACCGGGTCCGAGTTCGAAGGCATCGGCCGGGACCTTTATCATAAGAGCGCAATGGTAAAAGAACTTTACGATCATGCCGCCGAAGTTGTCGGATGTTCGCCTGAAGACCTTTTCCTCGAAAAAGGCAAGGATGCGTATGAGTACAGGATAGTGACGGCGGCCATACTGGTCTACAACGTGGCCCTTTTCAAAGTATATGAAGAAGAACAAGGAAATCTTTTCAAACCCGATGTGCTTATGGGCCACAGCATGGGAGAATGCGCGGCGTACGTCGTTTCCGGTGCCATATCGCTCGAAGATATGCTGAAGATAACGCAATATTATGTCGAACGTTTAAAGCCCGCTGAAAAAGTCAAGATGGTCATGCTGATGGGAGTGAAGCCGGATGATATAAAAAACAAAACAGAAGAAGGAGAGTTCGAAATAGGCTGTTATAACGCTCCGGGTAATATTGTATGCGCAGGGACAGAAACGGCCATCGAGAAAATAAGAAAAGAAAAGAAGAAACATGGCGGCAGGGATGTGAAAAAAGGAATAGCCGCGCATACCACTCTTTGCGGGTTCTCTGAAGACAACAGAAAGGACGTCAAAAAATTCATTGGAAAAAAGAACATACGGCGACCGCAGACCAAAGTGTTTTCTCCTGTGATGGGACGTTATCTGGAAAGCTCCGAAGACGTGAAGAACGCCCTTATGGAGATCGCGCCGTCAGTAGTGTTGTGGGAACAATCCGTCAGAATGCTTAAAGCGGATGGTGTAGAGAAGTTTTTGGAAGTGTGGCCGCAGAAACAGCTGCTATCGTTCGTGCGGAGCATCGATGCGGGGCTTGCGTGCGAAGAAGGGTATCCCGTTGTAAAAAGTGCCCTTATGAAAGAGGAGTTCATGGCGGATACGGCCGTGCTGGTAAAAAGGAAAAAACGAGCGGAGGAAATATGCGTGAAGCTTAGAAAAGACGGACCTTCTGGCGTAAGAGAAGGCGTGTTCGATTTTGATATTTACATAAAGAGCGGGGAAAAGTTCGAGCAATTAGCTGCGGATGGCGGGAACGCCAATCTTTCATTATCCATAAGAAAAGAGAAAGATGAAAAAGGTCTTTTGAGGACCCTCCTGGTCGTTGAAACACTGGATATGGGCGTCGGGACCGGGACGAGGGACGCGCTTCGCACAGCCGCGATGGTCTGTGACTGGCTCGCGGGAAAAGCGGAACAATTCGGCATAGACCTCCTTGAGGTGCAGGGGACGTCTAACCCGACGGTCATGAGGTTTTTCTCCAATTTTTCCACTATGCCGTTCGATAAAGAACTGCTCAAGGGTCGCGATTTTTATATCGGCCCTGCGAACAAAGAGTCCGCGTTCGAATGGAAGAAAATGAAGACCGATAAGAACGAAGAACTCATTTTGTATGAATGGAAAAACGGAGCATGGGAGAAGGCGACCGACAGCGAAAAGGCGGCGGATCTTCCCGACAGAATGGACCCGGACAAGCTGGAGCTTTGCGGGAACGGAGAAATAAAATATGACGGGAACAAAAGAGGATGGTTCTTCAGCCTGGCGGAAGAAATAACGCTTAAAGGCGCGCCGAAGCCCAAGGGAGATGTGACGGAAGAAAGGATAGACCGCGACGAGTTGTTACAGGCCGTGGAGCAACAAGCGGAAACAGCTATACCTGCTCTTGTGACCGCAGACGGATATATCCGGAAGGGGTCCATGGCCGAGATAGTGGTCAGTGAAAATATAAATAAAAACAAAAAGAACATTACCCGAACTGACGGAAAGGAAATTACGGACATTTACATGGTGCAATTGGTATCCCTTCTTGAGAGATTTCTGGAAAGGGTTGGATTGGGGGAAAAAGAGCATGCTAATATTACGCGTGTCCTGGAAGAAATGAAAAACGGCCGAAAGATCATGGATAACAACGAAATACGGGAGATCCGGGAATACAGAGTATATGATTTTAATTATGCAGTTAAAGGGAAAGAGGACTTTTTCCTGGGATGGCACGGGACCAGGAACATGCAGATATTGATATCGACTAAACTTATCGGGGAACTCGCTAAACGAGGCCCGCCGAGGATAATAGAAGAATACCTGCTCCACGAGCTTATATGTCCCATAGTCGGTCATCATGAGGCGATCTCCCTCCAGAAAAAAATGTTCCCCGAGCATTACAGGCAAAGTGATGTTAAGGACCCGGAAAAGGGCCTTTTAGGCGAAGCGCTTCGCGGGATCATTGCCGATGGGGTCAGCAGGGAGAACATGACAGTATCGGTAGAACAGGGGCCGGACAACGAAAGAACGGCCGTATTCATGATAGGGGATGAGCCCGTCGGCAGGATAGAACTGAAAGAGGATGAGAACGATCCGGAGATATTGAACATAAAGGCGTCGAAAGTCGATGAAGAATGGAAGAACAAAGGCCTTTATTCGAAAATGAACGAGCTTTTGATGGACCTTTTTGATTCAGGGGAGTTCAAGGACCACAGGATAGGCACAAGATGGTGTGTCGTTAACCCGAAGGCGGCCGTAGCGCTCCGCAACGCGGGATGGCGCCCGATGAAAACCCCGGGAGCGCTGAAAGTCTGGATGGGAAGAGAGATAACGGACAAAGAGGGCAATAAACGTATCCCGCTGTGGGCGCACACCAAGAACGGTGACAGGGTGACCCTGCAGCATTTCCTATCCATGCATCCTGAATTCTGTTTGGCAGGGGCCAAAGACGAACTCGAGGACCGGAAAATGGTCATGATATTCTGCGATTATCGCCTTGTTAAAAAGACAAAAGAAAAGGACGAATTCGAACAAGCGGTCGACAGTTTCTGGGAAAAGGTAAGAGGGTTGGGCATAAAAGACCCGGAAGATTTCCGGGAAAAATACCCGCTCTATTTAGAAAGCGATGTCAATGACCTCGAGGCCAGCTATCGTTGCAGGGTGCTCCCCATACTTCCCGCGAAGAACAAAGAGAGGCTGGCTTGTGATGAGAACAGCGAATCGCAAAGATCTCTTTCCGCGATACGGCGGTTTGTCGGGGAAAAAGAGGAAGAGCTCGGTTTTGATTGGTCGGTAGGGTACAGCATCAATGACGTACTGGGGAACGTGCCGAAATACGCCGACTATGGATTCTTTGTATTCAGGGTGGCCGAAAAGCGAGGGGAACTCGAGATGGAGATGTTCATCATCGACAACGGAAAAGGGATCGAGGACACCAAAAAGATAAGCAAGACCGGCGCGACCAGCAAAAGAAATATTCTGGAAGAAACGAAAGCGTTGACGGACCGCATAAGCGCGAAAGAAGATGTGGCAGGGGCACAAGCAGCCGGGACGGATGTCCCCGATGAGCTGGCGATGTTGGATGATCTTGAAAAATTATTAAACTCAGGTGCCATCGAAATACCCCGTGGCGATAGCGATCAACCTGCGACCGGAGATAATGGGGCTGGCACTTATAGCGAGATCGATATGCTGGGTGACCTTGAGAAGTTACTCACTGAAGGCGGAGGGATAGACGACTTGCTGAAACAGGCGAACCGGGAAGATGTCCCGGGAGAGGATAAGATCTGCCAGAATTGGGAGGGGTCACTCGGGTTCGGGCATGGTACTGCGCTGGCACTGGAGGAGTTGTTCGAGGTGGAAAGCTACGCCAAAGGACCAAGGACGGGGACCAGGGTAGCGCTAAGACCAAAGTGGAAAAAGATACCGTCGTCGCCGGAATTGAAACAATTCTACGCTAATCATCCCGAACACTTTTTTGTTGTCAACAGCGCTCTTGAGAGGTTTTCTTTTGACGAGCTTGACGCGTTCATGCATGAGTTCAAGAGTTTTGAGAAAGCTGTTATCCACACGCTGAAAAGCGGTTTTGGCGTGTCCGAAAACACGATAAACGTAGATTCCAATTTTGCCATTAAGAGGCTCATATTTGAGGACGACAAAAAGAAGAAAAAAGAGCAAGGCCACGGCAAGGACAGGGACATAGGCGTCACCTATTTCACGGGGGAAACCGTCCACATCGATATCAACAAGATCACGGGCGAGGACCTGGCGACAGGGCTTTACTGGTCGTTTGCGCACAGGTACGGGCATCTTTTGACGATATCGGCGGCCGTTCTCAACTGTAATAAGGCAGAAAAAGAAAAAATACGGGTCTTGCCTGACAATGACACCCTCCAGCGGCATGTTTTTTATGAAAGGCTTAAGAACGGGGCCCTCGGGAACAATCCCTATATCGGCGGTCTGGATCTGAGCGCCTATAAAGATGAAATGGAAAAAGACGAAACAGAAAAAAAAGAGGTCAAAGGATCTCCGAACGCGGGGGACCTGGCATGGGCCGATATGTATGCCGAGGTCGTCGGGGCCAAAGTTGCGGCACTTATAATGCAGAAGATAGTCAGGCCTATAATGACGGATTATGAATGGGAAAGTTCCAGGGAATGGATCAAGAGAAGGTTCGAAAAAGTATTAAAAGAAGTCATCGAACAAAAGAAGATGTATAACGAGTGCAGGAACATCCCGATGGAATATGTATTGTACGCGCGGGAGCTAGGGTTTGACGATATGGCAGACCTCTTTGAAAAACAGTTAAAAGAGAACCTTTCGCGCGAAGAGTGGGAGAAGCATGAAAAGCACATGGACATAATGAGCGAATTCTGGGAGAACATAACTTTCCAGTCCGGTATTTTTACCCAGGTGGACGCTTATAGAAGCGAGAACGATCTTCAGAAAAAAAGAGAATTGTTAGAATCGGCGAGGGAAGGTATTAAGGAAAAAAGCAGCAGCTCTTTGAGAATAGAAGAGGGAAAGCTGGAACAGTCGCTGCTGTACCTGGAACAGTATATCGCGGGTAAGGAGGAACAATTGACCAGGGCCGCAGATGATGCGGCGAAAGCCGGTATAAAAGAACAGATAGAGGAAGGAAAAGAAAAACTTAGCAACGCAAAAAGATCGTTAAAAGAGGATGTCAATGAAGAATTGACCATTACCGAGCTCTGGAAATGGGCGCAGAAGACCACGGATGTCAACTTCCTGGAGCTCGCGCGAGGGTGGAGAGCGCGGCGCGGAACGGTGAGGCAGACCGCGTTCACAGATGTCAACAATTCCGTAAAATTCCTGCAATATTTTGAAAATTACAAGAACAGCAAAAAGACCCATGACGATGCCGTCAGATTATGCCATGAACTGACAAGGTTCGATGACCCGCGAATAAAGAATGATGAAGAACCGGGAGAAAAACGCCCGAAAGAATTGACATGGAACGAAGTCCGGGAGATAGCGGGCCGGTTTGACAACATCGCGCCACGGGAGCTTTTTGTGCTGAAGCTTGCCATCATATTCCATGATTACGGAAAGATACTCGGCCCGGTGGAGGGAGTGTTGTACAGCGGCATGCTGGCGGGGGATTACGCCGGTCTTCTTGAAGAAAAAGGTATATTGACCGGTGAGGAGAGAGAGCTCCTTGTCGCGCTTGTGGAGTTAAGGTCACATTTCAATACGCTTCATTTTGGGGAAGGCCTGCCTTCGGTGATACTTGATTATCTGGAGGACAAGAAGATCGACGAGGCCAGATATTTCAAGCTGGCATCTTTTCTGTACCTGGCTGACGTAAGCGTTGCAGACCGCGGAAAACTTTCACAGGAAGTAATGGAGACGTTCATACACCTCTCCACTCCTTCGAACATGTGGAAAATAGAGAGGAGCTGGCCGGCCATAAGGCTATTAAGAGGGTTTTTCGGAAAAGGTAAGGAACAGATCATGCTGTCGGAATTCAACAGAAAATGGGACAGGGAATTCTCGGTCATACCGGACCAAAAAGAAGAGGATGTTTTGCGTACCTTCCTGAAAGAAAGGGCGTTCTTTATCGGTTACGCGGTCGTTGTGTTCAGGAATATGAGTGAAATAAGTGAGAACGGCGAAGAGGCGCTTGTAAGGTTCTTGTACCTTTTAAGCAAAATGGACGAACGGTTCCTCTCAAAGGATAAAGGTCCGGCGAAGATAGTCTTTTTGCCGAGCTATGATGAGAAAAAACTCGCGGAATTCCTTTCGGAAAAAATGACGAACTCCCCCGTAGCCCGTATAAAAAGCCTTCTGGAGAGACCCGATGCAAGTTATGAAGAGATCTGTCGGGAGCTCGGGATGAACATAATCATCGATGCGGACAAAAACGTATTCATGATAGACCTGAAAGGTATAGAACAGTGCCCGGCGGCGGGTGAAAAAATACGCAGGAAAAGGACGGACGGACCGATGCCCGCTCCTGCGGAGATCATCGAGGGAACGGACCGGGCAAAGCGGCAGGTGCTCAATGCCGTCGGAAGATACATAAAGGACAAGAAAGACCCGGTCGATATTTTTATCGATCTTACGACCATGAACAGGCGGGACATCAAAGAGAACATGAAGACATGGGCGCTTTTGGTGACGAGTTGCCGTGGCATGGAAAATATCAATTTTATCCTCGAAAAAATACCTTCCAGGTTCAGGGACTTTGACATCGAGGGGGACATGGAAAATTTTTCCGGAGAAGAAAAACAGACACTGAAAGGCCTGATAGAAGATATTTCTAATGCACCGGAAGAAGAAGAGGCCCTTCTGGAGCTGGAGAAACATATCAGGGCCGCGGCCGAGGGGCTGAATATGTCCGCGGAAGAAACGGAGGACCTTATAAAGACCCGCCTTCGCGGCGCCGCGCCCAGAGAAGGGGCTGTAAAAGTGCCGATACTTGCGGCATCATGGCTCAGGTATGCTTTCGCCAAGGGGATGGACATTGACAAAGATGAATATCCTGTGGCGCTTGAGGAAGAGACGACCCGGGACGGAATGGACATTCTCAGGAATTTTGAGGCGGCGCTTACAATAGGCCTTGCTGAGGCCTCTTTAGCCATGGCCAAAAGAAAGGGCCAAGATGCCACGGGGCAGGAAGAGTATAAAAAGCTCAAAACGAGGATACTTGAGAAACTACAGAGAGTATATAGCGCGGTAAGAGATGATATAGAGCTCACGACAGATACTCTGGATAATATAGTTAGTGAACTGCCGGGAGTAAAACTGAAGCAGGCGATAAGATTTGCCCTGCCGCCTGTCGTCAGGATGAGATACGAGGAACTGGCGGAGCTCCATAAAAGTATCCAGTTCTTCCTGATGGCGGCATAAAACCCTTGACTTTTTGACCAAAATGTAGATAATATCGTTAGTTGTGGCAAATGGAATCCTTTAAAACGGTCCTGAGAGGCCGAAAAGGTGCGAAATGAGGATCAGTGGATTTTTAAGAATAATGGAGCCTGTTCACCAAAGTGGTGGGCGGGCTTTTTTGTTTATAGCGAGTCATGCGAGGGTCCTGTCAGGGACAGTGCCCTGCGCTCCTCCGTGTGTGCGGTGCTCGGACACTGTCCCTGACACCCGCGAAATGCCTTCTTCGGGTGTTTTGTGGAAAATTTTGAGCTGTTAGTTTATTAAAGGAGAATTAAATGAATCTCAAAGAAAGAGCAAAAGTGCTCGACAAGGAAGGGATAAGCCGAACGCTTAAACGTATGGCCCATGAGATAGTCGAGCAGAACAAGGGCATCGAGGGTCTTGTCGTGATAGGGATAAAGACGCGGGGAGCATATCTGGCGGAACAGCTCGCGGCCAAGCTCAAGGAAATAGAAAAAAGCGATGTCCCCGTCGGCGCGCTGGACATAACACTTTACAGGGACGACCTTACGGAAATATCCGCCCAGCCGGTCGTCCATTCCACCGATATAGATTTCGACATCACGGGGAAAAAGGTCATTCTCGTGGATGACGTCCTTTTTACTGGGCGTACAGTGAGATGCGCGCTGGACGAACTTATAGATTTCGGCAGGCCCGCCAATATACAGCTTGCGGTACTCATTGACAGGGGCCACAGGGAGCTTCCGATACGGCCCGATTATGTCGGGAAAAATATCCCCACCTCGCTTAAAGAAACGGTAGAGGTAAGGGTCAAGCAACTGGACGATATCGACGAGGTGGTCGTCCTGGGGGGTGAATGATGGAAAAGGCCATAACGTGGACAAAAAAACATCTGCTCGGAATAGAAGAGCTCAGCGAGGAAGAGATACTTCTTATCCTCGACCAGGCCAAGGGTTTCAAGGAAGTTTTGGAGAGGCCCATCCCCAAAGTCCCGCCGTTACGGGGTAAAACGATAGTCACTCTTTTCTGTGAACCGTCCACACGGACAAGGACCTCTTTTGAGCTCGCGGCGAAAAGGCTGAGCGCCGATACGATAAGCGTGGCCGCCGCGTCCTCCAGTTTCCAGAAAGGGGAGACGCTTAAAGATACGGCAAGGAACATCGAAGCGATGAAAGTTGACATGATAATAATCCGGCATTCAGCGGCCGGGGCGGCGCACTTTCTGGCGCGCTCGGTCGACGCGTCGGTCGTGAACGCCGGCGACGGTGCGCATGAGCACCCCACCCAGGCGCTTCTTGACGCTTTTACCATGCGGGAAAAATTAGGGCGTTTCAAAGGGCTCAATGTGTCGATCGTCGGAGACATAGCCCACTCGAGGGTGGCAAGGAGCAACATATGGGCGCTTACCAAGCTGGGCGCGAACGTCACGGTTTGCGGGCCGAAGACAATGATGCCGGTCGAGATCGAAAAGATGGGGGCAAGGGTCACATATGACATAAAAGAGGCGCTCGAGGGCGCCGATGTCTTGAATATTCTCCGGATACAACTCGAAAGGCAAAAAGAACCTCTTTTCCCCGGGACAAGGGAATATATCAAATGTTTCGGCATAAACAGGGAAAAACTGAAAAAATACGCGAAGAAAGACATAGTGATAATGCACCCGGGGCCCATTAACAGGGGGGTCGAGCTCAGCGACGATGTGGCGGACGATGAATATTCGGTCATTCTTGACCAAGTAACGAATGGGGTTGCTGTCAGAATGGCGGTTTTGTTCCTTCTTAGTGTTACGAAATAAGATAAAAGAGATGACGGGGCCTGTCACGGGGGTGTCCTGCGCGCATCCGCGTTTCACTTGTGCTGTGCTCGGACACCCCCCGTGCCACCCGGCATAACTTTATCATGTGGCAAGAAGGTTGGGTGAGCGGCAAAGGTTGTTTTAGTGTAATGGAGGGGAAAAGTATAAATAGGGCAAAAAATAACATAAAAGTGGAGTAAATATGAAGATGCTCATAAAGAAAGGCAGAGTTGTTGACCCATCGCAGGGATTAGATGACAAGAAAGATATCCTTATGGAAAAGGGGAAAGTGGTGAAGATAGGGTCAAATATTGTCGATAAAAGCGAGAAAGTGATCGATGCTTCCGGCAAGATAGTGGCTCCCGGCTTTGTCGATATGCATACACACCTCAGGGAACCTGGGAGAGAAGATAAGGAAACAGTAGAAACGGGACTGAGGGCCGCTATCAAGGGAGGGTTTACCACTGTTTGCGCTATGCCCAACACGGAACCGCCCTGTGATTCCGAAGCACAGGTGAAATTCCTTTTAGAAAAAGCGGCCGAGGCAAAAACAGGCAATGTCCTGCCGATCGGGACCATAACAAAACGGAGGGAAGGCAAGGAAATATCCGAGATGAAAGAGCTCAAGGATGCGGGGTGCCTTGCGGTGTCAGATGACGGCTCTTCCGTCCAGAACCCTATGCTTATGAGAAAGTGTATGGAATACGCTTCGATGTTGGACCTTCTCGTCATATCTCATTGCGAGGACAAAGCGCTTGCCGGTTCCGGTGTCATGCACGAAGGATACTGGTCCACGGTCCTGGGACTCGCGCCCATGCCGGCGGAAGCGGAAAGCGTTATTGTCGAAAGGGACATTGATCTCGCTGAATTGACGGGAGCGAGACTTCATATAGCGCATGTGAGCGCCAAAAAAAGCGTTGACATAATAAGACGGGCAAAGAAAAGAGGGGTAAAAGTTACGGCGGAAGCGACGCCGCATCACATGGCCCTTCAGGATAAAGACCTTGTTTCGTATGATACGAGGTTCAAAGTGAACCCGCCGCTCCGGTCGGCGGAAGATGTGGAAGCCGTTGTAAAAGGCCTTGAGGACGGGACGATAGACGTCATCGCGACGGACCACGCGCCGCATCTCAAGAACGAGAAAGAAGTGGAATTCGATTACGCGCCTTTCGGGATGATAGGGCTTGAGACGGCGCTCCCCGTTACCGTAATGGCGCTTATCGACAGCGGGCGTCTTGACTGGACGGACTTGATAAAAAAATTGTCAGTGAACCCCTGCGCCATTTTAGGATATAATAGGGGGACTTTGAAAGAAGGGTCGCCGGCCGATATCGTCATCATCGATCCGGTGAAAGAATGGGTGTGCGAGGAAAAGAACATAGAGTCGAAGTCCTCTAATTCGCCTTTTATAGGATGGACGATGAAAACACTCGTTACCGACGTTATCGTCGGGGGGAAGATAGTTCTATCTAACGGTAAGATATTGTAAAAAATATTTCGAAGAGAAACAGCAGAAACGAATAACGATGAACGAAAAACGAACAACGAAAAACGAACAACGAGCCACAAAAATGGTCGTAAAGGGAACGATTCTCTCGAATAAAGAGATCGCGCGGGATTATTTCGTTATGGATGTCAAGGCTTCTTGCCTGGGGAAGAATGCCTGCCCGGGCCAGTTCGTGGCGGTCAAAGTGCAGGATAATGTCACCGATCCTCTTCTCCGCGTTCCGCTTGGTATACACAAAATAAGAAAAGAGGGGATATCTCTCCTATATAAAGTCGTGGGCAACGGGACCAGGCTTCTTTCCCGCAGGCAGAAAGGAGAGGATATAGATATTCTTGGCCCGCTCGGTAACGGGTTTGACATGTCCGCCATTCGGGGGAAAGATCCCAAAGTAGTGATCATTTCCGGCGGGCACGGTATCGCTCCGCTATACGCTCTTTCGGAAATGTTAGCGAAAAATAAAAATGAAATTGATCTTTTCATGGGTGCGAGAAAAAAGGACCATATAATTTACGTGAAAGAACTGCGGCGCCTGGGAGTGAAGGTCCATATCGCGACAGATGACGGCTCTCTCGGCCACAAAGGCCCGGTGACAGACCTTCTCAAAAAATTCCTGGAACGATATACGACATACGCTGTACGACATACGATATACGCCTGCGGCCCCAAACCGATGCTTAAGGCGGTTTCCGGAATAGCCAAAGAAATGAATATTCCCGCGCAGGTGACATACGACGAATACATGGCCTGCGGGATAGGCGCCTGCCGCGGATGCGCGGTGGATACGACGGAAGGGATGAAACTCGCGTGCGAGGATGGGCCGGTATTTGACGCGAGGATAATTAAGTGGGCAGAGCGATAGGTCAGTTTTTCGTTGGTCGTTTATCGTTTTTCGAACAACGAACAACGATAAACAAAGAACGGAACCGGTGACAACAATATGGATCTAACGGTAAAAATAGGAAGCATCACTTTCGCGAACCCCATCTGGGTCGCGTCCGGGACTTTTGGGAGCGGCAAAGAATTCCGGGATTTTCTCGACATAGAAAAGATCGGCGCGGTGATCACAAAGACCATCACCCTGGAAGGAAGAAAAGGCAATCCCTCACCAAGATTGGCGGAAACAGCTTCGGGGCTTTTGAATTCTATCGGCCTTGAGAATAAAGGTGTCTGCGGCTTCGTGAAAGATAATAAGGAATTTCTTTCGAAACTCAGGACAAGAGTAGTGGTCAGTGTGGCCGGGTCGACAAGAGAAGAATTCGAGGAATGCGTCCTGGAGCTTTCGAAAAGATACAAGCCGGACGCGATAGAGCTCAATCTTTCATGCCCGAATGTTTCGCATAAAGGCGGTAAACACGCCCTGTTCTCGCAGGATGAGAATATTACTCGAGAGATAATTTCCGCAATCCGTAAAAAAACGAAGACGACCCTTATCGCGAAATTGACGCCCAATGTCACGGACATAAGCGTGATAGCCAAAGCCGCTGAGGACGGGGGAGCGGACGCCGTTTCGCTCGTGAATACGTATTTAGGCATGGCGGTGGACGCGGAGGCGATGAAGCCGCGCCTCGGGAACGTGATAGGAGGTCTTTCCGGACCGGCGATAAAACCGCTCGCTCTTAAAGCGGTCTGGGACGCGTATCGGAAAATAAAGATACCGATCGTGGGGATAGGCGGCGTTATGGCGGGCGAGGACGTCGCGGAGTTCATGCTTTGCGGAGCGACGGCCGTACAGCTCGGGACGGTGAATTTTGTGGACCCGGCGGCACCGGCGAGGGTACTCGCGGAGTTTGCGGGATATCTGAAAAGGAAAAAGATAACAAAGGCGAGCGAGCTGGTAGGACGGTTAAAGCATGGCTAACGGCAGAGAAAAACTCATAGTGGCCCTCGATATCCTGGACGAGAAAAAATGTTTCGATATGATCGATGCGCTTTCTCCGGAAGTTGACATATTCAAAGTGGGCATCGCGCCGTTCACGGCTTTCGGCCAGAAGATATTGGACAAACTGAACGAACGCGGAAAAAAAATATTTCTGGACCTGAAGTTCCACGACATCCCCAACACGGTAAAGAATGCGTCGTACGCGGCTGCCTGCAAAAACGTTTTTATGGTGAATTTTCACTGTTCCGGCGGAAAAGACATGCTCTTGAAGGCGGTGGAAGGGGCCGAAAAAGCGGTGAAAGAAACTAAAAAGCCGAGGCCGCTCCTTCTCGGGGTCACTGTTCTTACGAGCATGAGCGCGGCGGACGTCTCCGTTTTAGGCGGAAAAGGAAATGTCGAAGATAAGGTCATTGAGTACGCTCTTCTTGCCAAAGAGGCGGGCCTGGACGGCGTAGTAGCGTCCGCGGAAGAAACAAAAAAAATAAAAGAAAAATGCGGGAAAAGTTTTGTAGTCGTTACACCGGGGATACGGCCGGCCGGTTCTGTGGCCGACGATCAGAAACGCGTGGTCACGGCGGCCGACGCTATAAAGAACGGTTCGGATTATATCGTTGTGGGGCGTCCGATCATCGAAGCGGCAAGCCCGGTTGAGGCGGCAAGGAGTATTATCAGGGAAATCGAAGAACAGTATTGAGTATTGCGTCGTGCGTATTGAGTTCATTTAAGCACGCAATACACAATACCCAATACGCAATACAAATGCGGGGGTTGACCATGCAAGAAATGGAAGTAATGGAGATATTCAAGAGGATCGGCGCGTACCAACAGGGGCATTTCAAACTTTCAAGCGGGCTTCATTCCGCGGCGTATTTACAATGCGCGCTCGTTCTGCAGGACCCCGTGATAGCCGAGAGGATATGTAAAACTATAGCGGAAAAGTTCAGATACGATAAACCGGACATTGTTATCGGGCCGGCGCTTGGAGGGATCGTGTTCGCCTATGAGCTTGCGAGAGCGCTCGGCGCGCGTTCTATGTTCACAGAAAGGGACGCCAGCGGGAAAATGACGCTCCGAAGAGGATTTTTTGTCAATCCTTCGGCTAAGGTCCTCATCGCGGAAGATGTTCTTACCACCGGAAAATCCACCAAAGAGGTCATGGCCGTTCTGGCGGAGGACAGCATCAAACCTATAGGGATCGCCTGCATAGTCAATAGAAGTTCCGTTCCGATCGATTTCGGTGGAATTAAGCACGAGAGTTTGATAAAATTAAGCATTCCCACTTTTCAGGAAGAACACTGCCCTCTTTGCAAAGAAGGGCTTCCGATCGTAAAACCCGGATCAAGGAAAGAATGATATCGGATATGTAGGGGCGAATAATTATTCGCCCCTATGTGCCATCTTAAGGAGAAAACCATGGAAATGGACCTCAACAGTGTTATACAGCAGATCAAACGCGAAGGCGTGGAAAAAGCCGAACAGGAGTCTATAGGGATCAAAAAGGAAGCCGAGGAAAAGGCCCGCCGGATAATAGAATCTGCCGAGAAAGAAAAGAGCGAAATGCTCCGGAAAGCCAAAGAAGAGGCCGATAGACTGGCGTCCAACGCGGAAGAAGCCATACAACGGGCCGCGAGGAACGTCATAATCACTCTAAGGACGCAGATCACGGCGGTATTGGACAGCGTGATAAAAAAAGAAATAACCGGCCAGTATTCGAGTGATGTCCTTAAAAAGATCATAGAGGACCTGGTGGCCAACTGTTATAAAAAGAACGATTTCGATCTGGAAGTGCTGCTGGGCGAGCAGGAGAAAGAGGACTTGAGAAAATTCGTGGGCCAGAAATTCCAGGAAGAGATCAAGAAAGGGCTTACGTTCAAGGTGACCCCTGCCGCCAAATACGGGCTGAGGATAGGGAAGAAAGGGGACAACGTTTATTATGATTTCACCGATGAAGCGATAGCCGAGGCGTTCAACACATATCTCAACAACAAATTAAAACTTGTGATCGACAAGGGGCTGGAGAATGTCCGCTAAGTACTACTACCTGGTCACGTCTCTGCCCTATCTGAGGTTTGACAGGGAAAACCCCATAACGGGTAAGATATTTCTCGCGGAATGCAGAAAACTTGTCAGCAAAAGAGACTATATGGCTATTCTTAAGGTGAACATCAATAAGCGGCTGCCGAGGAAAAGCGACCCGCTCATCGTGAAGAAGTGGAAAAAATTCGACCTGGAATTGAGGAAAAAACTGGCTGTTGTCAGAAAAGATAAAGAACACGCGTCAAAAAAAGACCTTCCCGCGGGATTGCGTGACGCGCTTAGCGAGGAAGACCCTCTTCTCAGGGAGAAGGAAATAGACAAGGCAAAATGGGATTTTATAGAGACGGAAGAAAAGAAATACAAGTTCGATGTTACATGGCTCATGATCTATTTTATGAAACTGCAGATACTCGGGAACCTTTCCCGTTTCGACCACGACAGGGGAAAACAGGTTTTTGAAAAAGCTTGCGAGGTAGTGATATGAACAACGGTTTTAGCAATAATATGAACAGTAGAAAAGCGGGGAAGGTCATTGCAGTCACCGGTAACATGGTCACGATCGCGTTCGAGGATAATATTATCCAGAACGAAGTTGGATATATCATAAAACACGATCGCCGGCTCAAATCCGAGGTCATTAAGATAAAAGGAAATACCGCTTTCATGCAGGTATACGAATACACCAAGGGGATCAAGGTCGGGGACGAAGTGGAATTTTCCGGCAGAATGCTGTCGGTAAAACTGGGGCCCGGCCTTCTTACACAGATATATGACGGCCTTCAGAACCCGCTTCCGGAATTCGCCAAAAGGTTCGGTACATTCCTTCCTATAGGCGAGGAAGTCGATCCGATCGGAATGGACCGCCACTGGGAATTCACGCCGCTCGTGAAGCTTGGGGATACGGTGATCGCGGGCGATTTTCTCGGGTGGGTGCCGGAAGGGATGTTCCAGCATAAGATAATGGTGCCGTTCTATCTTTCCGGTGAATATAAGGTCATCGAAATAGCGAACAAAGGCAGATATGCCGCGAAAGACAGGATAGCGGTGCTCAAGAACGCGGCAGGGGAGACAGTGGACGCGTCCATGGTCTTTGAATGGCCGGTCAAAATACCGGTCACGGCTTATAAAGAAAAACTTCAACCGAAAGAACCTCTCGTGACGAGGATAAGGGTCATCGATACAATGGTCCCGGTCGCCAAAGGAGGCACCTATTGTATCCCGGGGCCGTTCGGTGCGGGTAAGACGGTCCTTCAGCAGATCACAAGCCGTCACGCCGAAGTGGACATCGTTATAATTGCCGCCTGCGGTGAAAGAGCAGGGGAGGTCGTGGAAACGCTGAAAGAATTCCCCGAACTTACCGACCCGCGGACAGGCAAGACGCTCATGGACAGGACCGTTATCATATGCAACACTTCATCGATGCCTGTTGCGGCGAGGGAATCCTCGGTTTATACGGCGACGGCCATAGGCGAGTATTACAGGCAAATGGGGCTCAATATCCTGCTTTTGGCGGATTCCACTTCGAGATGGGCGCAGGCAATGAGAGAATTGTCCGGAAGGCTCGAGGAAATACCAGGGCAAGAAGCGTATCCCGCGTATCTCGAATCGCGTATTGCAAGTTTCTATGAGAGGGCCGGCCTTGTGCGCCTCAATAACGGAGCGATCGGCAGCATGACAATAGGCGGGACCGTGAGCCCCGCCGGAGGTAATTTTGAAGAACCCGTTACACAGGGGACACTCAAGGTCGTTGGGGCATTCCACGGACTTTCGAAAGCGAGGGCCGATGCCCGCAAGTTCCCGTCGATAGACACGCTGGAAAGCTGGAGCAAATATAAGAGTTTCATAAAAGAAGATCTTGTAAAGACCGCGAAGAACGTCCTGGTGAAAGCGGACAAAGTGGTCCAGATAATGAAGGTCATAGGAGAAGAAGGCACGTCCCTTGAGGACTATATGGTTTATCTCAAGGGAGAGTTCCTGGACAGAGTTTATATCCAGCAGAACGCTTTTGATGAGGTCGACGCGGCGACCATAAAAGAGCGGCAGGAATATGTTTTCGGGAAAATAGTGAAGGTCCTTAAAACGGAATTCTCCTTCAAGGGCAAGGACGAGGCTTTGAGTTTTTTCCACGGGCTTCGGCAGGCTTTCATAGACTGGAATTCCAAAAAATGGGACTCGGAAGAATTCAAGGGACAGGAAGCGGCGATCGATAAGCTGTTGAACGTAAGTAAGTGATAAAAATAAGTTTTGTATGTCGTATATCGTATGTAGTATATCGTGCTTGAACGAAAGTTCGTTGAACCAACGATATACGATATACGACATACGATATACGGAAAAACAAGGAACAACTTATGCGCAAAGTGAGCACTCGAATACTCAACATCATGGGAGACGTTCTTAGCGTCAAGGCCGATGGGATAGCTTATGAGGAATTGGCGGAGGTCATAACGGAAAGAGGCGCGTCCCTCGCGCAGGTCATACGTCTCGAAGGCGACATGGTGTACCTGCAGGCCTTCGGCGGATCGAAAGGCGTGTCGACCGGGGACGAGATACGATTCCTGGGCCATCCGATGAGAGTGGGATTTTCACAGGACCTCGTGGGCAGGATATTCAACGGGAGCGGTCTGCCGAGGGACGGCGGCCCCGCGATAACGGAGAACCTTATCGAGATATCCGGCCCCCCGGTAAATCCTTTCAACAGGGTCATACCGAGGAACATGATACGTACGAATATTCCCATGATAGACGTCTTCAATTCGCTCGTGGAGTCGCAGAAGCTCCCGATCTTTTCCGTTTCGGGGGAGCCGTATAACGAGCTTTTGGCGAGGATCGCGCTCCAGGCCAAGGTCGATATCATCATACTCGGGGGGATCGGGCTCAAGTATGACCAATATATGTATTTCAAAGACACTCTCGAGGAAGGCGGCGCCATGTCGAGGACGATATTCTTTGTTCACACCGCCGCCGATCCTATTGTTGAAGGGCAGATGATACCGGACCTCGCGCTTGCGGTCGCGGAAAAATTCGCTCTTCACGCGAATAAAAAAGTGCTGGTGCTCCTTACGGACATGACGAACTTCTCGGACGGGCTTAAAGAGATCGCGATAACAATGGACCAGGTCCCTTCGAACAGAGGATATCCCGGCGACCTTTACAGCCAGCTTGCGTCAAGGTACGAGAAAGCGGTGGATTTCGATAAGGCAGGGTCCATAACCATCCTTTCAGTTACTACGATGCCCGGCGACGATATTACACATCCCGTTCCCGACAACACGGGATACATAACGGAAGGCCAGTTCTACTTAAGGAACGGAAGGATAGAGCCCTTCGGGTCTCTCTCGCGGCTTAAACAACAGGTCAACAAAGATACCAGGAAAGACCACAGGGCGATCATGGACAACATGATCCAGCTTTACGCCCAGTTCAAGGAAACGGAAGAAAAACGTGCCATGGGTTTCATGATGAGCGAGTGGGACAAAAAGCTCCTCAAGTACGGCGAAATGTTCGAGCGGGAGATGATGGACCTTGCCGTGAATATCCCTCTGGAGGAGGCGCTCGATAAAGGGTGGAAGATACTCGCCGAATGTTTTAATCCGGAGGAGACGGGATTCAGGTCGGAGCTTATCAAGGAATTCTGGCCAAAAGCGCGAGTGTAACGAAAGGTCAGTATATCGTACAGCGTATGTCGTACATCGTGGTCTGACGAAAGTTCGTTAGACCCACGATATACGATATACGACATGCGATATACACTGTACGATTATTATGCCAAAAATTCGCCTTACAAAAACAGAGCTGAAAAAACAGAAAGAAGAGCTGGCGAGGTACGTCCAGTACCTGCCGACCCTTCAGCTTAAGCAGCAGCAACTTCAGGCGGAGGTGAGCAAGATACACCGCAATATGGTGGAAGAGAAAGCGGCTATCAAGGGTGTCAGCGAGGCGATAGATCCGTGGATAGCCGTTTTTGCGGAAGGAGCGGGCATAGAAAAGCTCGTCAGTGTCGAAAAAGTGTTGACCGTGGAAGGGAACGTCGCTGGGGTCGACATACCGGTCTTTAAGGAAGCGGTTTTCAAGGTAGAGGAATACGACCCTGTTTGGACGCCTTTATGGGTAGATGACGGTATCGTGGCCGTCAAGAACGTCCTGATGCGGAAAGCGAAGATCAAAGTGATGGAAGCGCAGCTCGTTCTTATACAGGAAGAACTTCGTATCACCACTCAAAGGGTCAACCTTTTTGAAAAAGTAAAAATACCGGAAAAACAGGAAAATATAAGGAAGATACATATATTCCTTGGGGACATGGATACGGCGGCTGTCGTGACGGGAAAGATCGCCAAGGATAAGATAAGGAAAAAAGAAGAATCAAGGGTCATGGCATGATAGAGAGAATGAAAAAAATGACGTTCCTTGTCCCAGAAAAGAAAAGAGACAGGTTTCTCGCTTCTTTGAGGAAAGAGGGAGTTGTTCACATTTCCCGGATAAGCGAGATACCGCTTGGGACCTTTGATGAGGTGGAACATAAGATCGTCCGCGTGAAAGAGGCCATGGAGGTCCTGTCGGCACGCGAGGACGGCGCTTTGGCCAAAACAGGGCCTTCCGGCAAAGGAGAACATGAACTGGTCCACGAGTCCGTTAAAATCGCGGAAGCATGCCGTGACAAAGACCTCTTGGACCAGGAAATAGCCGACCTCGAGAACAAGCTGGTGTGGTTCGAGAAATGGGGAGAGTTCGATCCGGAAGATGTAAGAAAACTGAAAGAAAAGGGAATAGATATAAGGCTCTATTTTTTATCGAAAAAACAGCTAAAAAGCATCCCGAAAGACAAATATCTTATAAAGATAATACGCTGGATAGGCAAGAACGCGTATGTAATGACGGTGAAAGAGGACGGTGGACTCCCTTTTGGTCAGGAGGAGATACAGATACCGCTGCATGGTCCCGCCTGGGTGAAGCAGAGGCTTATCGAACGAGCGGAAATGTCAAGAAAACTCGGAGATTTTCTGGAAGAGAGCGTCAGCTTGATCGGACCATTGAAAGAGCTTAAAGGGGTGCTTGAGAAAAAAAGAGAGTTCCTCGGTGTGAAATTCGGCATGAAGGAAGAAGAAGGATTTTCGTGTTTACGGGGTTATGCGCCGACAAAATATTCGGAGAAGGTCGTCGCGCTCGCAAAAGAGAACGGCATAGGGTATCTTGTAGAGGATCCGGAGAACATGGAAGAGACGCCTACTTATATAACCAATCCGCCCTGGCTTGATGTTATCAGGCCTGTTTTCGATTTTATGCAGGTCGTTCCCGGATACGACGAGTTCGACGTGAGTTTCGCTTTTCTCATTTTTTTCAGCCTGTTCTTCGCGATGATCATGGGAGACGCGGGATACGGGGTCATTTTTCTCGCCATAACGTTCCTTGTGAGGAGAAAAGCGAAGAACCTGCCGTGGCAGCCGTTCTTTTTGATGTATGTTTTGAGTGTCGCCACCATAATATGGGGTACGATCACCGGCGTGTGGTTCGGCATAGAAGCCATATCGGAAATACCGTTCCTGCACGCACTTATAATAGACCGGATCAATCAGTTGGTGCCGGACAACCAGTCGTTCATCATGTACCTCTGTTTTGTGATCGGGGCGGCGCACCTCACGGTAGCGCATCTTTTCCAGGTGGTAAAATATATAAACTCCCCGAAGTGTCTTGCCGGTTTGGGCTGGATCGCCATCGTCTGGGGCATGTTCTTTACGGTGGGGGCGCTTGTCGTGAACAAGCCTTTCCCGTCGTTCGCGGGGTATTTTTTTATAGGGGGTATACCAGTAGTGCTGGTTTTCGCGAATTACCAGAAGAACGTGCTTAAGGGCATAAGCGAGACGATAGGGCATCTGCCGTTGAGTGTCATATCGTCCTTTTCCGACATCGTTTCTTACCTCAGGATATTCGCGGTAGGGTTCGCGGCCATCTGTGTGGCGGAGAGTTTTAATGATATGGCTTTGGGTGGAGGTGTGAATTCGTTCGGGAAAGGGCTTCTTGCGGCGTTCGTGCTTTTCTTCGGGCACGCGCTTAATATCATACTCGGGTGCCTGGCCGTCGTGGTGCACGGGTTAAGGCTTAACATGCTCGAATTCGCGTCGCACCTGGACATTCACTGGAGCGGGAAAGCGTATAAACCTTTTACGGAATAAAGATATTGGAAAAAGGAGGAAATAATGATGGTTGATATTGGATGGTGCATGCTGGTGACTGCCGTGGGGTCGACACTGGCGACAAGTATATGCGGCATGGCCGCTATCGGGGCATGGAAAAAAGCGTATCAGCTTAACAAGGCGGCCCCCTTCGTAATGATCGCTTTTGTTGGAGCGCCGCTGTCGCAGACCATTTACGCGCTTATATTAAGGCCGGCGATGAGGGCGGCGACGTTTGACCCGGGCCAGTATATACAGAGGACCATAATGGAGATAGGGACGGGTTTTCTTCTTGCGCTTTCCTCGTGGTACATGGGGAGAGTCGGAGCTGACGCCTGCGACGCGATGGGGGAGACGGGGAAAGGGTTCGGTAACTATCTGATGGTCATCGGCGTTATAGAGACCGTGTCGCTTTTTATTTTCGTCAGCGCTCTTACGGCCCTGCCGAAGTGAAATTTCGCGGCAAGGCCGCGAAATTTCACCCTGTACCGGAATATGCGTTTTTGTTATTATGGTACGAGGTAGTGACGTAATATTGCTCCAATGGGCGCGTAACTCAGCGGTATAGAGTGCTTCCCTTACAAGGAAGAAGTCACAGGTTCAAATCCTGTCGCGCCCACCACTATAAAATTCGGGCCTTCGACCGAGGACGAAATGTCCGAGGGAGTGCCGAGGCCTCCGGACGAGGCCGGGCTACTGGGAAACGTAGCCAAAATTCTTTGAGGGAAAACCAATGGTTTTCCCTCAACGTCCCGCGGCAAGCGCGGGACTGCTCCCATTCCTTTGTCAAAAAGCTGTGTATAAAATTTCAATCTATTGGGCCGCTGGGAAACGCGGTCGAATTTTTTTAAGGGGGAACCGTATGGTTCCCCCTCCTTTTCTTGTATAATATCCATTGACAAAAGCATCTTCGGTGTTACAATATTTAAAATAATAACACGAAGGGGCTGGGACAATGACCCAATTGGTAAGGTTCGGTATTTCTTTGGACAAAGACCTTCTTGGCAAGTTCGACCGGAGGATATCGAACAAGAATTATACTAATCGCTCCGAGGCCATTCGGGACTTGCTTCGGCACGAGCTTGTGCAGAAAGAGTGGAAAGAAGGAAGCGAGATCGCCGGGGCCATCACCCTTATCTATGATCATCACAAGAGGGAGCTGGTAAATAAGCTCATGGATATACAGCACGATCTGGGAGGTGTTATCATTTCTTCCCAGCATATCCATTTGGACCACGATAATTGTCTTGAGATCATCGCGGTGAAAGGTTCGCCAAAAGAGGTCCAGAAATTGGCCGACAACTTAAAGTCCGTTAAAGGTGTAAAACACGGGACGCTCAGCATGTCGACCACGGGAAAAGATATTTAGAGATATATTTTTTTGCGGTTTAGGTAACACGAAAATAATAATAGTAACACGAAAGGAGAGGAAGATGGCACGCGGATCGGTTAGAGTTACTGTGGTCCTGGCGATTTGTCTGTTTTGCGTGCAAGGATATGCATGGGCAGGCGATGATGAGCTCCGCCGGGAAATAGAGGCCTTAAAGGCGAAACTTGCCGAAGTGGACCAGCTTAAAGCGCGGGTCGCGGAATTGGAGAAGCAGGTTGGTGAGCAGAAATGCAGTATTCTTGAGCAACAAGGCACTGTCAACGATGTGAAGAGATCTTTAATAGGGTCCGTACCTGCCGAGAGATTGATAAAATACGCTCCCGGAGAAGGCGTCGAATTGCCTTGCGGTTTTAAAATACAGGCGGACGCGACATTCATTGTGCAGGGGACGCCGAATGCCAATAATGCCGGTGACGGACAGAATAAATCACGATGTGACGCTTCATGGTCGAGCGATATATTCATTGAAAAATCTTTCGATGACTGGGGTCTGGCCCTTATTCATCTTGAACCTGGACAAGCGGACACGCTGGAAGGGGAACTTTGGCTCTATAGCAATGTCAACAGGGACGCGAACGATACCGGTTCGACCATCCCGATAACCGAATTATGGTATGAGCAGTATCTCTTCAACAAACAGATATCAATAACAGCTGGCAAACTCGACCCCGCGAACTATTTAGACCAGAATGAGTACGCGTTCAACGAAACGACCCAGTTCATAGGGCGAATATTCAGGAATTCTCCCGCCATAGAATGGCCTGATGATAATACGCTGGGCGGGACTATCGCCGTAGCTCCGGAATCCGTACCCGGGGTCGTGTTGAACGCATCGTACTTTAACGCGGATAATTCATGGGAAAATATTTTCGACAAACCGTTCATATCGACGGAATTGAATTTCATGCCCGCTAAGGCGTTCGGGTACGATGAGGAAATGTGGGGCGGCAATTACCGGTTCTATTGGTGGTATAACGGCCTCGACCACGCGAAACTTGTCTGGCAGGGCGAAGCCTCCGCGGATGCTTCAAAAGAAAAGAACAACGGTTTCGGATTGAGCTTTGACCAGAAGATAGCCGAGGTGTTCGGAGTATTCACCCGCGCGGGATGGCAGCGGCCGGAAGTCGCTATGGTCAGCACCAATCCTAACGCCGGGCCGGTAGAAGGGACATGGTCGGGCGGGTTCCAGATGACCGGTAAATACTGGGACCGTGAGGACGATGTGCTGGCTTTCGCGGTCGGGCAGGTGTTCCCGAGCAAACAATATAAAGACGCCGGCAACGGCGGTGTTGCCGAAGGGCATTTTGAGACCTATTATAAAGCGCAGATTACAAAGAACCTCGCGATCAGCCCGGATTTCCAGTGGATATGGAACCCACACGGGATTAGCGAATCGTACCAGGGATACAAAAACACCATATTTGTTTATGGTGTAAGAGGACAACTGGATTTTTGATCTGACAAAGAAAGGAGTTGCTATGCATATACCGGATGGATATTTGGGGCCCGCGACATGTGGGTTCTTCTATGTGGTGATGGTCCCGATATGGGCAATAGCTTCGAAAATCGTCAAAAGAACGCTTAGCGCGAAACAAGTGCCGCTTTTAGCGATAGGTGCGGTGTTCAGTTTTATGATAATGATGTTCAATGTTCCGATACCCGGCGGCTCGACAGGGCATGCCGTGGGTGGTGTCCTGGTGGCGATACTATTGGGGCCCTGGGCAGCGTGTATTGCCATAACGGTCGCGCTGGTCGTCCAGGCGCTGCTCTTTGGTGACGGGGGGATCACGGCAATAGGTGCCAATTGTTTCAATATGGCTTTTGTTCTCCCATTCACAGGGTATTACATTTATAAAGTCGTCAGCTATGGCAGTAGTGTCAGTTCCGCCAGAAGGGCGGTCGCGGCTGGTGTGGCGGCGTATATCGGGTTGAATCTGGCGGCAATTCTCGCCGGCGTGGAATTCGGGCTGCAGCCGTTATTACATCATACTGCTGATGGCCAGGCGATGTATTGTCCGTACGGATTGAATGTGGCCCTGTCTGCCATGGCAGGCGAGCATCTGTTGATATTCGGGTGGATCGAAGCCGTTGTTACAGCGCTGGCGATCAAATATTTGCAAAAACAGTCTCCGGAACTTCTTCGGGAAGGAGAGATATAACTATGAAGACAACGAACAAACTGTGGATAGGTATCGCCGTAATGGTGGTTCTTTCTCCTCTGGGGCTTATTTTACCCGATCATCTTAAAGCAGGCAGTGCCTGGGGTGAGTGGGGTTCCGAGGAAGTAAAGAAAATGGTGGGATATGTTCCCGAGGGATTGAGTAAAATTTCGATGTTATGGAACGCGCCGATACCTGATTACGCCTTTAAGGGATGGGAAGAAAAAGGATTAACACAATTGAGTTTTGCCTATATAATATCCGCTGCGATCGGTATCGTTGTGACTGGCGCCTTAATGATGATTATAGGTAAGATACTGTTCAAGAAAAAAGAGTGATACATGTCTAAGGGCAATAATTTTATCGAACGCTCTATTATGGGCGCTCTGTCTTTTTTAAAGGAAGCCGTTTTTGCCGATGAGTACGCCATGCGTAAGGGGTTTCTGCAGTCGATAGACCCACGAATAAAAACAGTTTCCTTTTTTTTGCTGCTTATCCAAATACTTTTTACACAAGATATTTTGGTCTTGTGCTGTCTTTATGCGGCTTGCCTGCTTCTCGCCTATTGTTCCAGGATTGGGCTTGGGTTTTTTCTGAAACGGACATGGATATTCATCCCTTTGTTCTCGCTTTTTATCGCCATTCCGGCTGTATTCAGTTTTTTTACTCCAGGCGAAGTGCTGTTCTCGTTTGACGCGGCCGGATGGCGGTTAGCTGTTACCCGCCAGGGGGTTGACGGAGCGGTATTATTTGTAACACGCGTCGTAACATCGGTGTCGTTCGCCGTTCTCTTGAGCCTGACCACGAAGAATTTCGAGCTTCTTAAAGTGCTGCGCGTATTAGGCATTCCGCAGATATTTGTCATGACGCTCGGTATGTGCTACCGTTATATCTTTCTTTTTATGGGAACGATCGAGAATACATACATGGCCGTCAAAAGCCGTGTAGGCACCAGTGTTCATTATAAGAAGGGACAGCATATAGTTGCCTGGAACATAGCGTCTCTCTGGCAAAGGTCTTATCGTTTCAACGAAGAGGTTTATAATGCCATGTTATCGAGAGGGTATTCCGGGGAGCCTGTAATATTGAATGATTTCAAGACACGGGCAAGAGATTGGGCATGGCTGTGTTTTGCCGCGGGGGTTTTTGTTTTATTATGGTATTTGCGCCGAAAGGCGGGAGTATAAGTAATGGACAGAACGGTTTTTGAGTTGCAAGGCGTTCACTATTCATATCTTGGGAGATATCCCGCGCTTTGCGGGGTGGACATAAAGATCGAACGCGGACAAAAGATCTCCGTTATCGGGGCGAACGGGTCCGGGAAGTCTACCCTTTTGCATGTGCTGGATGGACTTATTTTTCCAGACAAGGGAAGCGCGAGATTTTGCGGGAAAGAACTGAAAGAAGGGGTCTTTAACGATCAGCAATTCTCCCGGGCGTTCAGACGTACCGTTGGGTTCGTGTTCCAGAACCCTGATGTCCAGCTATTCTGCCCAACAGTAAAGGAAGATATTGTTTTTGGACCGCTGCAGCTTGGGGTGGAAAAAAAAGAGATCAATAAACGATTTGAAGAACTCGTGAACTTGTTGGATCTGAAGGACCTTGTTAACAGGGCGCCTCATCAGCTCAGTATCGGGGAAAAACGGAAAGTCGCGATTGCGTCCTCGATGGCCGTTGATCCGGATGTTCTTATTTTGGATGAACCGACTGCCGGGCTGGACCCATTGACCACTCGCCATATTCTGGACATGCTGTTCCGTGCGAATGAGTCCGGGAAAACCGTCATTGTTTCCACCCATGATCTGCATATAGCGGAAGAGATATCTGACAGGGTGTATGTGTTCAATCATGAAAAAAGAATAATAAAATATGGTTCGACGGATGTAATACTGAACGATGTTCAACTACTTCATGATAATAATCTCACGCATGTCCACAGCCATAGACACAGAGGAAAACCTCACATTCATCCGCACATCCACCTGGACCATCATCCGGAGATCGAATAAAGAAATCAGCCACAGATATTGCAAAACGAACGTTCAAGTTGTCTTTTGAACGAGCGGTGCTATACTATAAATAGCCTTTCAAAGGCAATATATTGTCAGGGTTCAGAGTCGCGCAAGCTCTGGAGGATTCAGTATGGTCGGGCCGCCATCTGGTGAATAACTAAATGGCGGCTTTTTGTTTACATCAGGGAGGACCGTTATGAGGAAGATCCTTTTGTTCATTTTGCCGGTCTTGATCATAGTTTCCGTGGTTCTTGCGATCTTCGGTGTTTTTCAGGTCAAATCCGAGGAGGCTAAACTTCTGGACGAGCTTATGCGCAAGGCCAGAGCGGTAGCCGAGAGCATGGAATTCTCCGTTAAACATGTGCTGATGAACAATAGCATAAGAGACGCTTCCCGCCTTGTGGAGATGTTCCAGAAACGGGAAAGGCTCCAGGGGTGTGTGATCTATGATAGGGTCGGAAATGTCCTCGCTATCACGGAGAGGTTCGCGGGATGGAAAGACAAGGAAAAACCGTATCTAAAAGAGGTCTTTGCGGCAAAGAACGTACGCGGGGCTTTGGAAAAGTTCAGGAACAATACGGTCTACACGTATACTCTTCCGATAACTGACGATGAAGGGACGGTAGTGGGGGCGGAAGAGCTTATCTATGATATTTCTTATGTGTCCGCGCAACTGGGCGTGTTGTGGAAGAATTTGAGCATTACACTTATCGTGCTTTTTATGCTGATCTTCGCCGTGTCCCTTGTAGTGCAGAAACATATATTCATCAAGCCTGTGGAACAACTTACCGAATGGTTCACCCGTTTTCAAAAAGGGGAAACCGACGACGCTCATCCTATAAAGGGAAGCGGTGAGCTCGGAAAGTTGGCCAGTGAGGTCGAACAGGTCGCTTTAGGGATAAGGGTCGCGCGGAAGGTCGTGACCGAGGAAGCGTCTCAGCGTATACAAAAAGAGGAGGCATGGACCGAAGACAGGTTGAAAGACGTAGTAAGGGCCAAACTTGGGGAGAACGCCCTTTTTGTGGTGTCGAATAGAGAGCCGTACATTCATGAAGTGGATGAAAAAACCGGCATACCTATATGCAACCGGCCCGCGAGTGGAGTGGTCACGGCGATAGATCCTATACTCCGTGCTTGTGGAGGAACATGGATAGCCCATGGCAGTGGCAATGCCGATAAAAAATTCGTTAATTCCAAGAACAAACTGGGGGTCCCTCCATTCGAGGACAGATATATCCTGAAGCGTGTTTGGTTGACCAAAGAAGAAGAGGAAGGGTATTATTACGGTTTTTCCAACGAGGGGCTGTGGCCGCTTTGCCACAATACCTATTCACGCCCTATTTTCCGGGAGACCGACTGGCAAATGTACAAAAAAGCCAATGAGAAATTCGCTGAAAGCATTCTGGAAGAACTTCCCGCCCACAAACCCATGGTTTTTATACAGGATTTTCATTTTTCAGTTCTGCCCTCGATCATTAAAAAAAGACGACCGGATGCCACCATCGTATTGTTCTGGCACATACCGTGGCCTAATCCAGAAATATTCTCGATATGCCCGTATCAAAAAGAGATACTGGATGGGATGCTGGGTTGTGATCTTATAGGGTTCCACATCCAGTACCATTGCAATAATTTTCTGGACACGGTCAACCGTCTCCTCGAATGCCGTGTGGATACCGAAAAATCCAGCGTGATACAGGGGGAAAGAGAGACGCTGGTCAAAGCTTTTCCTATTAGCGTTGATTATGATGCCGATAGCGAGGGCCGGAACGATAACGTGGAAACGTTGACCAGAATAGTAAAGGACTATGATCTGGGAGACAAAATAATTGCTTTGGGCGTGGAAAGGATAGACTATACGAAGGGAATACTGGAGCGCATAATGGCGATAGACAGGTTCCTTTGGAAGAACCCGGGCTATCACAAAAAATTCGTTTATGTTCAGCTGGCGGCCCCAAGCCGTGTGCATATCAAGAAGTACCGTGACCTTATGGGCGAGATCGAAGAGCTTATAGAAAAGGTCAACTGGGAGCATATGGATGGAGAATGGAAGCCGATAATATACCTCAAGAGACATTTTTCCCCGGAAGAGATACACCCGTTCTACAAGGCTGCGGACATCTGCATAGTAAGTTCACTGCACGATGGAATGAACCTGGTAGCGAAAGAATATGTAAGCGCAAAAAAAGACGCATCAGGAATGTTGATATTGAGCCGTTTTACGGGAGCGGCGAGAGAGCTGGCGGACGCCGTACAGGTTAACCCGTATTCTATAGAAGAATTCGCCGATAGCATAAAAGCAGCGATAGAAATGCCTGCGTACGAGAAAAGGAAACGCATGGAAAATATGCGCAAGATCATAAGTGAAAATAATATCTATAAATGGGCGGCAAGTATCATTACCGATCTTACTTCTTTGAAAAAGGCCTGAAGGACGGTTCGGTGGGGAAAGCGAAATATTTATTTTCAGAATGGGACAGGATAAAAAAGTCTATTGAGCAGGACTTTATATATCTTTTTTTGGATTATGACGGCACGTTGGCGCCGATAGTCCGCGATCCCGCGAAGGCCTTTATGCCGAAAAGAACGGGAAGGGTGCTTTCGGGATTATGCCGCATGCCGGGGATCAAGATAGCCGTTGTTAGCGGGCGCGCACTTGGCGAGGTGGCGCGATTTGTGGGATTGAGGGAAATTACATATGTGGGTAATCATGGATTTGAAATAAGATCCCCCGCTTTCAGGTTCGATAAGCCCGTTCCGGGTGGCTACAAGAAAGCCCTGGAACGGATCAAGAACGAGATAAATAAACGATTCTCCGGGATCGAGGGTGTGGGCATAGATGACAAAAAGATCTCTTTAAGTATCCATTACCGGTGCGCCGCAAAAAAGGATGTTTTGAGGATAAAAAGCGCTTTGCGGGATATGCTTAATGAACCGGTCTTAAAGGGCATGGTAAGAAAGAGGAACGCCAAAATGGCCGTTGAAGTGGTCCCGCCGATGGACTGGAATAAAGGTAAGGCCGTTCTCTGGTTGTTGGCACGGGAGCGTTCCCGGGAAACAACAAAAAGGCGCAAGGTAGTGCCGGTATACATAGGAGATGACGCCACGGACGAGGACGCTTTTCGCGCTATCGGGCGTAAAGGAATAACCGTACTTGTGGGAAAGAACAAAAAGACCGCCAGCCGGTATTTTTTAAAAAACACGAATGAGGTTATAGAATTTATGCGGAGAATAAAACATGGATAATGTTTCCCAGCAAGCAAAAGAGTCTTTCAATTTCTGTACAAGGCTTACCATGTCGGAACTTCTAGGGGTGAAAGCCCGCACCCTTGGGGAGCTTGTAAGCAATATCAAAAAAGTGCCGGGGTCTTGTATCTATCACCATACGCATAGGTTCCTCCAGCAGCATCAGCACCTTTCACCGGAACCCCCCAACGATTTCGCTTATTGGGTCGTTACTGCGCTGGTAGAAAAAGAATTAGGTGAGCGACTCGCCAGCATAGACACGATAGAGTTCGGCACCATAAGGAGTTTGAGGGAAAAGATCGTAGCCGTGATCGAGGGATATCTGTCGGAAAATCCAGCCGCAAAGGATAAAAAAGCGCGGCAGGAGGAAGCGTTCCATTTCGTGAAATCCATAAGTTTTGTTTTTCCGACCCAGTATATCGTCAGTGATCTGTCGGGGTTCGCGGAAGCGCTGAAAAAAGTGACAGTTGATTCCCTGTATTATCATATTTTCGAATCTCGCCTGAGGCTGGAAAAAGGGACAAATGATTTTTCCAACTGGATCAAGAACTCCATAGGCGATGAAAAATTATCGAAGGAGATAGAGAAGCTCGACCCGTATACGTACACTCTTGAGGAATTGAGGGAGCAATTGATCAAATTGACCGAAAAACGAGTCAGGAGATAGAATGCCAAAATTAGAGGATTACATTCCAGTTGTAGGGCAGCCTGTCATGGATGATCTCCGGTTGTTGGGGCAGAAGCTCAAAGGAAGGGTAGTGCAGAACATCAACTCCACTGCGGTAGGCGGAGGTGTGGCAGAAATATTGAACCGCATGATACCTCTTCTGAAAGAGCTCGGCGTGGACGCGAGATGGGACGTGATCAAAGGAGGTAGAGAATTCTTTGAGGTCACGAAAAAATTCCACAATGTCCTGCATGGGAAGAAAGACGAAGTTACGGAGCATGACTTGGATATCTTTGTTGAAACTGGCCGCAACAACATGAACGAGCTTGACACATACGGTGACATCGTATTCGTGCATGATCCCCAACCCATCATGCTTGTGCAGAAGAAAAAAGACAATAAGTGGATATGGCGTTGTCATATCGATGTGTCCAATCCGCATCATGAAGTATGGTCATTTCTGAAAGGCTTTATAGGGCAATACGATGCCGCGGTTTTTTCGGCCCCGAACTTCGCACAGGAACTGCCGATAAGGCAATTCCTTATAGCCCCCTCCATAGATCCCTTAAGCGACAAGAACAGGGACCTGCCTGGCGAGGTTATAGATGCGGTATTGGAAAAATATGGTATATCGAAGAATAAACCGATCATAACGCAGATATCCCGGTTCGATATGCTTAAAGATCCGCTTGGCGTCATTGAAGCTTATGAAAAGGTCAAAAAGAACATCGATTGTCAGCTTATCCTTGCCGGGGGGACAGCTGCCGACGATCCGGAAGGGCTGGAAGTCCTTTCGAAAGTGAAGGAAAAGGCACAGCATGATGAAGATATACACGTATTGCTCCTGCCCCAGAACGACATAGAGGTAAACGCTCTGCAAAGGGCATCGACGGTCATTGTCCAGAAATCCATAAAAGAAGGTTTCGGGCTCACCGTCGCGGAAGCTTTGTGGAAAGGGAAACCGGTCGTGGCCTCCAATGTCGGGGGGATACCGCTCCAGATAAAGCACAAATATTCAGGGCTATTGTGTTATTCGGTGGACGGCGCGGCGTTCGAGATAAAACAGTTCCTGAACAATCCTAAGTACGCGAAAAGGCTCGGCGAGAACGGAAAAGAGCATATACAGAACAATTTTCTGATCACACGCCATATAAGGGACTATATGCTACTCTTCCTTTCTTTATATTATAACGAAGACGTGGTCTATTTATAAAAAATGCAGATGACAGTGACAGAAGCACAGGGAATATACAGTTTTTTTGCCGAGGTTTCCGGACCGGCGGAGGCGTTATGCGTCGCGCCTTTTGTCATTCTGCTTCTCGCTATCGCGATACTTCCTCTTATAGTCCCGAGATTCTGGGAAAAGAACCGCAATAAAGCGCTGGTCTCTTTTCTTCTGGGCATGCCGGTGGCGGTTTTTTTTCTTTATCACGATTGGAACGTTCTCGCGAGGACGTTCCTGGAATATGGAGCCTTTATCAGCCTGTTGGGGGCACTTTTTGTCATTTCCGGCGGTATTTATATTCGTGGTAGTTTCAGAGAGACACCGTTCGTTAATACGGTCTTCCTCGGTATTGGCGCTGTCCTGGCGAACGCGATCGGAACGACGGGCGCAAGCATTCTTCTTATACGGCCGTTGATCCGCGCCAATCAGGCGAGAAGGCACAAAGTGCATACTATCATTTTTTTTATTTTCATTGTTTCGAATTGCGCGGGCTTGTTGACACCATTGGGTGATCCGCCCTTGTTCCTTGGTTTCCTTAAAGGCGTGGAATTCATGTGGACGTTCCGGTTGTTCCCGCAATTTTTATTCATGATAGGCACTCTGCTTTTTGTTTATTTTTTCGTCGACCGGTATTTTTTCAGGAAAGAACCTAAAAGTTATCGCGAATTTATAGCGGGTGAAGAAGAAGTCCTTTCGGAGCGGTTCGGCATAGAAGGGCGCCGTAATTTTATTTTCCTTTTTCTGGTAATAGCTGTTAATCTTACCGCGGGATATGTTCTATACCACAGGGAAGGGCCCGTGATATTCGGCGAATCTTTCGGGGCGGTATTGTCCAAATCCGCGCAGATAATAGCATTTCTTGGCCTGGCGGCGCTTTCGTATTATATGACGCCAAGACGGGTCCACGAACGCAATCATTTTGAGTTCCATCCGATCAACGAAGTGGCCGTCCTTTTTGCCGGTATTTTTGCGGCGATGATACCGGCGCTTCTTATCCTGGAAACACAGGGGATGAAATTCGGTGTGGATAATACGTGGCAGTTCTTCTGGCTGACGGGGGGACTGTCCAGTTTTCTGGACAATGCGCCGACATATTTAACGTTCACCAGCCTTGCCAAGGGTACGCTCCAGTTAACGGGGGAAGGGCTTTACGGACTCATGTCACATCCGGTCGGGCAGCATTACTTGGCCGCTATTTCCTGCGGGGCCGTTTTTATGGGTGCCAATACATATATAGGTAACGGCCCGAATTTTATGATAAAGGCCATCGCCGAACACTACAAGATCAAAATGCCGAGTTTTTTCGGTTATATGATGTGGTCATTGGTGGTCCTTCTTCCGCTTTTCTTCGTAGTAACGATGGTCTTTTTTATGGGCGGGGAATGAAGGTGTCAGTCTTGTTTCTCGGCGTATGTTTGGTAGTTGGCGGGCGGGACCTGTCACTCGGGTCCCTGCGGTTCTCCGCGTCCGCCGCGGGCGGACTTGTGCGATTCCTCGGGACCGCTCGTGCCACCCGCCCGTCAATTGGGAACCACTCCGCACCCAATACTCAATACGCATAACACAATACGCTCTTAAAACCAGTTGACGTGCAGTGGTTTTGTGTGTTATAAAATAATCACTTTTGCTTTGCGGGGTGGTAGTTCAGCTGGTTAGAACGTCGGACTGTCGATCCGAAGGTCGCGGGTTCGATCCCCGTCCACCCCGCCACTGAATCAAAAAATCCGGCTGATATTAAAGCCGGATTTTTTGCTAATAAGGTACTTCATAGGGGAAAACTAGAGTTTTCCCCTCTTGACGCTCACTTCGTTCGCTGTCACCCCTTTCCCATAGGATTTGTGAATTATGCTATTTTCCATATCAAAGAAGAAGGGGGAAGAATATCCCCCTTCTTCTTTGGATTAATAACCCCCTAAAGTTGTGCCGGGGCCCCCTCCTTTAAGCGAGAGTGCCCTGGCTTAAACCCGCTTGACATTGTCATTAGAAGGAGTATCATATTTTTAGAAAATTTTGTGAGGGAAGTCTTTATAACAATACAGGAGGAGCTATGTTGAGAAAAATCACAGTGGTAACGGTGGTAGCTTTATTTGTTCTGACCGGTGTAAGCTATGCAGGGATAGGAAGTACGATAAAGAAAAAAGTGTCGAACACAGCGAACAAAGTGGCTAATACTACACCGTCGCAGGCAGCGAACGCGGTTGCCAGTACGGCGAAGAAAGCGGCCAACACGACGCCGGCACAGGCAGCGAATGCGGTGGCCAATGCACAGAAGAATGCGGCAAACGCGGTAGTCACCGCACAGACGAATGCGGCGAACAAGGTGGTCAGCACGGCGTCGAACGCAGCGCATACGGCAGCCAATACGACACCGTCGCAGGCGGCGAACGCAGTGGCCAATGCGGCGAAAAAAGCGGCCAACACGACGCCGGCACAGGCAGCGAATGCGGTAGCCAAGAAAGTACAATAAAAGAGTTAAGATAACAATTTAAGTATTGAAAACAAAAACCCCCCTTGGAAATAACCCTTGGGGGGTTTTTTTAGGCAGTGCGTTGGATGCCCATCGAAGGTTTGCATAGTAAAGGTTGCGAGTATACACTATAAATGAAGCAAAAAATATATTATAAGAGGGTTACTATGCTTAGAGAATGGTATGAGGGCCTGTCAAGGCAGAACAAGATGCTGGTTAGGGTGGTGGTCGTTTTTATAGCAGCGTTCTCGTTCTGGTGGTTTTACTACAGTATCGTTTATGAGAACAAGGACGCTTTAAAATATTCTTTTTTTCTTATAGGTAGCGTGATGTTGTTAGGGTTTTTTGTTTATCTTGTGGTTGGGAGGAGAAAAAAATAAAGAGGGACCATGGAAACTAAAAAATTCCTTTTTATGTCATATGAAGGTTTGAGTGTTGATCTTGCCTGGCAGGTCTCAAAAGAAGGCAACGAGGTCAAGTATTTCATAAAAAACCCCGACGAAAAAGATATCGCCAACGGGTTTATCACAAAGACCGATGATTGGGAAAAAGAAGTTGAATGGGCCGATATCGTGGTGTTCGACGATGTGCTCGGCCAGGGCAAGCTCGCGGAGAAATTAAGGAAGAACGGGAAAAGGGTGATCGGCGGTTCGGAATACACGGATAGGCTTGAGGACGACCGCGCGTTCGGGCAGGAAGAGCTCAAAAAAGCGGGGATCAATATAATCCCGTATGTTGATTTTACATCTTTCGACGAAGCGATCGGATACGTAAAGGCCAATCCGGCGCGATATGTCATAAAACCCAGCGGTGAGGCACAGAACATCAAACGGATGCTTTTTGTCGGCGAAGAAGAAGACGCGAGGGATGTCATAGAGGTCCTTGAAGCATATAAAAAAATAGTGGGGAAAAAATCGATAGTTTTTCAGCTGCAGAAACGCGTTATGGGCGTAGAAGTCGCGGTCGGGGCTTTTTTTAACGGGAACGAATTCGTTTATCCGATAAACATAAACTTCGAGCACAAAAAACTTTTCCCTGGGAACATCGGGCCTTCTACGGGAGAGATGGGGACGTCCATGTACTGGAGCCTTTCTAATAAAATGTTCAGTGCGACACTCCAGAAGTTCGAACCTAAACTGAAAGAGGAAAAATACACGGGTTACATCGATATAAATTGTATCGTTAACGCCAACGGCATATATCCTCTCGAATTCACGTCGCGTTTCGGCTATCCCACCATCGCTATTCAGCAGGAAGGCATACTCATGCCCATGGGAGAATTCCTTTATAAACTGGCCGGGGCGGAAATAACCGAATTCAAGGCCAAAAAAGGGTTCCAGATCGGCGTGCGCATAGTCGTTTCCCCGTACCCGTTCAACGACAAAAAAACGTTCGAAGGATATTCGAAGGAGACTGCGATATTCTTCAAAAAACCCGGGTTCGAAGGTATACACATAGAAGACGTGAAAAAGATGGACGAAGAATGGGTGATCGCGGGGACGGCAGGGGTCGTTCTCGTGGTGGTCGGTGCGGGGACCACGATGAAGCAGGCCCAGGCGCAGGTATATAACAGGATAAAGAACATCGTTATTCCCAACATGTATTATCGTACCGATATAGGTAACAGGTGGTTCGAGGACTGCGATAAGCTGCATACGTGGGGGTATCTTAGGGAAGCGTGATTCTATTTTTACTCCCGCGGGACCTGTCATGGGCATCATCCTGCGCTCCTCCGTTGTGCGGTGCTCGGATGACGCCCATGCCACCCGCGGAATGCCGCTTTTGTGTCGAGGGAGAGATAATTTGGTTAGCCATTTTGCTGATTTTGACTTGGCACCTTTGCGGCGGATCGTGCGCATCCTCGGACACACTCGAGCCACACGCAATACCCAATACTCAATACTCAATACTCAATACGAACGACAGTTCTCTTGTTGAAATGCATGCTATGCTAAGTTATAATTAACCTATGGTAATGTTCTTATCTCTTCCAGCTAAGATAATCGGTCTTTTGGAGGCGAACGTTTCGCCGCGCGAGATAGCGGCTGGGGTGTGCCTTGGCATGTTCATGGGGTTCATTCCGCTAAATGGGCCGATGGCCGCTCTTCTTTTTCTGTTTTTTCTTTTCTTCAAGCTCAACAGGGTCTCGACGGTACTGACGCTTCCTGTATTCAAACTGGTCTATATTCTTGGCGGCAGCTTTTTGATCGAAAAGGCCGGCGGGTATCTTTTGATAGACGCCGCTTTTCTCATGCCGTTCTGGGCATGGCTTACCAATCTGCCGGTCGTTTGCTTTCTGGACATAAACAACACGCTCGTAGCGGGTGGGCTTGCCGTATCGGCGGTCCTTTCCGTGCCGGTCTATTTCGCGGCGAATATCCTGGCCGCGAAAATGCAGGAAAAATACAACGAGAAACTCAAGAACAAAAAGATGTTTCGGTGGTTCAGGAAGATACCGATTGTCGACAGGATATCGTCGTATATATCGCGTATTAAGGAAGGCCTCTAAAGATGTTCAAAAGGATCAATATATTCGGCATATTGATATTTGTGATGGCGCTCCTCATCGTCCAGGTCGGGTTCGGGTTTTTCATCAGCCCAGCCTTTACGGGCTTTATCGTGGACAAAGCGAACGAGTACACGAACGCCAAAATAATGGTCGATAAGGTCAATGTGTGGCCCGTAACGTTATCGGTAAGTATAAAGGGTCTAAAGGTGTTCGATCCTGAGAACGACGAAAAGCGGATGATATCCATACCCAAGGCGTCTTTCGGTATAAGTCTCTGGGGTCTTCTCTCAAAGAGGCTTGTTTTTTCGAACATAGATATGCAGGGGGCGGACATCAACCTTGAAGGGGAGGCTGACGGGAGTTTCAACGTCCAGAAACTGGCGCAAGGCAAAGAAGCCGATAAAGGGAAAGGCGTTCTGCAGCTTCTCGACAGGTTCAAAGGGAAAAAAGACTGGTTCTCCAGAGTGTACGACATGATTAAGAAGAGGTCGGCCAAGAAAGCCGAAGACAAAGAAATGGCCGCGGCAACTACCGAAGTTACAGAACTCGCCAAAGGCCGTAGGGTGCACTTCAAAACGAAAAGAGACGACTATATTTTTGAGATAAAGCAACTGAAATTGTCCGATTGCGACATACACGTGGTGGTAGACGGGAAAAGCGCCATCGATATAGACAAGGCGTCTTTTAAAATGCGGGAAGTGGCGATAGACCCCGCCAAGGGCGCTTATTTCAAGGAAATGGCCTTGAAGGGTACCATAAGAAAGGACGGGAACGTGTCGGGCCGGTTCGATTTATTGTACGATCAGTATCGCAGGAATAAGGACGAAATAACGGAAATGAGCGTGGTCGCGAGGGATGTGGACCTGGCGGCGGTCGGGTTCATTTATGAGAACTCTCTTCCCGTGGATTTCGAGAAAGGGACGATCGATCTCGATTCCAGGACAAAGATCGTTAATGAAAGCATGGATTCGCGTAACTCGATAACCCTGACCGGGCACCAGCTTGTCCCGAAAAAAGGGACGAACCAGCTTGCCGCCGGGTTTTTGCCGATGCCTGTCGTCTGCGAGGCGATGAACGGGATAGACCCGGTCAAACTGAAATTCGACGTAACCGGTACGGCGGCAAAGCCCGAACTCGGCGGGTTTCAGGAAAATCTTCAAACGCTGTTGGAGCCGACATTGAAGAACGTCCAGGAAAAAGCGAAACAAGAAGGGATGAACGCTATAAACCGGTTTTTAGGCAAGAAAAGCGATGACTCTGCGAAAGAAGGGGACGGTTCCCAAGGAACAACGGACGACAAGGTCCAGAACACTATCAATTCCCTGAAATCCCTGTTCGAAAAAAGCCAGAAGGCCACGGACGGCCAATAGCATTTCTTGCAACGCGCCCAAAATTTGACGGGGAGCGTTATTGACTGTACACTTTATACGTTCGGCGGTGTAAGACCCCGCCCTTAAGGGCGGGTTTAAAAAGCCGCCTCAGTATCAACATTAAGGTCAAACCCCAGGCATTAGCCCGGGGTTTCTGTAGTTGATAAATCATGGAAATATACGATTTTGCGCTTATATGGAGTATCTGTCCGAATGAGCTCTTCACCAACACCCTCATTGCCGACTGCCGGCAAAAACAACTTTCTTTTCTCTGGGTCCATGAAGGCAACGTCGAGGAGATCACGAGAAAACTCGAAACATCCGAGATGAAAATAAGGGTGGCGTTGGATATTCAGGCGACCTACTACAAGCCACAGGACCCCTATGCCAGAGTGTGTTACGCGGTCAAGGACGCCGGAGGGGTCGTTATAAACGATCCCGACAGGGCCAGGTTCGCGGTGGATAAATCGGTGATGTATTTTGAAGTATTGAATACGGGGATAATAACTCCGTATACCGTGATAGTAAGGAATTGGGAGCCGAACAATTTTAAATTGACCGAAGAGGAAAGGAACGGCCTTGGGGTCCCGTTCGTCATCAAGCCGGGCTGTGGTTTCGGACAGCGAGGGGTCGTGAAAGAAGCGACCGGCAGCATGGAAGAAATATTGAAAGCGCGCGAGTTCGACAAGGGTGACAATTTTCTGCTCCAGGAGAAGATATCCCCGATGGAACTTGACGGCAAAAGAGCCTGGTTCAGGATATTCCACGTTTTTCACGAGATCATACCGTGCTGGTGGGACGATAACGTCTCATGGTGCGAACAGGTCAGTGCCGAAGAATTTAATAGATATCATCTGGCGCCTTTGGCGAAGATAATCGCCAGGATAGCCGAAATGACGGGTATGATATGGTTCTCGACGGAAGTGGCCATCGACACCAAGAACGACCAGACCAGGTTCGTCGCCATAGATTATGTGAACGACCAGTGCGATATGACGGCGCAATCGGAAACGCCTATAGGCATTCCCGACGATATAGTCAAATTCACCGCTTATTCCATCGTCCATGCCGCGTACAGATGGATCAGTCTCAAGGAAGAAAGGCCCCAGAAAAAATACACCATACTCCTCAAGGGTGGGAACCAGGTCCGTCCGAGGGGATTAGGTTATTCTCCGGGGTTCGTGTCGCAGATGCTGCCGGAATATTATAAAGGGACGAGGCCCGGATGCGCGGTAGGCAAGTGATGCTGGGGAAAAAAGATCGCTGTGTTCTCGTGCGGGGGTTTTTCCCATCCGATATTATCGCGGGATTTACCGATACACGTACTTCTGGGAAACTTCCTTCCGATCTTGAGCAGGTGTTGTCTGCCTTAGGGAAGGAGCGCGGAGTATGTTACATGAAACAGCCGCATTCATCCACGGTAGACGTCGCGGAGAAAAGCGGCCTGTATGAAGGGGACGGTCTTTTGTCCAACAAGCCGGGACTGGCACTCGTGGTAAAGACCGCCGATTGCCTTCCCCTGATTCTCGCCAGCATCGGGAAGAAAACGCTCGGTGTGGTCCACATGGGGTGGCGGTCAGCGGAAGCGGGGATATTGGAGAACCTGGGCGACGATATGTCTTCTTTTCAGATAATCCTGGGCCCCGGGCTGCGGAAGTGCTGTTATGAAGTGGGCAAAGAATTCTGTCAATATCCGCGCGTAGGCCCTTATGTGGAAGGGCGCAGGGGGTCTTTGTATTTTGACCCGATAACGTTCGTTAAAAGGTCTCTCATGGATCGCGGGGCGAGGGAAGAGAACATATTCGACCTTGGTATATGCACATTGTGTTCCGGTGGGGAAGTTTTTTCGTACAGGAAAACCGGCACATCGAGCCGGACACTATCGTTTGTTTTGAGGGCGTAATGCGGGGGTTCTTGTTCGCGGGGGATTGACCCATTCGACGGCGTTCACGTCCCGTTCTTTAAAGCGAGGTCAGAAGGCGCCGCTCAGGGTCAATCCCGAGCAAACGTCGGTATTCAGGACGAAGTGCGTCGAGGGATTGACATATTCGAAAACGTAATGCATACTAACATTATTCTTGTGACTCTGGATTTCTCAAAAAGCTCATATATTATTAAGGAGGGCGGTCGATATGTTGCTTAGAATACTTTTATGCCTTGTTATCGCGTTGCCGTTGGCCGGTTGCGCTACCAGCAAGAACAAAAAAGCGGCACCCAAGGAAACTGTTCAGAGCCTCCAGGCGAAAGTGGAGACCCTTGAGAGGCGCGTGGACGAAAAGGACGAGGAGATACTCGCTCTTCAGGACGAGCTTGGCAAGAAGAGCAAGGATTCATCGTCTAATTATTCCTCCAAAAGCGCGGGAAAAACATCCGGGGCCAGCGCTTCCCTGTATTCGCCAAAGGACCTTCAGAAAGCCCTGATGAACGCCGGTTATTATGGTGGCCCGCTCGACGGGAGCATCGGACCGAAGACAAAACAGGCGATCATGGATTTTCAGAGGGATAACGGCCTTAAAGTGGACGGTATTGCCGGAAGCCAGACCTGGTCGAAACTGAAAGAATATCTGGACGTAAAATAAGAGCAAATATCCGTAATTAAAAAAGCCCGAAAAATGTTTTTCGGGCTTTTTTTTTAAGTAAAAAGAACGCTCAGATTTGCCATGGAAGCAATATAAAGTATAATTAGCTATATATATTGGGACCGGAGGATAAATAAATGTCAAAAGTAAGTATTGTCGCGACAATGGGACCGGCGAGCCGGAGCCGTTCTATTATCAGGAAAATGATAAGGAGCGGTCTTGCGATCGGGCGGCTGAACTTCTCTCACGGTACGCATGAGGACCACCTCCACAAGATGAACATCCTGAGAGAGATAGGCAAAGAGGAAAAAAGGAAGGTAAAAATACTTCAGGACCTCGAGGGTTACAGAATAAGGGTGGGCAGATTTAAAAAGGACGGCGTGAAACGTCTGCTGAGGGGAAAAACAGTGTGGTTGACAAGGGGAGAGGACGAAGGCGATCCGCGGCTCATACCTTTTGATTACACAGGCGATTTCAAGAGTATCGGCAAGGGGCAGCCTGTATATATTGACGACGGTAATATAATATTGGAAACCAGCGGGTATTCGCGGGACAAAGTAAAAGCGGAAGTGGTAGAAGGTGGCATTCTTAAGGAGAGGAAAGGCATCAATATGCCGGGTGTCCATATACCTTTTTCGGGTATAACTGAGAAAGATAAGAGAGATATGGAGTTCGGCATAAAACATAATGTGGATTTTATAGCGCAATCCTTTGTGCGGACGAAAGAGGACATAGAGTTCATCAAAAAGGCTGTGAGATCAAGGTGCGCGAAATGCCGGGTGATAGCTAAAATAGAGAGCAGGGAAGCCATCAAGAACATAGACGAGATAATCGATGTGTCGGATGGGATAATGGTGGCCCGGGGCGATATGGGAGTGGCGATCCCGATATATGAGATACCCGTGATACAGAAACTCATCATAAGAAAGTGCAATTACAAAAAAAAGTTCGTAATAACCGCTACGCAGATGCTCGAGCATATGACCGAGCACAAAAGGCCTACGCGCGCGGAAGTTACAGACGTGGCCAACGCCATACTCGATGGGACCGATTACGTGATGCTTTCCGAGGAGACCGCGGCGGGAAGTTATCCGGTCGAATCGGTCGTAATGATGCGGAAGATCATCGATTACACGGAAAGACATAAAAAGGTGTTGAAGCAGTATAAACGTAAAGCAGGCAAATAAGAAATAGTACATCGTATTGCGTATATCGTATGTTGAGGGTTTAACGAACTTTCGTTCAAGCACGACATGCTACATACGGTATACGACATACGCAATAAAAGGAGGAACAATGCCGTATGACGCAAGTCTTGATGAATGCATCTTCTCGAAGGCGTATGAGACCGATGCGGAAAAACTGACGGTGAGCATCTATTCTTACAACAAAGGCGCGAAGAAACTGCAGATCAACAGGGAAAGAAGGACCGCCGACGGTGAACTCAGGTTCACAAAACTGGGCAGGCTCAACAAGGACGAGGCGGAGGCGATCCTCCCACTGGTCCAGGAAGCTCTGAAGCACATGGATTGACGCGCGTATTGTAGTCCACCGCGGGTGAGCAGGATAATGCATAAAAGGAGGAAAGAGGCATGAAAAGATTTCTGGTGTCATCAGTGATATTGTGTATGGCCGTTTCCGTTGCGCTCGCGGGTTGTGGCCCCAAAAGAGCCGAAACAAGCCAGGAAGCGATCAGGAATACCGAGACCATGAAGACCCCCGAACAGAAAACGGATTATCTTTTGAAACAGGCGAACCTCTTTCTGAAGGAAAAAGATTTCAAGGAAGTCATAGACATCTCCCAGTATGTCCTGTGGAAGATCGACGGTAATTCTGAAGAAGCCAAGAAGATCATGAGAAAAGCCCAGGATGCCATGGCCGTTGAAGCGCAAAAAGCGGCGGAAGAGCTAAAGAAAAAATTTGGAAAATAACGGGTAAGGGTGCTGAACGTCAGGAAGAACGGAGGCCTTTCTTTTGCACCTCTTTTACCATGTCGAGGCAGGGTTTCGCGTCAAATCCGTCGTGGCCGGAGTAAGACCAGATGAGAGCGAAATCATAACCGGCTTTTTTCAGGCGCGCGAGGTTCATTTTCAGGTCTTCCGAAGGGTCGATCTCGCCTATTCCGGTGAGACGACCCTCGGGATGGGTCCCAAGGTATTCCCAGAGTTCGGCGACATCCTTGTCCAGCGGCCATGAACCAGGTTTGTCGATATCATATGATTCGAACCTTTCCCAGTAATGTATCATGAGTATGTCCAGCCCCGGCCCGATAGGGGCCCAGTATCGCAGGTCTTCCGCCCAGCTTCTAAAACCTACGGAAAGAGGCATCTCCGGACCGAGAGCGTCCTTTAAGAGATACAGGTTCTCCCCGAGAAAATCCACGAGTTTCGTGAAATTTTCCGGTGTCGCGAGTGCCGCCGCATTCTCCGGTTCGTTCATTATCTCGACGGCGGCGATATATTTGTAAAAGCGTTCATCTTTGGCAAGGTCTTTCATTGTTTTCCAGAGAATGGCCTCCGCCTGGAGTTTTGTCGTACGATCAAGGACTATTTCGGGGTGTTCCCCGACCTCGTAGGCGCGTAACGGGCCTTCGTTGGTTATCCCGTCGCCCAGCGTGAAGTCATATAGAGAAAGCACGGCCATGACCCGCTGGCCCGTTCTTTTTTCGACCTCTTCCAGAATATCAAGGAAGGCCGTGAGGTCAGACGTTACATATTCGTTAAGCCCGGGGATAGCGCCTTTTTCGTTCTTTGGGAATAAGGTCTCTTCGTTCGTTCGCAGAAAGGCGGCGAGAGCTGAGATCCCGGGGGAAGAAGAGTCCTCCAACATTTTATTTTGGGTTTCACTGAACCCTTCGATGGCCTTGCCGTTCTCATCCCACGTGAAGACGCCTTCAAGATGGCCGAGGGCCATGAACCGGACAAGATCTATGCCGCTCGAGGCCATATTTTCGCAATCACGGATGACCGCCGATCTTGTTATCGGGCTCGAGAAACCCAGATGCGCGGGATCGTGTCCTTTCATGCCGACCGAAGGGTATACCTGAGGGACGGCCATTACGGTCTTTGCCACGTCAACGGAGGGAAAAGGCAAATTCATCCCGATATCGAACCCGAGATGGGCTTTTACCATACCGGTTATTCGCCACAAGGAAGGGTCTCTTTTAAAACATGAAAAATCGATCGCCTTAGGTGTGTCCGGTCCGGGATATTCCCGATGGATCAAGCGCAGGTCAGAAAGGGAAAGACGGATGTCCCTCGGTTTCTCCTCGGCGAGCGGGGAGGCTTCAAGATTTATTATTACGGCTTTTACTTGTGCGGGGTCGAACCCGGACATTACGAACCCTTTCGGTACAGGGGCGGCCGTCGAAACATCCAGGTACGCGAGGTTTGGCAAACCTTCTGAAAGAGAGATGTTGGGGCCGAACATCACATTATCGTTCTCGTCAAGAAGCCCTAACCGGGCCCTGTAGGGTTTTTGCCAGAGGTCTGTTGTGTCCGTGAGTGGGGTGATCAGGACCTCCAGCCGTGTATTTTTCATGTTTTGCGGACCTTTACCAAGGGTCCGCAGGAGTTCGACCCGGTAATAGGGGTTCTTTTTCCAGTCCGTGCCGCCTTTCATCGAGAGAGAGAGCTCTGTCCGGTAAACATCATCCCCGACTTTAGTTATTGTCACGTTACGCGGTAATATCGCTCCGTCCTCTCTTCGGACCAGCTTTTTATAACCGCCCAATCCATGGATATCGCGTATTTTCCATCCCTTGTCCCAGGGTATCAAAGCACCTTCTTTGATCTCTAAAGGACCCAGAACAAATGGTAGCATGTTATCGGTGTGCGGTTCTCGGGACCTTATGAGGAGACCTGCCGCGAGATCTTGATCATGCGTGAAAGCGTCAAGCGGGATGGAGAGCGAAAGATCACCTTTAAGATCACAGGAGTTTAAAATACCCGAGGCGGTCCGCATAGTGCCTGTATTGCCCTTGACCTGTAATTCCACGGACCCTTTTGATGAGCGCAGTTCTTTCGGTATGGATAAGGAAAGCGAAAGAAAATCCCTTTTCATGTCAGGGGATGAAGAAGATAACGAGTCTTTCGGGAACGCTATCATTCCGAGATCAAGGTCTATCTCATTGCCGATGGAGCCTAAAAGAGCGCTTCCGGCAGGAAAAACAGGGAGGAACTCGTCGTTTATAGTATAGCCGTTCTTCATGAACTGCCATTTGATCTTTTTCGAATCAAGAGACACCCCTTCTATATTAAAGTCTGATATTTCGAAGGATACTCTTGATAAACGCTGGTTGCCTTCAACGACATAATATTCGATCGCAAAAAGAATAGTATTTTCAGGATAGAAAATGCCGCTGTCCCTTGTTTGGACGGGTTTGTCCGGCACCGTGACTTTAAGGAGGTAAACACCTTCTTTTTTTACGGAGAACCATTCTTCTGAACTATATGTGGCCCAGCTGCCGTTCGTTTCCGATTTTATAAGCGCGCGGAGCTTGTTGGGAGCGGGTCCAAAAGGGCTTATTGACGACGGTGGGATGCGTACGGAGACAGATATGGTCCTGCCCGGAAGTTTTGCCTTTAAATGTTCATAGGACATTCCCGAATGATATTTCAGGTTCAAGGCGCCGCCGTAGCTTAACATTTTTATACTTTCCGGGAGCGGTCCCGAATCCACGAAATAAGTGGGTGAATTCACTCGTTCCACGGCACCGAAAGAAGGGTTTTTCGCGCCGGAACAGGGAAGAGAAAAGAACATGGAAAAACAACACCCTGTGACAAAGAGGATAAATATCTTATTTTTCATTTTTTATACCACCGGACTTTCAACGGGAACAGCGTACCTTTTTATATGGTAAACTTTTTAGGGCAAATAGGCAAGCGGTTTTGAGGCGTTCCTGCCGAAAGTGTTATACAAGGACATGAAATTTGTAATTTGCGCGTTACTGGTGTAAATTTCATTATTATCTATAATAATGTTTCCCCAATTAAAGGGGGCTGTATGAAACGCATTCTAATAATAGACGATAACGATAGTTTTCGGGAGTTTTTGAGAGAAGTGCTTGAAAGCGCGGGGTACGAGATCATCGATGCCTCGAACGGAGACGATGGGATCAAGTTATACAGGGAAAAGGGGGCGGATATTGTGATCTCGGACATGATAATGCCCGGGAAAGAAGGTCTTGAGACCATGGTCGCCCTTAAGAAAGAATTTCCCGATATCAAGATGATCGCGGTATCCGGCGGAGGGTTTGAAGAACCGACCACCTATCTTGAAGGGGCCGAACTTATCGGAGGGGCGCTTCGTACGTTCACAAAGCCGTTCACCATCCCGGAAATACTTAAAGCGATCAAAGAAATATTGGAAAGCCCGGCGAAAAAAGGAAAATAACATGCGGTTAAGCACGAAACTGGAGATCAGTTATGTGGGGATAGTGGTCGTGGCCCTTTCTATCGCTCTTTTTCTCATTATCGAGAACGCCGAAAGGGACCTCAAGGAAAAAATTGGGGTGGATTTCCAATCAGCCGCGGTCATTGAGGCCGGGAATATCGGGGATTACGTCAAAAGTAAGATCACCGCTGTGCAATACCTTTCCCGCGAAAGCGATCTGCCCGGCGGGGACCCGGAAGAAATGAACGATTATCTTGCCGGAAGCATCAAGGGAAGGAGCGATCTTAAAGATATTTCGGTGGTGGACACGAAAGGCAAAGTGGTCTCTTCAAGCGATCCGGCGCTTTGCGGAAAGCTGTTCCCCTTGAAGGAGAACAGCTGGGACGAGCTTGTCAAAAAAGCCCGGCGCTCCGGGGAGGGCTGTTTGTTTGTGAGCGAAAGCGACCCTGCGATACCGGGTGACCTGAAATGGCTTGTTATTTCCACGGTACCCGAAGGATCTAAAAATAAAATCGGGTCCTTTTTTGTTGGAACGATAAACATGAATCCTCTCCTCAAGCCGGTGGGTAAATTCGAGGAGGAGATGGTAGCCGGGGCAAAAGCTTTTCTCGTGAATAATCTTTCAACGATGATAATAACCCAGGACGGGAAAACGCAGATATTTTCGCCTTTGATATATATCCAAAAAGGGTCCCCGCTATCGGCCCTCATGAAAGGCAGAAAGAGTGGCTCGGTCAAGTATAAAGAACCTAAACGCGGCGCGGTGCTCGCGGGTTACGCGGAGCTTCCTGAGTTCGCGAGTGGCCAGGATGAGACATGGGCGGTGATATCCATGGCGCCGCAAAAAGAGGTGTTCTCTCCCGCGATAAGGCTGAGGAACAAGATGATAGTGCTGGGATTCATCGCTGTGGGCGTGGCGTATGTGCTGGCGCTCTTTCTCGCCAAAGGCATAACCCGGCCGATAAGGAAGCTGGTCGAGGTGACCGATATGATCGCCGGTGGAGATCTTTCCGGCCGGGCGGACATAAGTCAAAATGATGAAGTAGGTGACCTGGCGAGGTCTTTTAACAAAATGACGGAACAGCTCAGCATGGCCATAGTGGAGCGGGACCAGGAGATCATAGAACGAAAGAACATTGAGGAAAAACTTCTGGAAGAGATGGAAGAAAAGGCCAAATTCGTGTCGCTGATCTCGTATGAGTTCAGGACGCCGCTTACTGCTATAAAAGAGGGCCTTTGTATCGTCCTGAACGAGCTGGCGGGCAAGATAAATGAAAGGCAAAGAGCGATACTTTCGCTTGCCCAGAAGAGCGGGGAGAACTTAAGGCGTCTCGTTAACGATATAATACATTTCCACGACCTTGAGACGGACGAAGTAAAACTTCACCCGGTAGAATATGACATCAATCAGGTGCTGGCGGACGTGAAAAAGGCCATGAGACCGCTTCTTGCCGAGAAACAAGGGGTCGATCTTCTGGAAAAACCGGACAAAGGTCTGCCCGCGATCAGGTTCGACAAAGAAAAGATATTATTGGTCCTGACCAATATAGTCAATGTCGCGATAAATTCCACGGACAAAGGGCATGTAACGGTAGAGACCGCGAGGGAGGGAAATAATGCCGTACGCGTCACGATAAGGGACGAAGGATCGGCCATAGTAAAAGAAGAGCTTCCGCGGCTTTTTAGCAGGTTCGAACAAGTGGGAAAGACCGCGGATAAAGTCGCCGGAGGGTCGGGTCTGGGCCTCGCGATATCGAAAAAGATAATAGAAAAACATCACGGAAAGATCTGGGCGGAACAGGGAGAGAACGGTGTGGTGTTCATTTTTGTTCTGCCCATAGACGAACGGAGGCGGGCATGAAAAAAGTTATTTTCTTTTGTTTGACGGGTATCGTCGTTGGTGCCGGGCTTGCCGTGTGCGCGGGAGCGGCGCAAATGGCCCAGGAATCAAGGCTAGGGCCGACCATGACGGAATTCACTGGTCCTGAGCAGCAGCAAGCGAGCACTGGCCCTCTTTTTAAGGAGGATGGCAAGAATCCCGTGGGGGGAGTACTGGACACGGTGTTCAATAAAGTGGTCCCGGATACCGTAAATACGGTCGGCGGTGTGATACCGAGTGGGGCGGAGAAGGCTCCTGAAAATTAAAATTGACCGGTTCGGCATTTCATTGGAGGGGATTAATGGTGAAAAAAATTTGTTTGATAACTTTAGGTTTCTTTTTAATGATGACCATGACAACGGCGTTCGCCGGGCCGGTCACGGGAAGCCAGGAAAAAAACGAAACGGATAAAAAAGGCTTTTTCGACAATATGTCACAGCATATGTCGCAAAAAGCGTCTGATCTCAAAGAAAGCAATGCGCGTGTTAAAACGCAGTCTTTACGTAACAATAAATCTGAGATCGAAAGAAGAAAAGAGAATAAACGGCCCGTCAAGGAGTTCAACCCGGAATCTATATGATCATGAGGCATAGGCCCTGAGTTCGCCGAGGGGTCTGCCGGGAACAGACGGGACCGTTACGAAGAACATGAAGATCGCGACCAAGATAACCCTCTCATCTTTTGTGACGGGCATAATATTGACCCTTCTGATCATCTTCGCCCTTTATCTGGCTGGAACGGAGGAAGTAAAGATCTCCCTGAGGGAGTATTTTTTCATCCTTATATTGCTTATGCCGATCATTGCGCTCATCGGGGGTTTTTACGCGGCCAAGCTGGTGTCTGACCCTATAAACCGGTTGCGTGACGGGACGGAGATAGTAAGGTCCGGCGTGCTGGGTCACAGGGTGGGAATAGGGTCCCTGGACGAAATAGGGGACATCTCCAGGGTTTTTGACAAGGTGACGGATGATCTGGAAAAAATGACGCTTACCGCGCAGAAATATTCAAAGGAACTTTTTGAATGCGAAGAAGACGTGAAAGTGTTCAAGGAAAAAGGGGACTATTTCAGCAGTTTATTCGAGTTGTCGAGCAACGCGATGTTTGTTTATGATGTTACCGGCAGGATATACGATGTCAACAAAAAAGCGTCTGAACTTTCCGGGTACGATAAAGAAAATCTTTTAAAGATGAACATACATGACCTTCACACGGAAAGCGAGCTTCGCCGGTCAAAAGAAACATTAAGGACAGGTGTCGAGATGGCGCCCGTATGTTTTGAGTCACAGTTCCGGAAGGCCAATGGCTCCGTGATAGATGTGGAGATATCTACCAGTATTGTCAGCAGGAAAAAAAGTCTTATGGAAGCGAGCGTATCGGACGTTACGGAAAAAAAGAAACTGGAACGGGCGCTGAAGGATTCCGGAGAGACTTTTCGGACATTCATGGAAACGGCGAGCGATCTTATGTACATCGCCGATGCCAAAGGGTCCTTGACCTACGCGAACGAAGCCATGCTGAGGGCGCTGGGGTATTCAAGGGACGAACTTATCGGTAAACCGATATCCGGCCTGGTCAGCAAAAAATCCTTAAAAGAGCATCTGGAACAGGAAAAGCTTCTGGTAAGCATGGGGACTACGGCGTATGAACCCATATGGACCGCGAAAAACGGGAAAGAGATAATAGGAGAGATAACGATCGTGGCCGTTTATGACAGGAGGGGGAATATTGTTGAGAGCCAGGGTATATTCCGCGACATAACAGAAAGGAAAAAAATAGAAAATTCCCAAAGGCTTGCCAAGCTGGGGGAACTTATCTCCGATATGGCCCACGAGGTCAATAATCCGCTGCAGGTCATACTGGGGTGGGCGCAGCTTGCGCTCATGGACCAGCCGAAGGATTCACATTTATCCAATACCCTTAATATTATCGTGAACGAATGCCTGCAGGCCAAAAATATAATCCAGAGACTGCTCATGTTCTCCAAACCCAGTAAAGGCAATCTTGAGGAAATGGACCTGAACAAAGCAATTGATTTTGTCACAAGCCTGGTGGAGCACCAGCTCTCCCTCGTGAACGTGCGTATTTCTAAAAAATATTCCTCGCTGCCGGTGACGGCGAAGGTCGACTCCAAGCAAATGGAAGAAGTGTTTATGAACCTTATAAAGAACGCGGCGGACGCCATGCCCGAAGGAGGGACCATCACTATCGCGACGGCCAGGGACAATGGCAAGCTGCGGATAGAGATCACTGACACGGGTATAGGTATTCCCGAAGAGAACATGGAAAAAATATTTGAGCCGTTTTTTACGACAAAGGAGAACGGCAGCGGCCTGGGCCTCGCGGTAAGTTTCGGCATAGTAAGAGCCCACGGAGGAGAGCTGAAATACAAGAGTAAGGTTGGAGAGGGGACGACGGTCGCGATTGTCCTGCCGGCAGCCACAGAAGTGGTATAAAAAGGATTGTTCTGAAAAACTCCGTTACTCGACAGCGGGTGACTTATGTGGTAATATACATCTTAATCTGAAGAAGAAAAGGGGGTATTGCAAGTGCGTATCTCCGGTTGTTCTGAGTTATCGGTGGAAAGCGTGTTTCGAAAGATGTGAAAAAGGAGGAAAGATGAAAAAATTAATGGTGTTAATGCTGGTTATCATGTTCGCAGTGAGTGTTATGCCCGCTTTCGCGGCGGACACTGTTTCGAGTACCGGGACCGCGGTCCAGAGCGCGGCAGCGCCGGCTCAGAGTGCCGCTAAGGCAGAGAAAAAATGTTCCTCAAGCGCGAAAGGCGGTTTTTGGCAGGAAACGTATGACGCTATCTCCTGCTGGAGCTGGGGCGGCAACAAGTAATATCCCCGAAAGAATTCTTAATCAAGGAGAACAGGCATGAAAAAAACGTTATTTATGGCGATAATTTTATTTTCTGCCATGACCCTGGTCCCGGCTTTCGCAGAGGAAGGAGAAACTTCTTCCTCCGGCAAAGTATCCAAGGCCAGGGAGAGCGGCTTTCAGAAGGTCTATAATGACCTTGCCTCAAGTCCCGCTTCTACGGATCCTGCCAAAACGGCTACGACCATGGAAAGGGGCTCTGCGGCCAAGGGGCATACCAAGCTCTTTAAACTTGGCCAGCATAAGCAGGGTGAAGTTATGTAAGATCGATCTGATGCCTGTGCGAAAAAGCCTTCCCGTGATCGCAGGGAAGGCTTTTTTGTTAAAAGCCATGTTTGAGGCTCGACACAACGTGCGGCTTCAGGTATATTTAATGAAGAAGGGACATGGATATTCTATGAACAAAGGAGAACATATGAAGAAATTTTTTACAGTAGCTGTCATCGTTCTTTTTGCCTTTAGTGTTGTTCCGGCTTTCGCGGACGAAGGCGTAAAGACCGAACCACAGAAAGCCCAAAGCGCGTCTCAGAAAAGCGTGGCTGCGCCGCAGAAAACCATATTCCAGGGCGTATATGATAAGGTGGGGGACGCGTGCACGACCACTTCCAGCAGAGATCTCAAGGCCTGCGCGGGGACCGAAGCGGGATCAGCGGGTAAAACACATACCAGGTTCTACAGGCTTGGCCAGAAATTATCAGCTGAAGTTATGTAAAAAAAGACAAATAAATATAAAAAAAGGCCCACGAGAACGTGGGCCTTTTTTTATGGTGCCAAGGGACGGAATTGAACCGCCGACACAAGGATTTTCAGTCCTCTGCTCTACCTGCTGAGCTACCTTGGCACCGCAATCATGTGTCCAATAAAGTAGCATATAAGCATGGTCAAGTCAATTGAAAATCAGCCGCGAGAAAGGGAAGGGCTTGAACTTGACAGAATGATACCAATATGGTATCATATTATAGTAGTTGAGATAATAGATTATCAACAATAGATTTTTAAATAAGGGGGTGCGTATGATGTTATGGACGCAAAAGAACATGTTACGACAGGTAGCGCACTGTAGAGAGGGTTGCTGTAAAATGTCCCGGGTATGACGTTAAACTGCCCGTTGACGGGAACAGAATGCCTGCGGTAGATTATTTACCGCAGGCATTCTGTTTTTAGGCACAACATGGCGTTGCCTTGCAGACGATATGTAGGTAAACTTATAAAGTTCGAGAGGGTTTGGATGATGAACAATGCGTACAAGGACTATCTTTAAAAGTATTAAGTGGCTGGCATGTGCTGCAGCTCTGTTGTTCAGTGCTCCCGACGGTTTATCCGCTGACGGGAACGCAGGAACGGGTGACGTTCTGGTGGTGGAAGGGCGGATCAAGCGTTGTTCCTATGAGGGAGGATTTTACGCCATAGAGGGAAATGACGGTAATATTTATAAACCGCTAGAGCTGGATGCTTCGTTCCAGGTCGAAGGTTTGCGGGTGAAGGCGGAACTTCGCCCCATCAAAGAGGACCTCATTTTCCACTCGTGGGGCACGCCGGTGGAAGTCGTGGATATTGAAAGGCAGAGGGATACGCGATGATTACCAGAGGTGTAAAAGGATAGATCTGATGAGAATGCGGATATTGACGATCATTATGACGGTCTGTCTTTTCTCGGGGAACACTTTTGCTCTCACGATGAACGAGAGCAACAAAGAGGTGCTGGCCTATCAGATAGATGTTTCCAGGAAACTTATGGAATATATCGCGGAGATGTTCGATGAGTTCGGGCAGGGTGATATGGAGGCGGGCCAGGCGCTCGAGAAGCTCAGCCTGTGGAAAAACGAATATGATAAGGCCGTGTACCCCGTGCTCGAAGAAGGCGTAAAACTGGACGAATTGATGGAAAAATTCTTTTCTCAGATAGAAAATTATTTTATATTCTATAAAAGAGCTAACAGGGAAAGCACCGAGATAAACATTAAAATGGTAGAAACCAGGAACGAGCTTACGAGAGAGGCCGCGAGGCTCAGCTTCATGCTCGGCGAATGAGAGGCGCGTATGAGAAAACTGTTCTGGATGCTGGTCATTCTTCTTTTATTCCTCTTTCTTGTGGTAAAAAGCAATACATGGGAGACCTGTCGCGTGACCGAGATGAAAGACGGGGTCGAGTGTAAGGTCATAAAACATGTCATGCATTGGGACAGATTGGCCGAATATCTGAAAAAATTGCCGCAAGAGGTCAGGGAAGGCGTGGAGAGTCTCCGCCGGGACATGATAAAACGGTGAACTCTTCGGAATGTCTGGGCTCTAAAGGCGGTCCCGTGATATTAAAAAAGAACATCCTAATTCTTACAGCGTTTTTCACGACGGTCTTTTATTTTGTCTCACCTGCGAACGTTCACGCCGGAGCAAGGTCCGAACAGAGAATAGCGGAAGAGAAAAGGGCCAGGATACAGGTCATCAGGGAAGAATTGCAGCCGCTTGTCGCAAAAGGGGACCTGTATCACGCGGAAGGGCTGATACAGGAATCTCTTCAGTTAAAAAGGGAGTTGTACGGTAATGACAGTATCGAGGTTGCGGACAATCTCCTTTCCCTGGGTTCTTTATTCATGCTCATGGAAGAATATGAGAAAGCGAAAGCGTGTTTAAATGAAACCTTGGCGATAGCCGTTCCGATCTTTGGGGAAAGAAGCCCTAAATTTCTCTCCGTTTATAAATATCTGACCGTGATATACGCCGCTGAGGGCGTATACGATAAAGCCAAAGAAAATGCGGGGATAGCGGCGGCTATTTCCGCCGAGACCCTGGGGGAGGACGCTCCGGAGACGCTGGAAGCGGAAGAGGCGCTCAAGAATATCCGGGAGCTTGAGTCCCAAACCGGCAGGAATATCGGGACGCGGGACAGCGGGGTGACGGATATTTTTTCATGGAAGATAGGGAATATAAAAACGTTCATAGCGACAACTCTTGTTCTTGCCGCTATGCTATTTTTACTAGGGGTAATATCGGGCGCGATAGCCCGGCGAAAAGGATATAGCTTCGTTTTTTGGTGGCTGTACGGGACGGTGCTGTTCCCTGTCGCTTTGGTGCATGCCATATTGATCATCAATAAGGAAAAAACGGACGAAAAAGCGATCCTCCAAAAGGTCGCGGAAATGTCCCGTGAAAAAGACGTAAAAATGAGTGATATAGAAAACCTTGTAAGAAATATACTCCGGGAAGAAAAAATAATAGAGGGAAGAAGGACGCTTAAAGAAGGGATAGGATGCCTTATAATCATGATGGCCCTTATCGCGGCCATGGTCCTTATTTTTTCCTTTTCCTATCCATATGTTCTCCTGGTCTTGCGCCTTCTCGCGAACTATGGAGGCGGCTCCTGATGTGCAGGACCAGGTAATATTTGAATTTACCGGATATCTGATATAGAATTGAAACCATCAAGAAGGAGGGTTAGCCATGAAAAGATCTGTTATTATAAACATTGTTGTGGTCCTTATCGCGGCGCTTTTGGTCTTTACCGTGGTGAAGGACGCTTTCATCAAGTTCGGCGTGGAAAATGGGGTGCGATCGGTAACGGGCCTCAGGTTGGATATGAAGGGCCTCCGTGTGGGGGTACTGAAGACGTTCATCGACGTGAAAGCCCTTAAGTTATATAATCCCAAAGGTTTTAAGGATAAGGTCATGCTGGACATGCCGGGTCTTTATGTGGATTACGACCTGGCAGGTTTTTTCAAAGGGGAAGTCCACATAACGGACATGAAATTGGACCTTAAGGAATTTTTGGTAGTGAAGAACGAGAAAGGAGAGCTTAATCTCGATTCCCTGAAAGTCGTGAAGGAGGGGAAAGAGAAAGAGGCGAAACCAGCCAAGGAAGGAAAAGCGCCTGCTTTCCGCGTAGACAATCTGGAACTCAAGGTGGGTAGAGTGATCTACAAGGATTATTCCAAAGGCGCCGAGCCGGAGATAAAGGAATATAACGTTAATATCGATGACAAATATCAGAACATAACTGATCCGGCGGCCCTTGTGAGCCTTATTCTGATGAAGTCGCTCGCCAATACCACCATATCGCAGCTTACGAATTTTGACGTCAATAGTCTTAAGAGCAATCTTACCGACATGCTCTCTAATGAATTGACCAAGAGCGGCGGGAAGGTGGGGGAGGCTTTGAAGGGTATGACAAAGGGGCTTTTTGGTAATTAACTCAGCGAGTTAACGGGAAGGAAAATAAATCATGAAGAAAACCGACAAATTTACCTCCGGGGACATACTTGAAATGGCCGTGCAGGCCAAGAAAAAAGGCATAGAGCTCTATCTGGCCCTGGCGAAGAACAGCGGGAATTATTATGTGGGTAAGGTTTTCATGGAACTCGCCAAGGATGAGAAGAGGCATAAACGGGAAATGGACGCCTGGCTCGAGAAAGTAAAGGGAGAGAAAAGAGAAGAGGCGTATCCCGGGGAAAGGGCTCTTTTTTTGAAGTCGCTTGTCGAATCGAGCACCTTTAACTGCGATACTGCCCAGGAGAAAGCGCTCGAAAAGACCATAGACGAAGAAGACGCCCTTCGCGCAGCCGTCAATTTTGAGAAGGACTTCATGCTGTTCCTCCATGAGCTCAAAAAGCATGTTTCAGAAAAGGAGGCCGGTACGATAGATGTGCTTCTTGATGAGGAAATGCGGCATATTAAGGACATATTCGCGCTTAAGGACAAGTTAGAAAAGGGAGAGTAGTGAGGGTTTTCAAGGATGGGTCCTGCCGCTCAGGTCTCTGCGCTTCTCCGCGCTCCGCTTGTGCGATGCTCGAGACCATTCGCGTCACCCATCCTTGATCGGATCTCTTGTGATACTTGTGGTAGCGGGAATATGTCAGTGGAGAACAGCGGGGACGATCTTTCTTACGGAATTTAGCAGAAATATTTTGTCGGCTTTTCTAAGGTCCTCGTAATAGAGGACCTTTTCCTTTACGGGGACCACGCCGGTCTCGAGAAGGTATTCTCTGTAAACTCCTCCAAGAAGTCCTGAGGACAGGGGTGGGGTGAAGAAGCCGTTGCCTTGCTTAAGCACTACGTTCGTTATCGCTCCTTCCGTGAGTTCACCCATATCGTTGAAAAAAAGGACTTCGAAGTGTCCGGACCGTCGCGCCGCGAAAAGTTCCTGATCATATAAGGGCCGGTTTGTGGTCTTGTGCCGCGAGAAAATATCGTTTTTTGGAACGGTCTTTTCGGAAATGGTCACCGGGACCGGCAAGGGCCAGTCACTGTCAAGGTCGGAAGGTGTTATTTTAACGCTGCCGTTTCTGTCCAGAGTGAGCCTGACGCGGTATTTCAACGAGCTGTCAAAACAAAACGAGGTCTTGTTCAAGGAGGCCGTTATTTTGTCCCTGTCATACGGGAAGGAGAAACGCTCGCTTGACGTTTCAAGCCGTTTAAGGTGGCGCTCGAGAAGGAAATAGTCCCCCTTTTCCCAAAGGAGCGTCTCAATAAGGGAAAAATCCTCTTTTTCTCCGGAGCCTGTAAGGAAGAGGCCTTTCAGAAGGCATTCGTCATATTCTTTGACGGGATCGGAATCGTATACTATGCCGCTGCCGATACCGAGTTCCGCCCTGTTAGTGCCTTTGTTTATCAGAAGGGTGCGGATCGCCACGTTGAAAAGGGCCTGGCCGGACGGCGTTATATAGCCCATGCTGCCGGTATAGATATTACGTTCTTCCTGTTCAAGCTCTTTTATTATCTCCATCGTGCGTTTTTTGGGGGCCCCGGTCACGGAGCCGGAAGGGAACATTTCTTTGAACACGCTGTGCCAGCCGGTATTTTTACCGATCCTGGAACTTATGGTGGATGTCATCTGAAGAAGCGTGTTGTATTTCTCTATCTCAAAAAGTGAGCCGGTCTTTACAGAACCTGTTTCGGATATTTTCCCCATATCGTTGCGGAGCAAGTCCACTATCATTATGTTCTCGGCCCTGTTTTTCTCGGAATCGGCGAGGGCCCTTGTGTTGGCGCTGTCCTCTCGTTCTGTTTTTCCGCGTTCCATAGTGCCTTTCATGGGTTTTGTCAGCATCTCGTCCTTGTCCCTCTGGAAAAAAAGTTCCGGAGAAAGAGAAAGGATGGTCCATTCGTCCAGGTCCATGTAAGACGCGTAGGGTACTTCCTGCCTTTTGAGGAGAGAAAGGAAAAGGGCCAGGGGGGACCCTGAAAGGCCGAATTTATACTTGAAACTGTAATTGACCTGATAGGTGTTGCCTTTTTCCAGATGGTCCTTTATGCGGCTTATATCCTGATAGTAGTTCACCCGAGGTGTCGAATAATAGCCATTCATGATGCGGAAGGTATCTGGGCCGGAACTTTTGGATAGAAGGGACAGTACTTTATCGGCCGGCAGTTTCTTGACCGATTCGAATATCCCGAAGGAAAAAAGCGGGAAAGAGGACGCCTTGTTAAAAGGGATGTCTAGAAAATGGTAGCCGAGCTCGTAGGACAGGAAACCCGCCGCGAAATAGCCTTCCGACAAAAAATGTTCAAGCCGGCTGAAACAGGGTTCCACATCGAGGGGGCTTTTACAGGTTATGGTCTCCACGGGGTCCCGGAAGACCACGGCGTCTTTAGCGGGGTTATCGATAATGGTATTGTAAAAAATGAACGTATTTTTCAGCATATAATAAGGGAATTTTCCCGTCGGCGCGGGTTCGTTGACTATTATTATAGATGTGATACAATAAGAAATCAACACGGGAATTCGAGTTTTTGCGTGCTGTTATTGTGAAGTATTCGCAGCGGGAAACGACACCGAAGGTGCCGTAGACCGCGGAAGTAACACTTTGACATAATATTGAGGTAGGTGTCCCGGCAGATTTATCGGCGAAAAGAAGCCGCTAAATCTGATCGCCGGGACACGTTCGGCTAAAGCTTTGCCTTCGCTGCCGCTTGGCAAAGCTAAGCCTCACGTGCCAGTAGCTATAGTTGGATAGAGCTGGACCTGCCGAAGGCAGGGACAGGCGAATACCAAAGGTATTCGCAGCGGGAAACGACACCGAAGGTGCCGTAGACCGCGGAAGTAACACTTTGACATAATATTGAGGTAGGTGTCCCGGCAGATTTATCGGCGAAAAGAAGCCGCTAAATCTGATCGCCGGGACACGTTCGGCTAAAGCTTTGCCTTCGCTGCCGCTTGGCAAAGCTAAGCCTCACGTGCCAGTAGCTCAGTTGGATAGAGTAGCGGTCTACGAAACCGTTGGTCGGCAGTTCGAATCTGCCCTGGCACGCCACTATAAAATTCGGGCCTGCGGGCTGCGGCATCAGGAATTGCCGCACCCTTCGGCCCTTTCAGGCTGCTGGGGAACGCAGCCGAATTTTTTTAAGGGGGAACCAAAGGTTCCCCCTCCTTGTCTCGTCATCGTGCCAGGGCAGGGACCTCGCTTCGCTCGGTTTCTGTTGCCGCCCGCTTTAAAAAGCTGCCTTTTTCGATAGATGTTTACAAGACACGATACAAAATCCATGCTGTGTGATACAATAATCAGCGTGGAGAAAAGCAAAAAGTTGTTGGAGAAGGTGCTGATCGTGGATGATGACGCGGAACTACGAAGCGAGCTTCGGGATTTTCTCGAAGGTTATGATGTCGTTGAGGCTTCCCGCGGGGAAGACGCTTTGAGACTGCTTAAGAGGGCGAACGATATCGGCGTGGTCATTCTAGACGTCGTTATGCCGGGAGTGAGCGGGCTGGATGTGTTGACGGAGATCAAGAAAATGGACCCGGACCTCGGCATCATCATTTTAACCGGGCATAGTTCCAAGGATATGGCGATAAGAGCGCTGAAATGCCGTGCCGACGATTACGTGGAAAAACCGCTATATGGCGGAAAAATACGGGAAGCGGTAGAAAAGCTTATGGAGTCACGGGACGGCAGGGGAGACATGAGCGTCCTGGACCTTGGGGGAAAGGTAGAAAAGATAAAGCGTTTTGTGGAAAAGAACCGTTATAAAAAGATAGGGCTGGAAGAGGCCGCCAATGCCGTTTGCCTGAGCCCGAAATATCTGAGCAGGGTCTTTAAGGAATATACAAGAACGGGCTTTACGGACTACAAATTAGCGGTGAAAATAAAGGGTGCCAAAACACTTTTGAGCAAGACGAGCTGCAATATTAATCAGATCGCGGCCAAATTGGGATACGAGAACGCGGAGTCGTTCATAAGGCAGTTTAAAAGATCTACAGGATATACTCCTACGGGATATAGAAAGAGAACAAAAAAAAAGCGCTAAAACCTTCCTGGCATTAGTGGTGATTTGCCCGTTATTTTCCAGCAGCCTTTTTATCGTTTTAAGGACCCAGACAGGCGAGAAAAAGTCAATAAAATGCAAAATTGTCCAATGTAAATGTACAGGTACCGGGAGCCGGATATCATAATACCTGTCTAGTTGATCATGGAAAAGCTTTTATCGGCGGCAAAAAGCGCGTTGGAAGAAAAATGAGGTACCCCGGAGGAAATGAATGGCTGTTTCGCCTACTTTTTTGCCGCAATTGTGGTATTATTGTATAAATATCTTTTCTGTGATAATGATCGCCGTTCACAATAGAACATGGGAAGGTTCATATGAGACAGCGTGGATCTGGAATATTCCTATTTTTTGTTTGTGCTGTTCTTTTTTCCTCTGGATTTTGCTCCCCGCTCTGGGCGGACTTGGAGCTGGTGGGCAAGGAAGGCGTCCTTCTTTCAAGAGGGATAACGGATTGGCAAATACTCATGGACGGTATGTTGAGAAGTTCCTACAATAACTTAGGGTATGTTCAGACCCTTGACTGCAAAAGAAAGGACGATCTCCAGGATTACATGGGTTATCAGTACTATTTTGGGTTCGACGTAAAATTCAAGGACGAATATGAGGGGTATATTAAATTCTCGAGCCTTACCGCGGACAGGTCGGAGGCGCCGCTATTCCCGCAAAGGAACATACATACGTTGTACGGGGACGTAAAAGCGTACCGGAAAGAGTACCTCCTGCCGCAGCTTCAAGAGTGGTGGCTGGACGTCCCGTTGGGTTATTCCGATATCAGGGTAAGAGCGGGTCTTTTTCCTTATTCGGTGGGTGTGGGTATAGCGCTCGGCGGGTATTATGAAAAGTACGGTGTCAACCTTTACAGCGAGACAGACAAATTGTCATGGAGGCTGCATTTTGACGTTCCGGACGTAGAGAACAAATGGCATGTGGGACCCAGGACGCTCGCCGATGAAGAGTTCTTCGGGTTCAGATATGACAGCAGGGCCTGGTTTTTCGCGGGCGATATGACGGTCAAGCTCAAAGAATTCGAATGCCAGCCGTATCTCGGGATACTTCTGGACAGGACCCCGTGGTGGAAAAGAAGTTCTCCGTACGCGATCCCCGTGGATGAGGATTATCTAGGGACATATGGCGCGAATTTCAAGACACATTTTGGGGACCTTTCGCTTGAGGCGGAAGGCGCGGCCAATTTCGGGAAGGCATGGTCACGGGACCCGGAGATCATTGACCTGGAGCACGCTGGGTTCTTCTTTATGGGAGGCGCGTCGTATTCTTTTTTTGAGGAAAAGATCGTGCCGAGGGTGAGATGTTATTACGCTTCGGGCGATAAATTCGTGGGCGACGATATAACCGACGGACAGTTGATAAAGGGCAGGAGCCGCGCGTTCGCGGTGTATTCTCCGACCAACAGTAATCTCTCGGACTCGCATTACCCGGCTTTTGAAGATGGTCCGTATGTTTTTATGGGAATGGGGTCTTCTCTTAACGAGGGCATTCTTCGTCCGTCGACTTTTGCCGACCCCTATCAGATGTCGAATCTTATAGCGCCTAATGTTGGGGTGGATCTCGCCCTGACGGATAAATTTACTGTCAATCTGGATTACTGGTATTTGAGGACCGCTGAGCCGCCTGTCGGGGCCCTTCTTAATCCGGACACGGGGCTCTTCGATCCTTATACGCTTCCTACTTGCCTTGGGAACGAATTTGATATTTACGCGGAATATGCCGTTAACGATTATATAACTTTGAGCGCGCTTGGCGGGATATTTCTCCCGGGCAAATATTTCCGTCAACAGAGGGACGACGGCGATGTTCTGGGAGTGATATCCGCCCCGCGGTTTGACGGGGGCGCGTCTAACGCGTGGCTGGTGGAAATGGCCGTTACGTACAGTTACTAATATGGTATCCTGTTTAATACAAATGAACGATGATAGTGTAATGAATAATGCTACTATTGTCATGCCCGAATGTTTTAATCGGGCATCCAGTTCTGGATTCCCGCTAAGAACATGCGGGAATGACTATACGGAGGACGGGTTATGAACATAAGAAGAAAACTGACTGTTCTTTTCGGAGTGATAGCCGCGATATACCTTATTACGATCCTTGCGAACATCGTCTTTGACAGGCAAAGGGAAAATTTTTATTTTAAACATGCGAAGATCAGCAAGGAGAGATCGTTCAATATGGTGATGGAACTGGTCGGATCGCCGTTGGAGCTATGCGTTTATGATTACACGTTCTGGGACGAAATGGTGGATTTCGCTGAAGGGAAAACCCCGAAGGACTGGCCGAAATTCAATCTGGACACTACTTTTGATACGTATAGCACGAACGCCGTGTGGGCGTACGATAAAGACAAAAATCAGCTATACGCCTATAACAACATAGAGAACGCATCCACAAAAGAGATATCGATACCGCACAAAGAATTGATCGGCAAGTTTTTGTCAGGAGGGAATCACCTCTGTCATTTTTTCATAAACACTTCCGAAGGTCTTATGGAGGTCAGGGGAGGGACTATCCATCCGTCGAAGGACGAAGAACGCGCGACTCCGGTCAGGGGATATTTTTTGGTTGGGCGCTTGTGGGATGATAAATATGCCGAACTTCTTACGCAATACATGGAAGCGAAAATAGATATAATCCCGGGCGGGGAAGGGACGAGAAAGCGTGATGGTTCCGTTTTTACGAGAAACATAGAAGGATGGGAAGGCGGCACGATCGCGGTCGTGGTCGTTCATGTGGAAAATCCCACGACGACAAATCTCAAGAACGCTCACAAAGCAATGCTTTTGGCGGATCTTGTCCTTATGGGAGCTGTGCTCGGCTTGATACTTTTTGTAGTGATCGGATGGATAAACGCGCCTCTTGCCTCGATATCCGAAGCATTAAAGAAAGAAGACCCGGCGATGCTGGGGGACCTCGTCAAGGACAAATCCGAATTTGGCGAAATAGCGCAGCTTATCAAAAGGTTTTTCGAGCAAAGGCAGGCCCTTTTCAGGGAGATCGATATGAGGAGCAAAGCTGAGGAAAAGCTTAAAGAAAAACTGGATGAAGTTAAACGATTTAATGAGGTATTAGTGGGAAGAGAGGCCAGGATAATCGAACTGAAGAAAGAAGTGAACAACTTAGCGGGAGAGCTTGGCAAACCGGGACCTTACAGCGGCAGCTAACGGATGTTTTCCGGGAAAGGGATATTATGAAAAAGACCAGCATTGGTATACTTACGGGCGGAGGGGACTGCCCGGGCCTTAACGCTGTTATAAGAGCGGTCTCCAAAAAAGCGATCATCGGCCATGGATGGGAGATAATAGGCGTAGAAGACGGGTACGAGGGGCTTTTAAAGGGGGCATGGAGAAAGCTTTCGAGCAGGGATGTGTCCGGCATTCTTACTATTGGCGGGACAATACTGGGAACGTCGAATAAGGATAATCCGTATAAGGTGCTGGTGCAAAAGGGCAAAAAAACGGTATTCGAGGACCATTCAAAAAAAGCGCTTCGAAGCATAAAAAAGATGGGGATATCCTGCCTTGTATGTATTGGCGGCGACGGAACGCTTAATATAGCCAGCAAGCTTTACAGGGACGGTGTTCCGGTCGTGGGAGTGCCCAAGACCATAGACAATGACCTTCTGGGGACGGACATAACCTTTGGTTTTTACTCGGCCGTTTCTATCTGTACCGAAGCCATCGACCGTGTCCACACGACCGCTCAGTCGCATCACAGGGTGATGATCGTGGAGGTTATGGGCAGGACCGCCGGATGGATAGCGCTTTATTCCGGGGTCGCCGGAGGAGGGGACATAATCCTTATGCCGGAGATACCGTACGATATCAACGCCGTGGCCGAAAAGATCAGAGAAAGAAACCAGCGGGGAAAAAAATTCAGTATTATCGTCGTGGCGGAGGGAGCGAAGCCGAGGGGCGGGGACGTTGTTGTTCAGAGGATAGTGAAGGAGAGCACCGATCCAGTCCGGCTGGGTGGAGTAGGGTTTGTTATAGGTAAAGAACTTGAGGAAATAACAGGTATAGAGACGCGTACGGTCGTTATTGGTCACGTACAGAGGGGAGGCTCACCTACGGCCATTGACAGGATACTGGCCACTCAGCTTGGGACTAAAGCTTGCGAGTTGATCGAGGAACAGGATTTCGGCAAAATGGTGGGATTGCGGGGGGGGAACCTCATCTCTGTCCCGCTTTCCGATGTGGCGAAAGGGGCACGCAAGGTCCCTCTTGATCATGAGCTTATAAGGTCGGCCCGCGCGATAGGCGTGAGTTTCGGGGATTAAAAAGAACTCAGGTTGTTTGTATCTCTCTGCAAAAAATTTACCGACACCTGCACCAAAATCCTTTCCCTCGAGCAAAATTCTCAAAGGGGCCCTTGGATTTTGGGGCAGGGGTCAGTCACAAATTCCGATTTTCATAAGAGGGTAATTTAATATCGGTTGACAAGCTTGAAAAATGATACTAAAATAGTATCAGTTAGTTGGGATAAGAGGGCACATTTCAAGGAGGTTGAATATGTTCTGTAGACAATGTGAACAGACGGCAGGAGGAAAAGGATGTTCTTTTAAGAAGGGGATGTGCGGAAAAGACGACATTACGGCGACGTTGCAGGACCTTCTTCTGCATTATCTGAAGGGGATAGGTTTTTATGGCACAATATTAAGGGAAGCGGGGATAAAGGACAAAGAGGCTGACATTTTCATCAGGGAAGCGCTTTTTACGACCATCACCAACGTCGATTTCGATCCTGAACGAATAAAAGAATGGATAAAAAAAGCTTCCTTGATCCGGGAAAGGATGGAAAAAACCGCGATCGATGTGTACAGGAAAAAGAAAGGGAAAGATATCGAAAAGAGAAGCCTTCTTGTTTTTGACAGAACGCCGGGAAATACGGTGGAAGAGATGTACGAGAAAGGCAAGAAAACAGGTGTCATGTCGGACCCGTCATTGAACGAAGATATAAGGAGCCTGCGGGAGATACTTCTTTACGGTTTGAAGGGTATGGCGGCCTATGCCGACCACGCTTCTATTCTCGGAGAAGCCGACGAAGCGGTGGATTCTTTCTTTTACACGGGGTTGACGGCTTTATCGGACGATTCACTTTCGGCGGACGATCTTGTAGGGCTCATAATGGAATTCGGAGGGGTTAACCTTAAATGTATGGAGTTGCTTGACAGGGCGCATACGACCCGGTTTGGCCATCCGGTCCCTACAAAGGTCTCGACAGGGATAAAAAAAGGTCCGGCGATAGTCGTCTCAGGGCATGATCTCCTGGACCTGGAACAGCTTCTGGAACAGACAAAAGGGAAGGGGATCAACATATACACGCATGGGGAAATGCTGCCGGCGCACGGGTATCCCGGCCTCAAAAAATACGGCCATTTCGCGGGGCATTACGGAACCGCCTGGCAGAACCAGCAGAAGGAGTTCGCGGAGTTTCCCGGAACGATACTTATGACGACCAACTGTATACAGGAACCGAAAGAGGTGTACAGGGACAAAATATTCACGACAGGCCTTGTCGCATGGCCGGGTGTGAAGCATATCGAAGCTTCATCCGGCGGGAAAAAAGATTTCACCCCGGTGATAGAGGCGGCCCTGAAAGCCGGCGGATTTAAAGAAGATAAAAATGATAAAGAAATACTTGTAGGTTTCGCGAGGAACGCCGTTCTCGGCGTGGCTGACAAGGTGATCGACGCGGTGAAGACCGGGAAAATAAGGCATTTTTTCCTTATAGGCGGATGTGACGGAGCGAAGCCCGGCAGGAACTATTACACGGAGTTCGCCCAGAAGGTCCCGGGGGATTGCGTGATACTGACACTGGCCTGCGGAAAATTCAGGTTCAATCGCATGGAATTCGGCGACATTGGCGGGATACCGAGGCTCCTCGACTGCGGGCAGTGCAACGACGCGTATTCTGCCATAGCTATCGCTACGGCCCTCGCAGGGGCGTTTAAGTGCGGTGTGAACGATCTTCCTCTTTCGCTCGTACTTTCATGGTATGAGCAGAAGGCGGTGTGCATACTTCTTACGCTTCTTTCGCTGGGAATAAAGAACATAAAGATCGGGCCGTCACTCCCCGCGTTCATATCGCCGAACGTGCTGAAAATATTGGTGGAGAAGTTCAATATTCAGCTTATCAAAACCCCGGACGAGGACCTTAAGGAGATATTAGGATAAAATTATCTCGCATTCATCCCGCGGGGCCCGTCGGGGGAGCGCTCTGCGCGCCCATAGAATGGGTGCTCGAGCGTCACCCCCCGCCACCCGCGGAATGCCTGCTTCGGACGGCGTGGGAAAGATATTGAACCGTTACCAAGTTGTCCACGGGTTATTACTTGCATGTTTTCATTTTCATGCTACCCAACAGTTGACGGACGGGTGACGCGAGCGGCAGGACCCGTCCGTCAACCACCTGCCGAATTTTTGGACAGTTCAATAAATTATTTGTAACGCTTGTCAACTAACCGGAGGAGTTTGACGCCGGTACGGATAGTGGAAGGCTCGTGGTACACGAAAGCCGTGTCGAATATGCCTATGGACATGTTTTTCCAGAGATCCGGGTAGCGATTCTGGATATTGGAGAAGATGTGGGATTCTATGTCGTTCTTCGGCCGACCTTCTTCCTTGAGTTCCAGATGTATCTCCATGACTTCTTTTATGCCGCGCAGTTTAAACACTATCTGCCACTCGGTCGTTATGCCGGGAACGTCTTTTAATATGTCCTCGAACATGAGAGGATAGAGATTCCCGCCGGATGCCACCACGAGTTCGTCCGCGCGTCCGCGTATCTTCGCCAGCCGTTTAAGAGGCAGTCCGCACGGGCAGTTCCCGGGGATGATCCTGCCGATGTCCCTGTTACGGTATCTTACAAGTGGCATTGTGTGCCGGGAAAGCGTTGTCACGGCGATTTCACCGTAACCGTCCTTGTCGGGATCGATTATTTCTATGAGATAGTCGTTTTCGTTTATATGATAGCTTTCGCATTCGGCGAACGGTTCGAATGCCATGATACCGGCGGATTCGACAGAAGCATACACCATCCTTACCTCGGCCCCCTGCCATACTTTTTTCATCCAGGGCCTGGCCGCGTCAGGCATTTCCTCGGCGCCGCCAATGATGAATTTCAGTGGATAGGAACCTTTCTTTTCGGCGATCTCAGTCAGTTTTATTAGCCACGTCGGTTCGCCCATTACGATGTTGATGCCGTACTGGGGTATCCTTTTATAGACTTCCATCGGGTCGATCTTGCCGGCGTCGATGGCAAAGAGCTTGGCTTTTTCCAAACATTTATGTGTCAGCATCCCGGGTATCCATACGCAGAAATCAAAAGCGTTTATCGCGCGGTCGGAAGGGGTCGCTCCGCCCAGGAAGAGGCCTGCCGCCATGACCTTTCCGACCCAGTCGAGCTCGTCATGCGTGACGTATATCCGCTTGTTCCTGCCGGTCGTCCCTGATGACTCGAAAGCCATATGCGGTTTTCTGCAGAGGAACTCTTCCGCGCTATTCATTATATCTTCCGGAAAAGTGAAAAAATCACCGAGATCTGATGGTTTTTTTATCCTGGAGGGCGATATCTTCAGCGATCTGAATCTCTTTTTGTAGAAAGGGGAACGCCTGGAAACGTATTGCACGATATTCCGGAAAGAACCGCTGTTTTTCCAGCGGATGAACCTTTGAGGTGTTCTTTTGAGGGCACCGCCCATCATCTCGGGAGAGACCGCTAAAAAGGACTTATTGGTGATGTTTATCAGCATGCTGTTTTAAACTTCTTTCAGCGCTTTTATCAAGGCCTCTTCGAACAGGTCTGTCCCAAGGTCTATTTCTTCTTCCGTTATGTAGAAGCACGGAGCAAGGGTAAAGGCGTTCTTATAGTATCCGCCTATATCCAGGACAAGCCCGCGCTTTTTACCGCCGGCGGAAAGTTTGCCGCTAAGGCCTATTTCCTCTATTCTCGAAGTCAGTTCCTTGTTAGGCGTAAAGCCGTCGCTCTGGCACATCTCAACCCGTATCGCGAGTCCGAGGCCGTCGACTTCGCCTATCTGGGGGTATTTTTTCTGGAGTTCCTTGAGCCTCCGGACAAAATAGGCGCCTTTTTTCGGTATTTCTTCCTCGAAATCGGATTCTTTGATGAGATCCATGGTCTCCAGGCCCACGGCAGTACCCAGCGGGTTGGACGAGAACGTGGAATGTGTGGAGCCCGGGGGAAAGACGTCAGGCGATATAAGGGCCTCTTTTGCCCACACGCCCGAAAGAGGGTTAAGCCCGTTGGTCAGGGCTTTGCCGAAGACGATGATGTCCGGGGACACGCCAAAGTTCTCCATGGCCCAGAATTTTCCGGTCCGATAAAACCCCATCTGTATCTCGTCGTCGACGAAAAGGATATTGTGCTTGTCCAATATCTTTTTAAGGGCGGGAAAATACCCACGGGGTGGTATCACGTATCCGCCTGTTCCCTGGACAGCCTCCGCGTAAAAAGCGGCGAACTCGCAATTGTTGGTCTTATTATCGATCACGGAATAATATTCTGTTTCGAACAGCCTTTCGAACTGCTTCAAGCAGTAGAATTTGCAGTCGTCTTTCTTCTTGTCGTAAGGGCACCTGAAACAATATGGGTATGGCACAAAAAACGCCCTGTCGCCGAAATGTCCGTAACGTTCCCTGTACCGGTAACTTGAAGTGATCGCGGACGCGGCCAGTGTTCTTCCGTGATAACCGCCCATGTATGCGAATACAAGGCTCTTGCCGGAGTGGTTACGGACGAGTTTCAGGGAGTCCTCTACGGCGGAAGAGCCGCCGACATTGAAATGTATCCTACCTTTCTGTCCCAAAGCGGTTTCGGTGTAGCCGGCAAGCGCCGCAGCAAGCGAGATCTTCTCTTCATGAAGGTACTGGCATGCCAGCTGGGGGAGGCGGTCTATCTGTCTTTTTAGGGCCGAGTTAAGGCGTTCATTTTTGTAACCGAAATTCACGGCGGAATAGAGCATCTGAAGGTCCAGGTATTCGACGCCGTTATTGTCGTAAAGGTAGCTGCCTTCCGCGGCTGTGAATATGTTAGGGTTCTTGACATAATGTACAGTGTCGCCCCAGGAGCAGTATTTCGATTCCAGTTTCAGAAGCTCTTTCTCGGTCATTGAGCCGTTTTCCACGGCCACCGAACCGTTTTTCCTGTTTTTGGTCATAAATGTCCTTTAAAATAATTATATACTTTTTTCAGTTTTTTGAACGGGATATGGTCCACTTTGTCCTTATTAAGATAGCCTATAAGCGGTTCTTTTGCAAATATAATATCGCACTCTTTGGCGGGGCACAGGTCCGATAACCCGTCGCCGATATATACGCTCAAGTGCCTTTTTCCGGGCGGTGTTCTCATGCTGGACTTTTTGCAATGGGCGCATTTCGCGCATTTATCGTTTCCTAGCGGGAATGACGGCACAAGGTTGTCACCGGAGACCTTAAGCCTGTTGGAGCGTATGTTTATTCCGTCCATTCCGTGCGCCTTCAGTATCCCGCGGACGATATAGTCGAAGTCGTCGGTAAGTATAACTATCTTGATATCTTTTGAATCGAGAAGCTCTTTAAGCGTTTTAAAGTATGGATCAAGCGGGACGCGGGAAAGATATCTGTCGAGCCCTTTTTTAGTTATATTGAGGCCTTTGATCTGTCCCGCAAGGCATTCTTTTGAACCAATGAGGCCTTTTTTCCATTTTTTTTCCAAACTCATCCATTTTTTATCCCGCGAAAAACGGGCCAACATGTCGTCTATAACGTCAAAAGAGGTGATAGTGTTGTCGAAGTCAAAAAAAATGGTATAGCCCGTATTTTTATTCATGGGAGATAATTGTATACCGAAAATGGATCAAGGACAAGGGGCATGGCATATATCCCGAAAATTAGTATACTTTATGGGACCGCACTTTGTGTGTCGTAAGTCGCGGAACGAGAGGGGAAAAATGAACACGCTTTTTCTGCTGTTTTTGGCAGGCATATTCATAGTGCTGTTTTTGTCGGTCGCGCGATATATCGAGCGCGCGAACATATTTTTTCCTATGAGAGGAATAAACAGGTACCCGGACATGGCGGATTTGCCTTATGAGGAGGTATATCTGGACACGGCCGACGGCCGGAAGCTTTACGGATGGTTCCTGCCTAACGAGAAGGCGGACCATACGGTGCTTTTTTTGCATGGGAACGCCGGTAACATCAGCCATCGCCTTGAGAAGGCATCCTTGCTTTACGGGATGGGGCTTAACGTTTTTTTATTCGATTACAGAGGCTACGGCAGGAGTGAAGGGTTTCCTTCCGAGTCCGGGATCAAGCTTGACGCGAGAGCGGCATATGACCATTTGACGCGCGTATGGAGGGTGCCCGCGGACCGTATTATCCTTTACGGGGAATCCATGGGGGGCGCCGTAGCGGCGGACCTCGCGGCAAGTAAGAAGGTAAAAGCTCTTATAACGGAGGGGGCGTTCACTTCTATCGGTGACATGGCGGGGATATTTTACGCGTTTCTGCCACGTTTTATTATATCGACAAAATTCGATACGGTGTCTAAAATAAAGAACGTCACATGCCCCAAGCTTTTGATCCAGAGCGTAGATGATGAGATAGTTTTTTTTGATATGGGGAAACGTCTTTTTGAAGCGGCGGCCGGGCCGAAAGAATTCCTGGAGATCAGAGGAGGGCATAATACGGCTTTTCTGGATTCGAAAGAGGAATTCACGCGCGGTATCGAGGCGTTCCTGACGGGCCTGAGAGGCGGGCGCCGGACGTAAGGCCGGAAGAGAGGGGTCGGGATGGGATATAACGATGATAGGGGACTGATCGAACGCGGCATACGTGTGGGTGATGAGAAAATGTACCAGGCCGATAAGATATGGTCCCGATATAGTAATGACAAGGTCGATATTGGAGAACGTCTCACTTCCGTGATCAGGTCTTTGAACAAAGCGCTGCCGTTGAGGAAGAAAATGAGGGCTCTTTCCATTGGGTCCAGCGCGGAGCCGCAATTTCGTATACTTGAGACGGCGTTCAGGGGAGGGTTATATCTGCTTGATCTTGAAAAAGAGGCTCTCGCCGTGGTGAGGGAGAGGATCCTACGCCAGGGAACGCGCCACGTGGCGACCTTACACGGGGATTATAACAGCATATTGCTCGACCCCGTGAGAACGAATGATTTCGTTAAAAGAAAACTTGGGGGAGAAAAGGCGGACCTGGTTACGCTCCATCACTCGTTGTACTATTCGAACGGGTGCTCATGGAAGTCGATCGTAGAGAATCTTTTCCGAAAGGTATTGTCCCCTAAGGGGGCGATGCATATCGTGCTTATGTCGGCGAACGACAAAGATCAAAGATCGACATCATGGCTTTATAACCATTTTGTGGGCAAGTTCTTCGGCTGCCGCAACGATCAGGACCTGCTAAAGTTCAAAAAAGAGCTCCTTAAGGACCCTGTTTTCAGAAAAGCCGAAATAGTTTCAAAGACCACCGAGGTCGATTTTTATGTGGATGATTTCGAGAAATTCATGGCCGTGGTGTGGATGATACTGCTTTATCCGAACGTCCATGTTTATAGTTCTGCGCAGAAAAAAGAGATCACAGAATTCGTGTACCGTGAGTTCTGGAGCAAAAAAAAGCCTCTTAAACAGAAACAGGACCATCTGGCGATATACAGGGGCCTGCGGTTCAGGGGGATAATATGACGGGTCCTGACGTCCGGGTCACTGCGAATTTTGGTGGTTGGCGGGCGGGACCTGTCACTCGGATCCCTGCGCGTTTCCGCGGGCTACGCCCTTGTGCAATGCTCGGGATCACTCGTGCCACCCGCCCGTCAGCCGGTGTGTGGCATGAAACGGGACCACTCGCGTCACCCGTCGTATTAGCTTGTTATACGTGTGGGATAATAAAATTGAAGAAGAGGGAATGTTTCTGGTTGACAAGAGTCGGAAAGTGTGTATAATATCATTTGTAAGACACAAAGATGTGGTTTTTACGTGAATACGATGAGGCGTTCAGATGAACGCCTTTTTTTTTGGATAATGACGTCCTTTCTTGCCGCAATGGACCGCGGCGAAAGGACGTTTTTTTTGTGCGGTACTTGATATAAAAAAAATTGGCATATGGACGCGGAAAAGGGTACAATAACTACTATTACGAAAAAAGGAGCGGGGGTATGAAAAATAATAGAAAAAGTCAAATGAACATGGAAACAATAGCGGATTATTACGGAGAGAACGTTTTTAGCCTGAAGAACATGCGTAATTATCTTTCTGACAGGGCTTATAGGTCTCTTCTTGCTACTATCAGGGAAGGAAGGTCTATTGATCCCGGTATAGCCGATGAAGTGGCCGACGCTATGAAAACATGGGCCCTTGAAAAAGGAGCGACCCATTTCACCCACTGGTTCCAGCCGTTAACGGGATCGACGGCCGAGAAACACGATTCATTTATACAACCTGACGGAGAAGGCGGAGTGGTGCTGAAGTTCTCAGGAAATGAACTTATAAAAGGCGAACCGGACGCTTCAAGCTTCCCGTCGGGTGGGCTTAGAGCGACATTCGAGGCGCGCGGTTACACCGCGTGGGATCCGACCAGTCCCGCCTTTATTAAGGAAGGGGAGAATAGTACCACACTTTGCATACCGACCGCTTTTTACTCGTATCACGGGGAGGCCCTTGACAAAAAGACGCCGCTTTTAAGGTCGATGGCCGCGCTTTCCAAGCAGGTCTGTCGTTTGGGCAGGCTTTTCGGTATCGATACGGAAAATAAACGTGCTTATCCGACACTGGGCGCGGAGCAGGAATATTTTCTTATAGACAAGAAATACTATGAAAAAAGACTCGATCTTATACAGACCGGTCGGACCCTTTTTGGCAGTAAACCGGCCAAGCATCAGCAGCTGGAAGACCATTATTTCGGTTCGATAAAGACAAGGGTGCTCGCGTTCATGGAGGAGCTTGACAGGGAGCTATGGAGGCTCGCGATCCCGTCAAAGACCAGGCATAATGAGGTCTGCCCGGCGCAGTTCGAGATCGCCCCCGTGTTTGAGGAGCTTAATCTGGCCGTGGACCACAATATGATAATAATGGATATGCTCAAGAAAGTAGCCGAAAAATATGGGTTCGTTTGTCTGCTTCACGAAAAACCTTTTGCGGGGGTGAACGGGTCGGGTAAACATAATAACTGGGCTATCGCCGGCCCTGACGGGAAGAACTGGCTTACGCCGGGTGACAATCCTCACGAGAACGCGAAATTCCTCACGATGATCTGCGCGCTAATGAAGGCTGTTGATACCCACGCGGGTATGCTCAGGGGGGCCGTAGCTACGGCGGGTAACGACCATCGCCTCGGTGCGAACGAGGCGCCACCGGCGATAATCTCAATCTTTTTGGGAGAACAGCTCACAGATATAATCGAGCAGATAGAAAAAGGAGGGGCGAAAAGTTCCACGAAGGGAGGCACTATAGAGATAGGGGTGACGTCGCTTCCGCCTCTTCCCAGGGACGTGACCGATCGTAACAGGACATCACCCTTTGCTTTTACCGGCAACAAATTCGAGTTTCGCGCGGTAGGATCTAACCAGAGCTGCTCGGGTGCTAATGTTGTTCTTAACACTATCGTAGCGGAGGCGCTGGATGAGATCTGCGGTGAACTTGAAGCCGACATTAAAAAAGGGAAAGATTTTAACGAATCCCTGCAAAAACTTCTGTATAAGATAGTGAAGAAACATAAGAGGATACTTTTCAACGGGGACAATTACACTGAAAAATGGCATAAGGAAGCTGAGAAAAGAGGATTGCTGAACCTTAAGACCACGCCGGTTTCGCTCGAAGAGATGAGGACGGAAGAAGCGATAAAACTGTTCGAGAAACACAAGGTGTTTTCACGTACGGAGCTTTTGTCGCGTTATGAAATATATAAAGAACAGTACGAAAAGATCGTGAAAATTGAGGCCGCTGTAGCGCTTAATATGGCGAGAACCATGATAATACCGGCTGCTTTCGGTTATCAGAGGGAGCTTGCGGCGACGATAGACCTGGAAAAGGGGTCCGGGTCCATTTCGAAGGCGGTCAAGGATACGCTGAAAGTAGTGAGTAAACTTACTGATAAGGTGCTCATGGAGTCGGAAAAACTCGAAAAAGCGATAGAAAGCCACTCCACCTCTCGGATGCTCTCGGCTATGGCGGACCTCCGGGAACCGGTGGATGAGCTGGAAGGAATTATTCCAGCGGTATCATGGCCCCTGCCGACATATGCGGAAATGCTGTTCATGTAGATCTGGAAGGTCCAAAGGAAGGCCTAAGACGGCCTTAGTGAAAAGGCGAAGATGCCCTTTTTGAGCGAAGAAAGCTTGAAAAGGGCATTTTTGTTTTAAATAAAAAAGGGAATAAAATATGAATACTTCATCCGAAAAAGAATATTTTGAGACACTGAGCAAGATAAGCGAAGCGATAACATCGGACCTTTATCTTGATGATGTGCTTAAGCTGATAGTCAATCTCACGGCCAGCGTGATGGGCGTGAAGATATGCTCATTATGGCTTCTGGACAAAGGAACGGGTGACCTTGAGATCCGGGCCACGCAGGCGATGAGCGAGGAATACCTTAAAGATAGGTCACTGAAGGTTGGGGAAGGTATCATAGGGCTTGTTGCGAGAGATAAAAAACCTATAGTAATAGCGGATGTACTGCAGGATAAAAGATATAAAGAAAAGATGCTGGCGGAAAAGGAGAGCCTTGTTTCCATGCTCAGCGTTCCGATGATAGTGAAGGACAGGGTGCTTGGCGTCATAAACGTTTATACGGTAAAACCATATAAATTCACAAAGAGCGATATTAACCTTCTTTCAGCCGTTGCCAATCAGGTGGCCGTTGCTATAGAGAATACGGAGCTTATAGTCAAGACGAAGGTGATACAGGAAGAGCTTGAGACCAGAAAAAAGATCGAAAAGGCTAAAGGGATACTTATGAAAGATCAAGGCCTTAGTGAGGAAGAGGCCTATAAGCTCATAAGAAAGTCCAGCATGAACAAACGCGTCTCGATGAAGGAGATCGCCGAAGCTGTGATTTTGTCGTACGAAGTAAGAAAATGGTGATGAGATCGTTTATCGTTATTCGTTGTTTGAAAAACGATGAGCGGAAACGAGGATCGAAAAACAAGGCCAAGGATGGCGATACCGGAAAAAGTTCCCACGAAGGAACTGCAGGCGCTGGCGCCCTTTTCAAGCAACGAAAGCTGGAAAAGGGCGCTTTCTGTTTTGAATGGGGCCTGCCGCTCGATGCCCTGCGCTCCTCCGCACTTCGTTTGTGCGGTGCTCGGGCACACTCGCGTCACCCATTCATATTAGTTTAAGTTTGGGACTTGGACGGATCTAAGGAAGTGGGATTTGAAAAGAGGAGGGAAAAAATGAAGATGGTAAGAGGGCTCATAAAAATATTGGCGATATTTTTGCTATTGGTGTCATGTTTTGGGACGGTGAAGGCACATGCGGTTCTTGACTCGGAAAAAGACTGGTTGCCTGAAAAGCCGGAGTGGGCCCCGGATTTTTTTGTGGACACGTCTTTTTTGACAAAGTACATATGGAGGGGATGGAACCTCGGCGATGAGCCGGTAATACAGAACGATTATAAGGTGTCGAAGATGGGGCTTTCTTTCGATATCTGGACCAACTACTCCACCAATACAGACAAAGAGAAAGACAGCGGCAGGTATCAGGAATACACCGAAATAGACTATACGGTGGATTATTCATTCAACGTGGGCGAGATGAAAGAGAAGATAGGCGCGCCGGAGATGGCGGTGATCGACCCCATAGGAGTGTCGATAGGTTACATTTACTATACTTTCCCGAACGTCGACTGGGGTAGTAAAGAGTTCGATACCCATGAACTGTATGCGGGGATATCTTATGATTGCCTTCTCAAGCCGTCTTTTAAATGGTATCTGGATGTTGATGAAGGGAGAGGGTCGTATCTTCTGACAAGCTTCGGGCATACGTTCAACTTCGACGGAGGTATTACCGCGGACCTGGGGATAGGGTTCGGTTATAACTATGAACAATGGACCCCGAAAAAAGGATGGTCGGACATGCCAGTTTACGGGAGCGTGTCGATACCGGTATTGAACCATTTTGTGATAAGTCCCACGGTCGCGTATTCTGTGATACTGGACAGGGATACTTTTGAAGATACGCAGGGCAATGAGTTCTATGGCGGAGTTAAAATAACGTTCAAATATTGATAGATCTAACAATCGGGAGGTGCGTCATGATCAATTCAGGTGATACGGCGTGGGTCCTCGTGTCGACCGCGCTTGTAATGCTGATGACCGCTCCGGGGCTCGCGTTCTTTTACGGAGGCCTCGTGAGAAGAAAAAATGTTCTTGCGACTATGATGCAGTCGTTCTTTGTTCTGTGTTTGATAAGTTTACAGTGGATACTATGGGGTTACAGCCTGTCCTTCGGGCCTGATAAGGGGCACATAATCGGGAGCCTCGCATGGGTTGGACTGAAAGGCGTAGGTATGGCCCCGAACCCGGATTACGCGGCGACGATCCCGCACTTGTTATTCATGGTATACCAGATGATGTTCGCCGTGATAACGCCGTGCCTTATAACCGGAGCGTTCGCCGAAAGGATGAAATTCTCCACATATGTCGTTTTTACTCTCTTATGGGCGACGCTTGTGTATGATCCCGTGTGCCATTGGGTATGGGGTACGGGCGGGTGGCTCAAAAATATGGGCGCGCTGGACTTCGCGGGAGGCACGGTCGTACATATGTCTTCCGGGATATCGGCGTTAGTGTGCGCGCTAATGCTGGGTAGACGCAGAGGGTATGGGAGAGAGCCCATGCCACCTCATAACCTGCCGTTGGTCATTCTTGGCGCGTGCCTGCTCTGGTTCGGATGGTTCGGGTTCAACGCGGGAAGCGCTTTGGCGGCGAACGAACTGGCGGTATCGGCTTTTATAGCGACAAATACCGCGACCGCGGCCGCGGCCCTTACGTGGATGTCAATAGAATGGAAGGTCATCGGGAAACCGACGATACTCGGCGGCGCGACTGGGGCCGTCGCGGGGCTTGTCGCGATAACACCTGCAGCGGGGTTCGTCACGCCCATGTCCGCGATACTGATCGGTATTATCGTAGGGCTGGTCTGTTATGCTGCTGTCGCGATAATCAAGTTGAAACTTGGCTATGATGACAGCCTTGATGCTTTTGGCGTCCATGGTGTGGGTGGAACGGTGGGGGCGCTCCTTACGGGGCTCTTTGCGCAAAAAATAGTCAACGCGGCGGGGAATAACGGGCTCTTTTTCGGGAATCCGGCGCAGTTCACGACACAGGCGATAGGAGGGCTCGTAACGATCGCGTATTCTGTGGTAGTGACGTTCATCTTGTTGAAGATACTCGATGCTACCATGGGATTAAGAGTATCGGAAGAAGAAGAGGTGATCGGTCTTGACATTACGCAACACGAGGAAAGCGCGTACACGCTATTGGATTAAAAAGGGGGAGACATGAAACTTATAATAGCAGTGATCCAGCCGCACAGGCTCGAGGACGTATTGCAGGAGCTGGACAAAAAAGCGATACATCTCAGGACGGTCACGAACGTTCTTGGGTGCGGTAGGCAGAAAGGGCGCACCCAGGTCTACAGGGGAAGAAAAGAGACGGGTAACCTTCTCAAAAAAGTCCGTTTGGAGATAGCGGTCAACGAGGATTTTGTCCGGCCGGCGATAGATGCGATAATCAAGGGCGCAAAAACGGGGAATATCGGGGACGGCAAGATATTTGTTCTAGATCTTCCGAGATGTATCAGGATCAGGACGGGGGAAGAGGGGAATGAGGCGATAGGGTAAGTTCGTATATCGTACAGCGTATATCGTATGTAGTGGGTTTAACGAACTGAACGATATACTACATACGATATACGCCATGCAAAGAGGGAATGCTACCTTTTTTATTGACAATAAGACGCCTGAGTAATAGAATTTATTCTGGCAATGGGGCCCCTTAAGCGACGATAGTTTAAGGGGCCTTTTGTTGGGGCCACGACTGATTGTGAGCTGCGGCGAACCGGCGGAGCATAAAACAGGGTGGCTTTGTGAAAGAACAGGGAAAATAATCTCTGAGAAGAGAAGATCATAAGGCAACGGAGCCCCTTAAGCTGCGATAGCTTAAGGGGCTTTTCTTTTTTGGCCCGAAGAAAAGGCCGAACATCAAAGACAAAGACGTCCTTATTGAGCATCGAAGCGGTGCTTAATAAGGACTTTTTGTTTTTTGGTGATAAACAAAGGAGACAAGCATGTTTCACTGGAGAAACTCGAGGTCAAGGAAGGTCGCTCTGGGGGTTTTGGTTCTTATGTTGTTTTTGTGTAATGCCGGTTTCGCGGAAGAGGCCATTGTTGATACGGGCGACACTTCGTGGATACTAATGTCCACGGCCCTTGTCATGATAATGACGATCCCTGGCCTGGCGTTGTTCTATGGAGGGCTTGTGAGGAGAAAGAACGTTCTCGCTACGATGATGCAGTCGTTCTTTGTGCTGTGCCTCATAAGCTTACAGTGGATATTGTTCGGTTACAGCCTGTCGTTCGGGCCGGACAAGGGACATCTTGTAGGGAGTTTTGCCTGGTTCGGTCTGAATGGCGTTGGAGCCGGTCCCAACCCCGATTACGCCGGGACTATCCCACATATACTTTTCATGGCATATCAGATGATGTTTGCCGTGATAACACCCGCGCTTATTACCGGTGCTTTTGCCGAAAGGATGAAGTTTTCCACTTATATTGTTTTTACCTTATTGTGGGCGACCCTTGTGTATGATCCCGTGTGTCACTGGGTGTGGGGGGCGGGCGGATGGCTGAAGAATTTGGGCGTAATGGACTTTGCCGGCGGGATTGTGGTCCATGTCACATCTGGGTTTTCAGCGCTTATTTGCGCGCTTGTCATGGGGACACGAAGAGGGTATGGAAGGGAGCCCATGCCGCCGCATAATCTCCCGCTCACGATAATAGGCGCAGGCCTTCTCTGGTTCGGGTGGTTCGGGTTCAACGCGGGGAGCGCCCTCGGGGCGACCGCTCTTGCGGCGACCACATTTGTAGTTACAAATACCGCTGCCGCATCGGCCGCGCTTGTCTGGATGCTGATCGAGTGGAAAGTCGTCGGGAAACCGACGGTACTCGGCGGTGCGACCGGAGCTGTCGCAGGCCTGGCGACGATAACGCCCGCTTCCGGGTTCGTTTCCCCGTTTTCGGCCATATTGATAGGTGTGGCCGCCGCTGTGATATGTTATATCGCGGTAGCTATCGTGAAATTAAAATTTGCGTATGATGACAGCCTCGACGCGTTCGGTGTGCATGGCATTGGAGGCGCCGTAGGGACATTAGCGACAGGGCTTGTTGCCCAAAAACTGGTGAACCCCGCGGCGAGTAACGGTCTCTTTTTCGGGAACGCTCATCAGTTCAACGTTCAGTTCGCGGGAGTGCTGATCGTGGTCGTGTATTCTGTTGTTGTTACTTTTGGCCTTCTTAAGATACTCGACGCTCTTATGGGGCTCAGGGTGAATGGAGAAGAAGAGGTGATCGGTCTTGACATTACGCAACACGAGGAAAGCGCGTACACGCTATTGGATTAAAAAGGGGGAGACATGAAACTTATAATAGCAGTGATCCAGCCGCACAGGCTCGAGGACGTATTGCAGGAGCTGGACAAAAAAGCGATACATCTCAGGACGGTCACGAACGTTCTTGGGTGCGGTAGGCAGAAAGGGCGCACCCAGGTCTACAGGGGAAGAAAAGAGACGGGTAACCTTCTCAAAAAAGTCCGTTTGGAGATAGCGGTCAACGAGGATTTTGTCCGGCCGGCGATAGATGCGATAATCAAGGGCGCAAAAACGGGGAATATCGGGGACGGCAAGATATTTGTTCTAGATCTTCCGAGATGTATCAGGATCAGGACGGGGGAAGAGGGGAATGAGGCGATAGGGTAAGTTCGTATATCGTACAGCGTATATCGTATGTAGTGGGTTTAACGAACTTTTATTTAAGAACGATATAAGGCATGTGGCGGGAGAGAGGGTGTAGATGATTCTTTTTATAAAACATGTGCCGATAGAAGGTCCGGGGATGCTGGGCTGTTTCTTTGAAGAAAAAGATTATGAGATAGAGATATTAGAGCTTTCTAAAGGCGACAATCTTCCGGAAGAGATGGGGGATATAGAAGCGGTCGTAACGCTTGGCGGTCCGATGAATGTGTATGAAGAAAAAAAATATTCTTTTCTAAAAGCGGAAGATATCTTCATCAAGAGAATCCTTTGTAAAAACATCCCGTTCTTGGGCGTATGTCTCGGTGCGCAACTTCTCGCGAAAGCCGCCGGGGCATCTGTAAAAAAAGCATCCCGTAAAGAAATCGGTTTTTACGAGGTGGATAAGACAAGGGAAGGCCGGAACAGCGTTCTTTTTGAAGGGCTACCCGATAAATTCCAAGTTTTCCAGTGGCATGAGGACAAGTTCAATATACCGGCCGACGGCGTGCCGCTTGCTGTTTCCGACATAATGGAGTATCAGGCTGTAAGAGTCGGGAATAACGCGTATGGGCTGCAGTTCCATCTTGAAGTAGATAAAAAGGCGATCGAAGAGTGGCTTCAGCAATATTTAGATGAATGTCCGGGAAATTATCAGAAAAGCGAGAAGATACTTAAGCAATATAATATGGTCAGAAATAAATTCAGGGAAAACGGAGAAATAATGTGCAGGAATTTCGAAAGAGTGGTCAGAGAATTTAAGTACGCTCGTGTGGAAGATGATTATTGTGATGGAGGGTGTTAGCAATGGTCAAAAGAGAAGCAATATATGAACAAGGAGCGTGCTAATATTGTGATTGACAGAGCTATTTGAAGGTGTTACAATTATATTATAAAGGCAAAGGAGCCCCTTAAGCGTCACAGCTTAAGGGGCTTTTTATTGAGGCCATAACTTACGCGACCGAAGGAAGCGTAAGTTATATGGCCGAAATAATCCCGAGCGAGGGCGCGTAAGCGACCGAGTCGAGGGATCTAATGCAGGACTAGGAAATAGAGGGTTAGCTCCAGGAAGAGACTAATCATAAAAGGCGATGAAGCCCTTATTGAGCGCATGGTACGCGTTCGGTAAGGGCTTTGTATTTTAATGGGTATCAAACAAGGAGATACACATGGACCAGAGAAATTCGAGGGAAAAGATCGATGAACTTCTCCTTGAGAAAGGGAACGAAAAGGTTTATAGTAAAGTGATCTGTGATACCGAAAAGATGCTCATCGAACGGGCGCTAAAGAGATCTTTCGGTAATCAGTCCATTGCGGCCAAGCTTCTCGGGATAAACCGTAATACTTTGAGAATAAAGATAAAGAAAATGAAAATAGGTGTTAAAGAGTTCAAGATATAAAAAAGGCAAGAACTGAAATGAGCGAAAATCACCCAGGCCAACAAGGACTTTATGACCCGCGGTTCGAGCATGACTCGTGCGGTGTCGGCTTTGTGTGCGATATCAAGGGAGCAAGGTCCCATGATATTGTCGCGAAGGGTATAGAGGTCCTTGAGAACATGAGCCACAGGGGGGCCGTGGGTGCAGATCCTCTGACGGGTGACGGAGCGGGTATACTTGCCCAGATCCCTCATGAGTTCTACGCGAAAGCATGTTCAGGGATAGGTATCAGCCTTCCCGCTCCCGGCAAATACGGTACGGGGCTTATATTCCTGCCGCCTGACGATGAGGAACGGTCTTTTTGCGAAAAAGTGATAGGGCGAACGGTGGAGGAGGAGGGACAAAAATTATTGGGATGGCGCGATGTCCCCGTGGACGATTCCATAATAGGGGAAAAGGCCAAAGAGACCCAGCCGTGTATAAGGCAGGTCTTTATCGCGTGCGGTAAAGGTTTTGAGGACCAGCTCGCTTTCGAGCGGAAACTTTATGTGATCAGAAAAAGATCGGACAACACCGTTAGGGCTTCTGCCATCAAAGGCAGAAGTTTCTTTTATATCACCAATATTTCATCGAGGACTATAAGTTACAAAGGGCTCCTCATGCCGCGGCAGCTTGGTAAATATTTTCCCGATCTCGCGGACCCCGATTTCATGAGCGCGCTGGCCCTTGTGCACTCGCGCTACAGTACCAACACTTTTCCGTCATGGGACCTGGCCCAGCCTTTCCGCTTCATAGCGCATAACGGCGAGATCAATACCCTGAGGGGGAATATCAACTGGTTTAACGCGCGGGAAAGGCTCATGGCGAGTGGCCTTTTTGGCACAGATATCGAGAAGATAAAACCGGTCATAAGGGAAGGCGGGAGCGATTCGGCGACCTTGGATAACGTTTTCGAGCTTTTGGTCCTCGCCGGCAGGGCTCTTCCTCACGCAATGATGATGCTGATACCGGTGGCGTGGGAGAACAATAAACAGCTGGAAAAGGGGACAAGGGAATTTTACAGGTACCACGCCTGTTTTATGGAACCGTGGGACGGTCCCGCTGCCATAGCCTTTACTGACGGCAAACAGATAGGGGCCGTATTGGACAGGAACGGACTGCGCCCGGCCAGGTACATTGTTACAAAGAACGGACTTGTTGTCATGTCTTCCGAGGTCGGGGTCCTCGATATCGAACCGGCCGAGATAGTTGTTTCGGGCAGGCTTGAGCCGGGGAAAATGTTCTTTATCGATACAGCGCGCGGCCGCATAGTGGATGATTCCGAAATAAAGAAAGAAGTGTCCGGCCGCTCGGATTACGGCCGGTGGAACGAGGAGAATATCGTTGAGCTTGATAACCTTGTTAACCCGGGAGGAGAAAATAAGTGCCCATCCGATATTTTGGAAGAGTTAAAGGCTTTCGGCTATACGCGTGAGGATATGAAACTGATACTTAAACCGATGGCCGAAGAAGGCAAAGAGCCTGTGGGGTCTATGGGGAACGATACCCCGCATGCTTTTCTTTCAAAGAAACCGCATCTTTTATACGACTATTTTAAACAGCTCTTCGCGCAGGTGACGAATCCGCCTATCGATCCCATAAGAGAAGACCTGGTGATGAGCCTTGAGAGTTTTGTTGGGCCCGAAAAGAACGTTCTTGAAGAGACGCCCGGGCATTGCCACAAACTATGCGTGAAGAACCCTATCCTTACCGATGAGGAAGTCGGCAGGATACAAAATATCGCTGTGAACGGTTTCCGGACGAAGACCATACGCACGTTTTTCAGCGCCTCCGGGAAAGAAGAGTTCCTCCAGGCGCTGGAGAGGATAGCGTTCGAGGCGGAGTACGCGATTGAGAGCGGTTATTCTTTTATTATACTGAGCGACCGGGGCGTCAATAAGGACCGCGTCGCCATCCCGGCGCTTCTGGCCACAAGCGCGGTCCACCATCACCTTGTGAGGAGAAAAAGAAGGACCGGGATAGGGATCATCGTCGAAAGCGGTGAACCCCGCGAGGTGCACCATTTTGCCCTTCTTTTCGGTTACGGGGCGGATGCCGTTAACCCGTACCTTGCTTATGAAGCGGTGGACTATCTGGTTCGGGAAAAAGAATGCGCGGTCGATTTGAATACTGCCCTGTCGCATTATCGGAAGGCCGTGAAGGACGGCATATTGAAAATACTGTCCAAGATGGGCATATCGACGCTGCGCAGTTATCGCGGCGCGCAGATTTTCGAGGCTTTAGGGATAAAAGACGATGTTATAGAAAAATATTTTACAGGCACGGTGTCCCGCGTGGGCGGCATCGATCTCGAGGGTATCATAGACGAGACTTTCACGAGACACAGGGAAGCGTACCCGGAAGGGAGCGTGAGTGTGCCGTTCCTCTCGACCGGAGGTGTATACCAGTGGAAAAAGGACGGCGAGTTCCATCTCTGGCGGCCCGAAAGTATAGCGGCGTTACAGGATGCCGTGCGAAAAGAGGACGCTTCGAAATATAAAGAGTTCGCGGCCCTGATCAACGATCAGTCGCAGAACCCCACGACTCTGCGGAGCATGTTAAAATTCAAAAAAGCGGAAGCTATCCCTCTTGATGAAGTGGAAGGGTCAAAGGAAATAGTGAAACGTTTTGTGACCGGCGCGATGAGCTTCGGGTCCATAAGTAAGGGTGCGCATGAGTCGATGGCCATCGCGATGAACAGAATAGGCGGGAGATCGAACACCGGGGAGGGAGGAGAAGACCCCGCGAGGTTCCAGCCCTTGCCCAACGGTGAATCCGCGAGAAGCGCAATAAAACAGGTCGCCTCCGGCAGGTTCGGTGTTACGGCCAATTATCTTATTAACGCGGACGAGATACAGATAAAGATCGCCCAGGGAGCGAAACCCGGCGAAGGGGGGCAGCTGCCGGGGCACAAAGTAAGCGCGATCATTGCCCGCACCAGATACACGACACCGGGCGTTACACTTATCTCACCGCCGCCGCATCACGATATCTATTCGATAGAAGATCTTGCCGAACTCATTTTTGATCTGAAGAACGTTAACCCGCGGGCGCGCATAAGCGTGAAACTGGTCTCCGAGATAGGGGTGGGGACAGTCGCGGCGGGCGTGGCAAAAGGGCACGCCGACATGATACTTATATCCGGCGGGGACGGTGGGACGGGTGCTTCACCCAGAAGCTCTATCAGGAACGCGGGCCTTCCCTGGGAATTGGGCCTTTCCGAGACGCAGCAGACGCTCGTACTTAACCACTTGAGGACGAGGGTGCGTCTCCAGACCGACGGCCAGATGCGGACCGGGAGGGACGTTGCCATTGCTGCGATCCTTGGCGCGGAGGAATTCGGTTTCTGCAGTGCCGCCCTTGTGGCGGTGGGGTGCGTCATGTTGAGACACTGCCATCTTAACAATTGTTCGCTCGGCGTGGCGACACAGGACGAGTTGTTGCAGAAAAAATTCCAGGGCCGGCCGGAATATGTTGTGAACTACATGTATTTCGTCGCGGAAGAGCTGAGAGAGATAATGGCGTCGCTGGGTGTAAAGACGGTCAGCGGTCTTGTTGGCAGGACCGAACTATTGGAGACCAATAAAGACATTGTCCCCGAAAAAGCGAAGGGGATAGATCTCTCACGTATATTGTACAAACCGGCCGGCATGTCCGAAAAAGACCTTTATTGTACGGCCTCCCAGGACCACGGTATAAACAAGGTGCTCGACAAAAAACTTATAGCGCTTTCGGGAAAAGCGATAGGGACGTCCGTGCCTATCGAATTCTCTCTCGATATAAAGAACACCGACAGGGCGGTGGGCGCGATGTTGAGCGGGGTCATCACGAAAGAAAAAGGAGAAGAGGGTCTTTCCGAGGACACTATAAAATTGAAGTTCAAAGGTGTTGCGGGGCAGAGCTTTGGGGCTTTTTTGACGAAAGGAGTGACTTTTGAGTTGGAAGGCCTCGCTAATGATTATGTCGGAAAGGGCATGTCCGGAGGGAAGATAATAGTCCGTCCTTGGAAAAAAGCTAAATATCAAGCGGAAGACAATATCATAATCGGGAACACGACTTTCTATGGCGCTATAGCCGGTGAGGCATATATAAGGGGTGTTGCGGGAGAAAGGTTCTGTATAAGGAATTCCGGAGTTTACGCGGTCGTTGAAGGCGTTGGCGACCATGGGTGTGAGTATATGACCGGCGGCAGGGTGGTCATCCTCGGGAAGACGGGCAGAAATTTTGCGGCGGGCATGTCCGGGGGCATAGCCTATGTCTATGACGGGGACGGGAGCTTCAAAGAGAGATGCAATATGGAGATGGTCCAAATAGAGGGGCTGGAGGAGAACGATATAGCGACCATCAATAGCCTTCTGCATAACCACCTTAAATATACGGCAAGTCCGCTGGCGGAAAAAACACTGGATGATTTTGGCAAAGAAGTGAAGAAATTCGTCAAGGTCATGCCAATAGAGTATAAACGCGTTTTGGATGCGAGGAGGATAGAAGAAAAGCTCGATCTCCTTGAGGTGTCGGATGGATAAAAAACAAAAATTAAAGAACAGAAATGGTGAATAGAAATGGGAGATCCTAAAGGATTTTTAAAGGTACGGAGGGAAACAGCGCGGTATAGACCTGTCTGTGAGAGGGTGAAAGACTATTCCGAGGTTGTTCTTCCCAGGACTGACGAAAAGTCACGGGAACAAGCGTCACGGTGTATGGATTGTGGTACGCCATTTTGTCATTGGGGGTGTCCTGTGGGGAATTATATCCCCGAGTGGAACGATCTCATGTTCGCCGGCAAATGGGGAAAAGCTGTCGAGCTTCTTGACGCGACCAATAATCTTCCCGAGATCACGGGGAGGATCTGTCCCGCGCTTTGTGAATACGCGTGCATTCTCGGTATAAACGATGATCCGGTGACGATACGCGAGAATGAGCTTGCCATTGTCGAGCGGGCTTTTAAGGAGGGGATGATAAAGCCGCGTCCGCCGCTTGTGAGGACGGGCAAAAAAGTCGCCGTTATAGGGTCTGGGCCGGCGGGGCTTTCAGTTGCGGCACAGCTCAATAAGGCCGGGCACAAGGTAACGGTGTACGAAAAAGCCGACAGGGTCGGGGGAATACTCCGGTACGGTATACCCGATTTCAAATTGGACAAAAAGGTGATCGACCGGCGTGTCGCGATGATGAAAGAAGAAGGGATAGAGTTCGTTGTTTCCAGAGACGCCGGAGTTGATCCCGGGGCGGACGAGCTTTTAAAAAAATACGATGCTGTGTGCGTAGCCACGGGTTCGCGTGTGCCGCGGGACCTCAAAATAGAGGGAAGGGACCTGCGAGGGATCCATTTCGCGATGGATTATCTTAGCCAGTCCAACAGGCGTATTGCCGGTGAAAAAATACCCGCGAAAGATTTAATAGACGCCAACGGGAAAAAGGTCGTGGTGATAGGCGGAGGCGACACCGGCGCGGACTGTGTGGGGACGGCTTCCCGCCAAGGGGCGGCGTGTGTGGTGCAAATAGAGGTCATGGATAGGCCGCCGGAATGCCGGACAGATGTTTATCCCTGGCCGGTATATCCGATGCTGTTAAAAACATCCTCAAGCCATGAGGAAGGGTGCGAAAGGCACTGGTCGGTGCTTACCAAAAGGTTCACAGGTAAAGACGGTCATGTGCGAAAACTGGAATGTGTGCGTGTTCGTTTTGAAAAGGCAGCGGATAATGTCTGCCCCGTGATGAAGGAAGTGCCGGGAAGCGGGTTTGATATAGAAGCGGACCTTGTGATACTCGCTGTCGGATTCCTTTACCCGGAACGGGCGGGACTTTTGGAAAAGCTGGGGGTCGCTCTCGATAAACGGGGTAACATCCAGACAGGTAACGATCAAAAGACTTCGGTCGATAAAGTATTTTCAGCCGGTGACTGCCGGAGGGGCCAGTCGCTTGTGGTGTGGGCGATATCGGAAGGGCGTAAGGCGGCGCGGGCGATCGATGAATATCTAATGGGGAAGAGTGAGTTGCCGGATATGTAGGGCGGCGAACAAGAATGAATGGGTCCTGTCACGGTAGATGCCCTGCGCGTTTCCGCGGGCAAAGCCCTTGTGCAATGCTCGGGCATCCACCGTGCCACCCATTTGATCTTGGTTCTTTGATGTAGGTGGGTGCTCGGACACCTTGGACCACCCATTTATCGTATTGGAGTGTTAAGTTTGGAAATCAGAAAAATGAATGGGTGACGCGAGTGGTCCCGAGGAAACGCACAAGTCCGCCGCTGCGGACGCGGAGGACCGCAGGGACTCGAGCGGCAGGACCCATTCATTTTTCGAAAAGGGGAGTATATGGCGAAATACATATTTGTTACAGGTGGTGTCGTTTCAAGTCTTGGGAAAGGGATCGCGTCCGCGTCGATCGGTAATCTCTTGGAGTCGAGAGGATTTAAGGTTTCCATCATCAAGTGCGATCCATATATAAACGTTGACCCGGGGACGATGAACCCGTTCCAGCACGGCGAGGTCTATGTGACTTTCGACGGCGCAGAGACGGACCTGGACCTCGGGCATTATGAGCGGTTCACGCACGCGAAACTTACCCGCGACAATAATATAACCACCGGCAAGATATATAATTCGGTGATCACCAAAGAACGACGCGGTGATTATCTGGGCAAGACCGTCCAGGTTGTGCCTCATATTACAGACGAAATAAAGGCGGGGATCCGGAAAGTCGCTAAGCTTAGCGCTCCCGATATCGTGATAGTCGAGATCGGCGGTACGGTCGGAGATATCGAAGGACTGCCGTTCCTTGAGGCCATAAGGCAGTTCTCTCTTGAGGAGAAAAGAGAGGACACGATATTCATACATCTTACCCTTATACCGTACATAAGAAGTGCGGGGGAAATAAAGACAAAACCTACCCAGCACAGTGTCGGCAAATTGAGAGAAATAGGTATCCAGCCCGATATGCTCCTTTGTCGGTGTGAGAAGCCGTTTAGTAAGGAGACGGCGGAAAAGATCGCCCTTTTCTGTAATGTCCCGAAGGACAATGTCATACAGGCGGTTGATGTCGAGACCGTTTATGAGGTGCCTCTCAGCTTCGGGAAACAGGGGTTGGACACTTCGATATTGAGGCGCCTTGGCATACGCCCGAAGAAAAAGGACAATACTAACTGGAAAGAAAAAGTGGTCGATCGTTTGAAATATCCGCGCCATGAGGTAAAGATCGCCGTTGTTGGGAAATACATAGCTTTACAGGACGCTTATAAATCCATTTATGAATCTCTTATCCATGGAGGTATCGCCAATAACGCGAAGGTGGAGATCAAAAAGATCGATTCCGAAACGATATCGGCCGGCGGCGCCGCGAGGTATCTCAGCGATGTGGACGGCATACTCGTCCCGGGCGGGTTCGGTTATAGGGGGATAGAAGGAAAAATAAAGGCTATAGAATATGCGCGTATCCACAAGGTGCCGTATTTTGGGATATGCCTGGGGATGCAGACGGCGGTCATCGAGTTCGCGAGGAACGTGTGCGGGATGAAAAAAGCGAATTCGACCGAGTTTAATAAAAGCACGGGATATCCTGTAATAAGCCTTCTTGAGGAGCAGAAGAACGTCAAATATAAAGGCGGTACGATGCGTCTCGGGGCATATCTTTGCCGGCTCAAGAAGGGGACAAAAAGTTTTTCCGCTTACGGAAAAGGCGAGCTGTACGAACGGCACCGGCACAGGTATGAATTCAATAATAAATACAGATCTGCGTTAAGTAAAAATGGGCTTGTCTTCGCGGGAACACATCCTAAAGGTGATCTCGTCGAGATAGTGGAGTTGAAAAACCACCCCTGGTTCGTCGCATGCCAGTTCCACCCGGAGTTCCAGTCGAAACCCGACAAGGGGCACCCTCTCTTCGCGGATTTCGTAAAAGCGGCGCTTAACAGAAGGAAACATGTAAAATAGGATAAGGTGTGATGGCGAAGAGGTGGGCTAAAGATAGTCATTGCGAGGAGCGTAGCGACGAAGCAATCTCGAATAGATAGAGATTGCTTCGCAAAGAACGCTCGCAATGACAAATCGATTGATCACTTGAGATAAAAACGATAAAGGAATAAGGGGGCATAGATACCATGGTAACCACCGGAATAAAGAGTCTGGATAATATACTTACGGGTTTACGGGACGGCGATAACGTTGTCTTTCAGATAGACAGGATAAAGGACTACAAGGACCTTGTGACGCCTTTTGTCAAAAAAGCCGTAGAGGACAGAAAAAATGTTATCTATATGAGGTTCGCCTCGCATGGCCCGCTCGTGGAAAAATCCAAAAATGTCAAAATATATCAACTCGACGCGGGTACCGGGTTCGAGGTGTTCACTACCCAGGTGAACAATATCATAACCAAGGAAGGGGTAGGAGCTTATTATGTATTTGACTGCCTTTCCGAGCTTCTCGCGGCCTGGGCCACGGACCTCATGATAGGCAATTTTTTTATGGTCACATGCCCGTATCTTTTCGAGCTTAACACGATAGCGTATTTCTCGCTTCTCAGGGACAGGCATTCTTTTAAGACGATAGCCCGTATTAGGGAGACCACCCAGCTTCTTCTCGACGTGTACCATTTTGAGGACAATGAGTATGTGCATCCTCTTAAGGTCTGGAACCGGTATTCGCCGACCATGTTCCTTCCGCACCTCAGGAAAGGCGAAAAGTTCGAACCTGTCGCCGACAGCGTGGATATTACCCAGTTCCTTTCGCATATACACCGGAAAGGGGCCGTCAGCGTCAAAAGGAACCTGGATTACTGGGACCATCTTTTTCTCAGGGCGGAAGAGCTTCTCGACTCCAAGGCTCCCAAAAAAGAAAAGGAAGAGATGTTCCAGCAGATACTCCGGATAATGGTGACAAAGGACAAAAAGATCAGGTCGCTTGCGGCCGAGAACTTTACGATGGAGGATCTTGTGAACATCAAGTCCCGCCTTATCGGGACGGGACTTATCGGCGGGAAGACCGTAGGGATGCTCCTTTCAAGAAAGATGCTCATGAAGGACAGGGCCCTTGACTGGAAGAACATCGCCGAAGAACACGACTCGTTCTACATTGGTTCGGACGTTTACTATTCCTACATCGTCCAGAACGGCTGGTGGAAACTCCGCATGCGCCAGAAAACCGACGAAGGTTACTTTGATGCAGCTAAAGTACTGAAAGAACAGATGCTCTTCGGGACTTTCCCGGAAGAGATCATGGAACGCTTTCACGAAATGATAGAATATTTTGGGACGTCGCCGATCATCGTCCGTTCGAGCAGTATCCTTGAGGACGGGTTCGGGAACGCGTTCGCGGGGAAATATGACAGTTTCTTCTGTTCCAATCAGGGCACGCCCGAACAGCGTTATCTGAAATTCGTCGATGCCGTTCGGAGGATATACGCCAGTACGATGAGCGAGGACGCTCTTGCGTACCGCAAACAGCGGGGCCTCGATAAGCTCGACGAGCAGATGGCCCTTCTTGTGCAGCGAGTTTCGGGCGCTTATCACAAACGTTACTTTTTCCCGGATGTGGCGGGTGTGGGGATATCATATAACACCTATGTCTGGAGCAAGGATCTGGACCCAAAAGCGGGGATGGTGCGGCTCGTGTTCGGACTAGGGACACGGTCTGTGAACCGCGTGGAAGGCGATTATCCGCGCATCGCGGCGCTTGACGAGCCGCTTCTCAGGCCCCAGGCGGAGATGAAGGACATAAAAAGGTTTTCGCAGCATGACGTGGACCTCATCGACGTTAAGGACAATAACTTTAGTACTGTGCCACTAACGCGGCTTTTGAGCGAAAAACTCGATGTGAACATAGGATACATCGGCGTCAAGGACGTCGAAACGGAAACGAGGATGCAGGAAAAGGGAGTGAGGGGAGACGAATACTGGGTCCTTACTTTCGACAAAATGTTCTCCGATACTTCGTTCCTTGAGACGATAAAAAGGATATTGAAGACCCTGGAGAAGAAATATGACTACCCCGTAGACATTGAGTTCACGGTCAATTTCGAGGAAGACGGGAAATTTAAACTCAATCTTCTTCAATGCCGCCCCCTCCAGACAAAAGGGCTCGGCAGGAAAGTTGAGATACCCGCCGGCATTAATAAGGACAAAGTGCTTTTCAGCTCTGAAGGATATTTTTTCGGCGGCAATATCTCGCAGCCGATCAAAAGGGTTATATATGTTTTTCCGGAAAAGTATAACGAACTCGTCCTTACCGAGAAATATGATATCGCGCGCATTATCGGGAAACTCAATAAGGAGATAAAGAGCCAGGAGGAGACACCGACTCTTTTGCTTGGTCCGGGGAGATGGGGCACGACAACGCCTTCTCTCGGCGTTCCCGTCACTTTTTCCGAGATAAACAACGTTTCCGTCCTGGGTGAGATAGCTTTTTCGGGAGGGAACCTCATGCCGGAACTTTCCTTCGGGACACACTTTTTCCAGGACCTTGTCGAGACGAACATATTCTATGCCGCGTTATTCCCGGAAAAGAAGGAAGTTCTCATTAATGAAAAATGGTTTTCCGCGCATAAAAATATCTTCGAGAAGATCTTGCCCGATTCGGCCAAATATAAGCATGTTATAGGCGTATACGACGTAGGCGATAAGGGCCTACGGATCATGTCGGATGTGCTGTCGCAGAAGGTGGTGTGCTTCTTTAAGTGACGATTCTATTATTTGCTAAAGCCAATCAAGACCCTTCCCCACGCGAATTTTTAACGCCTTTTCTCTATATTTTTGAGGTTTGCTAAACTCACCTGTACCAAAGTCCCTTCGGGACAAGGTACAGGTTCGAACAACGCAAAACAGGTAATTACCTCAAAAACCTTCGAGAAAAGGCTAAATTCGCTAATGGGGCCCCTTGATCTTGATTGGTTTTAGCCGCAGTTTTCCTTATTAAAACAGATAAATTACTAATGTTTGCATAAGGTATTTACAAATGTTAGTATTTAAAAAATCTAGCTTTGCCCTGCCTCAACCCTTCCATTTATCAGGTATATTTGTATTAGAGGAGAATATACATGGGTAAGGCCATTTTTGCTCACAGGTGGTTCCGGAAGTCCGTAAGCGGAATAGTGGCAATGGTTTTCGCTTTGACTTTCCATTTTCCGGGTGTGGATTCTTTTGCGCAGAACGACCAGCCGCCTATTGCCGCAACGGAAGAAAATCCTACCTTCGCTAATCTGGACCCGGAGACGATCACCATACCCGAACATCTTGGAGAGATCAAATACAGGTCCAAGGGAAGTTCAGACAAATTTATTGTCCATATCCAGGACGCCCACTGCAATGTATTCGCCCAGGAAAGGATATCCGACATAATCAATTATCTTAGTACCGAGTATGGGATGAATATGGTCAACATGGAAGGCGGTGAAGGCGAATATGATCTTACGGTCTTTACTTCCATAAAAGGTGACGAGATACGCCGGGAGGTCGCCCAGTATTTCATGAAGAAAGGCGATATTAACGGAGCGGAATTCTACGCGATAAGTAATCCCGGGAACGTTTTTCTCTGGGGTGTTGAGGATAGAGACCTTTATATCAGGAACCTGAAAGTATATCGGGAATCCCTGGCGTATAAAAAAGAGGCGGATGAATATCTCAAATTCCTCAGCCGTGCGCTTAATGAATTAAAACAACGCATTTACCCGCGCGATCTTCTGAAAATTGACATGAAATATTCAGCTTATAAGGCGGGGAACATAGAGTTTCGCGAGTATCTTGAGTTCCTGATCGGATACGCGGAAAAGGAGCACATCGACATCAAAACGTTCAGGAACCTTTATCATCTCTCGACGGCAATGGGAAGGGAAGGGGACGTGGATTTCAGGAAAGCGAACAATGAAAGGGACGGCCTCGTCAAGGAGATTAACGGCCGGCTTTCGCAAAATGAGGCCAGGGAGCTTGTATCCAGGACGATAGATTTCAAAACTAATGTAATATCAAGAAAAGTGTTCTATGGATATCTTCTCGGGAAGGCCCGCGATCTGGGGCTTGATACCGGCCGGTTCCCCGCGCTCGCGGCGTATGTTGATTATGTGACGCTTTATGAGGAAGTGAACCGTTCCGAGGTAATGGAGGAACTTAATGCTCTTGAGAAAGCGGTAAAAGAACCATTCTTCCGGAACGATACCGAACGGGAACTTGACGTTCTTTCAAAAGACCTCGCGATCATGAAGAACATGTTCTCCGTCACGCTTACAAAGACGGACTATAAATATTACATCGCCAACAAGGGTTCTTTCGGGATGGCCCGCTTTCTCGATTTTATCAGGAAAGAAGCTTCTAAGTTGAGAATTCAGCTGCGGCCGGATGAAGGTATCACCCGTTTGGACGGTTACAGGGAAGAGTTGTCAAAATTCTACGATTATTCTTTTGAGAGGGACAAAGAGTTCATCAGGAACATGCGTTACGGTGCGGGAGCGGGGGAGACAAAAGCCGCTATGCTGATGACTGGAGGGTTTCACACGGAAAATCTCCTCGACCTTTTTGAAAAAGAAGAGATATCGTACATATCGGTCCTTCCCAAGTTCACTAGTCCCAAAGATTACCAGAACCCGTATTTCGAGCTTTTGGCCGGCCAGACCACGGACCTTCAAGGCATGTTGAAGTCCGTGATAGCCCGGGCCTCGATGATACAGGTGGCGAGCAAGTTGACGGAGCTAGGGCGAGATGTCTGGGGAGAACAGGAGATCAACGCGTATAAGATGGCGGTACAATTCATCGCCAAACTAAGGGAAGATCATAAAGACGCGCTTACGAATATCGATGGTGTATCCGAAGCGAAAGAGGAGACATCGGAAGGGAAGAGCGTGATAACAGTGATCTTTGATATGAAGCAGGGCGAAACTATCCCTATATCGCTCGCGAAGGACTATCTTCTCGGATTGGGAGGGGAAAAGGCACGGGGCGTGGCGATGGAAGAAGACTCGCTCACCGGCAACATCGCGGGGGAAGAACTGAGGTACGATAGGAAAGAGCTGTCAAAGGTCATGAATGAGATAGAAAAACAATTCGCGGACCAGAAAACGATAAAACAGGACAATAAGGATCTTATCGAAGCTGTTCAGGAAAGGGCCAGTGGCTTGCTGGATGAAAAAGAGAAGATCCGTGAAATATTGAGGAAATATTATGTTTCTGAAGCAAGGATAGATCTTGCCTTGGGTGCTTTGGAAAATGTCGGGGATTCATTCAAATGGTTCAACGCGGTGGTTGAGGGGCCGGAAAAATATCTGCTCGGACAGGAAAGTGCTTTAGCCCTTAATGTTGTTGAGTTCCTGAGGGACAAAGGGGACCGCCTCCTGGATGAATATCTTCTTCATGAAGCCCTGGAAAGGACACCGTTGACACATTTGGAAATAATATTGGTCACTTCTGAAGTCTTTGGCAGAGGGGACGAAAATTTTATTTCAAAGTTGGAAAAAGGCGATACAAAACCGGGCCAGACCCCTCTTGGAAAAGCATTAAGGTATTTTATTAATACTCAAGAATCCGTTAGGAAAGGGATTGACCGTCAGCTATTTGCTAAAAAGAAAGAACTGGATGTGAAAAAAGCACCTAAGCGCGGTCCTCCAAAAACCACGCAACGGAAAGCGCAAAAGCAAGCGATAGTCCATATCCCTACGCGGATGGCTATGCCGATTCAGAAGCCGGGTGAAATAGATGTAAAAATTATTCCGGATAAACGACAGACTATCAAATCTCTTCTAAACCAGGTGGATGCGTTTCTCCAGACATTTTCCAAACAAGACATCCTTAATTTAGCGAACAAAATCAACGCCGGCGAGCCCTTTAAAATGGACGACATTTCAAGCGAAGTTAATGTAGGGTATTTTGCGGAAGGCGCAAGTAAACATGTTTTTAAAATTGAAATTAAAACTAAAGATGGTAAAAAAATAAAAGCCATCCTCGCGCTTAAAAAATCTAAAACAAAAGATTCTGTCTCCGATCAAGAGTTGGCAGATCTGATTACACTTAATGGGCAAGGTGTTCCGCGTTTTTGCGGAAGCTATGAGACGGGTGATGGAAGTATATGGTTCTTTGAGGAATTTATTGACGGTAAAACGGCCGCTGCTCTAGGGATTAGCGGGGGACTTACGGCAGAAATGAGAAAGAACGTGGTTAAAACATTGTTGACCATATCAAATAATTTAGAGGGACAAATACCTCAAGATTGTCATAGTGAGAATTTTATAATTAGAGAAGGCACTAATGAAGCAATAATGGTAGACATAGGAGCCACCAGAATCTCAATTGAAAAAGATGGGAGCGAAGATAATGCCAAAGTTTTATTTGCTATTCTGGAGCAGTACGGCTGGGAAAACAGATTTTTCCCCCAGGCCGGAAACTATTTTCCGGAAATCTTGGAAATTTTTAGGGAGATTTTAGGGCCAAAACAGGCTTTTGAATATTTTGAGGGAATATACAACAGATATGGTGATGAGAAAAATGTGAAGGATAGACATGATCTAGTGGAGGATAAATATTTAGGAAGAATGATGGAAATACGTCTCTCCGATGATAAGGTGAGTTACAGAACACCTGCGATTAATGAATTTGCCACTGATGAGTTCGTAAAGGCTGTAAGCAGTTATCTTGCAGAAAATCAGATGGATACCGGACCCCCCGACATTACTGGCAATATCGCCCGGGGCATGAGCCCGAAAGATATTAGTGTCATTGGAGCGGAGAGCATGAAAGTTATCGGGGAGAACGGGAAAACCATCGATAGCGTGAAAGCGAGAGGGGAGGCCCTATCTGGAAATGGCGAGAGAATGGGTAAATTGGAAGAAATACTGAAAAATATTGGGAAAACAGAAGAAGATATAGAAATAGTGAAGAACGCTCTAAGAGATCCCGAGCACAACTTTAAATGGTTCAACGCCGAGGTGAAAGGACAGGAAGAATATATCCTGGGGTACAACGGAGCCCTTGCCGTTAACGTCGTGAAATATCTTATTGCCCAGGAAAACAGGAAGGATGTCAAAGAGAAGGACCTCCTGGATGAATATCTTCTTCATGAAGCTTTGGAGAAGATAGATCTCGGGCACAATGATATCATTGAGATCACAAGCGATGTGTTTAACAGGGAAAAAGGTGTCTCGCGCGGCGAGACCCCTCTCGGCAACGCATTAAGGGGTTTTATCAACGCTTACGCGCAGGTCGAAGCCGCTAAAACGGCAATAGGCGACTTCCGGAAAAAAGTGTCGGACTGGATAATCATTCCTTACGGTGAGGAGCTGGAGTCATCCAGGGCCGCCGTGGATACGGCTGTTGCGAGGAAATTCAGGCAGGACTATGATACGGGCACCATGGTCAGGGGATACCTGTGCAGTAAGGGCGGGAAAATTGTGACCGGGGAAGACTTGATACGGAACATGCGCGAGACATTTGAAAAGGTCCTTGGAGAGATGATGAACGAAAAATACGCGAACGAATACCCACGGGCCATAGCTGTCGTGGGGCCCGATATGTATAAATATGCGCTGGAAGCGATCAGACAGATCAAGGAAGAACCTCCCGTGGATGATATTTTGAAAATGTTCTATGATCCTCAAAGGGCTGAAGCATATAAAGAGAGGATATCATCGGTTTTTGACCGGTTGCAGATCATACAGGAGACCGTACCGACCAGCGGGGTCATAGACGAGACAATGCATGTGGTCTCGGGAAAGGCATTTAATAACGTTTTGAGGTTCAGAAAAGGGGATTTTCCGCCGACCTCTGAGAATAAAGCGCTTCAGGATATAGCGGAAAAGAACCTGATAGATCTTCTCAAGACGCTTGTTGAGAACCCTGAGGCGATCGATAAAAAAATGATCGAGGACATTCTGAACGGCTTAGCGATATTAAAAATAAGACCCATCAACTTCGAAGGCATACGCGAATGGAAACAAAGTCAGGACGCGCTGCTCAGATCGCTGTAATACAAAGGCCGCGCTACATATCCCGCTTAGTGTAAGCGATAAGAAAGTTAAATTATTTTATGGACTAATTCATATCGCGTGTTATAATATTCAAAGTTAATATTACAAAAAGCAATAAATTTGCTAACGATTCTTCAATATATTGCCGGATCGTGAAGGGTTTTGTATTGTCAAAGATAGTTAGTATGTTTAAAAAGCTAACAAAATATACAAAATGGGTTATATGAAATTCAGATCTATCAAAATAATAACATTGATGTTGGCAATTTCTCTTTTAGCCGATCTTGATTTTAGCCGGACATATATAAAAGATGCGGCGGCCGACAGGGTAGATACGCTCTCACCTCCTCTTAAATGTGATGACCTTTTAGGAGTGGAACACAAAGACATAGGACGTATTATGCTGGCCCTTCAAGGCAACATAATGTCTATCACTAAGGGGGCGGATATCGCTGCTCTTGGGCGGAAGATAGAGAAGGAAAACACTATATTCGATCCCGTTGATATGCAGTTCTTTTTTAATGAAAGAAAGGTCCTGGGTAACGGGTTCTATTCCGTCATGTGCAGAGTATGGGACAATTGCCAGAGCGGAGTGTCACGGACATATTATGCCGTATTTTCTCTTGAGAAGAATGAGGACAAAGGGTATCCCCTGTATGTGTATACACAGAGGGAGTATGAGCGTTATGCCGGTCTTTCCGACCGAACAGGCAATTTCCCGGAGCGTAAAAGAAAAGATCGCGTGACCATTGAACGGTATATGCGGATGAACGAAGGGATCATAGATAAGTATATCCGGGACCGTATAGCGTCGGGAGATTTTGCGGAAATAAATGAGAGGTCCAAGGAGCTTGGATGGGACAAAAGGTTCCCCGCGAGAAAGCTTCCGCCGTGTTACTGGCCTAAAGCATATCTGGGCAGGATGAAGTCTTATCTTGACTCTTTCCTGTCGCATTTTGGTACCAGCATCGACAAGGCTTTTGAAGGGAAAAATATAGTTTTCATAAAAGTGGACGGAGATGTCTATCCCGTGGTCACACTTAGGGGAAGGGACATAAAAGTAGGCAGTCATACAAGCCCGAACGCGGTCTATTTTTTTGTGGGCGAAGATATTTTTGATCTTCTCAATGGTAATGCCGTTTCGATAAAGGCCGATCCCGTAAAAGTAAAGGAAGCGCTTGACTCCCTGTCTCTCAGGTTTCTCCATGAGGTCGGCGTGAATTATGGTCTTTCTTTTGAGGTGACGGGCAAGGGTGATAAAGGAAATGTGAGCAATGATATTTTCCAGGCCTATTGCAGTTATTATCTGAACGAGCCGGTAGGGAGTATATTGAGCCGTTACCCCGGTCTTAAGAAACTCAAATATAATACGGTTGATCTTGATAAGATAAACGGGCGGGACTATCTTGCCTCCGCAAGGGACAAGCTTACGACGGGAAAGATAATACGCATGGTAAAGCGGGCCTGGGCGTCAGCGGGAGAAGACATCGGAAGGCCCTTTACTAAAGGGGCTCAGGAGGCTTTCAGGAAAATAAAGGAGATAGACGAGCTTCGTTATGAGCACGATATACCGGTAACAGCGACGGAATATTTTAAGATATTCTGTGCCCAGGTCTTCGGGGAGCATGAATATAACGGGATCATCGAGTTTGTGGAATGGATGTCAAGGGAGGCGGTTGACGATAAGGGGGACATGAAAGATTTTGCACTTGAGGTGTTCGAGAACAGGGCCTTTCTGGACCTTTATTTTACGGCGCAGCTGCTTGGCGGAAAAAGCCTGCAGGCGTCCAGGCTGACCGGTCAGGAATTCATATATCTATGCGCTGACCAGATCTTTGGACGGGACCAGAGCCGTCAGAAAATGTGTGAGATATACGGGGCAACATGGGACGGACGCGATGGCGGGATACGACAGGTCATGATGGAGAATGTGGCCGCCGTTGTGCAGACTTACAGGGAGAACGGTGAATATGATAAGGCGATCAGTGTAGCAGATATGCTTATTGCTTATCAGGCCCACGAGAAAGAGATAAATTCTGGAGTAAAAACGGACCTTGGTCCGGCGATAAAAAGCTGGGTAGAAAGAATAGAGCGGAGGACAAAGAATTCCGGAGGTAAGATCTCTCCGGAGGACATGGAACAGCTGTCAAGGCTGGCGGAACTTAGCGGCGATAGCATTGATGGGACCGCAGTCCTTGGAAGCGGTCCAAAAACACCTTTCGAATGCGAGATCCTTGACTTAAAAGAAAAGATGCTGGAGGAAAGAGAAAAAGCCAGGATGTCCGAGAGGAGCACGAAAGCGGATGAGATCAGTGAAATGATAAAGCTTGCCGGCATGGCGGGGGTCGAGATACCTACTCATCCGGACAGGCGTTATACCCTGATCATGACCTCCGAATTCTATTATGGAAGGGAAATAGAAGAACACCGGGTGAAGTATGGTGACAGGTTCGAATTGGAGAGTGTCAGCGCGAAGGACAACGACCAGTTCGTGCAGAAAGTGATCGATCGCGCGGTCGGTATCGAAGAAAGGGCCATAGCTCTCGTTCCTTCGACACTTACCGAGGAACATCTGGAAAAGCTCAGTTCTCAGGGCATAAGGTTCATCAGAACTGACCCGGACATGCTTCTTCAGGCCAGGGCCGACAGGGATGATGCGCGGCGGTCCTTCCAGGTGAACACTTATGCTGCCATGCTTCTGGCGCGAAAAATAGATGACAATACTCCAAAAGATTCTTCCGTGTACAGGCTGTTGGAATTCTACATCAAGAGCCTCTTTTCATTGGACAATGAGATAGGCCCCGAAGAATATGTAAGCGCGATAATCAGGGGCAATCTGCAGGTGCTGCTTAAGGGCCTTCTTGCCTATCGGCCGGCGGAACCATACCGCATGCCCCAATACGACACCGTAGCTGCGTCCCTTATCTCCGCGTAATAATAACTCTTTTTGATTTTTTATATTCGGTTTTTTCTGCTATAATGCGTTAATTGCTTAGGAATCCCGCGGGTCCTGTCGGGGGCAGCATTCTGCGTGCGAAAAATCGTGCTCGAGCGTTACCACTGCCACCCGCGGAATGCGGTTTGTGTGTTTAATGAAGATAGGCGGATGCTCGGGTCTCTGCGCGCCGATGAAAAATCGGTGCTCGAGACCACTCGCGTCACTATTTCATTACTTGGGAGGGTTTCTGGAAAGGGGTACACTCATAGCACACGCCCGATGGTCGGCGGATGGTGTGGATCCAAAATGGAGGAAAGTATGTTGGATGAACTTCGTTCGGGGATAAGGGAGCTTGCTGTAAAGTTCGAGGAACTCAGGGGGTATCTTTGACCTCGACAACAACTCGAAGAAGATCGCGGAACTTGAGAACGAACTGAACCAGCCGGACATCTGGAAGAACCAGGAAAAGGCGAACAGCCTTTCAGGCCAGCTCAAAGCGCTCCGTTCGCTCGTCGGACCCTACAGAAAAATAAAGGAAGAATACGATTCGATAAAGGAACTCGCGGAGTTTGTGGAGCCGGAGGATGTCGTGTCCATCAAAAGCCTCATGGATGAGATGGCGGCCGTCCGGAAAGAGATAGATAAACTCGAGTTCAAATGCCTTCTGGGCGGGGAGGCCGACCGCTCGAACGCTATCTTTAACATCAACGCCGGCGCCGGCGGGACCGAGTCCTGCGACTGGGCCTCCATGCTTCTTAGAATGTACCTCAGGTGGGCGGACGAGAAGGGTTATTCCGTGGAGATGCTTGACCAGCTCCAGGGGGAAGAGGCGGGTCTTAAGAACGCCGCGATGATCATACGAGGGGATTACGCGTATGGCAACCTCAAATCCGAGAGCGGAGTGCATCGGCTCGTTCGGATATCACCTTTCGACGCCAATAAGAGAAGGCATACGTCGTTCGTCTCCGTGGACATAATCCCGGAGATAGAGGACAACATAAAGGTCGAGATAAATGAGTCTGACCTTAAAATAGACACGTACCGCTCGAGTGGGGCCGGCGGACAGCACGTCAACGTTACCGATTCGGCGGTAAGAATAACTCATCTTCCGACCGGTATAGTTGTCCAGTGCCAGAAAGAAAGGTCCCAGCACAAGAACAAGGCCACCGCGATGAAGGTGTTGAGGGCAAGGCTTTACGAGCTCGAAAGGCGCAAGATCGAGGAAAAGGCCCTCAAGAATTACGACGAGAAAAAACGCATAGAATGGGGCAGCCAGATACGTTCTTATGTTCTTCATCCTTACAAGATGGTCAAGGACCACCGGACCGACGCGGAAACATCGAACGCGGAAAAAGTGCTGGACGGGGACCTGGACATGTTCATCGAGGCGTATCTCAGGCAGTTGGCGGGGAAGACGAAGAAGTAGGAACAGTAACTCGTATTGTGTATTGAGTATTGGGTATTGAGTACGAAATGCGTAGACGAAGTGTCATTCCCGAACGCTCTAATCGGGAATCCAGAAAACAAAACTTGGGAGAATAAATGTTTGATATTTTAAGCATATTCAAGAAAATATTCGGCACGGAGAACGACAGGGAGCTTAACAGGATAAAACCCCTTGTCGTGAAAATAAACGCGTTCGATGAAAAATTCTCTGCTCTTTCGGACGACGAGATAAAGAATAGAGCGCGCGCTTTGCGTGAAGAGATCTCCCGTGCCCGCGAGGCGGCCGTGCCCGAGGTCATGGAGATAAGGGACCTTGTAGGGGCCGCGACGAGCGAGGACGAGCGGAAGAACCAGAAGAAAAGGCTAAAAGAGCTAAAGAACCGCGCTATTGACGATAAACTTCCCGAGGTCTTCGCGCTTGTGAGAGAGGCCTCCAAAAGGACCATCGGCCTCAGGCATTTCGACGTCCAGATGATAGGCGGTATCGTCCTTCATCAGGGAAAGATAGCCGAGATGGCGACCGGCGAAGGTAAAACGCTTGTCGCGACGCTCGCCGCCACGCTCAACGCTTTCGCGGGGGAGAGCGTCCATGTTGTTACCGTGAACGATTATCTCGCGAAAAGGGACGCCGAATGGATGGGGCCCGTATACAGGTTCTTCGGCCTTACCGTGGGGCTTATACAGCATGACATGAGGCCGGAAGAAAGGAAAAAGGCGTATAGCGCCGACATCGTTTATGGCACGAACAACGAGTTCGGCTTTGATTATCTTCGCGATAACATGGTCTCCGAAATAGAAAACGTGGTGCAGGGATACCCGGCCTACGCGATAGTCGACGAGGTGGACAGTATACTGATAGACGAAGCGAGGACGCCGCTTATCATCTCGGGCCCCGTGGACGAGCCGAACGAGGCGTACAACCAGATGCGCCCTGTCATAGAAGAGGTTGTGAGGCAACAGAGAAAACTCATCTCCGACGAAATGGTGAAACTGAGAACGATGCTCACCACGGGGAAGGACGAGGAAGCAGGGAATGTTCTTTATCTCGTGCATAAAGCTGATCCCAAGAACAGGGAGTTCCTGGACATCGTCCTTAAAGACCGAAAAGCGAAATCACTTCTCGATAAAAGCCAGTCCTACTTCGACAGCAAGATAATGGAAAAGGAAAAAGACGCTTTGCTCGAGGGGCTTTATTATGTTTTTGAGGAAAAGACGAGGGAGGCCGTTATCAGCCTTCGCGGCCAGAAGCTCATGAAAGAAAAGTTCGGGATAGAGTTCATGCTGGAAGACCTTGAGGGGAAAATTGCGGAACTCGCGAAAGAAGAGGTCCCCGAGGAGGAGAAAGCCGCGCGGGAAGCAGAGCTTACCGCTAATTACGTCGCCCAGCAGAGAAATGTGGAAAGCCTTAAGCAGCTTCTCAGGGCGTATGTTCTTTTCCAGAAGGACGTCGATTATGTGATAAACGAGAACAAGATCGTGATCGTCGACGAGTTCACGGGAAGGATGATGCCCGGCCGGCGTTTTTCCGACGGTATCCACGAGGCCATCGAGGCTAAAGAGCGCGTCGAAGTACAGAAAGAAAGCCAGACGCTCGCCACGATAACTCTTCAGAATTACTTTCGCATGTACGATAAACTCGCCGGGATGACCGGCACCGCAAAGACCGAAGAGAACGAGTTCCAGAACATCTATATCCTGCCCGTCGTTCAGATACCGACGAACAGGCCGATGAGCAGGGAGAACATGCCCGACAGAATATACAGGACGGAAAAAGAAAAACTCGACGCTATCGTTAAAGATGTCGCGGAATGGCATGCCAAAGGAAGGCCGGTCCTTGTCGGTACGATCTCAATCGAGAAATCGGAACGCTTGAGCAAGCTATTCATGAATAAGGGCATAAAGCACAATGTCCTTAACGCGAAATACCACGAAAGGGAAGCCCATATAATCGCCCAGGCCGGAAGGGAAAAAGCTGTTACGATAGCGACCAACATGGCGGGGCGTGGAACGGACATCCTTCTTGGAGGCAATCCCCATTTTATCGCAATGGACGCTGTCGAGCGTCTTGGCATTGACGATCCGGAGGAAAGGGAAAAAGTGTTCGAGAATTACCTGAAAGAGGCCAGGGAAGAGACAAAAAAGGAGCATGAAAGGGTCATAGCGGCCGGAGGGCTCCATGTAACTGGCACGGAACGGCACGAAGCGAGAAGGATAGATAACCAGCTCCGCGGCCGTTCCGGAAGGCAGGGCGATCCGGGCGCGAGCAGGTTCTATCTTTCGCTCGAGGACGATCTTATGCGGATATTCGGCGCGGACAGGATCAAGGCGATAATGGACCGGCTCGGCATGGAGGAGGGAGAGGTCATCGAGAACGTCCTTGTCACGCGCGCCATACAGACGGCCCAGAAAAGGGTCGAGGCGCAGAATTTCGAGATCAGGAAACACCTCCTCAAATATGACGATATCATGAACAGGCAGCGTGAGGTCATCTATAAAAGGCGACGCATGATACTTAAGGACGAGGACCTTAAAAAAGAATTCCTGGAATGTCTCTCCGCCGGCGTGGAAGCGGTCCTCGCGGGTTGGGAAGAGGAAGAGGACCCCCAGAGGGTCGCCAGGGACGTCATGTACCGTTACGCGATAAACATCAAACCGTCCGACCTCGAGAGGCTCACGGCGAAGGAAGCGTTCGATCTTATCATGGAAACCGCGGAAAAAAGTTACGCTCTCAGGGAGAAATTCCTGAAAGAGGAAAGGATCAGATACCTCGAGAAGATGGTGATGCTTTCCGTCATTGATTCCAACTGGAAAGAATATCTCAGGGAAATAGACGATCTGCGAGAGGGTATAACATGGCAGGCATACGGGCACAAGGACCCGTTCGTAGAGTTCCAGTATGAGGCATTCCGCATGTTCCAGGGCCTGATGACGAAAGTAGACAGTGAGGTCGCCGAAAGGGTCATGAAGATATCGGCGATGGAAGAACAATATATCAAGACTACTGCCCTTCGTGAGCAGAAGACCTATGAGCATAAGGAATTTTCCGTATTGGGGAGGCCGGCCGCGGGGCAGGACGAATATTATGAGGGAGAAGGCGGGGGTGAGAGAATGGCCAGAGCTACTTTACCTAAAAGAGAACGGTCAGAACAGGAGACTTACAAGCGCGATGAGGTGAAGGTCGGGCGGAATGATCCATGCCCGTGCGGGAGCGGGAAAAAATATAAAAAATGCTGCGGGCAATGATCCCTCGTTCTCGAACGGGTCCTGCATGTTTGGTGTGTGAAAATGGGGCCTGGCACTCGGCATCCTGCGCTTCTCCGCGCTAGTGCTTGTGCGATGCTCGGATACACTCGTGCCACCCATTTTCACTGTAAGAGGTGGCATGAAACGAAAAGTACACTTGTGTCACCCGTTCGACAAATAGCGTTTTGGTTGAAGCCGGACCATAGTGCCATATATATTTTCCCTTGTGGAGAATCGGGAAACTGGAAAACATGCGAAAAATCGGAACAAACATTTTTTTGGCGGTGCTGGCGGGTGTGACGGGCTTTATGGCCTTTCCGCCTTTTGGGTATGGGGCTCTTGCGTGGGCGTGCCTTATTCCTTTTTTTATATTGGCCAAGGAGAACAAGGGTGACCTGAGAGGGATGTTCCTTTATTCGTACCTGGCGGGCGTGGTGTTCTTCGGCGGGCTTCTTTACTGGCTGGTCAACGTTACGGTCCCGGGAACGATAGCGGTCGTTCTTTTTCTTGCTTTATATTACGGCCTTTTCGGGGCCGTTACCGCCGTTGTTTTCAAATATTCGCTGGAGATACTCATCCTTCCTTTTGTCTGGGTGCTCATTGAGTATCTCAGGAGCCATATTTTTACAGGGTTCCCGTGGGGGCTTCTCGCGTATTCACAGTATGAGAACATTAAATTCATACAGCTCGCGGACCTTTTTGGCAGTTACGGTATTTCGTTCATGCTCGCGTTCTTTAACGCGGCGCTTTTTTCGCTGTTCGATAAAAAGAACAGGAGATTCGCCCCCATGGTCGCGGCGGTCTTTCTCCTGCTGGTCTCAGAAATATACGGGACAAGCAAGTTGAAAATGATGGACGATATGCCGGAAGGAAAAGGCCTGAAAGTAAGCGTCATACAGGGCAATATACCGCAGGTTTTTAAGTTCGATCCGGAATACGCCGAGAACAACATCAGAGAATACGCGGACCTGACCAGGGCGGCCGCGAAGGGCGACCCGGACCTTATCGTCTGGCCGGAGACGGCGTATCCGTATTCCGTGGACCCCTCTTCCGGCGTGGAAGCGTCCGAAATAACGGCGCTTGCCAGGGCCGAGAGAGTCCCGATCCTTGCTGGCATTGTTTCCGGTTCAGGGGAAGAATATTATAATTCGGCGTTCCTTTATTCGGATGAGGGGGACCTTATCGCGAAATACAGCAAGACGCATCTTGTTCCGTTCGGTGAATATATACCGCTTGGAAAATATCTTGCCCCCATAAGGGATTATATCGATAAGCCTATTGGTGAATATTCCCGGGGTTCCGGGCTTACGCTTTTCCCAATTATAAGCGCAGCGAAGACCGTCTCTGGCGCGGGATCGGTAAGGCGTACCGTGGATTTTTATAAGTTCGGTGTTCTGATCTGTTTCGAAGACATATTTCCGGAACTCGCGAGGGAATTCGTGAAAGACGGTGCGAATTTCCTTGTCAACATCACCAATGACGCGTGGTTCGGGGATACGGCCGCCGCCGAACAGCATCTCGGGGCCTCGGTCTTTCGCGCGGTTGAGAACCGTGTTCCTGTCGTGCGCGCCGCGAACACGGGCGTTTCCTGTTTTATCGACGCGGTGGGGCGTGTCACGAACCGCGTAAAAGAAGGCGATAAAGACATTTTTGTGAAAGGATACGCCGCCGATACAGTGCGCATAGGCAAGCTGAGGTCTGTTTATACCTATACCGGCGATGCCTTTGTGTTCTCCGCGGCGCTTCTTGTTCTCTTCTCTTTTATTTTTGAAAAACTGATGATGTGGCTGGCCGCTCGGCAAGCGAAAACGGCATAAAAGAAGGTGATCGGTATGTCCAGGCAAAAAATATTGATAGTAGAAGATGATAAGAATATATCGAAGTTGGTGAAATATAATCTTGAAAAAGAGAATTACGAATGTGTCGCGGCCGTGTCCGGAGAGAAAGCGTTGGAGATATTGGACTCACAGCCGATAGATCTGATCATCCTGGACATAATGCTCCCCGGCATGGATGGGTTCGAAATGTGCCGCGCGGCGAAACAAAAAGAAAGACTCAAAGACGTGCCCATAGTGATACTTACCGCCAGAGGTGAGGAGGTCGACAGGATCGTGGGGCTCGAATTAGGGGCCGATGACTACATAGTTAAACCGTTCAGCCCCAGGGAACTGGGGTTGAGAGTGAAGGCGATCTTAAAAAGGGGAAAGTGCGAAGTGACAAAAAAAGATGTCCTGACAGCCGGGGACATAACCGTCGACATTCCGAAACACAAGGTAACGGTAAAGGGAAAAGAGGTAGAGTTTACTCAGATGGAGTTCAAACTCCTTGCGACGCTTATTGAACGCCGCGGACGGGTCCAGACGCGTGAAAAACTGTTGTCCGACGTTTGGGACATGAGCGCGGAAGTCGACACGCGGACCATCGATACGCATATTAAACGCCTCAGGGAAAAACTAGGCAAGGCCGGCGATCTTATTGTAACAGTAAGAGGGTTGGGATATAGGTTTAAGGAAGAAGATAGGGGTTCGTGATCATTCACGATTTATTTTTGGACTGTCGTCCGCTGCTATAGGTCCGCGGTTATTTCATTCCTGTAACAATTCACACAAAGTTCACGTTTTCTTAAAGATCCTGCCATTTTGAAAAGTTATACTCTTCCGTAAAAAAGGAGGGTATGACATGAAAAAAGTATGGAACACCGTTATGTTGTTTGCGGCTTTATTTGTTGTGTCGGCTCAAATCAAGGCCTCTGCGGGTGAAGTCGACATTCTAGTCCAGAAGCTGGTCGAAAAAGGGGTTTTGAGCGCGGCCGAAGGGCAGATAATACTGGACGAGACGAAACTCGCGGTGTCAAAGGACCTTTCTCAGGCGAAATCGCTTTCCGTGCCCGAATGGACCCAGAGGGTGAAATGGGGCGGTGACGTCAGGTTCAGGACGCAGGGTGACTGGGGTAAACCCACCACATCATCCGACAGTGCTTCCGCCCTGAAGCATCAGCGTATCAGGGAAAGGGTCCGCGGCAGGTTCTATATGGAGGGAAAGGCAAATGATTTCATATATGGCGGGGTAAGGTTCGCGGGCGGGGCGACAAGCGCCAGGTCCACGAACGACACACTGGACGGTTATTTCACGAAAGATTACGTGATGTTCGACCAGTACTATATCAGGGCCGAGGCTCCCAGCGAGATCGTACGGGATTACGGGCAGTTTTTCAGTGATGCCAGGCTCTGGCTGGGGAGGTTCGGTAACCCTTATGAATATTCCGAACTGGTCTGGGACTCGGACATCAATCTGAACGGTATCGCGTTCCAGTATGTGTCACCGGACCTTAAAACAGGTGTATTGCCTGACATGAACATCTATTCCAATCTGGGTTTCCACTGGCTGGACGAGTCTTCCAATATGAGCGCGGACCCGCTTTTGTTCGGATACCAGATAGGCGGCAAGACCGCTCCGTTCGGCCCTCTTGATACAAAGCTCAATATCGCGACCACTGTATGGGATTTCACGCATCTGAAGGACAAAAACCCCACTGGATCATCCGGTACCAACTCGCGCTGGTGGAACGGAGCGGGACTTGACAATCCCCCGGGTTCTTACAGGTTCAATTACTATCTTTTCGATGTACTGGTGGGTATCGACAACGAAAAGATATTCGATATGCCGTTCCCGCACGGGTTTTATGGTGACTTCGTGCACAACATGGGATGTTCGGAACAGAATAATGGGCTTCTCCTTGGCGCTTATATAGGGAAGAAAAAATTAAAAACCCCGGGTGACTGGAAATTCAGGACGGAATGGCGTTACATCGAACGCGATGCCGTCACGGATTTCACGCCGGATTCGGACTTTTACGGGTTCGGTACTTATACCTCTGCCACGACCAGCGCGAACACGAACGGACTGCCGGTCGAAGGCGGCACGAACGGAAAAGGCATCAATATGGCGCTTGAATATCAACTGTTCAAGAATACAAGCCTGAACCTCGAGTATTACTGGATGACGCCGATCAAGTCGTGGGACAAGCGTGACCCGTGGAATGAGATACAGATCGATGTCATAACGAAGTTCTGATGCCCGGAGGATTTACAGATAATTCACGGATGGTTCACATGACCGCCACATTGGGATAGTACAATAAAAAATAAAAGGAGGCACACACGATGAAGAAGTTCATAACGGGTTTTCTGATAAGTTCACTCGTGTTCCTGGGCCATTGCGCGAGTTCGGGAGCGGATGATATGGTACAGATAAAAGGGTCCGATACGCTTATCAACATGGTGCAGAAACTGGCCGAAGAGTATATGGCCAAAAAACCCGGTACCGGGATCGCTGTCACCGGAGGCGGATCGGGTACCGGTTTGGCCGCTCTTATAAACAAAACATGCGATATAGCCAACTCGTCCCGTCAGATAAAAGCTAGCGAAGTGGAACAGGCGAATAATAAAGGAGTGGACCCCAAAAGGATAGTTGTGGCCATCGATGCCCTGAGCATTGTGGTGAGCGCCCGGAACCCGGTTGACAGGCTCACGGTCGAAGAGATCGGCAAGATATACAGGGGGGAGATCAAGAACTGGAATGAGGTCGGCGGGGACGATCTTGCTATTTCTCTCTACGGCAGGCAGTCGAACTCCGGCACATATGACTTCATGAAAGAGAACGTTATGTTCGGAGAGTATTCTCCCAGGCTTAAAAGCATGAACGGCAACGCGCAGATAGCCGAGGCCTTAAATCAGGACGCCTCGGGAATAGGCTATGTCGGAGTAGGTTACGCGAAAGAAGCCTCGGGGATAAAGGTGCTGAAAGTCGCGGCCAGGACAGGCTCGGCGTATTATGATCCGTTCAACCTGATGGACGTCAAGAGCGGGCGCTATCCGATAACGAGGCCGTTGAACCAATACATAAATAATGCTCCGAAAGGGCTCGTCAAGGATTTCATAGAGTTCGAACTGAGCGCCGAAGGACAAGCTATCGTCGAAAAAGAAGGTTTTTTCGCCATACCGGACGAATATCAGGCATATAACGATCAGTTGTTGGGAAGGTCGGGTCGGGTAAAAGAGAACCCCAGGGGTCCCAAAGACCTGGAAGCGGCCGTTGGGGCCGAATGACCGCGTAAAAAAGGAGAAGGCCATGGCTAAACACAATAATTTCAAGGAGAAGTTTATCCATGGCCTGTTCTTCCTTAACGGTCTCCTGGTGATAATAGTTCTTATAGGCATATTTGTCCTGTTAATAATGAAAACCCTGCCGATGTTCAAAGAGATACGCCTCGGTGAGTTCCTGTTCAGCGCGGATTGGAACCCGACTGCCACGTTCAGGAAGCCTTCGTACGGGATATTATCCATGTTCGTGAGCACGTTCATGGTATCGATAGGGGCGCTTATCATTGCCATACCGCTCGGCATAGGGGCCGCGTCGTATCTGTCGGATGTGGCAAGCCGGCGTGTCCGGGAAATAACAAAGCCGGTGGTCGAGATATTGGCGGGGATACCTTCGGTAGTTATCGGTTTTCTCGGTATCACTTTGGTCGGTCCGGCCATTGCCAGGATATTTCATCTGTCTAACGGCCTGAACGCGCTTAACGGCGCGGTTCTTCTTGCCGTCATGGCGCTGCCTACGATCATCAGTTTGTCGGAGGACGCTTTGAACAGCGTCCCCAGATCATTTCAGGAAGCGTCGCTCGCTTTAGGGGCGACGCACTGGCAGACCCTCATCAGGGTCAAAATACCGGCCGCGCTATCCGGCATAATAGCGGCAAGCATGCTGGGCATGGGCAGGGCCATCGGAGAGACGATGACGGTGCTTATGGCCACAGGCTGTTCGATAGCGATGCCGGACAGTTTTTTGCGGTCTGTCGAGACCATGACGTCAGCTATCGCGATCGAGCTTGGGGAGGTGCCTTACGACACTACCCACTATTACGCTCTTTTCGGCATAGGTCTGGTGCTTTTTATCATCACATTTATCGTGAACATGATCGCGGACTTCGTACTGCACAAATATCAGAGGGTAATAAAATGAAGGTCAAACAATTTAAACAGACGGCCGGTTTTCACATTTTGAGATTATGCGTGGGGATAGTGATGCTCATATTGGTGGTCATATTATACGATATTACCAGTAAAGGCATCGGTGTCGTGAACTGGGCATTTCTGACATCCATGCCCAGGAACGGTATGACCGAAGGCGGGATATTCCCGGCCATAGTGGGTACATTTCTGGTTACGGCCATCACGGCGCTTCTGGCGGTCCCCCTGGGAATGGGGTGCGCCGTTTACTTGAACGAATACGCCAAAGACAGCGGCATCACGCGGCTGGTCCGCATGGCGATCCGTAATTTATCCGGTGTGCCTTCGATAGTATACGGTCTGTTTGGAGTGATATTATTCGTTCAAATGATGCATTTAGGGACGTGCATATTGTCCGCGGGTTTGACGCTGGGCCTTATGACACTGCCGTGGACGATCACGGCGAGCGAAGAGGCATTGAAGAACGTGCCGAATTCATACAGGGAAGGGGCCCTTGCCCTGGGCGCGACAAAATGGCAGTCGATAAGGACTAACGTCCTGCCGTACGCGGTCCCGGGGATGCTGACCGGCACGATATTGGGTCTATCGCGGGCCGCGGGAGAGACGGCGCCCATTCTGTTTACCGGCGCGGCGTTCTTTCTTCCGTCCCTGCCGGGGTCCCTGTTCAGCCAGTTCATGGCGCTGCCGTACCATCTTTATATTATGGCAACCCAGCACCATGCCGTATCTAAAGTAAGGCCCATAGCGTATGGTACGGCGCTGGTACTGATCACGCTGGTATTTGTGATGAACCTTGCCGCCGTTATCGTGCGGTATCGTTTAAGAAAGATCAATAAAATGGAGTGATCCGATGAAAGATGTAAAAATAAGAGTCGTAAAGTTCGATTTTTACTACGGAAAGACCCACGTTCTGAAGAATGTATCGATGGATATAGCCGCGAATAAAGTGACCGGTATCATCGGGCCCTCCGGGTGCGGAAAATCGACGTTCCTGCGCAGCATTAACCGCATGAACGATACGATCCCCGGAGTGAGGGGAGAGGGCGAGATCGTTATAGACGGCAGGAATATTTATGGCGAAGATATCGATGTGGTGGAGATAAGGCGGAAAGTGGGCATGGTGTTCCAGAAGTCCAACCCTTTCCCGAAAAGTATTTTCGACAACGTGGCGTACGGGCTGAGGGTGAACGGAGTGAAAGACAGATACTACATACAGGACAGGGTCGAGAAGAGCCTGAAAGACGCGGCTATATGGGGCGAGGTCAAAGACAGGCTGAGCAAGAACGCTTTTGAACTTTCCGGCGGGCAGCAGCAGAGGCTTTGCATAGCCAGGGCTTTGGCGGTCGAACCGGAGATACTGCTCATGGATGAACCGGCTTCGGCGCTGGACCCTACCGCGACGCTGAAGATAGAAGAACTGGTACAGGAACTGAAAAAGAAATATACTATAGTGATCGTAACGCACAATATGCAGCAGGCGGCCAGGATATCCGATTTTACGGCTTTTTTTATGCTGGGCGAACTTATAGAATATGACATGACGAGCATACTTTTCACCAAGCCCGTGAAAAAGATCACCGAGGAGTACATAACAGGAAGATTTGGATGATAAGAATAACGTTTCTTATTGCATGTTGTATGTTGTTGACATCCTGCGAGGCGCTGAAGAACATCAGGGAGGACAGCGCATTGAATTCCGTGGGTTCTTTTGAGTTGAACCCGGTGCGTCCCAACAGCTACTGGTATGACGGAAAGTCATATGAGTATAACCAGTATGAGATAGAGATCACGTCGGAGCCTGTCAGGGCCGACGTGCAGTGGAACGGGGAGGCCATAGGGACCACTCCTTTTATTTACAGGTTCAGCGGCGTACTGGACAAGGGGGATTATGTAAGAGTAAGGATGGTCCCTCTGCACAAGGAGATGGCGGCGCAGGAAGCCGTGCTTCATGTTATGACCGAGCTCCCCAGAAAGATACATTTTGACCTGCGCAATAAAAAGAAAGGTTCCGATAAAATATGAAAAAAGTATTGTTCGTATGTGTCGGGAACTCATGCCGCAGCCAAATGGCCGAAGGGTTCGCGAGGTTTTTTGGCGGAGGGATGCTCGAGCCGTATAGCGCCGGCTCCAGACCGTTCGGGAGGGTCGATCCCATAGCGATAAAAGTAATGAAAGAAGCGGGCATAGATATATCGTCACAGAGGTCCAAAGGTTTCGATGAGCTTGGCGTCAAAGAATTCGATATGGTCATCACTTTGGGCTGCGGTGACGTGTGCCCGTTCGTTCCGGCCAAAAAGCACGTCAATTGGCAGATAGAGGACCCAAAAGGCGGGGAGATAGAACATTTCAGGATGATCCGCGACAGGATAAGAGACCTCGTTAAAGGATTGGCGGTGTCTCTCGCGCGCGATGAAAAGAGGAGATAACGATGGAGAGGCATTTTGATGAGGAATTAAAAGACCTGAAACGGGACATATTGAAAATGGGTGTGTTCGCGGAGGAGGCCATTCGTAAGGCCGTAGGGTCCTTAAAAGAGCGTGATAAAGCAATGGCAAGGGATGTTATCGAAAATGACATAAAAATAGACCAGCTCGAGCTTATCATCGACGAAAAATGCGTTGATCTCATTGCCCGTCATCAGCCGCTCGCGAACGATCTCCGGTTCATTACGGTCGGGATGAAATTGAATTCGGAGCTCGAAAGGATAGCCGATATAGCGGTCGATATTGCCCAGCGGGTCCTTGAGATAGCGGACAAACCTCTTTTAAAACCGCTGGTCAATATCCCGAAATTAACGATCATCGCTCAGGATATGGTGGCGATGGCCGTTGAGGCGTTCGTAAAAGGCGATGTTGAGCTGGCCAGGAGAGTGATACTCTCAGACGGGAAGGCCGACGAATTGCGCAATATAATAACTAAGGAACTGATAGAGGACTATATGGCCAAAGATGCCGCTACGGCCCCGCGGGCGGTCCAGCTTCTTTTGATAGCGCGCTTTCTGGAAAGGATCTGCGATCACGCTACGAATATCGCGGAGGACGTGATCTATCTGGTGCAGGCGGAAATAGTAAAGCATCATCCGGAGAAACTAAAAGACAGGGACCCTGAGGTTGAATGATCGTTACGATCTTTCCGCTACGGGACCGGTCGTTGTCGCGATATTGAGGTGTTTAACGCCGAGGCCGTTCATGATGTCGAGCACCGCGACGATATTGTTGAACTGAACGAACTTATCGGAAAAAAGGATTATTTTTACTTCGGGGTTTATTTCGCGTATCCGCGTGATCTTCTCTTTCAGTTCGGCTTCCGTTACTTCCTTACTATTGAGGTATATCGTGTTATTGCTGCCTATAGTGATGTCCACCTGGTCCCAATTGTTGTTCTCGCTGGAGCTTGAGGCGTTCGGCAGGTTGACCTTGATGCTCGACTGAAGTATGAGGGGCGTCGCCACCATAAAGATTATAAGGAGCACAAGGACGACGTCCGTGAACGGTGTTATGTTTATTTCGGCCATCGGCCGTTGTTTTCTGGATTTGAGGCTCATTTTTGTTTGGCGGTCACGATGTCCATCGTTTCAGAAACGCAAAGTTCCATGTCGCTGATGAAATTATCGATCTTTTTAATAAAAAAATTATAAGCCATGACGGCCGGGACGGCCACGCAGAGGCCCGCCGCCGTACAGATCAGGGCTTCGGATATGCCGTTGATAACGACGTTCATTCCGCCCGTCGCGCTTGCCGCGATATCGTTGAACGCCCTTATTATACCCAGCACAGTGCCGAAGAGGCCTATATATACCGCCGTGCTCCCGATGGTGCCTACTATGATCGTGTGCTGTTCAAGGAGGTTCGTTTCCACCACTATCGTGCGTTCCATGTTGTTGGATATTTCTTTTTCGCTGTAGCCCAGGAAGCTGAGCCCGGAGTGGACGACGTTGGAAAAAGGCGTGTTGTGCCTTTTGCAGATCTCAAGCGCGTCCTCGACGTGGCCCCTCGTCAGTTCTTTCTTTATGTCCCTCATGAAATCCGCGCGCGATACTTTGGACCGGCTCATGTAATATATATACCTTTCCACTATGATCGCGATCGATATGATGGAACAGGCCACGAGGACGACTATGGTAAAACCGCCCGACATGATAAGTTTAAGTAATGTCATATGCTCACCTTTTTGGGTTAAAAACAAAAGTATTATAACTTTTTTGTGCGGATTGCGCTACATAATTTTAGGGGAAGGCGGTTTGCCCCACTCCTCCCAGGGGACGCTCGATTTGCTCCAGCGGCAAATCTCGCTCAGTGATGTCCTCGCAATCTCCGCCTGCGGCGGAGAACCAAGCTTGCTTCGGCCATCAATGCCCCTGTCCGGAATGGGGCAAACCGCCTTCATATCCATCTTCACACTAAAATGTGTAACGCCGTTTCATGAACATCCTCCAATTGATGGATGGGTGACGCGAGTGGTCCCGAGCGGCAGGCCTTATCCATCAAACACTAAACCCACACCGAGAAACATGACTGCCCCCTTATTGGTGAGCCACTGTTTTTTAATGCAAATCCCGCTTTGAAATTGTATAATCATACGGAAAAAGCGCTCAAGGAGTGAAGGGCATGAATAACAAGCTGCGGTATAATCTCGTAATATTATCTTTCCTTTCTCTGGGGACGGCCGTTCTGTCTTCTCAGGTGTTCGCCCAAGAGAAGGCGAAAGTTGACGTGAACGAACAGGAAGAGTTCGATTTCGCCAACGGACTTTTTTCGCGAGGGATGTACGGGACGGCGATCGAGGGGTACAAGGCCTTTATAACGAAATATCCCGCGAGCGTTTATAAGGAACTTGCCGAGCTCAGGATGGCCGAGAGTTATTTTCTCGACAAAAAATACCAGGAAGCTGCCCCTCTCTTTGACCAGTTCATCAAGGCACATCCCGCCTCCAAGAACGCCGCAAAAGCGGCACTCAGGAAAGGGCAGATCTTTTATTTTTCCGGGGACAATGTCCGCGCCAGAGAGGTTCTCACGTCTTTAACCGCCAAAAAAGATGTGCCGGAAACGGCCTCCTCCGCCGGGTATTATCTTGCCAATGTCTATATTAAAGAAGGGGACAAGGTGAAAGCGGAAGAGGTTTTAAAGAGTATCGTGAAAGATTTTCCCGATACCCAGTATGCTTCTTACGCGAACTTGAACCTCGGCGACATATATCTCAAGGCCGGGAATTACACGAAAGCCGTCGAGTTTTTCCAGTCCGCCAAGGCCTTGGGTGACGAAGACCTTATCGGCCAGCCGGAGCTGAAGACAGGCGACGCGTATTATATGGCGAAAGACTACGCGAAGGCGTCCGGTTATTTCAGGAAGGCGGCAGAACTTGCCAGGAGAATGGACGTCGTGGAAAAAGCCGTCCTTGGCATTGTTTATTCGTCGTACAACGCCGGGAAATATGACGAAGTTCCGGCTGAATATGCTGAATTCATGCCGAAACTGACGAGCGATGACGCCAAGGCGCAGTTAATGTTCGTCCTCGCCAACACTTTTTTCTATAAGGGCGATCTCGCGGGGGCCATCAGCGCGTACCGGGACCTTTACGGGAAATATCCGGACTCGGGGCCGGCGAAAAAAGCGCGCCTCAACGAAAGCTGGGCGCTTTACAAGTTCGGAGACAAGGAAAAAAGCCTTTCTTCGATCGATTCTTATCTTGCCGGAGGAAAAGAAAAACAGGACGAGGCTTTATATCTGAAGGGCAAGATACTCGGCGATATGGGGAAACCGGAAGAAGCGATCGCTCTTTATCAGAGGATCACGGAAGAATTCCCTTCTTCGATGTTCGCGACGGAAGCCTTGTATGAGACGGCAGGGTCATATAGCCGCGCGGGGAAGACCGACGATGCTTTAAAATGTTACGGCGACTTTATCACTGCCTACCCGGAAGATAAGAGAAGCCCCGGGGTGCTTTTGGAAATGGCCCAGACGAAGCTCAAGTCGAAGAAATATAAAGAAGCGGAAGCAGATTACCTCTCGTTCCTTGAAAAGTATCCGCTTGACCCGCTCAAGGAAAAGGTGCTGTATCAGCTCGGCAGCGTCTATATCGAGACGAAAGAATATGATGCTCTTATAAAGACCTATGAGGACCTTTTGAAGGAATTCCCGGCTTCCGGGGCGAAAGACGCGGTCACGTTCTGGATAGGCCGGGGCTATCAGGGAAAAGGCGAATTGGACAAGGCCATAGAATATTATTCAAGACTTGCCTCGGATAAAAACAACAAATTGTATCTTATGGCCAGCGAGGCGATAGCTTATTGCTTTTACAGCAAAGGTGAATATGATAAGTCCGCCGAGATGAACCACAGGCTCATGATGGAAGTCGCCGCGTACAAACCCGCCGAAGACGTGTACCGGTGGGTCGCGGAACATTATTCACAGAAAGGCGACCGAAAGAAGTCGATGGACGTCCTTATCATGTACGAAAAAAAATATACGGACGCTGACACCGGCGGGGCCGTCTCTTACGTGCTCGGCGAGAGCGCGAGGGTGAGGGGAGAGCTGGATAAAGCCATAACGTATTTCGAAAAGAACATAAACGGCAAGGCCCTTTCACCGTATCTCGAGCGTTCGTATCTCGGTCTGGGCCGGTGTTTGGTGTCAAAAGGGGAACCTGAAAAGGCTTTGACCGCTTTTGAGAAGGCCGTGGAAGTGCACAGGGACAATAAAGCCGGCGCTTTCGCGCGGCTTGAGATAGCGGGTGTCCGCGAGAACATGGGACAGTATGAGGAAGCCGCCAAAACCTATCTTATGGTGGCCATTCTTTACGATGACAAGGAATTCTCGCCCATGTCACTGCGAAAAGCCGCCGATAATTTCAAAAAAGCCGGCATGGAAAATAAAGCCGCTGAAACTTTGAGTGAACTTATGGTAAAATATCCCGACAGCCCTTACGCCAAAGAGACGGGTGTGGCTGTCAAGGAGAGCGAACAGTGACGAACGGCAGGAAATTATTGATACTGGCGCTGGCGATATCGCTTTTGTGCCATACCAGTTTTTTTGTTTACGCCGGTTATTGGATATTGTCCGGCATGAATAGCGCGGAGATGCCTCAGACGGTCTCCTGGGTCAAGCCCCCGGAGGGAGGGCCGGCCTTGGGCGATGTTATGGGCACCACCGAGTCGACCGCCTCGGGCGTGAAGATGTCAAAAAAAGAGGCTGATCTCGCCGATAAAACGCTCGAAGAGATGACGCAGAAGAACGATCGCGAGGACGTCGCGTTCGACGAGAAAAAAGAGGAACTTCTCAGGGAGAACATGGATGAGGACGCTATCAGCAAGAAACAAAGCTTGGACCAGGACGTCCTGGAATCGGAAAGAAGCAAGGCCCGTCGTGACGCCGCGCCGCCCAGAAAAGACCTGAACGAACGGCTCTCCGAGAAAGATATCCCGGACAATATGAAAGACACCGGAGAGTTAACCAATATGGACCATAGTATTGACAGGGCAGGTAATGTTATTATGGACACCGGCAAGGGGCCGGGCGGTAAATTCTTCAGCCCCGGCGGCGGCGAGTTCAATGGCCTTCGGGCCGGGGCGGGGACGTCGAAATACGCGGACATAGGCGCTTTTCTGAATATAGCCCTTTACAAATATGCCGATCCCGTGAGCGGCGAGAAATATTTTAAACTGACCGTCAGCGCTAAAAAAGACGCCAACCTCAAAGTCATGCCGAAGGAGATCATTTTCCTCCTGGATTCGTCCAAAAGCATAACCCAGAAAAAGCTCGAATATATGAAAGCGGCCGTCGTATCGGCGCTCGGCGACATGAACCCGGGCGATAAATTCAACGTGGTGGCTTTCAGGAACGATATCGCGAGGTTCCAGGGCGAAGCCGGCGCCGTGAACAAAAAGACCGTCTCGGACGCCGGGAATTTTGTAAGGGGCCTTGAATCGACTGGGCAGACCGACGTCAATAACGCGCTTCTCGGGATGGTGGAAACCCCGATCCCGATGAAACCGTCATACGTGATACTTATGTCTGACGGGCGGCCCACGACAGGTGTTACGGACTCCAAACGGATCATACAGGAAATAACGCGCGAGAACAGGATGCAGAGGCCGGTTTTTACTTTCGGCGGCGGGGAAAGGGTCAATAAGTATCTGTTGGATTTTACGTCTTACCAGAACAGGGCATGGAGCCGTTTCGCCGGGAGAGAAGGCGATATCCCGAGAGAGTTCAAGGAATTCTTTAAAGAGATAAAGTCGCCGATACTTCTCGACGTCAGGTACCGGCTCATTAACCTGGACCCCGCGGAAGTGTACCCGAAATTTCTGCCGGATTTTTACAAGAGCAGCGAATTCGTCCTTTATGGGCGCTTCAAGGACGAGGACGTTTTCTCGATGCAGCTATTAGGTAACGCGAACGGTGAGATGAAGGAACTTATCATCACTGAGTCTCTGAACGACGCCAAAGACGGCGGGCCGAAGATAGCGAGTGAATGGGCCTTCAGGAAGATATACTACCTTATAAGCCTTGATACGCTCGGCGCGGGTAACCATGCGGAGCTTCGCGGCGAAATAGAGGCCTTAAGCGCAAAGTACGGTATCGTTACGCCGTATAATATTGAAGAGAAGAACTAGAAGAGCCGTTCCGCGTATGTCGTATATAGTATGTCGTGCTTTGAAAAACCCAAAAAAGCAAAACGATATACGATGTACGACATACGATATACGAACCCATGAAACATTCCGAACAGATGAAACTTGCTCTCGCCGAGGCTTATCGAGGTATCAAGAAAAGACACGGCGGGCCTTTCGGTGCGGTGATAGTCAGGAAGGGAAAAGTCCTTTCTAAAGCGCACAATACCGTCCTCAAAGATAACGATCCCACACAGCACGCGGAAGTAAGGGCCATTTCGGCCGCTGCGAGAAAACTCGGCACGTATGACCTTTCGGAATGCGTCCTTTATTCCACTACCGAGCCATGCCCGATGTGTTTTTCGGCGATACACTGGGCAAGGATAGACTGCGTTGTTTTCGGGACGAGCATAAACGACGTCGCGAAACTTGGCTTCAATGAACTTGCTATTTCCGTTCGCAAAATGAAGAAAATGGGAAAATCCCCTCTCGCCGTTAAAAGCGATGTTCTTCTTAAAGAATGCAGGGCTCTTCTTGCTTACTGGAACAAACTTCCGGACAAACAATTATACTAATTCCGTGGGTCCTGTCAGTGGTGTCATCCTCCGCTCCTCCCTTGTGCGGTGCTCGGATGACACCACTGCCACCCACGGAGTGCCTGCTTAGATTGTTTTGTGGGAGTACTGATCCAGTAGCGTATTTGGTATGGCTTGTTACTTTTGGGCCGGGCGTTGTATATCGTCATTCCCGTATGTTCCCCATGTTCGTCATTCTGAGGACCCCGAACGAAGTGAGGGGGCCGAAGAATCTCGTCCCGTGGGTCCTCCTATGATTCGTTGTGTCAAGTCCCGCAAATACCGCCGTTGATACAGCCTTGCGGCTATCCTCCTATTGAGCGCATCCATGAGATAGGACCGCTAACATATAATTCACCGCCAAGC